>Ga0209024_1001619_pt1 | contig 17134 bp, 17 predicted proteins | sample AutmiccommunBRH5_FD_187380 | JGI IMG/M metagenome (GOLD analysis project Ga0209024, IMG submission 187380) | Deep subsurface microbial communities from Mt. Terri, Switzerland - Autotrophic microbial communities BRH/5 (SPAdes) (version 2) | ecosystem: Environmental > Aquatic > Deep subsurface >...
ATAAAAGCTACTTGACAGCTTCCATCTAAATTATGATCATAAATTAGAGACGTGCCGTAATCGCCCCGGAAGAGGGCTGTTCAAAGCAATAGGGAGAGCGAGCCATGATACCCAGAGGCGCCATTTCCGCCGACAGCCATGTGTCGGAACCGCCGCATTGCTATATTGATTTTATTGATCCGAAATATCGCGCGGACGCGCCACGCATCGAAACCCGACCCGATGGGTCCGAGCATTATGTGATCAAGGATCTGAAACGGAATATTCCGCTGGCGCTGCTGGATGGCGCGGGCTATTCGATCCCGGACCGCAAGGCGCGGGTTGAAACAATCAAGTTTTCGGACACAAGACTGGCGGGCTGGAACGCCAAGGCGCGCGAGGCCGACCAGATTCGGGACGGTATCGCCGCCGAAGTGCTGTATGCCTCGGTCGGCATGGCGCTGTGCACCCATCCGGACCCGGACTATAAAAACGCCTGTATGCAGGCCTATAACCGCTGGCTGGAAACATTTTGCGGCGGGCTGCCCGACCGGCTGTTCGGGTTGGCGATGACGGCGGTGCTGTCTGTGGATAGCGCCATCGAGGATTTCCGACGCGCCAAGGAAATGGGTTTTGTCGGCATGATGATGCCGGGCGAACCGGTGCACGAAGATTACGACCATCCGTCCTATGATGCGCTGTGGGAATGCGCCGCCGATCTGGGCCTGCCGATCTGCTTTCATATTCTGACCTCGAAATCCGGTGGCATGTCGCGCAAGAGCAACCCGATCCGGGGCCATGCGATGAACAGCTTCATGACCATTATCCGCGCGGTGCAGGATGTGATCGGCATGATGGTGCTGGGTGGTGTGTTCGAGCGCCACCCGAAGCTGAAACTGGTTTGCGCCGAGGGGGATGCAGGCTGGATGCCGCATTACATGTACCGCATGGATCATGCGGCCAAGTTCAATGTGGTCGGCGGTCTCCTCCGTGGGCTGACCAAATTGCCCAGCGAATATCTGAAGAACAATGTCTGGATGACCTTCCAGGACGACTGGGTCGCCTTCGAGACAGCGCATCTGCTGAATGACAGTCAGCTGATCTGGGCCAATGATTTTCCGCACACGGATTCCACCTGGCCCAAATCACAGGAATTGCTCAACGAACATGCGCGCAAGCTGACGGACGCGCAGCGCCAGCGGATTATGCGCGATAATGTGGCGTCACTGTTCAACCTGCCCGCAGGAAACGAGTCCTGGCAGATGAACAAGCTGGCCGCGGAATAGGCCATTTCCACGTCAGCGCCCGGCCTTCCCGGCCGGGCCTCTTTTGCGTTGTGATCCCCCGGCAGGAAGAATTTCCTTCAAATCGGCAGTCATTTCCCTTTATAATTATGATCAGAGTTAATTGAACGAACCAACCGGAGGAAGATCGTCATGATCCCGCAAGGCACCATTTCCGCTGATAGCCATATAGTCGAGCCGCCAAATTGTTATGTGGATTTCATTGATCCGAAATATCGTGACACCGCCCCACGCGTGGTGAAACGCGAAGATGGCGCCGAGATGTATCTCGTCGAGGGCATGAAGCGCTCCGCGCCGATCGGCTTCATCGACGGCGCCGGGCTTACGGTAGCCGAACGCGCCAAACGCGCCCAGGCAATGACGTGGGCCGAAGTGCGCGATGGCGGCTATGACGGCAAGGCGCGGGCCGCGTACCAGGATCGCGATGGCATTGCCGCGGAAATCATCTACGCTTCGCTGGGCATGGCGTTGTGCATTCACCGCGACATGGATTACAAGGACGCCTGCATGAAGGCGTATAACCGCTGGCTGCAGGGCTTTTGTGCTGATTCCCCCAACCGGTTGTTCGGGCTGGCCATGACGCCCGTGCGTGATATTGACAGCGCCATAGATGATTTCCGGCGCGCCAAGGAAATGGGCCATATCGGCATGATGATGCCGGGATTTCCAGGGTATGAGGACTATGACCATCCGGACTATGACGCGCTGTGGCAGTGCGCCACCGATCTGGATCTGCCGGTCTGCTTTCATATTCTGACGGCGCGCGGCGGCGGCATTTACGATAATCGCCGGGGCCATCCGATCAATGCTTTCCTTGGCATCATCCGCGCCGTGCAGGACGTGGTCGGCACTATCGTGCTGGGCGGGGCCTTCGAACGGTTTCCAAAACTGAAGCTGGTGTGCGCCGAAGGCGACGCCGGCTGGATGCCGCATTACATGTATCGCATGGACCATGCGGCGTTTAATCACGCCCAAAACGGAATCATCAAAGGCCTGACCAAACTGCCCAGCGAATATCTGAAAAGCAATGTCTGGATGACCTTTCAGGATGACTGGGTGGCGTTCCGCTCGGTGTCCGCCGGACTGCTGGATGCATCACAATTGCTGTGGGCGAATGATTTTCCGCACACGGATTCGACCTGGCCGAAATCGCAGGCTTTGCTGGAGCAGCACACCGGCGATCTGACCGAGGCGCAGCGCCAAGCGATCATGCGCGACAATGTCGCGCGGGTGTTTAACCTGCCTGCCGGTAACCTGTCCTGGCGCATGCAGAAGCAGGCGGCGGAGTAAAGTACGTATCACCGCAGGCCTGCATCGCAAATTTATCGATGCAGGCCTGCGGTAATTCCCAAAGCTAACCTGTTACTTCTTTAAGACGTCGCGAATTTCACGCAATAGCAGCACTTCTTCAGCCGGTTTGGGGGGCGCCTTTGCTGCTGATTCTTCCTCTTTGGTTTTCAGCCTGTTCACGCCCTTGACCAAAAAGAATACCACCAGCGCCACAATCAGAAATTTGATGATTGAATTGATAAACTGCCCATACATGATGAGCGGCGCACCCGCCTTTTTGGCTGCCTCAAGGGATTCATATTTCCCCATCGACAGATCAATATAGTAGTTCGAAAAGTCTATGCCTCCGATAATGACGCCCATTACCGGATTGAGGATATCTCCTACCAGCGACGTGACAATAGCCGTGAATGCCGCGCCGATGATAATGCCGACGGCCATATCAACGACATTGCCTTTGGCAATGAATTTCTTGAATTCGTCCAGCATGCTTGCGCACCCCCCGGAGTTAAAGACCGGCTAAGCCGGTACGGCCGCATCCAGGTCATTCAGTTTTGCCAAATTTTATTTTACCGCGGCGCCATGCGGATCGCCCCATCGAGACGGATACTTTCGCCGTTCAGCATTTCGTTCTCGCAGATATGGCGCGCCAGACGGGCATATTCGTCCGGATTGCCAAGACGTGATGGAAACGGCACCTGCGCGCCCAGAGCCTTTTTAACATTTTCCGGAGCGCCAGCCAGCAATGGGGTGTTGAAAATACCGGGCAAAATGGTCACACAGCGAATGCCTTCCTGCGCCAGATCGCGGGCGATTGGCAGGGTCATGCCGACCACGCCATTCTTGGATGCGGAATAGGCGGCCTGGCCCACCTGCCCGTCTTCGGCGGCGACCGACGCCGTATTGATGACAACGCCGCGTTCGCCATCCGCCATGATCGGATCCAGGCTCATCATGCCCGCCGCCGATTTGGCGATGCAGCGGAAGGTGCCAACCAAATTGATTTGAATAATGGTGTCAAAACGATCGATTGGATGCGAAAGGATGGCACCCGCGTTTTTCTTGTCGCGTGAGGCGGTTTTCATGGCGATGCCAGTGCCGGCGCAGTTGATCAGGATACGTTCCTGGCCGATGGCGGCACGGGATTTTACGAATCCGGCAACGACGCTGGCTTCGTCTGTAACGTTGACATTGCAGAATACGCCGCCAATTTCCTTAGCGACTTTTTCGCCGCGCTCCGCGTTCATGTCAAACAGCGCGACCTTGACGCCAAGGCCAGCCAGCTCCCGCGCTGTCGCCTCTCCCAAGCCGGAAGCACCACCGGTGATGACTGCTGAAATTTTGTTGTTAAGGTCCATGATATGTTCGCTCCTGATTTCGACTGGTTATTGAAGGCGTTTGTAGCATCCCGGACACCGGATTGCGACAGTCACGACAAGGCTTGTCACTAAATCATGAGGCCCCATATAATGGAATGGCTTGGAAAGGAAGGCTCCATGAATATCGATGACCCGAGGATACAGTTGCCGGCGGTTGTGGCACACAATGAAAAAACCGTGAGGGGGCGATTCTGGCCCAAGATTCGCCGTAGTGTGGCGCAAATTCCCTTCGCGCCGGATCTGCTGGCGGCATATTTTTGCGCAATGGACCCCCAAACGCCGCCCAAGGTAAAAGCCGTACTGCTGGGCGCGCTGGCTTACTTTGTGCTCCCCACGGACATCATTCCGGATTTTATTGCGGGCCTGGGGTTTACCGACGATTTGACTGTCTTACTGACGGCGATCGCAATCGTACGTGGCCATCTAACCCCGCTGCATCAGGAAAAAGCCGCCAGCCATCTCCATCGTTTAAAGGATGGTACGGTATAGGCGAAGGGCGAGATTTCGTCCACATAACATGTATCTATGCGCGGCCTGGTGCGCGCAACAACCATAAATATATATCTTTACCGCAACATCCATTAGACGGCGAAGACACATTGAATGTAGCCCCGGGACGGCGCCCTACCCGCTATGACTGGCGGACCGGCCCCGAGAAAATTTCCGGACGCGGGAATGGTCTTGCCGTGATGGAAGCCAAGTTCAATGGAAGTGGGCATTCATAGCTGAAACGGTCCGCAGGTTCGGACTGTTCAGACTTTCCGGTTGGTTAAGAAACTCCAAACCAAGCCCTATCCATGTGACCACGATCACTGGTTCCCCCCCTCATAAACCCTACCTTCAAAACGTGGTGTTAACACTCTTATGACCACAATGCGGGACAGGGCAGAAAGGGGTTCAGAAAATGACCACTCCAGTAGACATTTCGGAAACGCGCAGCAAAACGCAAGTCGCGCGGCGTGTGCGAAAAGTGGCAAGCGAAGGCGTTACCGTTTTCATGCTGCCATCCGATTTGCCGGTCAGTCTGTCACCGCACGATATAGCCATATTACGCGAATCGTTCACACGGCAGCAACCACATGGTTTGTGGTGCGGGTTTACGCTGCTTGGGGATCAACGTGACGAAGTGACCGGTGATCCGTTACGCGCATCGCGCGTTGTGTTGTTCACTTTTGGAACGCGGCAGCCTTATTTCAATCTCATGCGATGGCTGGATGGCAGTTATGTTCTTACGGACCGTACGGGGTATATGTTGCGCCAGACAAACGACCTGCGGCAATTGCTGTCGATCTTTGAATCAAATCTGCCGACACTGCATTAATTCTGCGTAGCTTTCATAACGCCAATCCAATCCAGTTCCTGATGCAACTTTGCGACCGGCCCCACCACCATCATGGTCGGCGGCTGTAGCTGCACCTCCTGCGCCCTGGCGGCGCAGTGGCTCAGATCCGTCAGCACAACCTTCTGCTCGCCGGTCGTCGCCTTTGAGATCAGCGCAACGGCTTCATCGCCCGGCCGCCCGGCCGCGATAAGACGCTGTGAAATGGCGTCAAGCTGACGCAATGCCATATATATGACGATAACCGGCGAACCTTTTGCGAGGGCTTGCCAATCCAGACCTGCGGGCGTCCCGCCATCTGAATCATGCCCGGTAACAAACGTGACCGCGGAATTGATGGTGCGAAACGTCACCGGAATTCCCGCGTATGCCAGGCCTCCAATGCCGGCGGAGATTCCCGGAACGATACGAAAGCGAATGCCATTTTGCGCCAGGCTAAGGGCTTCTTCGCCACCGCGGCCAAATACAAACGGGTCACCGCCTTTCAGGCGCAACACCCGCTGTCCTGCTTTGGCCAGTTCAACCAGCGTCCTGGAAATATCCGGCTGGTTGGCGGATGGCCGCCCGCCCCGCTTACCCGCATAGATCATATTGGCGCCGGGCCGGGTGAGCTTCAGAATGTCCGCATTTACCAGGGCGTCGTAAACGATCACATCCGCATGGCGCAACCCATGCAGCGCCAGCAGGGTCAATAATCCTGGATCACCAGGCCCGGCGCCTACCAGCCACACTGTTCCCGGAATAAATTCGGGCATGTCAAACTCTGGCGCTTCAGCCATTCATCACAGTTCCCGCTCTATCTGTTTCATCTATCCGCGCCATAAAGCTATCGATCACAAGAGGATGATTACTTAGATATGATGTTTTGACAAACTGCGTCGCCGGGTAACGCGCCGCAATGCTGTCTACCTGTTCATATATCCGCTTTACCAGCATTCCAGTGAACAGAAAATAGGGCAGCAGGATCACCCGTTTATAGGAACAGGCGGCGATCTGTTCCAGAACATCTGGAACACGCGGCAAAGCTATGCCGGCATAGGCTGTCTGAACATTCGCAAGCTTTATGTCATCCTGTATCAGGCGGGTGACCGCTTCCATTCTGGCTAGTACATCGGCGTCTGACGCACCGCGCGCGGCAACCAGCAATGCGGTCTCCTCAGGCGCGATGACGCCAGGTGCGGCGTCAATTGCATCGCGCACGCGCCCGCAGGCGGCGCGCACGAAATTAGTATCAACGTCAAACGCCCGTCCATAACTGATCTGGACGTCAGGAAAGTCAGCCGCGAAGTTTCGCAAGATGGATGGGATATCCTGTTGCGCATGGCCTGCGCTGAACAGGGTTCCCGGTATAACCAGTATTCTTGCGCATCCCGCCCGGCGTAGTTTTTCCAGCCCATCCTGAATTGTGGGGGCTGCATATTCCAGAAAACCGGATTCCATTCTGTATTGCGGGACGCGCACCGCTACATCGCGCACCAGCGCCGCGAACTCGTGCACGGTGCCGGCCTCGCGGCTGCCATGGCCGCAAATCATTACGCCGGTTCGCCCGGTCAATTTACCGCCGCAAAACGGTACGGCATTCCGCGTGCCGCTGTTCCCATCCCTTGCGCTCCAGTTCCGGAATATTCTCAGCCATGGCTGGATAACCGATACAAAGATAAGCTACAAGTTTCCAGCCGTGCGGCACATCAAGAATTTGGCAGATGCCCGCCGGCTGTAAAATCGATACCCAGCCCACCCCAAGTCCGTATGCCCGCGCCGCGAGCCAGATAGTATGCACGGCAGTGACAGTTGAATATCGAAGCATTTCAGGCATTGTCTTGCGGCCCAGCCGGTGCCCCTGTTCGGTGTTTTCGTCGGTAAATACCGCCAGATGCACAGGCGCCTGCTGTAAACCGGCAAGCTTCAGCCTGGCATAAAGCGCCGCGCGCTCGCCCTTATAATCGGCTAGCGCCTTTGAGTTGGCACGGTTGAAGTTCTTGATCACCGCACCACGGCATGTGGCGCTATCGACACGTACAAACCGCCAAGGCTGGCTATTGCCAACGGATGGCGCGAAATAGGACAGATCAATCAGCCGTTGAAATACTTCCTCGTCCACCGGATCGGGACGAAAATGACGCTCATCACGCCGCCACAGCACCAGCTTTTCGAAATCAGTTTGAAACCGGGCATCAAAATCAGGCGCCGTATAATCCGGACTGGTCAAAACTTTAAGCATGCTACGTCTCCCGAATGGACCTCCGCCCCTGACATAAACTTTTGTGCATCCTATTTGATTACGCGTATGGTTAGTAATTGATTAAGTAACGCCGCTCGAGTGAGACAGTTCGTGAAACGGAGGCAATACGAGCGATAAATGTTTGGCAGGCATATCACACTTTTTCGTCTATTTGGCTTTGAGGTCAAGCTCGACGCAAGTTGGGTTCTTTTGGCCATATTGGTTAGCTGGGCGCTGGCGACGGGGTATTTCCCTGCCCAACTTCCAGGTCGCTCCGGCGCATTATATTGGAGCGTAGGCGTTCTGGGCGCCGCAGGCCTTTTCAGTTCGATCATATTCCATGAAATGTGTCATTCGCTTGTGGCGCGAATGTACGGGCTTCCCATACGCGGCATTACCTTATTCATTTTTGGCGGCGTGGCCGAGATGGAGGAGGAGCCGGGAAGCCCGAAAGTCGAGTTTTTGATGGCGATTGCTGGACCGATTTCCAGCTATGTGCTGGCTCTGGGGTTTTTCATCGCCTCCTCCCTGGCTGGAGGAAATGACGTCCCTTCACCGGTTTCAGCGCTGTTTGGTTATCTTGCCCTGATCAATGCCATGCTGGCGACGTTTAATCTTGTTCCCGCATTCCCTCTGGATGGGGGGCGGGTGCTGCGCGCCGCATTATGGCACTGGAAGGGCGACATGCGTTGGGCCACCCGGCACGCATCGCGGATTGGATCGGCGTTCGGGATCGGGTTTGTCGTGCTGGGCGTACTTGCGGCACTACAGGGCGATATTGCTGGTGGCCTGTGGATAGCGATAATTGGGCTGTTTCTCAATGGTGCTGCCGGTTCATCCTATACCCAGTTGCGCACCCGCCAGGCATTGGAAGGTCAGCCCGTGCATCGCTTCATGACCCGCGACCTGGTTACGGTGCCGCCAAATATGAGTCTTCAGGAACTGGTCGATGACTATGTCTATGTTTCCGGCCATGACATATACCCGGTTGTTGATGAGAATGGCGTTTTAGGCACGATCGGTTTGAGGCAGATCAAACAGATCCCCCAACCGCAGTGGCAGGATGTTCAGGTTCGCGCGGTTATGTCACCCTGCTCACAGGATAATATGATTGATGCGAACGCCGACGCCGTGCTGGCAATTTCCCGAATGCAGCGCGGTGACAACAGCCGCCTGCTGGTTGTCAACAGAGGCAAACTCGAAGGAATAGTCGCCTTGAAAGACATATTGCGGTTGCTGGCCTTAAAACTGGAATTGGAAACACTGGAGTAAGCAGATGAAGATCAAGCATAAAAAAACCTGGGTCGTGGTGGCGGACGGGGCGCATGCGCGCATATTTTTGAACGAAGGCCCCGGCACGGGACTCGTTCCCGCCCTTGATCATGATCTGATCGGCAACAAGCAAGCCAGTCATGAAATCGGCAGCGACCGCCCTGGCGTCAGTTTCAGCAGCGCCGGCCCGGGACGCCACGCCATGGCGCCATCCACAGACCCGCATGAACATGCCAAGCATGAGTTTATCAAGCGGGTGGCGAGCGCCATCAAGGACGGTTTGAACGCGCATGTTTTCGAGCAGCTGATTCTCGTGGCGCCGCCAAAAGCCTTAGGTGATTTGCGCGCCGATCTCGATCCGCAGGCGGTGAAACTGATTAAATCTGAATTGCATAAAGACCTGACGCATCTGAGCCCGCATCAACTGGGCGAACATTTGCAGGATGTGCTTAAAGTTTAAATCCGGTCTTTATAATTTCAGACCTGTTGTTGGCCCGGGCCGCGCGCGGCGGATCTCGCTGCAGTTCGATGAGATTCGCCGCTACGCCCGGAACAAGAAAGATATAGGCTTTCAGTAGCCTGCTAAAGCATCTTCGCCACGGCGTCACAGAATTCGGTCGTGCTTGATTTGCCACCCTGGTCGGGGGTCAAATGCCGGCCTTCCGCATAAACTTTTTCAACCGCTTTCACCAGCCGCGCGGACGCCTCGGTAAAATCCAGATATTCCAGCATCATGGCCGCCGACAAAATCGTCGCCGTCGGATTGATGATATTCTGGCCGGCAATGTCGGGGGCCGAACCATGGGCGGATTCGAAATAGGCATAGTCCTTTCCATAGCAGCCGCTGGGAGCCAGTCCCAGTCCACCGATCACACCACCCGCCGCATCGGAAAACAGATCCCCATACAGATTGGGCAGCACGATGACATCGAAAGCCTGCGGCTTCACCACTAATTTGTGCACCAGGTCATCAGCGAGTAGTGAATCGAACAGCACATCCGGATATTTTTTTGCCGTCTCGCGCGCCACTTCCAGAAAATACCCATCGGCGACGGGAGAGATATTATGCTTTGTGCCGCTGGTGACGTGGGGGCGCTTGCCGCTGACAGCCGAGCGCTTCAGCGCCAGTTCACAGGCGAAGGCCGTGATCTGCTGGGTGCAGGCCTCCGTAATCACCTTCAGTGCATATTTTCCCTTGCCCATATCCTGGACCGGTTTGCGGTGCAGCCGGCTGATGAAATTAATCGGCGCCAGGTCGGCCAGATCACCTTCCACGCCCACATAGGTATCTTCCATGTTCTCGCGCACAATCACCAGATCAATGCCCTGCGGGTTCTTCAGCGGGCTGTTGCAACCGGGAAACCAGCGCGCCGGGCGCACATTGGCGTAAGTTTTCTTGCCCCAGCGCAGATGGCGCATCGCCCGCCCGCTGGTTCCGTTGGTGGAGCCGAACAAGGTGCAGTCGGCATTGTCGATGGCCTGCCGCGCAATATCGGGAAATGGATCGTCCATTTGCGCGATCCCTGCCTCGCCGACCGGCGGGACATCCCATTCAATGGGAACATCGAGCTGGCCGATCAGCGCCACGGTGGGGTGAAACGCTTCCGGTGCTGCGTCTTCACCCGGGATAAGCACGACCTTTTTTGAATTGCTGGTATTCGCCATGTGTTTTTTCCTTTGTGCGATCAGGCAGCAAGATTGAAGGCGCGTACCGCATTGTCCCAGAGTATTTTGCGCTTGGCGTCGGAGGAGATCGGCTGATCCGTCAGGCTTTTCATGCCCCACGGGAACGTGCCGTCCGGATGCGGATAATCTGTGTTGAACAAAAAGTAATCATCCCCCACCAGATCGATGGCCGCGCCCAGCGTGCGTTCATCGCCACGCGCCGCGACAAAGAAGTTTTGCTTGAAATATTCAGTCGGTGTCTTGTGCATGTGCGGATGTTCCGCCTTTCCGGAGAAATCATAATGCTGCTCCATGCGTTGCAGCCAGTAGGGGGTCCAGCCCGCGTCTGCCTCCACATGTACGATACGCAGTTTGGGAAAATGTTCGGCAACGCCAAACCAGATCAGCCCGGCCATCGCCGACATCGCCTCAAACGGGTGCGACAGAATATGCCCCGCCGTATGAGATTCCATGCGATCGCCAAATGAGGGGATGCGTGGTGACCCGCTATCATGCAGGCTAAGCGGAATGTTCAGTTTTTCCACGACATCCCAGAGCGGCCAATTTTCGGGATGATGCAGGCCCCGGCCACAGATTGGATTGGGCCGTACATAGAATGACACAGCGCCGTTGCTTGCCGCGCGTTTTGCCTCTTCGATCGCCAGGCCGGTCGCCTGCAGTGGCAGCATCGCCGCCCAGCGCAGGCGTTTGGGATCTTTTGAACAATATTCCCGGCTCCAGTCATTATAGGCGCGGCAGATGGCGGCCAGCAGCTCCGGGTCCTTGAATTCGCGTCCCAGAATTTGTCCGCCAATGGTCGGGTACATGATCTGGATATCAACGCCTTCTTCGTCCATGTCCATCAGACGGCTTTCCGGGCTGAAACGTGTGTCGCGGGCGCGCTTGAAACGTTGCATCGCCTTGTTCACCGCGTCCAGGAATTCCGGGGCGTGCATTGGATAATTGCCTTCTTCCTCGGGCGGCTGCACTGGCTCCCCCTCGACGCAGAAATATTTTTTGCCCTTATATTCGGCGGGCTTTGGTTCGCGTCCCTTGAAAGGCGCATCGATATAATCCGACCATACGGATTGATTTTCCATCTGGTGGCAATCGGTATCAACGATCTTGTATCCGTCACGCATGGCGCATTCCTCTCCCGAAAAGATTTCTTGTTAAGGCTCATTTCATAGGTGCAGAGGCGTCCTGTCAAGGATGATAGAGTTGGTTGAATTACATCTGAAAACGGTTCAAGCTGCGAAAAAATGCGATGTGAGGAAAACCATGACGCACAAGACCTGGCTGGAAGTTGCGGTCAACGGCCCCTGGGGGCGGAGAGTGCAACCCCATCTGCCAATAACCGTCAAGGAAATCGTCAGTGACGCGCTGGCCTGCATCAAGGCGGGCGCCGCGATCATTCATTTTCATTCCTATGACGAAGCCACAGGCAGGCAGAAGGATGACCCGGAATTATACGCGGCTATCGTCGCGGGGGTCCGCGAACATAGCGACGCCATTGTCTATCCCACCCTGCCCGCCGATGATAATTCGGATATCGCCGGCACCAAGGGCGCAGCGGACCGGTTTGCGGCGCTGAAGGGGCTGGCGGACCGGGGGCTGTGTGAATGGGGCGCACTGGATCCTGGCTCCATGAATTTTGCCCATGAACGGGATTTGAAGGCGGGCCGTGACGGATTTCTATACGCCAACACCGCCGCCCATGTGCGCGCCGGGTTGCGCATTTCCGCCGAACACGGCGTACCGATGGCCTATGCCTGTTATGAACCGGGCTTTATCCGCATGGGCGCCCGGCTGGCCGCCGAACAGCCCAGGGCGGGGCAGCCCATCTACCGGCTGATGTTCAGCGATCATTTCACCTTCAGCTATCCGCCGCGCGATTACGCGCTGACCGCATTCCACGAACTGCTGAAAGAAGAAGCGCCCAATGCGCCGTGGATGATCGCCGGGCTGGATGTCGATTTGTCGCCAATCCTGGCGCAGGCGGTTCAGTTGGGCGGGCATGTGCGCGTGGGCCTGGAGGATGGCCGTCATGGCAGCACCCAGACCAATGTCCAGATCGCCGAGGCCGCCGTAAAAGCCATCACTACTGCTGGCGGCACGCTTGCCACCCCCACCGAAGTGCGCGCGACCTTAAAGGCGGCTAGAGCGGTCTGATCATGCGTTGACGCATAAAACAACTGAAGGCCACCGGCTAGCGGACGGGTGGCCGAAGCATCATCATCATCACAATGGGCACGACTGTAAGCACTGAGAACCCCAGGAATATGATGGTGTAACTATGCACTTGATCATAGGTATAACCGGCGGCGATCGGTGCTATCGCGCTAATCGGTACAACCACGAAATAACTGCTCGCGATGAGTCTCGCGTAATCATGCGCGCTGAAATAATTGGCGACAAGGGTCGGCAGGGATACGTATGACAGGCCGTATCCGAAACCAAGAGAAATCGCGTAAGCATAGACCAGTACGACACTGTCCGTATAATTCAGCAACACCATGCCAACCAGCAAGAGCGTCAATCCTGCCGCCATGATATAGCGCGGTTCAAAATGATCGCCGAGCACCCCGCCAGACAATCGTCCAACAGCCCCCATCAGACCAACGGTTCCCAGCGCCGACGCCGCAAGCACCGCATCAATCCCACGGTCTTGATGTAAATAAATCAGCGCCTGACTGGTGCTAAGGGACAACCCCATCGTCGCGATGCTCGCCGCGGTGATAATTGTCCAGAATGCCCGTGTGCGAACCGCCTCTCGCATCGTCCATTGATACGCAGTCTGATAGACAGCGGGCATTCTTCGAGTCTTGCCCGCCGGCGCGGGAGGCAAAGAAGGGTCCACGCCGTCCTGATGCTGTCCCAGATCGTCTGGATGATTATGCACAAATAGATAGGCGATCAGCGAGGCCAGAAGCGCCGAACAAGCCATGACCAGCCATGCGCCGCGCCAATCGCCCGTCGCCGTGGCGAGGTACGCAAAGGCTGGCGTGGAAATAAACGCGCCAAATCCGCCCATCGAGAGAAACATCCCCATGGTCAGGGCGCGGCGCTGCATAAACCAGTTGGCCAGCACCTGCCCGGCGGGGACAAGGGTCTGAAATGTTATACCCACCGCCATAACAACGCCAACCCCCACATAATATTGCAGCAATGAATCCGTGAAATAGGTGATCAGCGCGCCCAGGGCATTGACGGCGCCACCTGCAATGATGGTATTACGCGCGCCGATCCGCCGGATAGAATACGCCGCCAACGGGCCAGCGATCCCGATCACAATGCTTAGCAAGGCGAAGCCGAGGCTCGCGTCGCCCCTTGTCCAGCCAAGATCGAGAATCATGGATGGGAGAATTGCCGCGTACCCGTAATAAGTTACGCCTATAGAAAGAAAATAGATGGCGCACAACGCCCCGGTTATTTTCCAACCGCTAAACGTGTGCGCTCGATCCGGACGGCGCCATTGCGCGAACAGACGATCCTTTACGGAAAGCTGCTCGACCGACTCAGCCATGCCAATTGAACTGTTGCGGCTTGCGGTTTGCCATCGCGGCGATTTTTACGTTCACGATCGCCGGGCCTTTGAACGCCATGGCCGCATCCAGAGCAGGGCCAAGTTCCGCTTCGTCGGTTACATAATAACCCGCGCCCCCAAAGGCCTCCGCGATGCGTTCATACCGCGCGTCATAGGAAAGCCCGTGCGGGGGTAACGGCCTTCCCGGCTTTTGATCGGGAACGCCGCCGCCAATGCCGCCATTATTGAGAATAATGACCTTGATCGGCATGCCATAGCGCGCGGCGGTCTCAAACTCCATCCCGGAAAACCCAAACGCGCTGTCGCCCTGCACGACGACAATCGGGCGGTCGGGATGTACGGCGGCGGCGGCGATGGCAAAGCCAAGCCCGATGCCCATGGTGCCATAGCTGCCCGCATCGAGGCGGGACCGCGGCTCGAAATTAGGCATCTGGGTACGGCCAATATCCATCGTGTTGGCGCCTTCGCCGACAATGATGGCGTTGCGCGGAATGCGCGCCGTAATGTCCCGGAACGCGCGGTAATAATTCACCGGCGAAGTGTTGTCGGCGATCATCGGCGCGACCGTTTCCTGATTGCCCTTGATTTTTGCGGCGATCGCCTGACGCCAGGATGTTTCCGCGGGGTAGAACCATTGCCGCGCCGTAAGACCCTGGTTCAGTTGCCCGACGATTGATTTGCCATCCCCAACAAGGGCTATTTCCGCCGCCTTGTTGTTGCCGATTTCCTCGGGACTAATATCCAGTTGCACGACCCGCACATCCTTGGCGTAACGCGGCGGCAGACCAAAATGCAAAATCCAGTTCAACCGTGCACCAAGCAGGAAAATCAGATCGGCTTCCTGCAGGGCATGCGAACGCGCGCCGCCAACAGATAGCGGATGATCGTCCGGCACGACGCCCTTGCCCATGGGAGTTGCCAGAAACGGCACCTGGGTGCGTTCGATCAATTGCCGCACTTCGTCTTCGGCGCGCGACCAGGCCATGCCCTTGCCGACAATAATCAGCGGCCGCTTGGCGCTTTGCAATGCGTCCAGCGCAGCGTCTATGCTTTCTTGCGGGGCCAGGCTGCGCGGCGGCTCTCCGACGGTTGCGGCGATGTGGACGTTGTCCTCTTCCACTTCCCCTGTAATCACGTCATCCGGCATATCCAGATAGGCCGCACCCGGCCGGCCAAACAGCGACGCGCGCACCGCCTGCTCGACATAAAACGGGATGCGCTCAACCTTTTCCACCGCATGCGCATACTTGCACAACGGGGACGCCAGCATGACCTGGCGTTCTTCCTGGAAGGCTCCCATGCCATTTTGTTCCACCGACGAAGCGCCGCCGATCAATATCATCGGCCAGCAGTTGGATTGCGCATTGGCCAGACCCGCCAGCCCATGCACCACGCCGGGACCCGACACCACCAGACAGGCCTGTGGCCGCCCGGTCATATAGCCTGCCGCCTGCGCCGCATAGCTAGCGGATTGTTCGTTGCGCATACCGATATAGGTTATGCCTTCACGCTGCGCGGCCACGGCGATCGGGATCACCGGAAACCCGACAATGCCAAACATATATTGTACGCCCTGCTGCTTCAGCGCACGGGCCATCAGTGTCGATCCACTAATCTTCGCCATCTCAATTTCCTCCTGCTATGACGCCGTCATTCATCAGTGCGGCGATTTCATCGTCTTTTAGCCCCAGTTCCTTCTGCAGCACCTGCGCCGTATGTTGTCCGGCCAGCGGAGCAGCGATTATCGGCACGTCGGAATCCGAAAGCCGGATGGGTGAGCGCATCATCATGATCTCACCTTTTTCAGGATGCGGCACTTTTTTGAAAAAGTCGCGCGCGATAAGGTGCGGATCGTTGAACATTTGCTGGGTGTCAAATGTCGCGCTTACCGGAACGCCGGCCTCGCCCAGAATCCGCATGACCTCACGATTGTCGCGCTCCGCCATCCATGCGCCGATAATCGCTTTCAGCTCCACCTCGTTTTTGAAGCGCTCCGCCGGATTGGCGTAGCGCGGATCGTCTTTCAGTTCCGGGTGGCCAATCGCATCGCACAGCGCATGCCACATGCGGGGCAGCACGATGAGTATCACCGCATAGTCGTTCGGCCCGCCCCCCTTGCAGCGGTATATGCCAGAGGGTGGAAAGCCATCATGGTTCCGCCGCGGCGCGGGCGCGCTCTCGGGGCCCCAGTGCATCGCCGTCATGGTGCGGATGAACATGGTCATCACTTCATGCATGGACAACTCGATCACCTGGCCCTTGCCGGTGCGTTGCTGTTGCACATAGGCAGCGACAATGCCCAGCGCCGCAGTTATGCCGGTGCCGGTATCGGCAAATGACGCGCCGGGCGGCATAGGCGGTCCGTCCGCAGGCCCGGTCATGGAAAACACGCCGCTTGCGGCCTGGGCCAGGGGGTCAAAGCTTTTATATTCGCTATAGGGACCGCTCAGGCCATACCCCTTGATGCGGGCGTAAATCAGCTTTGGATTCAGCGCCCGCAGAACTTCCGGTTCCAGCTTGAGATTCTCGACCACCCCTGGTCCCTGATTTTCTACAAACACATCAAACTGCGGGATCATGTCGAGAAGCAGCTGGCGGCCTTTTTTCGTTTTAAGATTGATCGCAATGCCGCGCTTGTTGGCGTTGTAATTGAGAAAATACTGGCTGTCCCCAGGCCCGACGCCGAGCACCTTGCGGGCGATTTCACCACCAGGAGGTTCGAGCTTCACCACATCAGCACCCAGCCAGGCGAGCAGCATGGAACAGCTTGGCCCGGCCTCCCACTGGGTGAAATCGAGTACACGCATGGATTCTAACGCAGGCATGGGCGTCTCCATTATTATTGTTGTTCAGGCCTGACCGGCCGGATACGCATGCGCAACTAACGCGCATAGTCTAGCACCCCAGCGGGCCACTGCGTCCAGCGGTTTATTTGCTACGCGATTACCAGCGTTAAAATCAGCACGACAGTGCATAATCGGCGGTATAGCGCCAGCGCAGTGGTGATATCGGCGGCGCGTAATTCCACCCGCCCCTTGCCAAAATAGGGATCTGGATGGGGTTCGCCGCCGCGCATGCCGGGTCCGCCCAGCCGCAACCCCAGCGCGCCCGCCATCGCAGCTTCCGGCCAGCCGGCAT
>Ga0209024_1001620_pt1 | contig 17121 bp, 16 predicted proteins | sample AutmiccommunBRH5_FD_187380 | JGI IMG/M metagenome (GOLD analysis project Ga0209024, IMG submission 187380) | Deep subsurface microbial communities from Mt. Terri, Switzerland - Autotrophic microbial communities BRH/5 (SPAdes) (version 2) | ecosystem: Environmental > Aquatic > Deep subsurface >...
TGCATCTAAAACTTCGCACTGATGACATTTGTACTGACTTGACCAGAAGTTAAGTACGTATTAACCGCTGAACCAATATCCAACGAGGGTACGATCGAGGTCAGCAACCTCCCAGCCGTATCCTTAATTTACTCGTAGGGCTCTCGCACTGTACCGACCACGCCTTCGCTCGGAGAGCGCCCGCCGACGCCTGCGGTGTTGTCGATTAAACTGGCGGTGGCGGCCTGTACAAACGCCTTCATTTGCTCAAGTAAAATTGCATCTGCCGAGGTGGTTTCGGTCCGAGTACTTTGCGGCTGCGCCCCAAGTTGGTAGTTATAAATTCGTGGTTCCATACCTTTTGGCTGCACCACGATCCGATCGCCGCTCACCATAGCGACCGTCTGGTCGCCGCCAGAGGGTTTTATGATGCCAAAGCCCGGATCGTCCGACGCCAGGCTCAGCAGATCACGGCCCCAGCACTGTTGGCGCACCGCACCATCCAGCCGGCCCATGATCGTAGGCACCACGTCCACCTGAGTGCCCACCACATCCATTGTGCTACCGAACCGTTCCTGTATGCCTGGCGCAATCAACAGCAGGGGAACGTGAAAACGATACAGGTCCATCTCGGTCAGCTGTTCTTCCGCGCCGAAACCATGATCACCAACGACGACGAACAACGTGTTTTTATAATAAGGCGCCTTCTTGGCCTTCTCGAAAAACTGACCCAGTGCCCAATCGGAGTAGCGCATGGCTGTCAGATGCGGATCGAGCGAGCCGTGACCGCTGGCAGGCTCGACCGGAAGTGGGTCGGGAAGTGCATAGGGCGTATGGTTTGAAAGCGTCTGGAGCAAGGCGTAGAACGGCTTGCTCCCGTCTTGCTTGAGCAACTCTTCGGCGGCACGGTCGAACATGTCCTGATCGGAAACGCCCCAAGTCGGATCAGAGACGACCGGATTGGTATAGTCATTGCGGCCGATGAACCGGGTCATGCCCTGGTTGCTGAAAAAACCCGACTGATTATCCCAGGCGAAATCCCCGTTGTAGACGTAGAGATCATCATAACCTCGGGCGCTTAGCAGCTGTGGGAGGCCGGAGAACTGGTGGCCGCCCTCAGGCGTCTGCATCAGATATTCGAACCCGGGGAGGTTGGGAAAGCAGGCCATGGTAGCGAACATGCCCTGATGGGTATGAGTGCCGTTGGAAAAAATCCGGCGAAGCAACAGGCCATCCTGTGCCAGGCGGTCGAAGTTCGGGGTTATCCCGGCTTGGCTCCCGAGCGCCCCAACGAAATGGCCGGCAAAGCTTTCCATCAGGATCACCACCACGTTTTGAATCGGCAACCGGGTATCGGCAGGTGCCTGATAGTCACGGCGAATGGCTGCCGTTTCCGAGTCGACCAGGCGATCATTCGGGCCCAGCAGCAGGTCGCGGGTGATGGCGACGGCCTGGTCGGACGGCATCGAAGGCTTCCAGACGTTGTCCCGTTCGGCGGAGAGACGGCTTTTCCCGGCGGCATACAGGCTCAGCATGCCATTCAGGCCAAGCTGGTTCGCGAACATCGATTCGGTCGTGAACGCATCGCCCCAGCGCAGGGGCGGGCCCTGGCGAAGGGTGCCGCGTGCGGCGATGACGGAAACCAGCACGCAGAGCAGCAATGTCACACCTCGGACAGGCCACGAACGCACGGATCGGCCGCTGCGCTGCCCGTTCGGTTGGCGGCCGGCCGACTTCCAGCGCCTATCCAGCCAGGCAAAGATTGCGAATACTGCCCCGCTCAGTACCGCCCAGGCCAGCAGCAGACGGACCACCGGAAATCCATGCCAGAGCATGCTCAGCACGGTTGCCGGATCTTCCTGGATGTACTGGAAAACCAGCCCGTTGAGGCGCTGGTGGAATTCCTGGTAGAAGTTCAGCTCGACCATGCCGAGAAATATCGCCAGGCCCGCTGCGAAGTTCAGCCAGTAGCGTTGCCAGCGGCGCGCAGCCACTAGTCGCGTGCTGAATAACGCCAGGATCAGCGGAGCACAGATGAACACAACGACGCGCAGGTCGAAGCGCAAGCCATTGAAAAACGCCTCGACAAAGCTGGCCGCAGGCGTGTCGCCGATCAGTTCGTGGTTATAGACCAGCAGCCCGAGTCGCAGCAGTGAGAAAAGAAGAAGAAGGACGATTGCGCTCGTCAGAATGAAACCGAGGTGTTCAAGAGTGCCTGGCGATGTTCCACGCGCAGCCACACGACCCGAGGGCTGGTTTGAATTCATGGGAAGACCTTTAGGAGCGATTCAGTTCGAGGATGCGATCGCGGCCTTGCTCGGCGAGCAGATAATGGCGCGGTGCGACACGTAGCAGCGTTTGTGGAGAGCGCAGATGGCCGAGGACGACATGCTCGGTGCCGGTGTTATCCAGCAAAAGCAGACGTGCCATGTGGGTGGCGTCCTCGCTGGCCCAGAGTCCCTCTTCGGTACAGAGCAGATAGCCGGGTTCGTTTAACCCGGACCAAACGGTCTCGTCCACGCCGTCCTCGTTCAGACGCTTGACCCAGCCGCGTGTTTTCTCGGCATAGAAAAGCCGCCCATCGGGACAGGCGGTGATCGCCTCCGCTTCGTTTAATCCGTCACGCAAGACAACGGTTTTGCCGTTCTGGGGGTCGAAGCGCAGCAGCCGACCGCTGGCCTGATCCTCGATGGCATAGAGATAACGACCATCGCTGGCGAGCTGCTCCACGCCTTGGCCGATCAGCAGGCTGGTGGTTTTGTCTGCGTGCATCCACAGGACCGGTAAATTCCCACCTTCCTGGCTGATGGCGATCCCGCCTCGATAAGCCAGTAACCCGTCCGGTTTGGACAACCCTTGCATCACCTGAGAAACGCTTCCATTGGCAGGCAGCTTCAACAGCGTCCCGTCTCCGTTTCGGTACTCCTGCGTCACATAGAGGTTGCTTCGGTCATCCTTGGCCAGGGCGCTGACCCTCTCGATACCGTCGTAGTAGACCCGGTAACCCCAGCCGGATGTGGCGCTTACCGGCGCCAGGTGACGCCATGCAGGCAGTGCCAGCGCCAATGTCGAAACGGCAAGCCCGCAGGCAATGGTTTTTAGGGCATTGAGCAGCGGCCAATGGTTGGCCTTTAGAACGTGCGCTATCCAAGGCCGAGTCATAGCAGAATCAGTCCCCAGACAACCGCAATCAGAATCAGGGCGAGGAACTGGGCGGCACTACCCATGTCCTTGGCTTGCTTTGAAAGCGGATGGATAGCCAGAGATATCCGGTCGATAGCCGCCTCAATCGCTGAGTTGAGCAGCTCCACGATCAGCGCCAGGAGAGCCACCAGGATCATCACGGCCCGCTCGGTTCTGCTCACATCGAGCAGGCAGGCGATGGGGATCAGAACGAGGTTCAGCAGCAGCAGCTGACGGAAAGCCGCTTCCCCATGATAAGCGGCCCCGAGTCCGGCCAGCGAATAGCCTGTCGCATCGATGATCCGGCGCAGGCCCGAACGCCCCTTCAAAGCCTGTGCGTCGGTTGGGCAATCGTTTAGCTCGCTCATGCCGCACGCGTCCCGAGCGCCTGTAGATAGGCCTGCTGAAAGAGCACCCAATCTTCCAGCGGCATATGCTCGCGATGACGGAGCAGCTGGCGCAGGTCGTGCCGGGAGGCTGCGGAGGTCCGCCAGCGCCGTCGGCTCTTTTCTAGGTCAAGCAAGGCAATCACCACCTCGGTCTCGGCGTCCCGCTTAGATACCTTGACGAAGATGTGCTTTGGATAGCAGCACCCGTGCTGCCAGCCGGCCAGGTGCAGGCGTGCCAGGGTGAAGGCCAGTTGCTTGAGGATCTTGTCGTTCAGCGCGCCGTCATGTCGGTGCGGGCCATTGGGCGCGTACCATTCCTGCAGGCTGATAAAGCCTTCCAGCGCCTCGGTGACCAGCAGCGCCTGCCATTTGCCCGCTTCTTTTTGCGCGGCACAGTAAATGAGACTCGGGACGCGAATCTCCAGCCGGTCAAGCGCAAGTAAAGCCTGCCGCTCGCGTAACACGGTCGGACGTCCGAACGGGTACCGCAGCGAGCGGTAGAGGTGGCCGACCTGGCGCTTGCAGTAAAGGATGGGCTGGTCGGGGTCGCGCGACACCAGGCGTTGTACACCGCTCTGGCCACCTCGCCGTTGGTTGGGCGGCTCGACCCACTCGCCCTCGCTGTTCCACCAGCGCTCGAAGCGCGTATCACCGCCCGGCGACGCCTGCAGTTCCATCAAGGCGCCCATCATCAGGCTTCCTTGCGCAACGTATAGACGCGCCACATGGCATAGCCCGGAAAGAAGTCCTGCTGACCGATGATCTTGAATCCGGCGCTACGGAACTCCGCTTCGATCACATGGCGCGGCACGACAAACCGGTTCTGATTGTCCGCAGCCCGGCCCTGCCTGACACGCTTAGCCTCCAGGCGCTTGCGCTTCCAGGCTTTGTAGTTGCCATCTACCCAAAGCGAGACGATGACCGTATCCCGCGTGACCCGATGGAACTCGCGGAGTATGGCCAGGCGATGATCCGCTTCGGCGATGTGGTGGAGCAGACGGATACAGAAGATGCAATCGACCGCATTGGGGCCCAGGTCGATCTCGAAGGCCGATGTCTGGAAGGTTTTGACCCGCGCGACGATGCCGGCGGGCTGCGCCGCCTGCGCAGTGGCTAGCATGTGCGCCGAGTTGTCGGCCGCGAGAATTACCCGATTGGGATGCTCCGCCAGCAGGGGCCAGAAGCGCCCCGCACCGCAGGGTAGATCAAGTACCAGGGCTGGCTCGTCGGCTTGCTGAAGTGCCCGCCGGGCCAACTGTTCATCACGCCAGTGGGAGAGCCTACGGGCCAGACCATCACGGTGCTTGTGGAGGTACTGCACCGCATGCTCTTGGTCGTATTTGCGCGAGAACTCAAGTTCAATCGGATGATTTTTTGACATGTCTGGCCTTCCACAAAGGGGTACGCCAGACAATTTAGGGATGAGGGGATCAAGCGGTTGTCAAAACCATGTGAAAAAAATGTCAAAGCTGCTGATTCGGGCTCTCCCCCAGAACGACCCGGAAGCAGCTGCCGCCTGGTGCAAGGTCGCTGACGCCAATCCTCCAGCTCTGGTGCGTGCAGATACGCTTGACCAGCGATAGCCCCAGCCCTAGGCCTTCCCCACGGGCACGCTCACCCCGCACGAAGGGTTCGAAGATGCGTTCCTGCTGGTCGGAAGGAATGCCCATGCCGCTGTCCTCGACGCGAAAACCGCCCGGCTCCAGCGTCAGGCGCACCCAGCCTGCATCGGTGTAGTGCAGCGCGTTGCGCAACAGGTTGGACATGACGGTAGACAGTAGGGTGTGGTTGTAGCGTTGAGCATCAGTGCCCTCCTCCAGCAGTTCGAACCCAAGGCCCTTTTCAGCCATTGCCGGCCCCCAGCGCCTGTACTGTTCCGCTGCAACGCTCGCCAGGGTGGTTGCGCCTGCCAGTGACGCCTCTTCCGGCTGGCTGCGGGCCAGGGTGAGAAAGGTTTGCACCAGATCGCGCATTTCCTCGGCAGCGCGGGCAATGCGGGCTACCTGCTCTCTTTCACGCGCCCCCAGCGGAGCGGCGTCCAGCAGTTCGCATGAAGTGCCGATGATCATCAGCGGCGTCCGCAATTCATGGCTGACATCACTGGTGAACAGCTGCTCGCGCTCCAGCGAGCGCCTCAGTTGCCCCAGCGTGCTATCGAATGCCGAGGCCAGGTGGCCAATCTCATCATCCGCGTATTCGGGTGCCAGAGCCGGCGCGCTGGAATGCAGCTGATCGCGATGCTGGACCTGCTGAGCCAGCCGGCTCACGGGCGCCATGACCTTTTGAGCCATCATGCGGCCCAGCAGCCAGGCGCCTGCGATGGTGAGCAGAAAACCCGCCAGCACCACATTGAACAGCGCCTGCTCCCGAGCCTCGAACTCGTGTTGTTCCTGCACCAGCAGATAGCGCTCGTTGCCCACGTTGCGCGTGTAGACATAGAAGGCTTCGTCGCCGTTCACCACCTCGGTAAAACCAGGCTGCGTTTTCGAAAACTGCAGGGGAATGGCAAATTCCGGCGAGGTCGTGGCGAAAAAACGGGTGCTCGAATCAAGACGCGGAGGCAGGTTATGTCCGATGTCCTGAAAGATAGTATTCAACTCACGATCAAGCTCTTCGGAAACCAGATGCTCCTCGATGGAGTGAACGATACCAACGATGCCGAGGGAAAAAAGCCCGCTCACGATCAGCGTCATCAATGTAAAGGCGATGACGATTCGACGGGCGAAAGGCTGTTTAGACGGCATCGGGCGTCTCCGACAGGCGATAGCCAACGCTGTGAATGGTATGCAGCAAGGGTTTCTCGAACGGTTTGTCGAGGATCTGCCGCAACTGATGGATGTGGCTACGCAGGCTGTCGCTGTCAGGCAGGTTTTCGCCCCATAGCGCCTCCTCAAGCGCGTCCCGGCGAACCACTGCGGGGCTTCTGCGCATCAGAATTTCAAGCAACTTCAACCCAATCGGGTTGAGCTTCAACGTGCGCCCGGCACGCACGACCTGCAGCGTATCCAGGTCTAGGCTCAGCTCACTGACCTGCAGCACCCGCTTACGGCAGCCCTGGCTACGGCGCAGGACCGCCTCGATACGCGCCACCAGCTCCGACAGCGCAAAGGGCTTGATCAGATAGTCATCCGCGCCTGCGTTGAGACCCTGCAACCGATCGTTCAAGGCATCGCGCGCGGTGAGCATGATGATCGGCGTCTCGCGCCCGGCATCCTCGCGAAGACGTCGGCAGACCTGATAGCCATCGATCCCCGGCAGCATGATGTCCAGCACGATTAGGTCATACGGCTCCGTGGCGGCCAGGTGCAAGCCGCTCAAGCCGTCGCTGGCACAATCGACGGTGTAGCCCTTGAGTTGCAGGTAGTCGAGCACGTTGGCAAGGATGTCACGGTTATCTTCGATCACCAGAATACGCATGGGGAAGGCTCACAGACGTTGACGTTATTTTCACAAAGTTTTTACGAAGGGCTCACGGGCTGATCGGCACAGTGCGACACGTTCATCCACAAGGATCATACGATGTCGTCACTCCGATACGCTCAGCTTCGCTACCTCTCCTTGATTCTAACGACGTGGCTGGCGGTGTTCTTTCTGACCCGCAGCACGCTTTTGATCAGCCACCTGGGTGACGCCAACGTCAGTATTGGCCAACTGCTCGGTGTCTACGGAACCGGCATGGTCTATGACCTCGCCCTGCTGCTTTATGCGGCATTGCCGTTGGCGTTCTACTTGCTGCTCTGCCCGAGAAGTATCTGGGAGAAGTTATGGCACCAGCGATTGCTGCATGCACTGCTGGCGATCAGCCTTTTCGTGATGCTGTTCACCGCCGTGGCCGAGTGGCTGTTCTGGGACGAGTTCGGCGTACGCTTCAACTTCATCGCGGTGGATTACCTGGTGTATTCCGACGAGGTGATCAACAATATCCTGGAGTCGTATCCCATCTACCCGCTGCTGGCGTTGCTCGCCGTCGTGGCGATAGCCGGTGCGATGCTGTTGCGCAAGGTCACCGATGCAGCGTTGCGCGCACCGCTACTGGGGTGGCGTTCTGGCGGGGCAGTTCTGGGAGCTTTACTGATGGTTGCCGTGGCGAACGCTTATGCCGTGGGCCAGGACTTTCCGCGCAGCACCGGCGGCAACGCCTACCAGCGCGAGCTGGCAAGCAACGGCCCATTCCAGTTCTTCGCGGCCTTTCGCAATAACGAGCTGGAATACCCCCAATTCTATGCCTCGCTGCCGACCCAGGAAGTGGCTGACCAGCTACGGCAGGAAGTGAGCGAGCCCAACGCCCGCTTCCTCGGCACTGATCCGCTGGATATACGCCGGACGATCGACAACCCGGGCGAACCCCGGCGACTCAACGTGGTGCTGGTGACGATTGAAAGCCTCAGCGCCAAGTATCTGGGAAGTTTCGGTGATGCCCGTGGCCTCACCCCCAATCTGGATGAGCTTCGCCAACAAAGCCTGTTCTTCAACAACTTCTACGCCACCGGCACCCGGACTGATCGCGGCCTGGAGGCCATCACCCTGTCGGTGCCGCCGACTCCCGGGCGCTCCATCGTCAAGCGGATTGGCCGCGAGAGCGGGTTCGCCAGCCTGGGGCAACAGTTCAAGGCGCAGGGCTACGACAGCGTGTTCATCTATGGCGGGCGTGGCTACTTCGACAACATGAACGCCTTCTTCGGCGGCAATGGTTATCGCATCGTCGATCAGAGCAGCGTTGCCGAAGCCGACATCGGATTCAAGAACGCCTGGGGCATGGCCGACGAGGACCTGTATGCCCAGGCGATCAAGCAGGCAGATGCGAATTACGCGACCGGCAAGCCGTTCTTCCTGCAACTGATGACAACCTCCAACCACCGGCCTTACACCTACCCCGAGGGGCGCATCGACATTCCTTCAGGCGAGGGGCGCGAGGGTTCGGTGAAATACACCGACTACGCCATCGGCCAGTTTCTCGAACAGGCGCGCGGGAAAGCCTGGTTTGAGCAGACGGTCTTTATCTTTGTCGCCGACCACACGGCCGGCAGCGCCGGAACCGAAGACCTGCCCGTCGCCAACTACCACGTTCCGCTGTTCATCTATGCGCCAACGCTCATCGAGCCACGCGAGTTCTCCGGCCTGACCAGCCAGATCGACCTGGCGCCGACCCTGCTCGGCCTTCTCAACATGGATTACATGTCCACCTTCTTCGGGCGCAATGTGCTCCGCACGGATGCGGCACCCGGGCGGGCCCTGATCGGCAATTACCAGCACCTGGGGCTGTTCGACGGCAAGGATCTGGCGATCCTGAGCCCTCGTCGCGCCATGCGCCGGCATGACGATGCGCTGCGACTAAGCCGGGAATCCACTGCCCGAATCGATGATCCGCTGATCCGGCGAAACATCAGCTATTACCAGAGCGCCAGCCATGACTACACCGAGGGCCTGCTGGGCTGGCAGCCCGACCTGAAGCAGTCCGAACTCAGCCAGCGCTGAATCATCCCACCTTGCCCCTGCGGTTTCGGGGGCATTGCCGGAATATCGAAAATGTCTTGCTCCACCTCAAAATGCTCCAGACCATTCAACTTCCATGTGGGCATGGGTATTCCGCTCGCCTTGATGCTGCTGCTCCTGGTCAACGACCCGACGCGAATCGATTTTGCCATCGCCAATTTCTTCTACAGCCCTGAGACGGGCTTCATTGGTCGCCATAGCTGGTTTCTCGAAGTCGTGCTGCATGACCGTGCCAAGCAGGCGGTCATCGCCATTGGTGTCCTGGCTATCCTGGGCTTTGGGCTCAGCTTGCTGCCGACAAAGCTGAAAGTCTGGCGCCGTTCATTGGGCTATCTGGTGCTGGCTCTGGCCTTGTCAACCAGCATCGTGACACCGTTGAAGGCGCTGACGGCGGTCCATTGCCCCTGGAGCCTGATCGAGTTTGGCGGTTCAGAAACCCATACGCCGCTGCTGAGCGAGCGGGAGCCAACCCTGAAACCCGGTCGCTGCTGGCCGGGTGGGCATGCGTCTGCCGGCTTCTCGCTGATTGCGCTTTACTTCTTCCTGCGTGACCGCAGACCGCGTGCAGCAGCGTGGGCACTTGGGTTGGCCCTGGGGTTGGGAACCGTCTTTTCCATCGGGCGCATGATGCAGGGCGCTCATTTTCTGTCCCACAATCTCTGGACGCTGCTGTTTGATTGGGTGATCTGTCTGGCAACCTACCGCCTGGTGCTGTATCGACCAGCGGTTAAGCCTGCCGGAACGGATATTCCGGTTTCGGGTGCGGCTCAGGAGCTAGTCGAATGAGCAACGGCCAACATGCGCTCAGGCCTTCAAACCGGACGAAAAAAGGCCGCACCGATGTTGGCCAGAAGGGATGCCGATGTCACTCTACCCGCGTGGCGCGGTTCTTGCGTCGCATGGCCTGCCCCTTGGCCTGGTCGACATGGTGTTGCCATTCGCGGTCACGGTCGCGCCAGTTTCGGTCCCACGCCTCACGGTCTGCCGAACGCTCCGCCGTCGCCTGACACTGACGGAAACCATCGTTCCAGCCTTCGGCATAAAGCTGCTGCTTGGAATAGCGGGGGACATCCTTGCGAAACTTATTTAACGCTCCGGCGGCTTGCCGGCCACTGCTGCACCCGGCCTCAAAACCATCAGCGAAATCCTCTGGATAGCCCTCGGCAAGCAGTTGCTCGCGTGTACTTTGGCAGCCTGCTAGCAATACGGTGGTAAGCAAGTAGGCGATGAAGGCACGGTGGGTTGGATGCCTGAACGCATAGCTATCCGCACCTTGCATAGATGAAGGAAAAAAACATAGAAATTACCCTTGGGAAGCGATTTCGCTGAAGATTATGGCCTGGGTGCCTCGCATAGGTTCGGTGTCTAGCTAGGAAGGAGATAGCTAAAACTGTACCGGTGGGACGATGAAATTTTTGTCAAAGAAACATGAATAGGACGTCAACCCAGTCGCGTACCGAACGCACGCTATAGGACGGGAAGCACCATGTCCGGTTACGGAGCCGATAGTATTGCGTAGGCTCAGAGCGGTTGAGTCAACGGCTCAGGGTCGTGGTGATTTCCAGCATGAAATCCTCATCTATTTTGGGAGACCTAAAAGAGTACGGAGGAGAAAGTACGCTAAGTTCCCGTCGATTTTCAGCGTTCTATGGGTGTAGTTAGGGGGCTGGGGCAGTACTGGCATCATCACGTCAAGTGCTCGTAGAGGATGGTCGCGCCAACAAGGACCAAAACCACGCCGCCTACAATCTCTGCCCGGCGCCCGACGAGCGCGCCGATAACCCTTCCAAGCATGACGCCAAGGGTCACCATTGTCATGGTGGCGAAGCCAATGGCCACCGCGGCGACAAGAATGTTGACGTCGATAAACGCCAAGCCCACACCCACTGCCAGAGCATCGATACTGGTGGCAGTGGCGGTGACTATCAGCAGAAACAGGGAATGTTGCTTGGTTTTCTCGGGCTCTTCCTCAGGCGCCTTGAAACCGTTGTACATCATGTGCAAACCGAGGATTAGCAGGAGCGTGAAGGCGATCCAGTGATCCCAGCTTTCGACGAATTGCGAGGCTGCTTGGCCGATCAACCAGCCGATGACGGGCGTGATCGCTTCGACTATGCCGAAGATCAAACCCATGCGCAGTGCTTCGGTAATGTGAGTCTTGTGCAGACTCGAGCCTTTACCGACAGCGGCGGCAAAGGCATCCGTAGACATGGCTAGAGCGAGCATTATTAGGGAAAACGGATTCATTAACACTTCCAGCCGGGCATCGAGTCCACGACATATCCACACGCCCGGCTCTGGGGTGGATATGCCGATGGTCTCGCCAACCAAAAGGTGTCCGCACCACGGCATGTTGCCGAGAATGTTGATACGGACGCTCCTGAGCGGATCAGAAGCAGGCTACTTCCCAAAGGGGGCGAACGGTAACAGGCCAAGAAATGCGCATCAAGCGGCTCTAAAGCTATTGAGGCCACTACTGTGCAGGCCGATGGGTCCTCTGTCGGTTTGTCTACCTGCAATCACCAGACCCGCAATTAGGATCTGCATCACAAGTTAGACGGATAGCGGCATTATCCGGTTGGATCAGGGCAGCGAACATCCCCTGGCCCACGCCATTGTCGATCATGCCCGGCACAGGGCCTTGCACTGAGCACGCCTGAAACCTTCGAATCCGCGTCCGGTATCGGGGTGCGCGGCAAGGTTGATGGCCGCCACTTGCAGTTGGGCAACACCGCGCCGATGAATGATGCCGGCGTGGATGCCAGCCCGCTCAAGGCGCATGCCGAACAGCTGCGCGGCGAAGGCGTGAGCATCATGTTCCTGGCGGTGGACAACGTACTGGCCGGTCTGCTGGCGGTTGCCGACCCGATCAAGCCGACCTCAAAACTGGCGATCCAGCGCGTGCAGGCAGACGGCATACGGGTGATTATGGCGACCGGCGATGGCCTGACGACTGCCCGTGCCGTAGCCCGCGAACTGGGTATCGAGGAGGTGCACGGCGAGGCTAAGCCGCAGGACAAGGAACGTCTAACCGCCTCTCTGCAACAGCAAGGACACCGCGTGGCCATGGCCGGCGACGGCATCAACGACGCCCCGGCCCTGGCGCGCGCCGATATCGGCATTGCCATGGACACCGGCACCGACGTGGCGATGAACAGCGCCCAGGTCACGCTGGTCAAGGGCGACCTGCTCGGCATCCTGCGCGCGCGCAGCCTGTCGATGGCCACCGTGCGCAACATGCACCAGAACCTGACCTTCGCCTTTCTTTACAACGCCCCGGGGGTCCCTCTGGCAGCCGGCCGGCTCTACCCGCTGACCGGCCTCCTGCTGTCACCAATAATCGCAGCGCTGGCGATGAGCATGAGTTCCGCTTCGGTGGTGCTCAACGCCTTGAGACTGCGCAAAGTATCAATCGATTGAGGTCCTTGACCTTGCCACCTTGGCAAGGTTGAGAATTGCCTCAACCGCAACAGCAACCTCGCAAGGAGATGCCATGAGCACCGTTGAACTGAACATCAAAGGCATGAGCTGCAGCTCATGCGTCCTGCATGTCACCGAGGCGCTCAACGCAGTTAAAGGCGTCACCGAGGTTGATGTCGACCTGCAAGCGGCCCGTGTGCGGGTTAGCGGTGAGTGCGACAGCGATGTGCTTGTCTCCGCTCTGGGTGATGCTGGATACCCAGCTCAACTGAGCAGTCCGGCAGCCTCATCGAGCACTGCGAAGAAAACCGGATGCGGTGGCAGCGGCGGCTGCTGTTGCAAGTGAGCAAACCATTGGAAACAGGTTTTTTATGTCCAGAAGATTGACTACCGCGGCTCTCGCCGCTCTGCTGCTAAGTGGCGCCGCCCAAGCCGCGCAACCCCTGATCGTTGATGTGCACCGCGACGCCAACTGCGGGTGCTGCAAGGACTGGATTACCTACCTAGAGAACAACGGCTTCGAAGTCCGCGATCACGTCGAACGCAACATGAACACAGTCAAGCAAGACCTCGGCGTGAAACCGCGTCTGGCTTCTTGCCATACAGGCGTGATAGATGGAAAGTTCATTGAAGGTCACGTTCCCGTGGCGCAGATCCTGGAGCTTCGCAAGCGCCCTGACCTGCTGGGCATCGCCGTGCCAGGCATGCCGGCTGGCTCACCAGGCATGGAGTATGGCGACGTCAAACACCCGTACCAGGTGATCGGGATAACCCGCACTGGCCGAGAAAAGGTCATTGCCAATTATCCGCTGGAACAAGCCCCGCATTAATAGCGGCTCGCCGGGCGGGCTGGTACTGGCTGGCATCCTGCGATGTACTGAATCGCAGCGGAGACCATCCCCAGCCCGCACTTCAAAAAGCCCGGCTCCGTTAACAAGCTGAAATTCACCTCCTTTTCGTTATTAGCCCGCGAGATGGTCATGTCCCGCCTCCTGCTGTGTCTGCTGCTGCTACTGCTTGCCTTGCCAGCCAACGCCGAGATATTTGATTCTTCGCGTCCTCAGTCGGCTCTGTTCGGCAATCCGCTGAATAACAGCCAGGATTTCCTTCCGGTAGACAGGGCCTTCCGCCTCGACCTGTTGGAAACCGGTAAGGACAGCGTCCGCCTGCGCTTCATAAATGCCGAGGGTTATTACCTCTATAAACATCGCTTCGCATTCACCAGCGACCACCCGCAAGTGTCAATCGGCACCCCGCAATGGCCCGCGGCCGAACCGAAAACCGATGAATTTTTCGGCGATGTCGAGGTGTTCTACGGCGTTACCGACTTGCTGCTACCCGTTAATAACCCTCAGAGCACACCGTTCACCTTACAGGTGAGCTATCAGGGCTGCGCTGATCTGGGGCTGTGCTATCCGCCAGAGATTCGCAGCTTCGAGGTAGGTGATCCCCCCCTCATTGCAGCCCTGCAACAAGGGGTCGCCATTGACTGGCGTAGTCTGGCGCTGTTCTTCCTGGCTGGCTTGGGCCTGACTTTCACACCCTGCGTGCTGCCGATGCTGCCAATTCTGTCTGGCGTGGTATTACGCGGACAACTCGGCGGAATGCGTGGATTGCGCCTATCGCTTGCCTACGTACTCCCCATGGCTGTCAGCTTCGCCCTGCTTGGAGCGCTAATGGGCATGTTCGGCGCCGGCCTCAACCTACAAGCGCGCCTGCAGTCACCGTGGCTGCTGGTGCCCTTTGCGATGTTCTTCACTGTTTTCGCTCTGGCCATGTTCGGCGTATTCGAGCTGCGCATGCCGCGCTTTATCACCGAACGACTGGATCGCCTGGCCGGCCAAACCCGCGGGGGTTCAATGTTGGGCGCCGCCACGCTCGGCGTACTGTCGAGCCTGCTGGTTTCGCCCTGTGTGACTGCCCCTCTGGTCGGCGCACTGCTCTACATCAGCACCACCGGCGACGCACTGGGTGGCGGCCTTAAGCTGTTTGCCCTCGGGTTGGGCATGGGCGCGCCGTTGGTATTGTTCGCCATCGGCGGCGGAGCATTGCTACCCAAGTCTGGCACCTGGATGGTCGGTGTGCGCAAAGCCTTCGGCGTGATGCTGCTGGCTGTCTCTGTATGGCTGCTGGAACGCGTGCTACCCGCTCCAGTGACGTTGGCCTTGTGGGGCCTTTTGGCAGTTGGCAGCGCGATTTGGCTCGGTGCATTGGAGTTCACCCTCAAGTCCGGCCGGCAAAGGCTCGCCCAACTACTCGGTGTGGCACTACTGGTCTACGGTGTCAGCGCCTGGCTCGGCGCTTTGCAAGGTCAATCCGATCCGCTGCGACCGCTGGGTCAGCCGGGGGCCAAAGCCGTACCTCCGACTAGCGCTAACGCCGGCTGGCAGACCGTGGATTCATCAGCTGCTCTGGATGCCGCACTGCTGTCAGCGAAAGATGCCGACCAACCACTGCTACTGGACTGGTACGCCGACTGGTGCATCAGTTGCTAGGTAATTGAACGAGAAGTGCTGGCAGCGCCCGCCGTGCGTGAGCAACTGACCGGTTACCGACTGGTGCGCTTCGACATAACTCGTAGCGATGCTGAGCAACGCGCCCTGCTCGACCGCTACCAGCTGTTCGGCCCACCGGCACTGCAGTTATTCGCTCCCAATGGCGAAGAATGGCAAGATCTCCGCACTGTTGGCGAAACCGACGCTGAGAGTTTCGTCAAACGCCTGCGCCAAGCCAACGGCCGAATCTAGATTAGCCCCTCCACTTCTGGAGGGGAGTGTTCTCCCCCTGGCTAGCCAACAGGCTAACGGAAATGCAATCGCCGCTACAGCCTACTGTCATCAGAGCAGCCGGCGGTGCCGGCCCAACATTCCTTTCAGGCCAAGCACACCGCAACAACTGAAATCTAAGCTCTAGCCACCATCGACAGGCGCTCAATAGGCCCACCAACTGACGACACCAGAACTAGCGACTTACCATCATCAACAGGCTCGAAGGACATTTCCGCACCTTGGTCCAGCAGCCGCATACCATCGAAGCGGATAGTAAGGTGCGTACTGGCCGCATCTACCTTGTTCTGTTCTAACAAATCGAGCCGATCGGCCCAGTCTTGCATCATTTTCCGGCGGGGCTCCACATACAACGCGTGGTTGTAAGTGGCGCTGACCTTGCTGGGGTCCGCATGCGAGAGCTGGGCATCCACCCAGTTCTTGGGGTAACCAAACTCGTTGAGCGCCGTGGAGAGCGTGGCACGGATGCCGTGACCTGTGAGCAAATCCTTATAGCCCATGCGCGTGATCGCGCCGTTCAGCGTGTTCTCGCTAATGCGCATTCTCAGCTCGCTTCGATGCGCAAGTAGATAGCGCTGGGCTGGTTTGACCTGCTCCAGCAGATAGCGAACGATCTCGATGGCCTGGACCGATAAAGGCACGACATAGGGCGGAATATCCTGCGGTCTCTGTCCGCGCTTGCGCATGCCATCCTGGAGTTGCTTGACCACCTCGGGGGGAATGATCCATAAGCCGCGCTCAAGATCGAACTGGTCAGGGGTCGCTAGGCGCAGCTCACCAGTACGTACACCCGTCAGCAACAGCAGGCGAATACCAAGTTGTGTGGTGATCCTGCCTCTATAACGGCGTAGCTTGTTCAGCAGATTGGGCAGTTCAGGTAGCCGCAGGAAGGGATTATTGACCACAGGTGGCTTGGGGACAGCAACAACATCCAAGTCCGATGCTGGATTGCTTTCCAGCCCTGCGACTTTCACCATCGCAAAGCGGAACAACTGTCTGAGCCAGGTGCGCACTTTCTCGGCAGTGGTAAATGCCCTGCGCTGCTCGATGCTAGCGAGCACGTCCAACAGGTCGGGACGACGGACGTCATAGACAGACACGCGGCCCAAGGCAGGAAGTACGTCTTTATCGAAGATACGCTGGATCTGCGAGAGGGTACTTTGCCTGCCCTCCTTGAGCTCCAGCTTACGGTGACCAAGCCACTGCAGATACACCACCTTGAAACTATTCTCCGTCGCGAAACGGACAGCTCGAAGTTTTTGCTTACGATCAATCTTGGGATTGATGCCTTTCGCCACTAGGGCCCGGGCCTCATCGCGTAATGCACGTGCTTCCCGAAGGCTAACCTTCGGATAGGTACCCAACGACATTCGTTTCTGTTTGGTCGCCCAATAATATCTGAAGTGCCAAGACTTTCCGCCAGAGGCAGATACCGCCAGAGACAGGCCATCGAAGTCGGTGAGGGTATAGTCTTTGCCAGTCGCCCGAGCCTGCCGGACAGTGACGTCTGTGAGCGCCATGGTATAGCTCCTGAACATAGGTCAGGGCTAGATGCTTGTCTCGTAGGGCACACTCCACCAGCAACAATCCGGAAACCGCGCACCCCGCAAAGATGGACTTAAAAGTGGACTTAAACGTCCTGGCTGGGGGTGGTTTACAGTGGATTTCGCTGGAACGAAAAAAGGGCCTTACGGCCCTTTTTTCAATGATATATAGACTTCATTGGAAGTCCATAGATCATAATTTGGAGCGGGAAACGAGACTCGAACTCGCGACCCCGACCTTGGCAAGGTCGTGCTCTACCAACTGAGCTATTCCCGCGTTGTCTTGGTGACGGGCGCCATTCTATACGATCGAATGCTGCCGTCAAC
>Ga0209024_1001621_pt1 | contig 17117 bp, 19 predicted proteins | sample AutmiccommunBRH5_FD_187380 | JGI IMG/M metagenome (GOLD analysis project Ga0209024, IMG submission 187380) | Deep subsurface microbial communities from Mt. Terri, Switzerland - Autotrophic microbial communities BRH/5 (SPAdes) (version 2) | ecosystem: Environmental > Aquatic > Deep subsurface >...
ATCCGGCTGCTGGTGACCGCCCTCAGCGCGCGGCACCGGCTGACCGGCCGCGAGGCCGAGACGCTGACCGAGACCGCCACCGAGCTCTTCGAGCAGTTCGTCGCGGCGTTCGCGAGCGGAGGCGCCTCCGATGAGTAGCCCTCGACACTCGTACTCGCGACACCACGAGCAGCACCGTCGTCCCGATCCCCTCGCGCGGCTCGTCCGAGGCATCGCTCGCCAGCGAGCGGAGGGCGGCAAGCGGCCCGATCTGCCTGTCCGGGATGTCCACGCGCGCCTCGACGCGCTCGAACACGATGTGCGGGAGGTCCGCACGAGGATCAACGCGCTCTTCTTCGCGGTGCTGACCGCGGCGCTGGTGGAGACCATCGTGCAGGTGGCCGGGCGGGTAGCGCTCTGATGCCCGCTCGCGCGTCACTGGCTGGGTCACCGCGGATGCCCCGCCTGCGGCCGTACCAGGCCGAGATCGCCCGCGCGATCCTCGGGCGGATCGCGGACCGCCGAGGCGGTTCGATCTCCGTGGAGGTCTCCCGGCAGGGTGGCAAGAACGAGGTTTCGGCGCAGGTGGAGTTGGCGACGCTGCTCGCCCACGCCTCGCACGGCGGGACGATCGTGAAGTGCGCGCCGACGGCGGTGCCGCAGGCGCAACTCTCGCTGGATCGGCTGCACGGCCGTGCCGTCGAAGCGGGCCTCGAGGGCATCGTGCGCCGCACGGGCCACGGGGTGCGCTGTGGTGCGGCGCGGGCGGAGTTCCTCTCCGCGGAGCGCGGCGCGAACGTCGTCGGCCACACGGCGTCACTCCTCCTCGAGGTGGACGAAGCGCAGGACGTGGACCCGGAGAAGTTCGACCGGGACTTCCGCCCGATGGCGGCCTCCACCAACGCTCCCGTCGTCTACTACGGCACGCCCTGGGGCGCCGGCTCGCTCCTCGCGAGGGCGCGCGCCGAGCACGTCGAGGCCGAGCGCCGCGACGGTGTCCGGCGCAGCTTCCGCTTCGACTGGACCGCGGTCGCGGAGCACGTCCCGGCGTACGCCTCGTACGTCGCGGGCGAGCGCGAGCGGCTGGGGGAGCGGCACCCGCTCTTCCGGACGCAGTACCTGCTGGAGGAAGTCGACGAGGCAGGCCGCCTCTTCGATGACGCCACCCTCGCGCAGTTGTCGGGCGACCACCCGCGCCTTCGCCAGCCCACCGAGGGCGAGCGGTACGTGGCGGGCCTCGACCTCGCGGGGCCTGATCTGCAGCAGGGGGCGGGACGAGGGAGCGACCGCGACTGGACGGTGCTGACGATTGCTCGAGTGCGTCCCGGAAACCGATCGGGCCCGAACGGGCTGGCGGATCTCGCGCACATTGAGGTCGTCGAGCACCAGGCATGGCAGGGGACGGCGACCGAGGACCTCGTCCTCGCGCTCGCCGACCGCCTCCGCCGCGTATGGCGGGTGCGCCGGCTGGCCGTGGACGGCACGGGCGTCGGCGCGCCGGTCGCGGACCTGCTCACGTCCCGCCTCGGGCGGGAGCGGGTGGAGGCGGTGACGTTCACCTCGGAGCGCAAGTCGCGGCTGGGCTTCGGCCTGCTGGCCGCGGCGCACTCCGGGCGACTTCGGTTCTACGCGTCGGACGGCAGCCGCGAGCACATCGAGTGCCTGCAGCAGCTGACCTGGGCGCGCGCGGACTACCGCGAGAGCGGCGCGATGCGGTTCGACGTCGACCCGGCTCGCGGACACGACGACTACGTGATGAGTGCAGCTCTGGCCGTGCATGCGGCTGGCGTGGACGGCGGTCCACGGATCGCACGAGGTGCTTCCGCACGCTCGGGCGCGGAGACCAGGGAGATAAGGGTACTGGAATGACCATGATGGCTTCGGTGGGTGGGGTGTCCGTGCAGGTCATGGGCCTCGACGAGTTGGGCGTGCGCCGGCTGGCGCGAGACGCTCGGGACCGGCAGGTGCGGAGCGACGCGCTGCCCGAGCACCTGGACTACCGGGACGACGGGTGCGATCTGTTTCCCTCGTGCCTGTCGTGCCCGCTGCCGCGCTGCCGGTACGACGTGCCAGGCGGCGTGCGGGCGATGCTGAACCAGGAGCGCGACCACCAGATCCGCGTCCTCCGCGAGGATGTCGGGCTCTCCGTGGATGACATCGCGGACCGCTTCCAGGTCTCGCGGCGCACGGTGTTCCGCGCGCTCTCGGTGCCCTCTCGTCGTAGCGACCGAGCGGCCTCTTGAGCGCCTCGACGGCGGGGCACAGCGCGAACGCCGCGTCCGAGGAGACACCGCTCCCGCGCGTGCTCGCGCAGCGGGATACGGACCGGCTGCGGCGGTACCGCGAGTACCTCGACTTTCACGAGGGCCGGCGCGGTGCGCCCGCCAGCCCTCGCGGGGTGCGGTCGCGGGAGCGGACGCTGGTCTTCAACTACGCGCGCTCGATCGTCGAGAAGGGCGCGGCCTACCTCGTCACGGAGCACCGCCCCGTGGTGACGGCTGCCCCCTTTGAGGCCACTCGAGCCGACGCGGAGCGCGTGCTCCACGAGACGTGGGACGCGAACGACCTCGCGCGACTCGACGTGGAGACCGAGGTGGACACGGCCGTCCTCGGCGACGGTGCGTACAAGGTCACCTGGGACGACGAGGAAGGCCGCGTCGTCGTCTCAGCGCCGGACGTGCAGGGTCTGTTCGCATGGTGGGCGGGCGACGACGTCCGCCGGCTGCGCCGCGTCGCCTCCCGCTACGAAGTCGACGGCGTCGAGGTCGTCGAGGCATGGACGGCCCAGCGCTTCGAGCTCTGGGCGGACGGCGAGCGCGTCGAGGAACGCGAGAACCCGTACGGAGCGATCCCGTTCGTGCTCTATCCGAACCTCCCTCGGCCAAAGCAGTTCTGGGGCATGAGCGACATCGAACCGCTCCGCGAGCCGCTGGAGGAGTTGAACCGCGCCTTCACCCAGCTCAGCCGCATCCTCGAACTCTCCGGCAACCCGATCGCGGTGCTCGAGAACGTCGAGGAGGCGCGGGACATCGCGGTGTCGCCGGGCGCGGTGTGGGAGGTGCCGGAACAGGCGCGCGCCTACCTCCTGGACCTGTTGCAGGGCGGCGGCGTGCGGCTGCACGTGGAGTACGTGGACCTCGTGTACCGCGCGCTCCACGATCTCTCCGAGGTGCCTCGCGTGGCCTTCGGCGAGGGCCGCTCGTTGCAGTCCGGTGTCGCGCTCCGGGTGGAACTCGATCCGCTGATCCGGCGCGTCGCCCGCAAGCGTCTCATCCGCACGGCCGCGATGCGCCGACGCGACCGCCTCATCCTCGCCGTCGCCGGACATCATCTCGGACGCTCGTTGGAGGGTGTCGAGACGACCGTCGAGTGGTCGCCGGTGCTCGCGGAGGATGCCCTTGGCGGCGCTCCCTCTGCGGGGGCAGCGCCGTCTCCGCGTGCTGTTGAGCGCGAGGTGGGCGCGGACGCCGCCTAGAACCAGGCGGGTGCAGCTCTTTCGGGGCCGTTTCAGGTTGGTCGCTTCACGTAAGCGTGAGGGTGTTATTACACTCGCTGTTCGCGACGGCTGACCTGACTCGCCCGAGTTCGAATACTCGCCCGGACCCCGGGCTCGTGTCCCTTGGGCCAGCGTTGCTGGGAGGGATGACGCATGGGCAATTCGACGACGCCCATCCATCTGCGGCTCCTCTACCAGTCCTTCCAGTACCGCGGCATGCTCGTGCTGTCCGTCTTCGTCCTCATGGGCGCGAGCATCCTCACGATCATCACGCCCGCCCTCGCCGGCTACGCGATCGACACCGGCCTCAACGTCGTCGAGATCACCGAGGGCGGCGTCGTCGTGCAGGAGGAGGCGCAGGGCGACATGAGCACGCTCATGGTCGCCATCGTCCTGATCGTGGTGTCGGCGCTCCTCCGGGGCGTGTTCGTCTACGTCCAGACGTTCCTCGGCGAGTCGCTCGGTCAGCGCGTGGCGCGCGACCTGCGGAACCAGGTCTACGACCGCCTCCAGCGCCTCTCCTTCGCTTACCACGACAACGCCGAGGTCGGCGAAGTCATGTCGAGGGCGACCGCGGACGTGGAGGGCATCCGCTTCTTCGTGAGCATGGGCGTGATCCGCCTGCTCTACGTCGTGGCCCTCGTAACCGTCTCGTACGGGCTCATGATCAACACGAACCCGAAGGTTGGCCTGATCGCCCTCCTGTTCGTGCCGCCGGTTGCGATCCAGTCGACGGTCGTCTCGCTGATGATGCGCCGGGTGTGGATGCGCGTGCAGGCGATCCAGGGCGAGATGGCCACCGTCCTCCAGGAGAACCTCACCGGCCAGCGGGTCGTCAAGGCGTTCTCGCGCCAGGACTTCGAGCAGGCGAAGTTCGACCGCAAGGTCGACGAGCTGTTCGAGGAGTCCTATTCAACGGCCAAGTTCCAGGCGTTCAACGAGCCCTTCCTGATCTCGGTCTGGCTGCTCTCGGCGGCGGTCGTGTTCTGGGTCGGTGTCCAGGAGATCCAGGCCGGGCGCATGAGCGAGGGCGACCTCGCCGCCTTCCAGCTCTGGCTGACCCTGCTCCAGGTCCCCGTCCGCTCCACCGGCTTCATCATCAATATTTTCGCCCGTGCCCATTCCTCGGGCCGTCGGCTGTTCGAGATCATCGACGCGGAGTCGCCGGTGCAGGAGAAGCCGGACGCCGTGCCGCTCGCTCCGGGGCCGGGCCACGTCCTCCTCGAGGGCGTCTCGTTCGGCTACCAGCCCGGCAAGCCCGTCGTCCGTAACCTCGACATCGAGGCGCTGCCCGGCCAGCGCGTCGCACTCCTCGGGGCGACCGGGTCCGGGAAGTCCACCGTTGTGAACCTCCTCCCGAGGTTTTACGACCCGACCGAGGGCCGCGTGCTCATCGACGGTCAGGACGTGCGCGATCTGCAGATCGACTCGCTGCGGGACGCCATCGGCATCGTGCAGCAGGACGTGTTCCTCTTCTCCGCGACGATGCGCGAGAACATCGCGTACGGTCGCCCCGACGCGACCGATGAGGAGATCGAGGAGGCGGCAAAGGCCGCCCGCATCCATGACTTCATCATGTCCCAGCCCGACGGCTACGACATGTGGGTCGGTGAACGCGGCTCGACGCTCTCCGGTGGTCAGCGCCAGCGCGTGGCGATCGCTCGCACCCTGCTCCTGAACCCGCGCGTCCTCATCTTCGACGACTCGACTGCCGCCGTGGATATGCGCACCGAGTTCCTCATCCAGGAAGCGCTGCGCAACCTCATGGAGGGCCGCACGACGTTCGTGATCGCCCAGCGGCTGCGCACCGTGAAGGAAGCCGACCTCATCATCGTCATGCGGGACGGCGAGATCATCGAACGCGGGACGCACGATGAGCTCCTCGCCCGTGGCGAGGCCTACAAGCGCATCTACGACCTCGAACTGCGCGACCAGGAGGAGGCGGCTGCTGCCGCTCTCTCCGGCGCGGACGGGGAGGACGACTAGATGGCGTACTGGGGCGGCGGCGGCGCCAGCGGATGGTCCGGACCCGAGGGGCAGCCGGCAGGTCGCCGCGGCCGAGGTGCCGACGGCTGGGACTACAACGAGCTCGGCAAGGTCTACGACGCGAGGCTCGTCGGGCGACTGATCCCGTTCATGTCGCCGTACAAGGTCCGCGCGGTCGTCGCGCTGATCGCCGTGATCATCGTCTCCATCACCCAATACTCGCAGCCGTACATCATCGGCCGCGGCGTCGAGCACATCATCGACAGCATCCAGGCGGGCGACGACGTTTCAGACGACGTCCAGACGCTCGGTCTGCTCCTCGTCGGACTCGCGATCGTCGGGTTCATCGCGATGTACGTGCAGCGACGGATGACCGGCTACATGGGGCACGGCCTGCTGCTGCACCTCCGCAAACTGATGTTCAACCACCTGAACCGCCTGTCGATGCGCTTCTACGACAACGAGGAAGTCGGGCGCGTGATGTCGCGCGTCACCTCGGACGTGGTGACGCTGCAGGAGCTGATGACGAGCGGGGCACTGAACGTGCTCTCGGACATCGTCGGGCTCGCGCTCATCATCGGGTTCCTGTTCGCCCTCGACGTGCAACTGGCGCTCGTGTCGCTGTCGGTCGTCCCGGTGCTCGTGCTCTTCATGGCGGTGTGGCAGGGCTACGCGGCGCGCGCGTTCATCCGCACCCGCGTGGCGATCGCCATCGTGAACTCCAACCTCAACGAGAACGTCTCGGGTGTCCGTGTCGTGCAGTCGATGGGGCGCGAGGAGGAGAACCTCCGCCACTTCGGTCGCCTGAACGACGAGAACCTGGACACCAACCTCGACGCCGCGAAGCTGCAGGCGCTGGTGATGCCGACCGTGGAGATCCTCTCGTCGGTGGCGTCCGCCCTCGTGCTGGTGGTGATCGGCATTCGGACGTTCAACGGTGACCTCGCCGCCGCCGAGGCGGTCGGTTTCGCGACCGGATTCCTGCTCTACATTCAGCGGTTCTTCAACCCCGTGCGTGACATCACCCTCCAGTACACCCAACTCCAGCGCGCCATGGCCGGCGCACACCGCATCTTCGAGGTGCTCGACACGGTGCCGGAGATCCAGGACGCGCCGAACGCCGTGGAGCTCAAGGACGTGGAGGGCCGCGTGGACTTCAACCACGTGAAGTTCCACTACGTTGAGGGCTCGCCCGTCCTCAAGGACTTCGACCTGCACGTCGAGCCCGGCGAGACGATTGCCCTCGTGGGGCACACCGGCGCCGGCAAGACTTCGGTCACGGCGCTGGTGCCGAGGTTCTACGACATCCAGGAGGGCGAACTCCTGATCGACGGGCACCCGATCAAGGAGATCAAGCTCGCCTCGCTCACGCGGCACATCAGCATCGTGCTGCAGGAGCCGTACCTGTTCTCGGGGACGATCGCGGACAACATCCGCTACGGGAAGCTCGACGCCACCGACGACCAGATCCGCGAGGCGGCCGAGGCCGTGGGCGCCGATGTGTTCATCGACAAGCTCGAGGACGGCTACGAGACCCTCCTGCACGAGCGCGGCCAGAACCTCTCGGTGGGCCAGCGCCAGTTGATCTCCTTCGCCCGCGCGCTCGTCGCCGACCCTCGGATCCTCATCCTCGACGAGGCGACCGCGAACGTGGATACGCAGACCGAGAAGCTGATCCAGCGCGCGCTCGACGTCATGCTCCGTGACCGCACCTCCTTCGTCATCGCGCACCGGCTCTCGACGATCCGCAACGCCACGAGGATCGTCGTGATGCGCGATGGCGAGATCGTGGAGATCGGCAGCCACGACGAGCTCATGGACCAGGACGGCGTCTACGCCGACCTCTACCGGATGGCGTTCACGAGTCTCACCACCGAGGAAGCCGCCGCCGCCGAGACCCAGGGCTGACCGCGTCCCACCTCTGTCGGACCGCTCAGATCGACCATCTATCAGCTACGCCATTTCGCCACACTCGGACTCCGCACGCGCTGAGTTCGTGATGAACGTGTGCGTACGTTGCAGCCCAGCCTCTCGCACTCGCGAGAGTGTCGGTGGAACAAGGAGCAACGGATGACCCAGGAAGAGCAGCAGCGCGACGCAAACCAGCAGCGCCAGCAGCAGGAACGCCAGCAGGGCAATCAGCAGCAGCAGGCGGGCCAGGAGCAGGATCAGGAGCAGGGCGCCCAACAACAAGGTCGCCAGCAGGGCGACCAGCAGCAAGGCGCGCAGCAGCAAGCCGGCCAGCAGGGCAACCAACAGCAGCAGGACGAGCAGCAGCGCCAGCGGTAGCGGTATAACGCTGAGTGTTGGGTACTGCGCCTGTCTCGAGTCGCCGCCCTCGTGGGCGGCGACTCTGCGCCACGCGGCCGTTGCCTGCTGTGTCATCATCGAGATTGTCGGCCCACCCGAAACTCGAAAGGGGGTCGTGTGAGTCCAGTCCGATTCGCCCTTGCAGCGCTCGCGATCGGCGTCCTGGTGCTACTTGCCGCCATCGTCCTGTTCGAGCCGGTGCGTAACTTCGCAGCTGCGACCGGGCTGCTGATGTGGCTCTTCATCGCCGGACTCATCGCGCTCGGCGTCTGGTCGACGCGACACCTTCCTCGGGCACCGCGTGGGAGCAAGTCACCGCCGGGTGCGCAGTGGTTCCCGACTGGCACGTGGTGGGGCCACCGCAAACGGGACTAGCACGTCTCCTCGGCTGCGCCACCCGCTTCCCCTCAGATCCTCCACGCATGACTGATCCTGGCGGAGTAGAATCTCGCATCCAGTTCAGGGGCCGTTCCTTGAGGAGGAGCATGATGGTCGCTGGTTCGAATCTCGCTGAACGCTGGGCTGCTCTGGCCGGGGATTCCGAGGGCGACCGCCGCTCCGGGATGCGCGCCATCCTCGACGAGGTGCTCGGCCTCGACGAGGCCGAGCGCAGCACGGCCATCGAGGGGATGGTGCAGGCCGAATACGCCCTGGACGATGCCCAACTGCGGCCCTTCACGGTCGACCGCCTGCGGACCTGGCTGACGATCGCCCAGGACAACATGGGCGGCGCGCAGTCCCTCGCACGTGGCTATGACGCGGCCTTCGACAAGCTCGGTGCTGCCCTCGCGATGCGCCGGTCGAGCATGGTCCAGACCGTAGCGCGTCACGACCTGACGCCGGAGGAAGTGACCGGCCTCTTCGACCTCATTCCCTCAATCGTGCGCCAGGTGCCGAGGGCTATCCCGCCGACGCGGCAATACGACAAGCCGGAGCGAAAGAAGCCGTTCTGGAAGTTCTGGTAGCGTCCTCGTCCGGGCACACGCCCGGGGAACTGCTCAGGACAAGAGGAAGGGGCCGCGACTCAAGTCGCGGCCCCTTCTCGTTCTGCCACTGGCGGCCCTGTCTGCGCCAGCCAGCGTCCGCCTCGCCGTAGCGCTACGGCGTCGAACCTCTCAGCGCTCGTGCCAGCGCCGCGACGACGAGCAGCACGAGGAAGACGACAAACAGGATCTGGGCGATTCCAGCAGCCGCGCCGGCGATGCCCCCGAATCCGAGGAGCGCCGCAACGATGGCCAGGATGAAGAAGAGAAAGGCCCATCCAAGCACGGTGTCCGTCCTTTCAAGGCGAGCCGCAGTGAGCGGACTCCATGGGGCCCAAATTCGCCGCTTACCGGTAACAAACGCGTGCTCTACCGGAACCGTTTGGCTCCGGTTCCGTCATGGGTATCCCGGATGACACCCATTCAGGTGTGAGGACGAGACAGAGTGGGATGGTTTCGCAATACCGTGCGGCTGTTTCACGTTCGGGTGACGGCAGGCGCGGTCATCACGCTCGTGCTCGATGGGGTGATGCCTGGAGGGAGGCTCCGAGGCTCATCGGGCGCTTGAGGGCGTTCGAGGCCTAGAAGCCGCAGCCCTCGAACTGATTGGGCAGGGGGCCTTCTCCGGACGCGTCGACGCGCGCCTTGAACGCCGAGAGGTACGGGTCGGCGTCGAAGAACCCGTACTTCGCAATGAGGCCGGGGCTCTCGACCTGCACGGAGAAGACGTAGGCGGAGAAGGTCTCCGCGAAGTCCTCCTCCGGATTGGTCGCCGCGTAGGAGCCGAGGAACGAGTCGTCCACGAGGCAGCGGTCGTAGGCGGCCTCGTCGTCGGGGTTGGCCGGATCGATCTCGTGGATCCAGTCGCCCCAGAACTCCTCGGTCCAGCGGGCGATGAACGAGTCGTCGGTGTAGCAGCCCTCGCCCTCGTAGTAGGTGAAGCACTGGCTTTCGTCGACGGCGCGGTCGAGCTGGTCATCGGTGCCGGTGAAAACGTGCGTGAGCTCGTGCGCCATGGTCAGCGCCAACTCGACGTCGTCGATCTCGGCCTCGCCGAGGTTCACGGTCATCTGGAACGCGACGCCGCCGTCGCTCGTGCTGAGCGCCTCGACGTACGCGAGCAGGTCGCTGGGCGCGTCGAACCCCGCGAGGAGGATCAGCTCCTCCATGTCCTCGGGCGCCGCCACGATGCGCAGCCACTCCCACGCGCGCAGCAGCCGCTCGTCCTCGCCCAGGCACGGCTCACCGAGGACGCCGTCCACGACGAAGTGGCCGGAGGTGAACCCGTCCGCGAAGTCCTCGCCGCCACCGCTGGAGATGAACTCGAGTGTGCAGTCGACATCGGTGCGAGTGAGCGTCGGGTCGTACAGGGGGATCTCGGTGGGGGTGGGCTCGGCGGTCGCCGTCGCCGTCTCGGTCGCCACGACTTCGGTGACCTGCGTCGGCGTGTTGGTCGGTGTCTCCACGGTGACGCCGGCTGCCTCTGCCGTATCCACCTCGGACTCTCCGCTGCACGCTGCGAGTAGCGCGACCGCCCCCACGAGGACGAGGGCCGTCGATGTGCGGAGGGTGCGCAGCGCGCTGAGTGGAGACTGGATCACGAGAGGGCCTCTCTGGAGAGCAGAACCAACGCCGAGGCGTCTGCTGAGTATGCCCGACATCGAGCGAACAGTCCCGCCTCACGAGAGCAAGCGAGCGGTGAGGCTTGGCGGTGACTTCTCCGTCGACGGCGGGTGCGAGCAGTCCTGATGCTCACTGACGACCGCCCCGACATCTCATCAAATCTGTGAGAGGAGCCGAAGAATTGATCCCCTCACCGCTGGTGCGATCCTGCCCGCCGCGCGATTCTCTGACTGCTGGCGGCGAGTCCGTCGGCGAGCAAGGCTGTTCGAGGTCACGAGAAACGACAGAGCATCGGGTGAGTACCGCCACGGACAACCAACTCACGCCGGTTTCAGCGGTGCATGACGCGCACCTTGCGCACCCCGCGGAGAACCGCGTCGTCCGCGTGGCCTGGGGGGCCCTCGGGACGGCGTCGCTTGCGTTCGGACTCATCGGCGTCGTGGTCCCGGGGTGGCCGACCACGATTTTCCTGATCATCGCGGCGGCCGCGTACGCTCGCTCCTCTCAGCGCATGTATGACCGGATCCTCGCGAACCCCGTCTTTGGCCCGCACGTCCGCCGCTTCCGCGAGACCGGCGGCATGCCGATGCGCGCGAAGGTGATCGCGCTCGCGCTGATGTGGCCGTTCGTCGCGTTCTCGCTGGTGTTCGCGATCCCCGGCGCGATGCACTGGGCGCAGGCCCTCGTCCTCGTCCTCGCGCTCGTCGGGAGCGCGTACATCCTCTCCCGTCCGACCGACCGAGGCGACGACGCCGTCTAGACGCTGGCGTACGCAGCACACGAAGAAGGCCCGCCGAATGGCGGGCCTTCTCGTTGTGCCAAAGCACCGACCGAGTTGGCTACTCGGTGACGGTCAACTCAGCCCACATGCCCTCGGTGAAGTGCGGCGGGCCACCCTCAACCTCAGGCGGCTCGTTGGCTCCGCTTGCGGCGGCCTCCGCGAAGGCCTCCGGGTCAGCCCCGACCGGGATGAAGCAGGCCACCAGGTAGCGACCGGCTTCCGTCAGCACACCATCGCCCACGGCGTAGATGCTCTCGCTGCTGGCCGGGCCGGCGAGGATCACCGCTGCCGGCGGGCCCTGGAAGAGGGCCATCTGCTCTTCCTCTGGGAGGGCGAGGAGTTCCTCGACTGAGCGCTCCTCGTCGTCCGGAATCCGGAACGTTACGAGTTCGTGGAACTCAACTTCAGACGCGTTGACCAGGCTGAGCCTCGTGCCGGCCTTGACGGACTCCGGGAGCCCTTCGTAGCCGTAGTCGACTGCAGTGACCTCGACGGTCTCGGCCGCAGCCTCGGTCGCCGTAGCGGTGGCAGCAGCCTCGGTCGCGGTTGCCGTGGCCTCTGCGGTCCCGGTGCCGGTCGCCTCGGCGGCGGCAGTCGGCTCCTCGGTGGCGTCGGCGTCAGCCTCATCGTCGCTACAGGCGACGAGCAGTGCGCCCGTGATGGCGAGCGGAATCAGGGCCGCGCGCCCCCAACGGAACATGCGAATGTCCAAGCGTGAACCTCCTGGGCCAGTTCTTGGCCCAACTGTGGCCCCGCCCAGGGTGAGCGGGGTCCATCCCTCTGGTGAGGCGAAATCTTCCTCGTCAGAAACCTTGCGTTCAAGTGAAGGTAGCGCCACCTATGTATTCCCCGTGACAGTCCAGTGACGGGCTCGTGACGAATCCCCCTGCACAATCCCTGAGTCCTGCTTGCACGACTTCTGAAGGGCGAGGTTCATGGAGACGATCAGTGGCATCCGGATTGGCCGAACGCACACCGGGGAGATGGTGACGGGCTACTGTCCGATCTGCACCCTGGTCCACCCGGCGTTGCGTAGCAGCGAGGCATGCCATGGGTTCCGGACGGCGGTCACGCCGGAGGAGCAGTCCACGGCGTGGCGGGCGCTGAAGACCGCGGTGGACTTGCGGGAGCGTCGCGATTGAGTGGCGGGTTGTTCGTCGCCGTGCCGACTGTCTGTTGGCATACACTCATACCGGACGCGTCGCCCGAAGCCACCTTCCGGCAGGCGCAGAACTGAGTCGCGCCTCGCATGACGCACCCGATCCATCGCAGGATCTCGATTGCCCCCAACCCGGGCAGTGAGCGCCATCTTGAACTCTCCTTGATGGGAGCGTTCGAGTTGGTTGACGAGGCGGTTCCCGTAGTGCTGACCGGCGCTTCACAGCGCCTCATTGCCTTCGTCGCACTGCAGGGGAGGGCGGTGACTCGCACGGCGACCGCCGGAGCCCTTTGGCCTGATGTTTCGGACGCGCAAGCGCATGCCAGCCTTCGCTCAGCCATCTGGCGGCTGGAGGAGACGGCGCGCGAGGCGCTCAGCGTGGACGTCCTGGACTTGGACCTCGCACCGCACGTCCTGGTGGACGTACGAGGAGCCGAGGCGCTGGCGCATCGGCTCCTGCTCGTCGACACCTTGCCGACCGATGAGGACATCACGGCCGAAGCGATCCGGGCGCTCTCCTCGGAGTTGCTGCCGGATTGGTACGACGACTGGGCGATCCTTCGTGCCGAGGACTGGCGGCAGCTCCGGCTTCACGCGCTGGAGGCCCTCGCCGTCAAGGTCGCGGCGATCGGCCGCTACTCGGACGCGATCCAGGCGATCCGGGCGGCGATCCGCGTTGACCCGCTCCGCGAGAGCGCGCGCAGCATCCTGGTCCGCATCCACCTCGCCGAGGGGAACCAGTCGGAAGCGCTCCGGGAGATCGCCGCGTACCGAGAACAGCTAGCCCGCGAACTGGGGATCGAGCCGACGCGCCAGTTCGATGCTCTTCTCGATCCACCGACCGAAACCTGATCAAGACGGGCAGACGGGACGGACCTGTAACGGTGGTGTGACCCCCACCGCCCGACAGTGGGATGGTGACCACTACGCCTTCCCCCAGCAATCCACCGCCGACCGGCCTCATGGTGCTTCGCATGTCCGTGGAGCGAGGGTCGAACCATCCCCTCCGCGCCTACATCCGAGAGACGTCGGACGTCACCCACGGCTTCGAGCGGTCGTTCGTCCTCACGGATGTCGAGACCACGATCCGGTCAGTCCGCGAGTGGATCGAGGGGCTCATTGAGCAGGAGGCGGCGTCCCAACGGCCGCCGGCGGAAGAGCCGCCCGTGGACGGTCACGTCTAGCCTGGACTTCGACCGTCCGCTCCATCCGCTCCTCAGATCACGTCGGCTTCACACCTACCGGTTGCTCCCAGTGCACCGGACTTCGGATAATCGGAGTCCGCACATCAACCGGCACACCTGACACGCACCGACACGGGAGCCCCCATGGGACGTAATCGCAGACAACAGCGCCTCCGCGAGCGCCGAGAGCGCAAGCCCGAGGCCAGCACGCCCGCGCCTGGATCCTCCGGATCGCGCTCGGGTGGGGCGCTCAGCGGTGGCGGCAAGCCGCAGTGGCGTCAGACGATCGACTCGTGGGGCGGCTTCACGGTGATCGGCGCGATCGCGGCTGCGGTCGTCATCGGTGCGTTGCTCATCTTCATGAACCGCCCGGGCGCGAGCGCCAACGACGAGGAGTTCGTGGCGCCCGAGTACAACGCGCCGGTCAGCGGCAACCTCATCGGCGACCCCGAGGCCCCCGTCCGCATCATCGAGTACGGCGACTACCAGTGCCCACACTGCGGCACATTCGCCGAATCGATCGAACCGGTGCTGATCGAGGAGTACGTCGAGACTGGCCTCGCGAGTTTCGAGTTCCGGAATTACGCGTTCCTCGGGCCCGAGTCGCAGGCAGCCGCCGAGGCGGCGGCGTGTGCCGCGGACCAGAACTTGTTCTGGCCGTACCACGACCTCCTCTTCCTGAGGCAGGGCAACCAGAACACTGGTGTCTACTCCGACTCCAACCTTCGGAAGTACGCCGAGACGATCGCCGGAGAGTTCGAGGAGTTCGACGTGTCGGCCTGGCAGAACTGCTACGACAACGACACTCACGAGGCGGCGATCCTGGAGGAGAACCGAGTCGCGACGAACTCCGGCGTGGCCTCCACCCCGACCACGTTGATCAACGGCCAGGCAATCCCGGGTACGCAAAACATCGACGTGTATCGCGACGCGATCGACGCGGCGCTTCCTGAGGGCGCCGGCAGCTAGCACCCGATCGCTCGCAACTCGAGCGGCACACCAGAACGGCCCCGCGTGAGCGGGGCCGTTCTGTTCGTCGATGTGTCCGAGGGGCGCGACTACTCGGCGGGAGCCGCCTCGGCGCTTTCGGCGGCCTCAGGAGCCTCGGCCTCTTCGACCTCGGCGGTCGGGTCGTAGGAGTAGGCGAGGAGCCGGTCGTCGCGCTCGACGAACATGACGAGGTGTCCGGCCTCGTCCTCGGCCTTCACCCAGTCGGGGAGTTCGGCGCCGTAGCCGCGCACGAGGTAGGTCTGCCCCACGAAGGCGAACTTCTTGCCGTCCACGATCACGTAGAACGGTGGCGGCGAGGGCTCTTCGTTCCAGTTGACCGCGAACGCGTCGACATCGTCCGCCGTCAGGACGTACATGTCCTCGAACGAGAGCTCGACGGACGTCTGGTGTGCCATCTCCGGAGCGTCAGTGGTCATGTGTACCGTCCTCGGTCAGTGCTGCGAGCCCGCCGTGCGGCGGGGCACTGCCGATGATACCGAACGCGCGCTCGCACGGGCCAGAGCAGGCGGACGTCACGCCGATGCGGGCACAGGCTCCGCGTTCACCTCGCGCACGAGGTCCATGAACCGACCGAGGGTGTCGAGACGAGCGGCGAGGGTGTCGCCGGCGGGCGAAACGCGCAGCGTCGTGATGCCGCCGTCGCGATAGGCGCGGATGCGGTCCTTCACCATCTCGTCCGTGCCGAGGAGGTTCGCCTTGATGACGAACTCGTCCGGGATGAGCGCCGCGGCCTCGTCGCGCTTGCGGTCGAGCCAGAGGCGCAGCACTTCCCGGGTGAGATCGCCGTAGCCCTGCCGCTCGTACGCATCGCGGTAGAAGTTGTGCTCGGGCGACCCCATTGCGCCCATCTCGAACGCAAAGCCCGGCTTCCGCGGCTCCACCAACTCCGCGAGGTCGTCGCCGAACTGCACAACGCCGCCGGCCTGCCGCTCGATCTCGTCGAAGGATCGGCCGGCTGCCTCGGCGCCCGCGCGGATCTCGTCGAGGAAGACTGCGGCGTGTTCGGCCATGAAGGAGGAGGCGAACCAGCCGTCGGCGAATTCGCCGGTCATCCGCAGGCTCCGAGGTCCTAGCGTGGCGAGGAAGATCGGCACGGGTGCGGGCGGCGCGCTCAGACGGAGCGCCCGGCCCTCGGTATCGGGGAGTGGGAGCTGGTAGACCTTGCCCTCGTACGCGATGCGCTCGCCGGCCATGGCGAGCCTCAGCACTTCGACGGTTTCACGGAGGCGAGAGTAGGCGGGGTTGAACGGGACGCCGTGCAGGCCCTCGATGACTTGCGGGCCGCTGGTGCCGAGCCCGAGCACGAACCGCCCGCCCGTCATCGAGGCGAGCGACAGCGCGGTCATCGCGAGCACGGCCGGTGAACGCGAACCGACCTGCGCGATGGCGCACCCCAGCGTGATCCGGCTGGTCTTCGGCGCGAGGTAGGCGATGGGAGTGAAGGCGTCGAAGCCCCACGTCTCACCGCCCCAGGCGCTGTCGACACCGAGCCGCTCGGCCTCGGTGACCCACGTCTCCGCGTCGCGCCAACCGTCGGGTGAGTTCGCGGCGAGGCCGAGGCCAACCCCGACCTTCACGATCCGGCGCCGGCAGAACTGGTGGCGCCCGGGTAGCCCGTGGCAGCCTTCACCGCCTCGATCTGGCCTCGGTGGTCCTGGTCGTGGGTGCGCTGGAACAGGTACCACGCGCGCGCGTGCAGTTCGCCGAACATCGAGTGCGGCGCGGTCGGTTCGAGGGCGGGCCGGGGCGGTAGGTCCAGGATGGCCCCGGACCACGCGATGCCGTCGTCGCGGAGTTGCTCTCGGAGTGCCTCGATCGGCGTGTCCGTCGTCTCACGCGGCGTCTCCACACCCGACGAGTCGCCCGACTTGCCGGCGGAGAGCGCCTGCACGAGGCGGCGAGTGTTGCGCGAGCTGTTCAGGATGTGGACCGCCACCTCCTTGATGCTCCAGTCGCCACCGCCCGGGGCCCAGGCCGAGTGCTCTTCGCTCACGCCGTTGAGCACATCGAGCAGTTCGAGCCTCGCCTTCGAGACTCGCGGCCATAGTTCTGAGAACGAGTACCGCTCCCCCTGCGACTGGTAGTACTGCTGCATGCGGTCGAACTCGGCCTGTTGATCGGAAGTCATGGGGTCTCCTCGTTCGCGCATCGGGGAGTGGGTTTCACATCGCAACGCACAATGGGCGCCGAGACTAGCGCCGATGCGTTGTGTTTTGCAACGCACGAGGGCTAACCTTTGCCCATGGCGAAGTCTCTCTCCGAACTGCACTGCTCGGTCGCGCGCTCCCTGGATGTTGTCGGGGAGCGGTGGACCATGCTGATCCTGCGCGACGCCTTTAACGGCCTCACGAAGTTCGACGAGTTCGCCGAGAGCCTGCCGATGGCTCGGAACATCCTCGCGGCGCGGCTCAAGACCCTCGTCGACCACGGCGTGCTGTCGCGTGAGCTCTACCAGGAGCACCCGCCGAGGCATGAGTACCGGCTCACGAAGAAGGGCGCGGATCTCTATCCGGTGCTGATCGGCCTCTTCAACTGGGGCGATGAGTACCTCGCCGGCGAGGATGGGCCGCCGCGCGTGTTCGCGCACCGGGACTGCAAGGCGCAG
>Ga0209024_1001622_pt1 | contig 17089 bp, 14 predicted proteins | sample AutmiccommunBRH5_FD_187380 | JGI IMG/M metagenome (GOLD analysis project Ga0209024, IMG submission 187380) | Deep subsurface microbial communities from Mt. Terri, Switzerland - Autotrophic microbial communities BRH/5 (SPAdes) (version 2) | ecosystem: Environmental > Aquatic > Deep subsurface >...
CCTATGGTTGCCGCAACATGCGTCGCGCTGCGTTGGCTTATCCTGCCTTGCGGGGCACCAACCAGTTGTTGAATGCGTCTGCCGCACTGGCTGCACTGGAAGCGGTGCGTGACCGTTTGCCAGTACCCGCGCAGTCCATTCGTCAGGGCTTTTTACTGGTTGAATGGCCTGGTCGTTTTCAGGTGTTGCCGGGTCAGCCAACAGTGGTGCTGGACGTAGGGCACAATCCCCACGCTGCCGCGCATTTGCGCGAAAGCCTCGACAACATGGGTTTTTTCCCCTACACCCATTGCATTTTCGGCATGCTGGCCGATAAAGATGCCGTAGAGGTAGTCAAGGCTTTGAAAGACAGGGTGGACCACTGGCACCTGGTACCACTGGAAGGTGACCGTGGTCGAACAACCGGTCAATTGATGCAGCAGTTGGTTCAGGCGGGGGTCGATTCACCTTCTTTTGATTGGGTTGCCAATTCGCAGGCACTGGCCAAAGGGGGTATTGCGAAACAAGCGCCTGAAAAAAGTGTGCAGAGTTACGAGAGTGTGAGCCAAGCGTATGCGGTGGTCACTTCTGCAGTGCCGCCCAATGATAGAATTCTCGTTTTTGGATCCTTCTTGGTTGTGGCGCAAGCCATGCAAGCCAAAGAAGCGCTTCGAAAACGTCCCGGTTAATTTATTTCAGGAGTGCAGGTGAGTTCAAATTCGCGTTCTACTGCCAGGAACAAAGTCAACAACGATCCGGTTGACGAGTTAAAACGCAGATCCAGAAGGCGATTGGTTGGTTCAATTGCATTGTTCCTTGCCGCCATCATCATTGTTCCAGCCTTGGTTGAGAATGAACCCTCGCAAACACCAAGCGATGTTGAACTGGTTGTTCCTGAACGGCCTTCCACAGAAATTCCTGCTGCCGCTGAAAACGAAGCTGCGCAAAAACCTGCACAACCTGTACTTGAGGCACCAAAAGCCGCCCAGGATGCGGCAGTGGCCACCGCACCTGTTGCACCAGCTGTGGAGCCTGCGCCACCCGTGGTGACAGAACCCAAGCCCGAACCCAAGCCCGAACCCAAGTCCGAACCCAAGCCCGAACCCAAGCCCGAACCCAAGCCCGAACCCAAGCCCGAACCTAAGCCCGAACCTAAGCCCGCTGCTGAAGATCCAATTGCGGCCTTCGCCAAGACAGAGGTGTTTTGGGTGCAAGTAGCGGCAGTCAGCGACAAATCGCGAGCTGATGCCCTGAGCAAGGAACTGAGTGGCAAAGGGTTTCCCGCAAAGGTTGAATCCACGAGCACTTCAAGTGGTACGGTTTATCGCGTCCGTGTAGGCCCCATTTCCGGCCAATCAAAGGCCGATGAAACAAAAGCCAAGTTGTCGGGGGCAGGCTATACCTCCGGGCGGGTGGTGCAGTGACCATATTTGACTACATTGTCATCGCCATTGTTGTGCTGTCGGTCGTGCTGGGCATGTTCCGTGGCATGGTCAAGGAAGTGCTGTCGCTGGCCAATTGGGTATTGGCTTTCTGGATCGCAAATCGTTATGGTGCCGACTTGGCCGTGTACATGGATTGGGCTGAATCGCTTAGCCCGCCCATGAAGGCATTGATTGGTTGTGCAGCTGCATTTTTCGCATCCATGATTGTGGGTGCCATCCTTATTTCCCTGCTGGGCAAAATTGTTGCTGCAGCAGGTTTGGGTTTTGCTGATCGTGGCTTGGGTGGAACCTTCGGTTTTGCCCGTGGTTTATTTATTGTGTTGGTGCTGGTCACCGGGGCAGGTTTTACCTCGCTTCCGGAACAGCCATTTTGGCAAAATGCCATGTTGTCACCTTTGGCTGTGGATGCGATGCGAGAAATCAAGCCGCATCTACCGGAAAGTGTGGCCAAGTGGGTGCGCTACTAGGAGCTTTCAATGTGCGGGATTGTCGGTATCGCCGGTTTTTCTCCTGTTAATCAAATTCTTTACGACAGCTTGCTGTTGTTGCAACACCGTGGCCAAGACGCTGCGGGCATTGCCACATCGCACAGCAATTCGTTTTCCATGTCCAAGGGCAACGGTCTGGTGCGCGATGTGTTTCGCACCCGCAACATGCGTTCCTTGCCGGGCAATATGGGCATTGGCCATGTGCGTTACCCTACAGCGGGTTCTGCCGCCAGTTCCGATGAGGCCCAGCCTTTCTATGTGAACGCGCCCTATGGTCTTGTGTTGGCCCACAACGGCAACCTGACCAACAGCGAACGCCTGAAGGCTGAACTGTTCAAGAACGACCGCCGCCACATCAACACCAACTCTGATTCAGAAGTGTTGCTCAACGTGCTGGCCCATGAATTGCAGTCCAATGCGTCCGGTTACTCACTCGACCCAGCCACTATTTTCCGCGCAGTTGCTGGTGTTCATGCCCGTGCGCGGGGTGCCTATGCCTGTGTGGCCCAAATTGCCGGTTATGGTCTGCTGGCTTTTCGCGATCCATTTGGTATTCGCCCTTTGGCATTGGGCAAGGCTGAAACGGAGCAGGGCACGGAATACATGTTCGCATCGGAATCTGTGGCTTTGGTGGGCATGGGGTTTGAGTTTGTGCGCGACATTGAGCCAGGTGAGGCTGTGTTCGTTGATTTGGACGGGAAAATGTACGCGCAGCAATGCGCAGAAAAAACGTCGTTGAATCCATGTATTTTCGAATATGTGTACCTGGCCCGCCCGGATTCCGTGATGGATGGCATCAGCGTATACGAGGCTCGCGTGAAAATGGGCGAATACCTTGCGGACAATATTCGAAAGAGCATGCCTGCCAGTGAAATTGATGTAGTCATGCCCATTCCCGATTCAAGCCGCCCTGCGGCTTTGGAATTGGCGAACCAGTTGGGCGTGCCCTACCGTGAAGGCTTTATCAAGAACCGCTACATTGGCCGCACTTTTATCATGCCAGGTCAGGCGGTGCGCAAGAAAAGCGTGCGCCAGAAGCTCAATGCCATTTCGGTGGAATTCAAGGGCAAAACCGTGTTGTTGGTGGACGATTCAATTGTTCGCGGCACCACAAGCCGTGAAATTGTACAAATGGCCCGGGAAGCAGGTGCCAAGAAGGTAATTTTCGCATCTGCAGCCCCTCCTGTGCGTTTTCCGAATGTGTACGGCATTGACATGCCCACGCGGGATGAGCTGATTGCATCGGGCCGCACAGACGATGAAATTTGTGCGGAAATTGGCGCGGACGCCTTGTTTTACCAAGACATTGAGGACATGAAGCGTGCTGTGCGGGACATGAATCCTGCAATCAAGGCTTTTGATGCAAGCTGTTTCGATGGGCACTACATCACCGGCGATGTTACAACCGAATACCTGGATCGTTTGGAATACATGCGCAAGCACCCCGAGGTTTTGGAATCGGCTGGTCTGCAAATGAATCTGGGTTATTCCGCCAATCAATAAGTGCAGCGGAAATTTGGGGTAAAATGCTCAACTGATTGATAAGAAAGCGCGAAATGGTTCGCGCTTTTTATTTGTGCAGGGCGATCTGACTATGTCACTGATAGTACATAAATACGGTGGCACCTCGATGGGGTCCACAGAACGTATCAAGAATGTAGCCAAGCGTGTCGCCAAATGGCATCGCGCGGGTTTTCAAATGGTGGTGGTACCGTCTGCCATGTCAGGCGAAACCAATCGCCTGATTGGCCTGGCCAGGGAAATTCAGGCCGAACCGGATCCCCGTGAACTGGACATGCTGTGTTGCACTGGCGAACAGGCTTCCGTGGCCTTGCTGGCCATGGCTTTGAAGGCTGAAGGGCTGGATGCAATCAGTTTTTCTGGCTGGCAAGTGCCTATTAAAACCGACAGCAGTCATACCAAGGCCCGCATTGAGTCGATCGACGACACACGCGTGAAGGCCGAGCTGAACGCTGGCAAAGTGGTGATCATTACCGGTTTTCAGGGCATTGATGAAGCGGGCAATCAAACAACATTGGGCCGTGGCGGTTCTGATACCTCGGCTGTGGCCATTGCGGCAGCCATGGGAGCTGCTGAATGCCTTATTTACACCGATGTGGATGGTGTGTACACCACCGACCCCCGTGTGGTGCCCGAAGCGCGCCGCATGCGCGTGGTGTCATTTGAAGAAATGCTGGAAATGGCCTCGCTGGGCTCGAAGGTGCTGCAAATTCGTTCCGTTGAATTTGCGGGCAAATATCGCGTGCCTACTCGTGTGCTTTCAAGCTTGACCGATCCGATGATGTCGCTGGACGAAGAGAAAGTGTCTGGTACGTTGATTACTTTTGAGGAAGATGAACATATGGAACAAGCTGTTGTTTCCGGTATCGCTTTCAACCGTGATGAAGCAAAAGTAACCATCCGCGGCGTGCCCGACAAACCCGGCGTGGCTTACCAAATCCTGGGGCAGGTTGCAGAAGCAAACATCGATGTGGACATGATTATTCAGAACCAGGGTTCTGATGGCACCACCGATTTCACCTTCACCGTGCACCGCAATGAATTCAATAAAACCATGGATTTGTTGCAGAACAAGATTCAGGGCAGTGTGGGCGCGCGTGAAGTGGCAGGCGACACGAATGTGTGCAAAGTGTCGATTGTGGGCATTGGCATGCGTTCGCATGTGGGCGTGGCCAGTTTGATGTTCAAAACCTTGTCAGAAGAGGGTATTAACATCCAGATGATTTCAACGTCTGAAATCAAGGTTTCTGTGCTGATCGATGACAAGTACATGGAACTGGCTGTACGTGCCTTGCACAAGGCATTTGATCTGGAAAAAGACGCTGCCTGAATCGGCAGTATGTACTGCATGGGTGCAGTGCAATTCGCTTGAAAGTGATTTGCGCCTGCATTCAACATTTTGGCCGAAACCGTGTATAATTCGGCCTTCTGGAGACGTGGCCGAGTGGTCGAAGGCACTCCCCTGCTAAGGGAGCATACCCCAAAAGGGTATCGGAGGTTCAAATCCTCTCGTCTCCGCCAGATGTAAAGCCCCCCTATTTGCGGTCACGCATTAGGGGGGCTTTTGTTTGCATTCCTTGAGTTCGCATTCTTTTGCATTCAATATGACGCAAGCTTATTTTTCCTTGCCGCTTCTGAATGTAAATTCCTATGCATACAACTGAATTGTCCCGGTTTGATGTCGCTGTTATTGGTGGGGGCATTGTGGGTTCCAGTGTGGCCTATCACCTACTGGAAGATAACCCGCAGTTGTCTGTCGCCGTAATCGAACCCGATCCCAGCTATGAGTTCGCCTCAACCCCCCGCGCTTCAGGCGGTTGTCGGGTGCAATTTACCTGCCCGGAGAACATCGCCATGTCACTTTACAGCATTGAATTTATTAAGAAATTTGATGCTGTGATGAGCGCCGGGGGTCACGCGGCACAAGCAGGCTGGGTAGAGGGGGGTTACCTGTTTCTCGTTGCTCCAGAGCACACGGCTGCTTTGGAAAAAAATGCACGCTTTCAGCAAGAACATGGTTGCGTGGTGGAGTTGTTGGAGCCCGCTGAATTGAAAAGTCGCTTTCCTTCCATGAATGTTTCGGATTTGGGTTTGGGCGCACTGAGTCCGCAAGACGGCTGGTGCGACCCCAATGGTTTGCTGTGGGGGTTTCGACGAAAGGCGGTAGAACTGGGTGCGAAATACATTCGGGCGCGTGTGGTGGCGGCAAACCTGGAACGATTCAAGGTGGAATCGATTGTATTGGATGATGGGCGCGCACTTCGTGCCGATGCTGTTGTGAATGCGGCCGGTGCCTGGGCTGGCGAGGTGGCCAGCTATTTTGGCATGCCGTTGCCCATTAAGCCCTTGCCACGTTTGGCGCACTATTTCACGGCCGGTTCCCCGATGGAAAAAATCCCGTATATCAAAGAATTGTCCAGGCTTGCTTTCAGGTCTGAGGGGCAGGGGTTTTCAGGCGGATTGGTGAATGAGCAGGCATTGCGCGGGTTCAACTTTGAAATCGATCATGGTTATTTTGAGCGTGTGGTCAGACCCGCAGTGGCACATCGTTTTCCCGTCTTGGAGGCGGCAAGATGCCATGGTAGTTGGTCTGGTTTGTATGAACAAAATGAATTTGATGGTAATCCGGTCATCGGTTCATGGAACGATTCTCTTCCAAATCTGTACACAGTAGCCGGGTTCTCTGGCCATGGAATGATGCATGCTCCGGCGGCGGGTCGTGCGATGGCAGAGTTGATCCTTCAGGGGGCGTATCAAACCATTGATTTGCGCAAGTTCGGGTATCAGCGAATTACTGCGTTGCTACCATATTCAGAATTGGGAATTGTATGATCCAGAAAGTTAAAGTTCAAAACAGTGAAAATCTTGAGCAGTCAATACCTCTGCTGATAGAAATGCTGGATATTCGCATTGGCTTGGAGACAAGGGCCTTGAAGTTGGCCATCCCGAATATGACTGAATCTGATTTTGCGAGGGCCAGAAACATTTTGGCCTTGTGTGGAGCCAACGAGCTACCCCACGGATGGTCTCTCTTGAATTTTCAGTTTCATATGTGTTTGTATGAATCTTGCGGACGTCCGAAGTTGCTTGAGCTAATTGAGGAAACTGCAACAAGTTTTGGTCATCTTTCCAGGGCACGGGTGTCGTTTGTCACTGGGCGTCAAATTCCCCATGCAGAACATGTCGAGATGTTGAGGGCTTGTGAGGCCAGAAACATTGGCTTGGCTGTGTCCCTTCTTGAGCAGCACATTGAGCACACACAACGTGCGTTGATCGAATTGCACGAACAATAATCTTGCTGGCGATCTCTTGTAGGACATCGCTCACATCGCATTCGGCGAATGCCGACCTACTTTCCTTTCGCGCAAGCGTACAGTGAAACCGTGATCTTTCACATCCATTTTCGTTAATCTGCGATCGCTAATCGCGCGTCAACCGATTAATCACTTTGGGAGTTGATTATGTTGCACTACGCCGTTGTATTTTTTGTGATCGCACTCATCGCTGCCTTGTTTGGGTTTGGTGGCATTGCAGCGGGTGCGGTGGAAATTGCGAAGGTACTGTTTTTCATTTTTATCGTGCTTGCCGCAATTACGTTTGTAGTTAACCTGGTCAGATCCAGACCGTAGCGCATCGGTGTTGGGTTGAACCGGCGTGGTGAGGGCTGCCTTCGGGTGGCCCTCACTGCGTTTTTTTGCACACTTGATTTGAAAAATCCAGTCCGTTTATTACAAAAATCCAAACGTGCCGGGCTCAGGCAAACAAGGCCATACTGGTTGTTGGCTTTCGGGTGCTTGATGGTTGTGGCCTTGCTGGGGATTACCTACACCCATTCACGCATGAATGAGGAGGTGCTTGCGCTCACGGAAATCAATAAAAAGCGAATTGATCGTCTGGATCAGCTTTGGGTGCTGGTAGTGGATGCAGAGGCCAGTGCGCTGTCGTTTCTGTTGATGCGCAATGATTTGTATCTGGAGCCTTATCGAAGCAGTGTGTCAAGGCTGGAGCCCTTGATGGCGGTCATGCATTTTGATATCCCCGCAGGCTCTGAAGACCATGAGGATTTATTGATCCTCAAGCGCTTGGTGGATGCGAAGTTACAGCACCTTGGCGAAATGTTGAGCAAGGGACGGGCCCCTGTGATGATTTCGGACGAGTACGGCGAAATGGGCAAACAGTTGATGGATGAAATCCGGGTTCGCCTTGCGGTTCTGAAGGCGCGGCGTGAAAAAGCCCACAAGACACTGGAGACCAGTTTTCTGGACCGCGCCGACAATATTCAGTATGTGGGTTATGCGTTGGGTGTGGCATCGCTGTTGTTGATCATCAGTTTGTTTCTGGTGCAACAGCGCCAGGTGGCCCTGCGTGCCCGCGTTCACAATTTGCTGAAAACCGAGAATAGTCGCCTGGAGGCGATGGTGTTGAGCCGAACGCGTGAACTGAGCAATTTGGCCAGTCATTTGACCACTGCGCGTGAAACTGAACGCCAACACATTGCACGCGAATTGCACGATCAAATGGGGTCTTGGTTAACCGCGGCAAAAATGGATGCCAGTTGGTTGCGACGTTCTTTGGGGGCTCAGGTTGGTGACGACATTCAGGAGCGCATGCTGCGTCTGATTGAAAGCATTGGCAGCACAATCACGCTGACCCGCCGTTTGGTGGATGATTTGCAGCCCCCTTTGCTGGAAGGTTTGGGGTTGGTGGAGGCGTTGCGTGCATTGTGTGAGCAGTTCCGGATCGACATGCCGGTCGAAATGAGTTTTAGTGAAAGTCACCTGGACTTGCCACAGGCGCAATCACTTGCCTTGTACCGAATTGCCCAGGAGTCGCTGAACAATGTGCGCAAGTATTCAAATGCTTCATTGGTGAAACTGCAGTTGCGTATAGAGGGGGGTGATGTGGTTTTGAGTATTCAGGACAATGGTGTGGGTTTTGATACTGGCAACCGTCGGGTGCATGGCCACGGCATTGCAGGCATGAAACACCGAACCCAGATGTTCAACGGCAGTTTGGCTTTGCGCTCAGAACCGGGCAAGGGCACCCACATTGAAGTGCGAATGCCGGTTGGCTTTGCGTGAGCAATTTCAGCTTTCCAGCAATCCATTTTGGTGTGCATAAGTGGCCAGTTCAGCGTTGCTTGAAACGGCCAGTTTTTCCAGTAATCGTGATCGGTACGTGCTGACCGTTTTTACGCTTAGGTGAAGTGCTTCTGCAATCACTGAAACGGATTCGCCTTTGGCCAAACGCAGGAAAACCTGAAGCTCGCGTTCGGACAATAATTCGTGGGCGGGCTTGTCGGTGTTTCCCGCCATTTCATTGGCCAGCAGTTCAGCGGTTTTTTGGGAAACATATCGACGACCTTGCGCAACAGTGTGTATTGCGTTGATCAGGTCGTCGCGGTCACAGTCTTTGCACAAGTAGCCACTGGCGCCATTTCGAATCATGGGCAGGGCATAGCGCTCCTCGGAAAAGCTGCTGATGATCAGAACCTGTGTGGTGGTGTTGCGCTGCTTGATGGTGCGCAACAAGTCAATTCCACTGAGGTCGGGAAGGGAGATGTCGAGCATCAAAACGTCACATGGCTGATTGCGCAGCATGGCTTGCGCTTGCGCTGCTGTACCTGCCTCAAACTCGATGTGCAGGCCAAGTTCTTCAGACAACATTTCCCGAAAACCAGCGCGAACAATGGCATGGTCGTCAATGATTGCCAATCGGATCATAGGTATTTTTCCTTTGTGTGCAATGGGTTTCACAAAGCCAGACAATTCCTACAGGTGAATCGTCTTTGTCGGACAGATCGTTAAATCACCCCTCCGTAGTATTGAACGTGTGAAGGTTGATCAATACATACCTTGATCATGATTTCTTTCAAAGTAGTTCAGTTCACAAACTTTTCAGGAGTTCGACCATGAGTAAATTGATTGCACAAACCTTGATTGCAGCCGGTGTGGCTTTTTCGGCTTTGGCACCTGCGTATGCGGCAGAGCAACTTGCTCAACAACAGCCAGATCAACAGCCTGGTCAACAACCCAAGTCCTCTGTGGGGCAGTATGTTGATGACAGCACTATCACTGCGAAAGTGAAGGCCAAGCATGCGGAAGACAAAGTGGTAAGCGCGTTGCGCGTTAGCGTGGAGACCAAGCAAGGTGTTGTTGTTCTCTCTGGTGAGGCAAAAACAGATGGTGAAAAGCAGCGTGCTGAAATGCTTGCCATGCAGGTCGAAGGTGTTAAAAGTGTCAGCAACAAGATTGAAGTGAAGCCAAAGTCTTGATGTGCTGATTGTTAACATACCTCCGTTTGGTCGGCAACCGGCGGGGGTTGATTGTCAGGTGAATGTTGTGAGCAAAAAAGCGCCCTTCAATTCCGAGTTGAAAGTTCTTGTGGTGGAAGATTCGGTTGACTTGCAGGTTTTACTGCGAGCCATGCTCAATGAAATTCCCACCGTGAAGGTTGTGGCCAGCGTAGGTACAGAGGCCGCAGCGGTACAAGCCCTGAAAGCCGATAGCGCTGATTTGGCCATCGTGGATCTTGAGCTGGAATCGGGTTCTGGATTGGGGTTTTTGAAATCTCTCTCTGAAAGCCTTGATTTACATGACAAGCTCAAGGTGGTTATTTTTTCAAATTACTCCAATCTGGTTATTCGTCATCGTTGCTTGAATCTGGGGGCCAAGGCATTTTTTGACAAATCATTTCAAATTGACGAGTTGCTTGAGTATGTTCAGGCAGAGGCCTCGGGCAAAGCCCAAGGCCTTACACCATGATTAAATGGCCTGTGCAGGCCCAAAAAATTCAAAATGTTGCCGTTCTGCGGGTATCCCCATTTTTCCCAGCAGTGTTTTTACGGTACTCATGAATGGCACGGGTCCCAGAAAATAAACATGTGCATTGCCCGGCAGGTGTTCAATCAGGGTTTGCTGTTTGAGCAAACCATCCACATTTTCATAAACGTAGCGCGTGTGAACATTGTGATGTTGTTGGCAGAGTTGATCACTTAGTGCTTTGAATGAATGTTGAGCAATGTTCTTGCAGGCGTGAACAAAATGCACCTCGCGTTTGCCCGCCGCTGCTTTCAGCATGGCGATTGCCGGTGTCAGGCCCACGCCAGCGGTGATCAAAACCACAGGTTCGGTGCCTTCGTTCAATACAAATTCGCCGCAGGGTGGGCTAAGTTGAACTGTGTCGCCCACCTGTAAGTGTTTGTGCAGGTGGGTCGAGACCACGCCGCCTTCCTCGCGTTTTACCGAGATGCGATAGTGTGTGCCGTTGGGTGAATCGGACAGGGAATAGTTGCGCATCACTTTGGCACCGTTAATGTTCAGGTGCAGCGTGATGTATTGCCCCGGTTTGAATGCCATGATCGTTTGGCTGTCCGCGGGTTTCAGGTAAAAAGACGTAACCAGTTCACTTTCTTGCTCTTTGGCGGCAATTGTGAAGGCGCGTTGCCCCTCCCACCCTCCGGTGGACATGGCTTGTTTGGCATACAAACTGGCTTCGGCGTTGATCAGAATGTCGGCAAGCTGGCCGTAGGCGGCGGCCCAGGCATCGATTATTTCTGTTGTGGCAGCTTCGCCAAGTACCTCTTTCATGGCCTGCAACAGGCATTCGCCCACGATCGGGTAGTGCTCCGCCTTCACGCCCAACGCCACGTGCTTGTTCACAATCAGCGTGATGGCATTCATCAGTACGGCCGGGTTGTCGATGTGTTTTGCATACGCCAGCACGGCATTGGCAAGCGCGCGTGGTTGTGTGCCTTTTTGTTGGTGGGCCGGGTTGAAAAAGCTTGCCGTGACCGGGTACTTGCTGAACATCAGTTTGTAGAAATGGGTGGTCAATGCTTCTCCGCCTTGCTCCAAGGCGGGAATGGTGGCTTTGATCCATTGTTTTTGTTCGGTGCTTACGGGCATGATTGGCTTCCTTTTGTCGGGAAATGTAAAAATAAAATCGCGTTCGTACTTAATTGTTATCAATATTCATGCCATCTTTTTTCGGATTTAAATAATCTTTTAAAAACAATTGTTTGTATTTTTTTTAAATTTTATTTTCAAGAAAAAAATTGTTATTTATACAATTATCATTTATTGTTATTTGTACAATTAATTGTAAAAATAACAGTTATGGAATTGTCGAGCTTTCTTCTTGCCGTGATTGAAGATCTTGGGGCTGATCTTGATCCCCCCACCCGCTACACGCGCTATGTGAACGCGTTGGTTGCCGCATTGCCAGGAAATGCATGTGCTTTGCTGAAAATGGAAGGCAAGGCCTTGAAGCCACTGGCGGTGCATGGATTAACGCCAGACAGCCTTGGGCGCCGCTTCGAACTCAGCGAGCACCCCCGTTTGAATGCGATCGTGACATACCGTGGTGTGACGCATTTCCCGAATAAATCAACTTTGCCAGACCCCTACGATGGTTTGCTGGAAGGCGTGCATGCGGGTGATCTGAATGTGCACGATTGCATGGGTTGCGCCCTGCACGTGAACGGAAAATTGTGGGGTGCCATCACGCTTGATTCTTTAAGGGCTGGCGTATTCGATGCACGGGTAGAGCGTGCCATGGCTATGTTTGCCCGTTTGGGCGAGGCGGTGGTGAATGTGGCTGGCTTGTCGGAAAGCGCTGCGGCATGGCGACCGGACACGTTAAACGTGAAAGATCTTGGAATGCTGGAGGCAGTGCAGTTGGCTCGCCATGACATGATTGGCGACAGCGATGCCATGCACACGTTGAAGCGGGAAATCCAGACTGTTTCCAGAAGTCAGCTTGCGGTGCTGGTACACGGTGAAACGGGGGTGGGCAAGGAACTTGTTGCGCAGGCTTTGCATGCAATGTCGGACAGGGCCAATTTGCCTTTGGTGGTTATTAATTGCGCCGCCTTGCCTGATCAACTTATCGAAAGTGAGTTATTTGGTCATGTGAAAGGCGCATTTTCCGGTGCGGACAACAATCGACAGGGAAAATTTGAAATGGCCAACGGCGGTACTTTGTTTCTTGACGAGGTGGGCGAGTTAAGTGCATCGGCCCAGGCCAAGTTGTTGCGCGTTTTGCAAAGCGGGCAGGTACAACGCGTGGGCAGCGACAGGGAACATCAGGTTGATGTGCGAATTGTCGCGGCCAGCAATCGAGATTTGGCTGCTGAAGTTAAAGCGGGGCGGTTCAGGGCCGATTTGTACCATCGACTTTGTGTGTACCCTTTGCACATTCCACCACTTCGGGAGCGTGGCGACGATGTGGTGCTTTTGGCTGGTTATTTCCTGGAGCAAAACCGCAGCCGCCTGGGTTTGCGAAATTTGCGTTTGGGCAGGGGGTGTGAGGCAGCTTTGAAGCACTACAGTTGGCCCGGCAATGTGCGTGAGCTGGAGCATACCCTTGGGCGTGCTGCATTGAAGGCACGCCGGGATGGGTTGGGGGCAATGGTGACAGTTGAGCTGGAGCATCTGGATTTGTTGAGCGAACTGCCCACGCAGGCCGGCGCGGTGATCAACTCGGTGAATAACGCCGCGCGAATGTCAATGCCCATGGGCGAGGTGTCGTACCGCGAGGCGATAGATGGATTTTCAAAAAACCTGATCCAGCGTGTGCTGGTTGAGACACAAGGCAATCGAGCCGCAGCTGCGCGGCAACTGGGGCTCGACTCCGGCAATTTTCACCGCATGTTGAAGCGGCTTGAATTGTTGTAGCCCGAATGTTCAGGCCAGTGCCTGAACTGCATCGCCTGTGGTGTTGGCTTGAAGGTACTGCAAAGCTTCGTTGACCTGGTCAATCAATACAAGCACCACATGATCAGGGCCAGTTTGGTCCAGCGCCATTTGCATGGCCTTGAATTCGCCGCGAACCTCTACTACAGCAGGTTTTTTTCCTGTTTCGGATTGCGCAATGCCCTGTTGCAACAAGGCGATTGTCTCGCCATCGGGGCGGCCACGCTGACAGGCATCCTCATACAAAATGATGTCGTCGAAAAAACCGCCAACCAAACGGCCTTGTTCAATGATGTCCTGGTCGCGTCTGTCGCCTGCGGCACTGATCACCACCGTGCGTTTGACTGCAGGAATGTTTTGCAGCGTGTTGATCAAGGTGCTGACGGCATCTGGATTGTGGCCATAGTCCGCGATCACCGAGCCACCTTTGTGCTTGAAAAAGTTGAAGCGACCGGGAACCGTATCGGGTGTTGACTGGAAATTGCCAAGTGCAGCGCGGATGGTATTGAACGGTACGTTCAAGCCAAGGGCGGCGGCGACTGCACACATCACGTTTTGAACCTGGAAAGTAAACAGGCCGTTGTTGGTCAATGGCACGTCCATCAGATCAATGGTTTTTTCGATGTCATCAAAACTGATGTTGATCACACGGCCGTCGTGAATAATCACGGGGCGCCCTTTGGCTTTGTGGGCCGCCACAATCGGGTTGTCGGGGTTGCTGGTGAAAAACAGCACGCGCCCGGGGGTCAGCTTGGCCATGCCTGCAGCGTGTTTGTCGTCTGCATTCAGCACGGCAAGCCCGTTGGGTGCCACATTTTGAATCAGCACGCTTTTTAGAAGCGCAAGGTCTTCTACGCTGTCAATGAAGTTCAGGCCCAGGTGGTCACCTTCGCCGATATTGGTCACAATGCCTACGTCGCACATGTCAAAGCCCAGGCCTTCACGCAACATGCCGCCACGGGCGCATTCCAGAACAGCGGCGTCGGCTTCCGGGTGCACCAGCACCCTGTGGGCACTTTTGGGGCCACTGCAATCGCCTGTGTCGATCAGGTGACCGTTCACCACCACACCTTCGGTGCCGGTGTAGCCCACACGCAGGTTGTGATAACGCAAAATTTGTTCGATCAGGCGCACTGTGGTGGTTTTGCCGTTGGTGCCAGTAACAGCCACCACCGGGATTCGCCCGTTTTCGTCTTTCTTGAACATCAAGTCGATCACGGCAGCGCCCACATCGCGGCCCTTGCCAATGGAAGGTTCCAGGTGCATTCGCAAACCCGGTGCTGCATTCAGTTCAACAATGCCGCCACCTTGTGCTTCAAGTGATTCGTCAACGTGTTCACACACCACGTCTACGCCACACACTTCGATTCCAATTTGTTGTGCAGCCTGAATCACCATTTCCGCAAGGGCAGGGTGAACGTTGTCGGTTACATCGGTTGCGCTGCCGCCTGTGCTCAAATTCGCGTTGTTGCGCAGCACCACGCGCACGCCTTGTTCTGGTTTGGAGTCGGCGGTATAGCCTTGCTTTTTGATGCGGGCAACTGCAATTTCGTCTACGCGCAGCTTGCTCAGTGCGCTGCCGTGCCCCTCGCCACGAAGTGGGTTGCGGTTTTCAATTTCAACCAGCTCGGTGATTGTGTGCACGCCATCGCCCACCACAGAGGGTGGTTCGCGGCGTGCTGCAGCAACCAGTTTGTCGCCCACAACCAGAAAACGGTAGTCATGACCAGGAATAAATTCCTCCACAATGGGTACGCCACTGCCGTGTTTCTTCGCGGCATCAAAGGCCACCCGAAGGTGTTCTTCGTCCACAATATTGACTGTTACACCTTTGCCCTGATTGCCATCGCTGGGCTTGATCACCACGCCTTTGTTGGTGGCCTGGGTCAATTCGCGAAATGCCTGCACCGCTTCCTCAAAGCTTTTAACCAGTTTGCCTTTTGGGGTTGGAATACCTGCGGCTGACAAGATGGATTTGGTCAGGTCTTTGTCTTGCGCAATTTCTTCCGAGATTGCGCAGGTGGTGTCTGTTTCAGCAGCTTGAATGCGCCGTGCTTTTGAACCCCAGCCAAGCTGCACCAGGCTGCCTTGGGTAAGGCGGCGAATGGGGATGCCGCGATGCAGTGCCGCATTGACAATTGACCCTGTGCTGGGGCCTAGTTTGCAGTCTTCAAAAATTTCTTTCAAACGCTCAATGGCTGCATGTGTGTCGAAGTCTTCGCCTGCCAGTGCAGCAAGAATGAGCTTGTGCGCTTCTTCAAACGCTGCCCGCGCCAGTTCTTCCTCTTCGTATTGCACAACCACGCGGAAATAACCGGTAATGATGTTGTCTGATACATGGGTGAAGGTAACCTGCGAACCCGCTTCAACCTGTAGCCGCAGTGCCGCACGGCCCAGAATGTGCGCCAGGGCAATATTGCTTTGCTCGAACCCGGTGGCCCGCAATGACCCGATGCCGGGCAAGCCGCTGCGAACGCGCATTTCAATGCTTGCAAAGCGATCGTAGATGCGCTCGTTTTCCTCACAAAACACCAACGCTTCCATGCTGGTGTTCTTGCTCCACAAATTGGGGCCACGCAGGGCGCGAATTCGTTCAATTTTCATGGTTTTCGTTTACCTTGTTGGTGCGTCTGCGTTGAATCAATAGCGCTGGCGAATGTCGGCGCGCAGCAGGTTGTGGGGTACATCCATGGCCCAGCCTGAAGCCGCCAGGGCCAATGTTTTGACCAGGTTTTCTGGTGGTTGTTTCAGCGGAATGGGTGTGCGTGTTTCCGCTTCTGCTCGATTGCCCAAAAAGTGGATGTTTTCACTGCCGTAAACAACCGCCATGCCGCCGTTTTTTACATGTTCTGCAACCACCGGGTTGTTGTTGGTGCTGCTGATCCAGATTGTTTTACCGTCGCACAGTTCCCTTAGGGGAAGAAGGCTGACCTCATCGGCGTTTATTACGGCATGCCCGCTACCAAGTACCAGATCAATCACCGTGCGCATCACGTTGAAGTGTTGTTCTTTGGTCAGAATATCCCATTCGTCAAGGCCTTCCATCGAGCCCAGGCTGGTGATCACCGCCACGCTTGAGCGATCAAAAGGCAGGCCTTCTGACAAAATGGTGTTTGCTTTGACCTGCATCACCAAGGTGTCCAGGTTTTTGTTGATCAAACAATTTCGCCCAGCCTGCCAGTTGGCTGAGCCTGTTTTGCTGATTGTGCGGCCATTCATGAGCAAACCCTGATCGCAGGCCAAACCCACGCGGTGACCCTGGTCTTCCAGAATTTCGCTTAATTCCGGGCCAAAGCCACTGATTTCCTCGCCGCCGGAATATGAAATGGTTGGAATGCGACCATTGGCTTCGCTGGGGAACAGCGATTCAATAATTGGTTTGCCCACATTGCGTGGCTGACCTTTGGCAGGTTTGATGTGCATCAACAGGCCCGGGCCTGCGTTTACTTCGACCACAGCCAGCGATTGGCCTTTTGGGGGCTGGTCAATGTGTTCGCACACCAAATCAACACCAGCCACGTCCAGGCCCACCACACGGGCTGCCATGCAGCACAGGCGGGCAATTTCTGGGTGAATCAGGTCTGTGACGTCTTCGGATGCATTGCTGTTTCGTTCAATAATGACCTGTATGCCTGCCGGGATGATTGAATCTGCCTTGTAGCCTTGGCGATGTACTTCGAGCGAGACGACAGGATTGGAGTCAATCCGGATCGTTTTAAGTGGAGTAATTTCGGATTCGCCACGGCGAGGGTCTGTGTTGATCTGAAGATCGATCAGTGATTGAAGGGTGGATTGTCCGTCACCCTCCACATGCACCAGATCGCCACGGGATACAGCTGCAATCTGGTAATTCACCACCAGAACACGGTGCTCAACACCCCGAATGAATTGTTCAACAATGACGCCGCTGTAACTTTCCTCTTGGGCCAAAGCCCAGGCTTTTTGAATATCCTCTTGCTTG
>Ga0209024_1001623_pt1 | contig 17064 bp, 15 predicted proteins | sample AutmiccommunBRH5_FD_187380 | JGI IMG/M metagenome (GOLD analysis project Ga0209024, IMG submission 187380) | Deep subsurface microbial communities from Mt. Terri, Switzerland - Autotrophic microbial communities BRH/5 (SPAdes) (version 2) | ecosystem: Environmental > Aquatic > Deep subsurface >...
TCTCTACATTTTCATCCACCTGATCCGGCATCATATTTTCGAACGCGAGGGCACAACCCTGTTCACCCGCGCGCCGATCAGCTTCACGCTGGCGGCGCTCGGCGGCGAAATAACCATCCCCGGCCTCGACGGCGAGAAACATGCGATCCGCATTCCGGCCGGTATCCAGAGCGGCAAGCAGATCCACCAGCGCGGGGCCGGCATGCCGGTGCTCAGGGGGCGCGGCAATGGCGACATGGTGGTCCAGATCGAAGTCGAGACCCCGACCCGCCTGTCCAAGCAGCAGCGGCAGATACTCCGCGAGTTCCAGGCCACCGAAACCGGCGACGAAACCCCCAATTCGACCGGCTTTTTCGGCAAGCTGAAGGATGCCTGGGAAGATCTGACGGAATAACCCGGCAGCCTATCCCGAAAAGGCCGTGGCCGCCTCGACCGTGTTCATGAAATCCCGGAACAGCAGCCATTTCTCGTCCGCCACGGTGATCACATGGACGAAATCCGATTCGATCTGTCTGCCGGTCGAACGCGCGGTCAGCCGCAAATGGCCGGTAACCACAACCTTGTCACCTTCGCAAATATAATCCTCCGGGTCGAACTGGTGGATATCGACCGAGGACAAGACGGTCTCAAAGAAACTGCGCGCCTCTTCCAGACCGTCATAGTTCCCCGCATAGGGGATCACCCCCGGCCCGTAAAATTCGATCCGCACTTCGGGATGCAGCCAGCGCACGATCGTATCGACGTCATGGGCACCAAAGGCTGCGAAGACTTCCCTGGTCACATCGATTGGTGCGATCATGAGCATTCTCCTTGTCCGTCATTGTCGCCGCCCATCAGAAATTATACCGCAGGTCGACACCATAGATGCGCGGCGCACCCAGCGGCCCGACAAATTCCGCACCATAGACGGTCCCGGTCAGGATCTGGTTGGTGAAATAGGTCTCGCCGGTCAGATTGTCGCCGAACAGCCGCACGCTCCATCGGTCATCGGCGCTGGTAAAGCCGAGGCTGGCGCGCAACAGGCCATAGCTGTCCTGCGCGGCCGCATCGATATTGAACACGGTGAAATAGATCTTGCTCTGCCAGTGATATTCGGCGCGCGCCGTGACCCGGCCCGCGTCTCCGACCGGTTGCTCGACCTGTCCGGCCAGGCTGAACTTCCAGCTTGGCGCCCGCGGTAGCCGCAATCCGTCGAGATCGCGCAGCAGCGATCCGGGCGGCTGGCTCAGCGGGGCAGGGCGCAACGCCTCGGTCAACTGACCCTCGGTAAACCGCGCATCGACATAGGTAAGCGCGCCTTCCAGCCGGAAAAAATCCGTGGGCCGCACCACCGTTTCCACCTCGAAGCCGCGCACCCGCGCCTTGCCGACATTGCGGATGATCGGCTGGTTGCCGACGCTGTCCTGCGCCTGCAAATTGGTATAGTCATACCAGAAGGCCGACGCGTTGAGCAGCAGCGCCCGGTCGAACAGTTCGCTTTTCGCGCCGATTTCATAGGACCAGATTTTCTCCGGCTCGAACGGGTCGCGCTGGCTGCTGCCGATATTATAGCCGCCGCTCTTGAATCCGCGCTGCATCGAAACATAGAGCAGCACATCGTCGCTCGGCTTGAAATCAATCCCCAGCTTGGGCGTGAAGGCGCGGAAGGTGGTCGGCCCGTTGACCGGCGCGATGATGAATCCGAAGGGATCCGGCTGGGCCGCATCCCGGTCGTCGCTGATCGCATTGGGAAAGAAGATCGTGTTCGGGGCGATCCGGATGTCCGGCAACATCACCAGATCAAAATTCTGCCGTCCGTCGCGCCGCTCCTCGCTGTAGCGCCCGCCCAGCCGTATCGTGATCTGGTCCGACACATCCCACTGCGTATCGAGATAGGCCGCCCAGGCCCTGGTTTCCTGTTCGCCGCTCAGATGCAGTTCGCAGCATTGATCGCTATCGGGAAACACCACCGGAAAGGGCGGCAACACGCCCGCCGCCTGCAGGTCCATGAAGCCCTGAATCAGGATCGGCTCCCAGAAATTGCCGAAAATATCATTGTCGATGATATTGCGCTCTTCGAAATAATAGGCGCCCGCGATCCACGAGAAGGGCTTGTCGGCGGGCGAACTCAGCTGCACTTCGCCGCTCCATTGCCAATGATCCTCTTCCCGCCCGACATAATTGACATAGGCGTCCGACAGGTCGAATTCATTTTGCGAGACCGGGTTGGTGTCGCGGTAGCTGCCGATGATTTTGAGAACATGGCCGGATATGTCCCAGTCGAGCGTGGCGCCCAGCCCCCAATTCTCGACCTTGTTGAAATAGGGCACATCGGCAAAAATATCCCGAGAGGCCGGGGCGGAGACGCGCCCGCTGTTTTTCATCGCGAAATAGGGAAAGGTCTGCGACCCTTCCCGCGTGCCGTACCAGCCCGGAATTTCGTCGGCATAGCCGGCGCTGGCATAGAAATAGGCATTGGCCTTGTCGTCAGCGTGATAATAGTCGCCGTTCAGGGTCAGAGTGGCATCAGGCGAGAGATCGGCCTCCACCGTGAGCCGGACAGAATAGTCCCCCTTGTCTTCCACCTTTTCAGTGCTGTTGTCGGGCCTGGTCACGGTGGCATAGCCGTCGCGATCTTCCCACTGGAAGGCAAGCCGGGCACGGATGGCATCATTCAGCGGCCCGCTGAGCGCTCCGGCAAAGCGAAAGCGGTCATAATTGCCGACGGTCATCTGCAGATTGCCTTCCAGGACATCGCTCGGGCGATGGGTGACAATATTGACCGCGCCGCCAGTGGCATTACGCCCGTATAATGTCCCCTGCGGTCCGCGCAGCACTTCGATCCGGTCGATGTCGAAGAACAAGGGCCCGATCGCCGCCGGGCGGCTGATATAGACGCCATCGACATAGGTGGCGGTCGAACTGTCGCTGCCGGCGATGATCGTCGGCGTGCCGATGCCGCGGATGAAAATCGATGTGTCGCCCTGATAGGTCGCAATCTGGACCCCGGGAGCAATCGCGCCGACCTGTTCGATCGAACTGATCGACCGGCTGGCCAGTTCGTCCCCGCCAAAAGCGGAGATCGACAGCGGTGCATCCCGAATCGACTGCTCGCGGCGGTTGGCGGTAACGATGATAACATCACCGCTATTGTCCTGTGCCTGATCGGCCGCGTCCTGCTGCGCATGAGCCGGTTCCGGCATCGCCATGATCGCGGCCAGGCTTGCCGCTCCGAGCACCGCCCGCCTGTTGTTCCTGATGTTCATATTATCCTCCCTCGTTCGGTGATTTTTTTCACCGTTTTTCTTGCAAATTCCGGTCCCTAGCTTCGCTCGCGAAAAATCACCGGGTTGCTGGCCAGGCCATGATTGAGCAGGCTGACATCCTGCCAGACCGCATCGCCAGTTCGTTCAATCCCGCTGTATCGTTCGCGGAGCATGCGCGCCGTGGATTCCGCTTCCAGCTGTGCCAGCGGCGCCCCGAGACAGCGATGAATGCCATAGCCAAAGCTCATGTGGCGGCTGGCATTCTTGCGGTGCAGCCGGAATTCATAGGGTTCGGGAAAGGCGTGCGGATCATAATTGGCCGCCCCGAAGAAGCAGGCTACCCAGTCGCCGCGCCTGATATCGGCGGTGCCGATGGTGATGTCCCGCGTCGCCACCCGGAACAGCCGCTGCGGCGGGCCGTGAAAGCGCAGGGTTTCCTTGTAGATCGCATCGAACAGGCCCGGGTCTTCTACGAAATCTTGCCAGATAGCCGGAAAATCAGCGAACACCGCGATGAGATTGCCCAGATAGAAGGATGTCGTCTCTGCCCCGGCAACCGTCGCGGTCATGCAGAAGCGGACGATTTCCTCGAACGAAAGCCTGTCGCCGTCCACCTCGGTGCGGATGAAGGCATTGAGCAGCGGCCCCGGCCTGTCCTCGCCTTGAGCGATGCGGTCCATCTGGTCCCGCACATGGCGGTGGAAATAGGCCATGGCCGCCTCGTTGTGGGCCTGCCGCTCTTCGGCACTGATGTCGGCGGACAGCATGAAGGCGGTCGCCCAGTTGCGGACATCCCGGTCCATCTCGGGCGGCATGCCGAACAGAAAGGCCATCACCCGGCTCGGCAGCATCGCGCAATAGTCAGCCATCACGTCGACCGATCGATCCGTCACAAAGAAATCGTCCATGCAGCTGGTTACCAGTGCGTCCACGGCGGGTGTCAGTGCCTTGATCGACGAGGGCTGGAAAACCTTGGCGGCAATCTTGCGCAGCCGGGTATGGTCCGGCCGATCGTGATTGACCAGCATCAGCGTGGGCGCCGACGATTCCTCCTGCAGGCTGTCGCGCGACGAGAAGCTCTCGTGATCCCAGGCGACCGCGGCAACATCATCGAAATTGAGCACCACCCAGGACGGCTTGGGTTCATCGACGCCCGGCATGGTACCGGGAGGATAGTCGCGATAGCCGAACAGCGGCGACTGGTCGCGCAGCAGGTCATAATAGGGATAGGGGTTCCGGATCACCTCGGGACGATTCAACTGGTCAACACTGAACGTGGGTTTCATTTATCCTCAATCCCTACTTTATATGTCGGGCAGACATTATGTCCTGACGACATAATAGAGATTGCAAAATAAAAATGTCAACTGATCTGCTCGCCTCGTCAGGACGTAGACAATAAGCTGTTGATTATAAAAGAGTTAAACATGCTTCTAGAGCCACTCATGCACATGATCAAAGGCCGCTGGCGGGGATATTGCGGCGGCAGGATCGATAAATGGCCGAGCGGAGGAATAGACTTTCGTCTGATATTCGTTCATCCAGCTTGTGGAGTCGGGGTCAGTGACCCTGGCCCTGGCGAGGGAGCATGACGTGAAGCAGCAGTCTGATTTCGGTATCGATTATCCGATAAGGCGGGACACGGCCCCGCAGAATTTTCTCAAGCTGTTCTATCCGTTCCACTATTCGGTGGGTATGGCCGTCGAGAAGCATCTCAGCGGACCCAGCCTGACCCGCCACCAGACGGTGATCCTGTGGATCATCCATTCCAAGGGCGAGGGGGGGCACACGATCCACCGCAAGACGATCGAGCGGCTGATCGGCGAATGGTACGAACTTGGCAGCCCCGCAATTTCCAAGGTGCTGCGCGCGATGGCGGACCGGGACCTCAATCTTATCTCGATCAGTGAAAGCAAGACCTCGGCGCGGGAAAAAGTGATCCGGCTGACCAAAAAGGGCCAGTCCACGGTCAACGACATGATGACGCGAACCGAGGCGTTCATCAAGCTGATCTCCGACGAGTTGACCGACGAGGAAATTGCCAACGGCATGGAATTCATGAGCCGGGTCGGCGCGATTGTCGAAGGTGGTTTCGCCGGGCAAAAGGAATAGACCGTTATCGGCCCGTGCCACAAACCGGGTCTGGGTCAGCAAGGGGGAGGGGGAGAAAATCATGTCCTACAGCTTGCCATTCATGATAGGGTGGCGAAATGTCTGAAATTACCGCTCCTGCCAGTTCTTCCTTTCTTGCCAACCGCTTGACGGCTTTGTTGCGCATTGAGGCGGAGCTGGAAAATCCATCTTTTAACCCTGTAAACTTTGTAAAGTTTATCAGGAAAAGAGCGTCTCACATGAACAAGATTGCCAAGCGCGGCGGAGCTGCCGCCTGATGCTGCCTTCCCTGATGATCATTGACGATTTCGTCGCCGACCCGATGGCCGCGCGCAACGCGGCGCTGGCGCTGGACTATGATCCCGGCAACAAGCACGGCAATTATCCCGGCCATATCTCGACCCGGTCGCTGGAGATAAAGGGTCTGAACGAGCGGATCGGCTCGATCATCAATGCTCCCGTCAAGCCAGCACCCGATACCAGCCATCTGCATTGCCGCATCACCCTGAAGGGCGACCGGGGGCGCAGCGGCGTGCATATCGATCCCGCCTTCTACTCCGGCATTCTCTATCTCTCGCGGCCCGAGGATTGCAGGGGCGGCACCGAATTTTTCCGGCACAAGCGCACGGGTCTGGAGCGCGTGCCGACCGATCTGCTGTCCATTCAGAAGGCCGGCTATGCCGAGATCAACGCGCTGATCGAGGATGTCGTGAACCGGGACACCAACCATCCCGCGCAATGGACGAAGGTGATGACCGTGCCGATGCGCTTCAACCGGCTGATCCTGTTCAGCCCGTGGATGTTTCACAACAGCGGTGAAGCCTTCGGCAGGACGCCGCAGGATGGCCGGCTGGTCAACCTGATGTTTTTTGCTAAGGGATAGTGATGGAAATGTTGCGACGCTATGCAGCAACTTATCGTCGCCCCAGCGCAGGCTGGGGCCAGAACCAATACAGCGGGTGCAACCGATAGCCGGTTCGGCGCACCAGTCTGACAAGATAAAACACAGGAGACCCAAGCCCATGCCAAAACCAATAGCCGGAACTTTCCCCGCCCTGCTGTTCGCAGCCGCGCCACTCGCGCTCTTCGCCGCCAGCCCGGCCGATGCCCAAGAGGCAGACCGTTTCTCCCAGGTTGAAATCAAGGCCGAAAAACTGGCCGATGGGGTCGCGGTGCTGTTTGGTGCAGGCGGCAATATCGGCGTGTCCCATGGCCCCGATGGCACCGTCCTGATCGACGATCAGTTCGCACCGCTCACCGCCAAGATCCAGTCAGCGGTCAAGAAGCTCGGCGCCGATCCGGTAAAATATCTGATCAACACGCACTGGCATGGTGATCACAGCGGCGGCAACGAGAATCTTGGGCGGGCCGGGGCGCTGATCATGGCACATGACCATGTCCGCGAACGGCTCGTCAAGGGAACGGACAAGATCGCGCCGGCGGCGCCGGAAGCCCTGCCGGTGATCACCTATCACGACGGCATCAAGCTGCACCTCAACGGCGACGAAGTCCGGGTCCGCCATATGAAGCACGCCCATACCGACGGCGACAGCATCGTCTTCTGGACCAAGGCCAACGTGCTGCACATGGGCGACCTGTTTTTCCACAAGATGAGCTTGCCCTTCATTGACCTGAACAGCGGCGGCAACGCGCGGGGGGTCCTGGCCGCGGCGGAAAAGGTGCTGACCATGGTCGATGACGAGACGAAGATCATTCCCGGCCACGGCCCGGTCGCGACCAGAGCAGACCTGATCGCCTATCGCGACATGTTGCAGTCTGTCATCGCCGCAGTCGAAAAGGCGCAGGGCGAAGGCAAGTCACTGGAAGCGGTGCAGGCGATGAAGCCGGCCGCGCAATGGGATGTCAATCCCGACGCGTTCATCAAGGGGGATGCCTTTGTTGAGGCGGTCTACAAAAGCCTGCAGAAACCGGCACATGCGGAGGAACAGCCCCACTAGCTAGAGCGTTGCATTCTCGATCTCGTCGCGCAGCGAGGCAATCAGCGGGGAGACCATAGTCAGCCGCGGCTCCTCCTCATCCACGATCTGGCGGAAGATGGTTTTCTTGAAGCGGAGGATGGTGTCGCCGTCCGGCCGCTTCGGCAGGGGCAGGGTGGAAAAGATGATATCGATCATCCGCTCCGCCCCGTGCAGCCGCCCCCACAGATAGTCATTCTCGCGGTAGCTGCGGCTGAAAAAGGCGCCGAAATTGTTGAATTCGATGCCCTTCAGCGTTGCCGCCACGCCGCCCTTGCGGATCGTCCGGGCATCCTCCGGCGAGATCCGGTCGACCTTGATCGGATCAAATTCATCCAGCCCTTCGCCCTGCAGCAGCGGCAGCGTCGCAATATCATAAAAGGGAAAGCCGAGAAAGGCGAGCAGCATCGAGCGCTTCTCCGCCTTGGGCACCACTGCCAGGGCCGCTGCCAGCTTGGCATCGACTGTCGCGTCGGCGGTCGTCAGGTCGCGGGCCTTCGCCAGCGCGGCGAGCATCGCGCCCGGTTGCACCTCCGCCTGTTCGGCGAGGGCAACAAAATCTTCGCCGAGATAGTCGATCGTCTCGCGCTCGATATAGAGGGAGAGGCAGTCATAAACGACTTCCTGCACCCGCTCCATGGATTCATAGTCGGCGGGGTGGGCGCGGTCGAGGTCTTCGGCCAGTTGCCGCGCCAGGAAACGCAGACGGCGCACCCGGAATCCCAGATCATGCTGCCGGAAAAATTCCGCTGCCGGCTTGGTCGGTCCGCCGCTCTTCAGGCCGACATTGTCGAGTCCGAGCCGGCGTATCTCGGTCCACAAGACGCTGCGCAAGCCGGTATGATTATGCGCGTTGGGATCGGATTTGGCGCGACGGACCGTATTCGCGATATCCTCGACCACCGTCGCCAATTTGAGATGACCATATGCGCTGAACGAAAATCCCGCGAGCTTGGCCGCCTTGTCGCGCGATTTGCGGCGCCATGCGGCAACCCGCGCGGCAGTCGGCCGGTCGAGGAAGAATGTTCGCCCGAACAGACCCTCCACATGCTGCTCGACCTCGCCCCGCAGATTTTCCGTGATCAGCCGCATCTGGGTGATCCGGTTCGACCGCCCCGCAATCGCGTTGAGACTGTCGCGGATCGGCTGTTCGCGAGGGATATTGGAGATCGCCCCGAATATCGTCGAAAAGAATCCCGGAAGGGATTCGGCCTCGGCCTCCTGCGCCGCTTGCAGCCGCTGCATCGCCCGGTCGCTCTTGACCACGTCGAGATCGGGACGGGGATCGATATAGACGAAGCGCCGGTCCACTTCCCGCTTGGCGGGCCGGTTCTTCAGCGCTTCGATCGCCTGGGCGAAAGGCGCGTTGGCGAGTACCGAGCCATCGATCAGCACGGTATCTTCGGCCGTTCCGGCGCTAAACTGATTGGGCAGCACCCGCTTCAGAAAGGCCGAACGGCCTTCCCAGACATATTCATGGTCGGACAGGAGAACGTCCAGCTCGCGGACCGTGAAGGGCGGGAAGGCACCCGGAAAGCTGGCGGTGGCGCGGCCGGCAAAGGTCAGTGCCGCCGGATCGGCGATTGCATCATCCCTCTTGCCCCGCGTCGAAAAACCGATGGTGATCCGGTGCTCCATCTCGAACGCATCGGGCGGGCTGTGCAGCTGCAGCTTTTCCGGGTGGCCGACGAAATCGGTCACCGTCACGAACAGGTCGAGAGGCTGTCCCGGCGGCAGCAGGCGGGGGCCCCGTTCGGTCGCCCGCACCGCGGCCAGCGCATCCCAGATCAGCCCGCTGAACACCTTGCCGCCAAAGGGCGGCGCGAACCACCGCGCCCGGACAAAGCGCGAGAGTTTCATCTTGACCTCTTCGCGCGCTTCCTTGGAGACCGTCTGCTCGACCGTACCGCCTTTGCGGCCAAGCGCCATCCAGGCGATCGGTTCGGCCCAGAATTTGGAGAAACGCGACAACGGCCGCGCATCGGGGTCGAGCAATTTGTCGACATCGGCGGTATCGAGCCACATATCGGTCAGCGGATCCAGCGACTGACCGGACAGGATTGCCTGCGACAGGAATATCCCGTTGATGCCGCCCGCGCTGGCCCCGGCAATGATGTCCGGCAACACGCGCAGCCTCGTACCGGTTTCCCCTTCCAGCCATTCCAATATGTCAAAATAGATTCCGCGGCTGCACTGGTCGACGCGCGCGCCATCGTGAAAATCCCGGCTCGCCTGCGCCAGTTTCCAGATTTCCTTGGTAATGCCGTGCATATAGATGGCCAGACTAACACCGCCGTAACAGATCAATGCCAGTCTGAGTTCTTTCTGCCGCATGGGCTTTTACCTACAGGATGGCAGGAAGCGTGCAAGCGGGAATAGGGAGATGATAGCTGTCCGGCTCGGTAAAACCCGCTTTCCTACACCGCCCCGGCTCTGCTAAACTGGATCCATGATTCCGACACTCCCTTCTCATCCATGCCACATCCTTCTCGTTCCGTTCGGCATGCCGGTCCTGTTGGGGCCATTCGCTTTTCTCTCTTAGGGGGTGTGACCCGTGTGACCCTGCTAAAATCACTGGTGTTCCTTTTTTGTTCTGCTAGATAAATTTCATGGCCAAACCCAAAAGAAAATATGTCTGCCAGAATTGCGGCTCGATCGCGCACCGCTGGGAAGGGCAGTGCGCTGACTGCGGCGAGTGGAACACGCTGATCGAGGAAGCGGGCGAAACCGTCTTTGCGTCCAAACATAACCTGCAGAGTGGGGGCCGCGAGGTGCGACTGGTCGGGCTGGACAGCGAAATTGCGCTGCCGGAGCGCCAGCAGACCGGCATCGCCGAATTTGATCGCGCCGTGGGCGGGGGGCTGGTGGCGGGTTCAGCGACCCTGATGGGCGGCGATCCCGGTATCGGTAAATCGACCCTGCTTCTCCAGGTTTCCGCCCGACTGGCAAAGAACGGGCTGTCGGTGGCATATATCTCGGGCGAGGAAGCGGCGGACCAGGTGCGCCTGAGAGCGCGTCGGCTCGGTCTGGGCAAGGCCCCCGTCAAGCTCGCGTCGGCAACTTCGGTACGCGATATCTTGACGACCCTGGGCCGCGATGCGCCGGATTTCGTCGTGATCGATTCGATCCAGACGATGCACAGCGATCTGATCGAAGGTGCTCCGGGCACTGTCAGCCAGGTTCGCGCCTCGGCCCAGGAAATTATCAAGTTTGCCAAGGAACATGGCACGATGGTGATGCTCGTCGGCCATGTCACCAAGGACGGCAATATCGCCGGTCCGCGGGTGCTCGAACATATGGTCGATACGGTGATGAGCTTTGAGGGAGAGCGCAGCCATCAATATCGCATACTCCGCGCGATCAAGAATCGCTTCGGCGGCACTGACGAAATCGGGGTCTTTGCGATGGAAGAGGCCGGACTCACCGAAGTGTCCAACCCGTCGGCGCTGTTTCTGACCGACCGGAGCGAGGAGGTCACCGGTGCCACAGTGTTTCCCGCCCTCGAAGGAACCCGGCCGGTCCTGGTCGAGATCCAGGCGCTTACCGTGCGGCTGGCGAGCGGAGCGACTCCGCGCCGTTCGGTGGTCGGCTGGGACAGCGCCCGGCTGGCGATGATCCTTGCTGTATTGGAAGCGCGCTGCGGCCTCAGCTTCTCGGGAGCGGAAGTCTATCTCAATGTCGCCGGCGGATACCGGCTTACCGATCCAGCGGCTGATCTTGCCGTGGCGGCGGCGCTTATATCAGCCCATGCCGAACGGCCGATGCCCAGCGACGCCGTGATATTTGGCGAAATTGCGCTCTCCGGCGAGATCCGGCCCGTTTCGCGCACACCGTTGCGCCTGAAGGAAGCATCCAAGCTTGGATTCAACAGCGCATTGCTCCCGGCATCCGGCGAAAAAAGCGGCAGCAGCATGAAACAGCTGCAATTTGCCAAGCTTGCCAATCTCGTTGACCATATGCTCGACCGTGACTAGCTAGAGCGGATGACGGGTCTCGATATTTCAGTACTGGTTTTGATGGGCGGGGCCGCGGCCCTCGGCTTCCTGAGAGGCTTTGTCCAGGAAGTACTGTCCTTGCTGGTCTGGATATTGGTCGTTGCGGGTGTATGGGGGCTGCATACGCCAATTACCGACCGTCTGATCGGCCCGGTTGGTAGCGAAAGCGGCGCTTCGGTGCTGGCCTTCGCTTCGATTGTCATTGTCATCTACGCGCTGGGCCGATGGGCGGCCCGCTCGATCGGTACCCGCTCGCGCAAATCGGTGCTGGGTCCGGTTGATCGCGTGCTCGGATTTGGCTTTGGCATGATCAAGGGCTTGATTGGCGCGACCTTGATCTACCTGCTGGTGGTGCTGGTCTATGATAGTATTTATGGCGCAGACGAACCGCGTCCGGAATGGCTTGCCGAATCGCGGACTTACCCGCTTCTCAACGCAAGCGGCCACGCCATGGTGGATTTCGTCCAGGAACAACGGAAACTGGGCGACGAAGAACCGGAGCCGGACCAATGAGTACGCTTTATACGCGCGAGATATTGCGTCTCGCCGTATCGATCCCGCATCAACAGCGGCTGACCGATCCCGACGGCACCGCGGAACTGCGATCCCGGACATGCGGCAGCAAGGTTGTGGCGGACGTGATCGTAATGGACGACGGCGTGCTCAAGGATCTGGGTTTGGAGATAAGCGCTTGTGCTGTGGGGCAGGCGTCGGCAGCCATATTGGGGGCACAGGCGATAGGGAAATCTGTCGTTGACATCGAAAATGCCCGATCGGGCCTGGCAGCCTTTCTGGAAAGATCAGTCGAATCTCCGGGCGACTGGCCGGATATTGACCGGTTGACGTCAGCCCGCGACCACAAGGGCCGGCATGCGGCTATTCTGCTTCCATATGATGCAGTGATCGCGGCATTTGCCGACGCCGCCCACAAGCAAGCGAGAACCTGATCGATGGAACCCGAAACCCATATGGCCGACTTGCTGTTGGGCGGTTTTGTCATGCTCGGCGCTGCTCTAGTCATGGTACTGGTCTTCCGGCGTTTCGGAATTGGTGCCGTGCTCGGCTATCTGATCGCCGGAATATTGATCGGGCCGCAGGGCTTCCAGTTGATCAGCAACGCCAAGACGGTCCTGGAATTCTCCGAAATAGGCATCATTCTTCTGCTCTTCATCGTCGGGCTGGAACTTGCCCCCGCGCGACTGATGCGCTTGCGCCAGGCAATCTTCGGTCTCGGATTGAGCCAGGTGGTCTTGTGCGGGATAGCGCTTTTTCTGCTGATCATGGCCACGACCAACTTCACCCTTGCAGCATCAATCGCAATCGGCCTCCCGCTGGCCCTGTCATCGACCGCACAGGTCCTGCCGATGCTGCAATCCTCGGGGCGGCTCAATACCCCGACCGGTGAAAAGGCCTTTTCAATCCTGCTGTTCCAGGATCTCTCCATCATTCCGCTGCTGACCATCATCGCAGCCCTGTCGCGTGCGCCAGCGGACAACGGGGACCAATCGGGCTGGCTGACTGCGATATATGCGGTGATTGCAATTGGCGGGCTCATTGTCGTCGGCAAATTCCTGCTGCAGCCGCTGCTGAAGGTTATCGGCAGGATAGCCGAACGCGAATTGTTCATCGTCGCCGGTCTTGTCGCCGTCTTCGGCAGTGCGGCGCTGATGGAATTTATCGGACTTTCTCCGGCCCTCGGTGCATTCATAGCCGGGGTCATGCTGGCCAACTCCCCCTATCGCCACGAACTGGAAGCCGATATTGATCCGTTTCGATCGTTGCTGCTCGGTTTCTTCTTTCTTGCGGTGGGAATGATGCTGGACCTGAACGTCGTGATCGAAAACCCTCTCTTCGTATTGGGGGCGGCGGCGGCGCTGGTCGCGGTGAAAATTACCATCATTTTCGGTCTTGGCAAGCTGTTCGGCATGGCGACCAAACCGGCACTGGCCATGGGAATGCTGCTCAGCCAGGGGGGAGAATTCGGCTTCGTACTGTTTGCTGAAGCCGAAAAGGCGCTCCTGATCGATCCCGCGGCAAGCAGTCTGTTTGGTGCCATCATCACCGTATCAATGGCAACCACACCTTTTCTCATGTTGCTCTCGCGGCGGTTCAGCAATGGAGGATATCAAGCCAAAACCGATCTCGATGATCCCGGCAATGCTGGCGGGGCATCGGTGATTATTGTTGGGCAGGGTCGATTTGGCCAGACAGTCTCGCAAATGCTGCTTGGCGCGAAAATTCCGCTGACCCTCATCGATATCAAGCCCGAACAGATAGATATTCATGAACAATTTGGGGCGAAAGTATTTTATGGCGACGGTACTCGGGTCGATCTCCTGCGCCGCGCCGGGGCCGCGGAAGCGGATGCGATCGTCTTTTGCATGGATGATCCGAACTTCGGCCCCGAGCAGGTACGTGCGATCGCGCAGTCGTTCCCCGAGACCAAGCTGCTGGTGCGCGTTTACGACCGGCGCCAATTGATCGCACTCAAAGGGCTGGGCATTGTCGGGATGAAGCGCGAACTGTTTGAATCCGCAATCAACCTGGCCAAGCAGACGATGTATGCGATCGACATCGACAGCGGTCTGATTGACGAGGTCGATGATGAATTCCGCCAGCGCGATTGCGACCGGCTAGAGGCGCAAATGAAATCGGGTGACATGGCCGCCGGGACGGAACTCAGGTTTGGGACTGGCCTTCCGCCAAAGCCGGATTCAGTCTGATTTGTCGAGGAATGCCGCGACGTCTTCCAGATCGACATCTTTCGCCAGAAAGGACTGGCCAATTCCATTGGCAAGCAGGAAAGGTAGGGTCCCTCCACTCATCTTCTTGTCGTGCATCATGTGCTCGACCAGCCGTTGACCAGACGCTCTAATCGACGCGCTTGCCAGACTATGGGGCAAGCCTACCGACTTCAGATGCGATCTGACCCGTTCAGCATCCGCCGCATCGCAATGACCGCGGCGCACTGAATAGCCAAAGGCCAGTGCCATGCCGGCGGCGACGGCCTCCCCATGGACCAGCTTCGTGGAAAATCCCGTCTCTGCCTCAAGCGAGTGGCCAAAGGTATGGCCGAGATTGAGGAGCGCGCGGCGGCCGCTGAGCTCCTTCTCGTCCTCGCCGACAATCAGCGCCTTGGCGCTCACACTATGAATGATCGCTTCGGCGAGAACCTTCGGATCTCGAGCCAGGACTCCGCCGCCATTGCTCTCGCACCAGGCGAAAAAATCGGGGTCGTTGATCAATCCATATTTGACCACTTCGGCATAGCCCGCCCGCAATTCCCGGTCTGGCAGGCTGTTGAGCACCAGGGGATCGATCAGTACAAAAAGCGGCTGTTTGAAACTGCCGACCAGATTCTTGCCGACCGCACTGTTGATCGCCGTCTTGCCGCCGACGCTGCTGTCGACTTGGGCCAGAAGACTGGTGGGTATCTGGACGAAACGGCAGCCACGCTTGACGATTGCTGCTGCAAATCCGGTAAGATCGCCGATCACGCCGCCGCCAAGCGCTACCAGGGTATCCGATCGTTCGGCACCCTCGGCAAGCAGCCAGTCGGTGACCATTTCCAGCTGATGCCAGCTCTTGCTGGCTTCGCCCGGAGGCAGGATCTTCTCGACAAGATCAATAGCGCTTCCGGTAAAGGCCCGCCGCAACCGAGGCAGCAGGTGCAAGCCGACATGTTCGTCGGTCAGCACGAACAGCCGCTGATTGTTGGCAAAACCGGCAAGATGCTTCGCCGCCATATCCAGCGCGCCTGACTGAACCAATATGGGGTAGCGATGCTCGCCCAATTCCACTGTGATCTGGGTCAACGCTGCAATGCCTCGATAATATTCTCGACGGTCGTTTCATGGGGCGAATCATTGCCCATCACATGAATATGCGCGGTGGCATATACAGGATTCCTGGTGACTGCCAAATTGGCCAGGATTTCTGCGGGGTCACCGGATCTCAGCAAGGGTCTGGTATCCCGCCGGCCGACGCGTTTTACCAGCGTATCCAGGTCTGCATCCAGCCAGATTGCGATCGCCTTCTCGAGTATGAGCGCGCGGGTTTGGTCGTTCATGAACGCTCCGCCGCCGGTCGCAATAATCTGCCGTTCCCCTTCCAGCAGCCGTGCGATGACTCGCCGCTCTCCGTCCCTGAAATAGGCTTCGCCAAATCGATCAAAAATTTCTTCAACGGTAAGTCCCGCCGCTCGCTCAATTTCTTCATCCGCATCGACAAAAGCAAGGTGCAGGCGCTTTGCGAGACGCCGGCCAACCGTGGTTTTGCCCACACCCATCAATCCGACCAGCACAATCGACTGGTCCGGCACGAAATCTGGCGTTTCACCCGAATTTCCATCTGAATTGTCGAAAGAGGCTTTAATGTTTTTGTCCATTGGGGCAAAGGCTATACAACGGTTGGCCAAGGGTGCAAATTCCAATGCTGACTATGCTGTTTTTAACCGTTTGAAACGATCGAGTATATTGATGCCCCGCCAATTGGTTTTTCTCATTTTGTTTGTCGCAATCCTGATCGGTGGAGCCCTGTTCCTGGCTTCGATGGATGTAGAACAGCCGCTGCAACCGGTTGAGAAGCCGGTTATTGGTACCGACCCGCAATAGGATGCCTGTGCGAATCAAGCAACTCTCTTTGGCAGCTGTCAGCCTTTGCGCGCTTTTAGCTGCAATTCCGGTTTCGGGGCAGGATTCCCCGGAATCTCTTCTGCCACCTGGATTTGGTGAACCTGCTCCGGCTCCGGCCCCTCGGCCTGCGCCGACCGCGTCACCCACTCCGGCCCCCGGGCCCGCTCCAGCCGATTCCGCCGCGCCGCAGACCAGTGATCCGTCAAGGCAGGCGGGCAACGGAGTCGATGTCGCGGACACGGGCAGAGATATGCCGTCATTGTCGCTGAATGAAAGAGGAGAACTTGATCTGGATGCGCTGGATGAGGCATTCCAGACCCAATATGCGCTCACGGAAGGCGAACGGCGATCAACAGACGAAATTGGCGTGTTGACGCCCCAGCACAAGGGGCTGCCGAATGACGCGTTTGGCAAGGAGGGCGGACTATATCTCACCAGCCTGATCAGAAACCTGAACGGTCCCATTCTGTCGCGCTGGGGTTCGATCTTGCTTCGGCGCACTTTGCTCAGCAAGGTCGTCAGCCCTGAAAATGTGAACCCCGCGGATTGGACAGCGGAACGCGCTTGGCGCCTGTTGCGGATGGGCGAGGCCGATGCAGCCCGCTCTCTGGTTTTGAAGGTTGATGTCGGGAATTATACGCCACGACTGTACGAAGTGGCGATGCAGGCTCATCTGGCGACCGCGGATCCCGCGGGTATATGTCCTTTGGTCGATGCTGGCGCGCGAGTCAGTGATGCGCCGACATGGACGATGTTTCGGCCAATTTGCGCTTCCCTTACCGGCGAACAGAGCCGCGCGACCAGCCTGCTCCAGCAAGCAAGACGTAACAAGGCAGCAACGGGTATCGATTACTTATTGGCCGAAAAGACGATAGGCGCCGGGTTCGAGGGACGGAGAGCGGTATCCATTCTTTGGGATGACATCGCATATTTCAACAATTGGCGTTTTGGACTTGGCGTGGCAACCGGGGTGGAACCCCCTGACCGGTTGTACGAACAGGCTGGACGTCATGTGCAGGGATGGCGCGCCCGCACGCCAATGCTGCCACTTGCATCGCGAATGAAGGCTTTGGATACTGCAGCAGCCCTTGGGGTGTTTTCC
>Ga0209024_1001627_pt1 | contig 17026 bp, 15 predicted proteins | sample AutmiccommunBRH5_FD_187380 | JGI IMG/M metagenome (GOLD analysis project Ga0209024, IMG submission 187380) | Deep subsurface microbial communities from Mt. Terri, Switzerland - Autotrophic microbial communities BRH/5 (SPAdes) (version 2) | ecosystem: Environmental > Aquatic > Deep subsurface >...
AGACGCGATCGCTTCTGCAATACCAAGGAGTCCGTCGAGCACGTTGAGACGCATGTCGATCTCGGGTTCCGCGACCACGACTATCTGGTCCTGGATCCGCTGGAACGAGCAGCGGTAGTCCTGGACAAGGCCGTCTGGGCTGGTCGGGAATCCGAACGTCTGTGTGCTCCAGTCATCAGTGGCTCGCTCTAAAGCGAGTCGCAGCGCCGTCCCTTGCTCCGGGGTGACGAGGTCAGTCAGTTGCGATCCCACCGCAGGATGCGTGGAGATCGATCCTCCCGACTGCGAGAGCGCCCGAAGTATCCCGGCGCTGTCGACGATGGCGACGATCAGGACCTTGCTCTGCCAGATAAGGCGGGCGAGGTTGGCTTCACCCAGGACAGATGGATCCACGATGCTCCAGCCTAGTTCGATCCTCGGAATAGTCTCGGCCGGGAGCGCCCGCTGCCTAGCACGCTGAGATCCGGCAGGCGCGGGGAGGGCTAGCGCGGCTCCTCGAGCTCGCCCAGAGCACGACGTAATCGTCGATTCTCCTGGGAGATGTCGTGCAGAGACTCCAGGAGATCCTCGACGAGTTGCTGATATGAGCGATAGACATCCCGAGCATCATCCGTCGCCTCGACGATGACGTTAAGGCCCTCAGGTGAGTGACGGAACCGGAATATCCGATCGGTGGGTGTCTGCGCTGCCAGCTCACCATCGATGGTGAGCTGGAGCCTAGTCCAGCTGCTCCCTCTCCGGTCGAGTACTGCCTGAGCGACGTCACGCTGGCCCTGCGCGATCACGTCAACGAATCTGCCGCCCAATGAGAGTCCAGTGAGACGCAGAAACCCATCGGTCGCCACCGTCACTCGCCCACTCTCGTCGAGAGTTGCGACGCCGACTGCAGAGGCCCCCTGCAACACCTCTGCGGCGAACAGATCGGCGCGCTGGTCATCAGACCACGCTGGCCGCTGGCTCACGGCGTCGAGAATCGTTCGCGGAGCGCTGCCCGGATGAGGGATGCGCTCGATGCGAACACGTCAGCGCCCATTTCTCTGGCGAGAGCGACGTCCCCCCCATACGCCTGACCGCCGAGGACAATCAGTGGCGGCACGGTGGTCAACTCATGCAGCACCTGGAGTAGCTCGCTCACTCCCTGCAGATGTGACGAGAGGGTGGTCGAGAGAGCAACGATATCCGGCTGTCGGGCTTCCACCAGTCCGCCCAGATCGGAGGCGGGTGTCGATGCTCCGACATAGAGCACCTCCCAGCCATCGGCCTCGAGGAAATCGCCGACCATCCGGAGGCCGATGGTGTGGAGTTCTCCCGGCGTGCACGCGAGTATGGCCGTGCGCGAGAGCGGAGGTCGATCCGTCAGCAGTGCTGGAGCGAGCCGCGCCAACCCAACCTGTGCGATCGCTGCGGCGAGGTGCTCCTCTGCCACCGAGATCTGGGCTGCCTGCCACTTCTCGCCGACCTCGACAAGTGCCCGCTCGACGACATCTTCGTAGATGCGCTCGACCTCAACGCCCTGCCGCAGGAGCTCATCGAGCAGGCCGTTGGCTTCTCGCGGCTCAGCGGCAAGCAACGCTGCGAGATAGCGAGCACGTGCTTGACCGATGCGGTCGATCGTGTCGTCTGGTCCGGCCCGCGTGTCCTCGATCCCACTGAGCGCTGCGGCAGCCACGCTTTCGGCTGCCTCAGCGGGAGCCAGGGCTTCTTCAATCAGGACCTCGACCACCATTCGCACGTTGCGTATGAAGCGATCCAGGGGGAAGCCACGAGCCGTGAGCACTCCTGCCAGCCAGTGGACGTTTCGGCGGAAACTCTCCGGGTTCCGCCGCTCGACGCCCTCCAGCAGCCAACCGGCCAAGTACGCATTGTCGTGAGCGCAAAAGGACCGGCCGCGGGCGCCGTACTGCGCGTCCGTATCGGGAAACGCGCGGTAGAACCGCTCGCAGATGCGCTCGGCAACCGGCAACAGGTGCGCCGGAAAGTCGGGGTCGTTCGTGGGTACCGGGGATGTCACTGCGCCACAACCTCGTAGCCAGTCAGGTGCTCGAGTTGCTCGAGGCGAATCGCAGCCTTCAGGTCCGTGCTGACGCGCGCGTGGGAGGCCTTGTGCTCGGTACTCTTCATGTACGCCGTGAAGTCGGCTCGCGTGTTCCACCGACTCACCATCAGGACCTCACCCATGTCCTGGTCCGACAACCAGACCTCGAGGCCGAGAAAGCCATCGAAGTGATCGACGAGATGCACGCGCGAACGGAATGCCTCCACCAACTCCTCGGTGGCGCTTGGTTCAACTCGGAGTCGGGAGACGCTGACGTACATGGAACTCCCCACGGCGACGTGCCGTAGCGTACAGCGTCGTTCCGACGCAGGAGGGGCTGGCGTTCCGCTTCATCAAGCTGCCACAACTTTTTCGTGCGATTGATTTGCGAGTGATATTGCAAAGCCCTATCACTTGCGTTATGTCGTTACTCCTTGTTATAACATCTTGAGTTGAACGGCCAAGGAGGGGCATGTTGGCCTCTCCGTCTCCCCATCGAGCGCTCCCCGACATGCTGAGGAATGCTGAGCGCCGTTCTCAACGGCCGGGCCGGGGGCACCTGGGCAGGACACCCGAAGGTCCCGTGCCCGACTTGCGCCGGACTTTCGATGACGCCCATTTCGGTCTGGAGTTGGGAGACCGACACAACCGGGTCCGTTCGATGCGCGTCATGCGGCCTCAACCTCCGAATCAGTGTGCGAAGACTTGGTAGGTAGCCGCGATGAACCAACGTACCCGCCAGTCTGAACCGGATGAGGCCCTCCAGAAGAACGCGATTAGCCTCCTGCGATCGCTCCCGGGCTTGTACCTCGTCCTGCGACCGGACGACGACTTCAGGATCGTCGACGCGAGCGACAGCTACCTGGCTGCCACCATGAGGGCCCGCGACGAGGTCGTCGGGCGTCCTCTCTTCGAGGTATTCCCGGCCGATGTAGCAGGCGCGGACGCGAACCAGAACCTCTCCGCCTCACTTCGGCGAGTCCGGGAGACCGGAGAGCCTGACCGCATGGCCATCCAGCGGTTCCCGATCCCACGACCCGCCTCAGAAGGTGGAGGACTCGAGGAGCGCTACTGGTCGCCGTACAACGCTCCCGTCCTAGCGGACGACGGCTCATTGCTCTACCTCCTTCATCGCGTGGCCGACGTGACGGAGCAGCGGTCCCAGGAACTCCAACTGCGGCAGTACCTCGAACTTGCGACGATCGCGGAGCGGGTCGCGAGGATCGGTGGGTGGTCTGTCGACCTGCAGTCGGGGGTCGTGACCTGGAGCGACGCGGTCTGCGACATCCACGAAGTCCCACACGGTTTTGCGCCCGATGTCGCCACGGCGATCGAGTTCTATGCAGAAGAGTTCCGTCCGTTGATCACCGAACTGTTCCAGGCGTGCGCCGAACGAGGTGACCCTTACGACGAAGAAATGGAAGTGGTAACCGCCACCGGGCGCCGCGTGCCCGTGCGCGTTATCGGCGAGGCGGTCCGTGACGACCAAGGGCACGTCGTCCTGGTCCATGGAGCCTTCCAGGACGTCGCGCCACTCAGGGAGGCTGAGGCCGCTCTGTCGGCAAGCCAGCGGCGTTTCCAACAACTCGCCGACTCACTACGCGTGATCATTTGGACTGCACACCCCACCGGCGCGGTTGACTACGCCAACCGGATGTTCTGGGAGTACACGGGGATCGATCCCCGCTCGATTGATCTCGAATCAGGGGATTGGATCACAGTTGTTCACCCTGAGGACCGCGCCCGCGTCGTCCACGAGTGGCAGGCTGCTGTTTCTGCGGGCGATCAGTACGGCTTGAGATTCCGAATCCAACGATCCGATGGGGAACACCGTACCCATCTGGTTTCGGGGACGCCGGTGCGGGACGATTCCGGACAGGTGCTGCGGTGGTACGGCACGGCACTTGATGTCGAAGACGCCGTTCGTGAGGGGGAGCGTGCTGCATCACTCGCGACTGAACTAACTCAAACATTGAACGCGATGCATGAGGCGTTCTATTCGGTAACGCCCGACTGGCGCTTCTTGTTCATCAACGATGCTGCAGAGCGGCTCTTGCAGCGTCCCCGTGAAGCCTTGCTCGGGCGCGTGCTGTGGGATGAGTTCCCCGAGGCACGCGAGACCATTGCATGGGACGGCTTTCATGAGGCATATGCAACGGGCAGGCCGAGTTCATTCGAGATGCCGTACGAGCCACTCGGCATCGAGGTCGAGGTGTCGGTCTATCCGGGTGACGATCGCCTCTCAGTGTTCATCCGAGACGTCACCGAGCCCCATCGCGCTGAGCGCCTGCTTGCCGAAAGCGAGGAGCGGTTCCGCGGCGTCGCGCGCGCCACGACTGATGTCGTCTGGGACTGGGACCTGGTCACCGATGCAGTCTGGTGGAGCGAGGATGTCGAGGAAATCTTCGGACTGACCGCTACAGACTTGAGCATGACCAGGGACATGTGGAGAGCGCATATCCACCCTGACGACGCAGAGTCGGTGGTCGATGCTATCCACGATGCGATCTCGAACGGTCCCGACAGCTGGCGTCATGAGTATCGCTTTCGCCGCGCAGATGGGGAGTACGTCCCCGTCCTCGACCGAGCGACCCTCATCCGAGACGAGGGAGGGACGGCCACTCGGATGGTTGGCGGCATGAACGACCTCTCCGAGCGTTACGACGCACTGCGTCGGATACAGGAACAGGCTCGTCTCCTCGACGAGGCGAACGACGCGATCGTCGTCCATGACCTCGACTATCACGTCACCTTCTGGAACGCGGGTGCCGCACGTCTGTACGGATGGGACGGGTCCGATGCGCTGGGCGCCGACGTGCGAACGTTGCTCTGTGCGCTCGACCAGTGGCCTGCCTATGCGACCGCGGTCGAGCAGGTCGCCAGCACCGGGCAGTGGCGCGGCCCTGTTGAGCAAGTCCGGCAGGACGGTTCACGCATCGTGGTCGAGGCGACCTGGACACTCATTCACGACGAGTATGGGCGGCCCCGAGCGGTACTTGCGATCAACCGCGACATGACCGAGGAACTCGCGCTTCAGGCCCAGGTCGAGCGTGCCCAGCGGTTGGAAGTCCTCGGGCAACTGACGGGAGGGATTGCTCACGACTTCAACAACCTGCTCACGGTCGTCATGGGGAGTACCGATCTGCTCGCTGAGTCGCTCCCACGAGACAGCCCGCTACTCAGTCTCGCCACGACGGCGCAGACGGCTGCCCGACGGGGAGCAGAACTGACCAGCCGGCTCCTGGCGTTCGCTCGTCGACAACCATTGCAGCCCCATCCTCGGAACGTGAATGACGTCATTGCGGGCGTGCGCCCCCTCCTCGAGCAGGCGTTGGGCGAGCGGATCAGCGTTGATCTCGACCTCGAGGCCAACGTGTGGACAGTGCTGGTCGATCAGCCGCAGCTCGAGGCCTGCATCGTCAACCTGGCCGTGAACGCCCGCGACGCGATGCCAGCCGGCGGAAGCATCTCGATCGAGACCAGGAACGCAGTGTTGGACGACAGCTACGCGAGTACCCACACGGAAGTTGCCTCGGGCGGTTACGTCATGATCGCCCTATCAGACTCAGGCACGGGTATGTCACCCGAGGTCCTCGCTCAAGCGTTCGATCCCTTCTTCACCACCAAGCCACCGGGCTCCGGAAGTGGGCTCGGACTCAGCATGGTGTACGGATTTGTGAAGCAGTCCGGGGGCCATGCTCAGATCGACAGCGAACTGGGTCGCGGTACGACCGTCAAGATCTATCTGCCGCGCACGTCTGCTGCGGCGACCGCGGAACTGGCAAAGCCGGACACGGTCGTTGATGGGAACGATGAGCACATTCTCGTCGTGGAGGACGATGACCTGGTCCGCGCGAGCGTGACGGAGCAGCTCCTGTCCCTTGCCTACCGGGTGACGGCGGTCGCGAGCGCCGAGGGGGCGCTCCGCGCCCTCGAGTCGGGCGTCGTCTTCGATCTGCTGTTCACTGACGTGATGATGCCTGACATGGACGGGCGAGAGCTCGCGAGGCTGGTGGAAGAGCGGTACTCGGATCTACCGATCGTGCTCACCTCCGGCTACACCGAGAACCTTGGACTTGGCTCCGGCGCCGCACCCGAGTGGTGCTTCCTCAGAAAGCCGTACACGCGGCCCGAGCTGGCTGCTACGCTCCGCGCGGTCCTCTCGGATCAATGACACGGGGGTTGCGATGCCACGACGGCTCCTGATCTTGGACGACGATGAGCAGATTGTCGAGTTCATCAAGGTTCATGCGCAGAATGACGGGTTCCGGGTCCGGACCACGCAGACAGCAAGCGAGTTCCTGGACACCGTCGAATCGTGGCGCCCCACGCACATCTCACTCGATCTCGCCGTCCCGGATATGGATGGCATAGCGATCATCCGACACCTGGGCTCGATGGGCTCATCCGCCTCATTGCTCCTCGTCAGCGGACTTGGCGACCGCGTCCTGGATGCGGCCATGCGCACGGGCATCGAACGTGGGCTCACCATGCTCGGCGTGGTACCGAAGCCGTTCAGCCGAGACGAACTGATTCACAAGTTGCGATCAAGTTCCCCGGCGCGGCCAACTCGGCCCGGATCGTCAGTGAGCCGCTGGAGCCCCACGAACCACGACATCGCGGCCGCCCTTCGAGCGGGCCAGTTCCGCACCTTCCTGCAGCCGACCGTGGATCGAGCTGGCGCGGTGCGTGGTTATGAGGCCCTGCTCCGCTGGCAGCATCCCGAGAGGGGCCTGCTCGCGCCGGCCTCATTCCTCCCGGAGATCGAGCTGGGCCCCGATCTGGCAGAGATCACGAAACACGTCCTTCAGTTGGCGCTCTCCACGGCCAAGGAGGTCGGGCTCGCGGATGGTCAGCGGATTGCGGTGAACTTCCCGGCCACGCTCCTCTACGACGTCGGCCTCGCTGACGAGCTAGCCCACATCTGTCAGGATGCCTCGGTCCCAGCGTCTCAGGTAGTCATCGAGCTCACGGAGACCGGTCACATCTCTGCCGTCACGGACGCCCTGGACATCGTGACGCGTCTGCGCGTGAAGGGATTCGAGATCGCGATCGATGACTTCGGAACCGGATTCTCATCGATGCAGCAACTGGCACGGCTGCCGTTCTCACAGTTGAAGATCGACCGATCTTTTGTCTCAAACATGCAGGCCTCAGAGGAGTCACGCACCATTGTTGACGCGACCATTGGCCTGGCTCACCGTCTCGGCATGACGGCGCTGGCTGAAGGCGTCGAGGACCGTTCCACCCTTGACCTCCTGCGCGAGCTGGACTGCGACGAGTTCCAAGGCTTCTACATCGCCCCGCCGATGGATGTCACAGCACTCACGACGTGGCTCGACCGTTGGGACGGATGGCCGGCCTCCTAGCGACTCATCGACTCAGCGACCGACGCCCGATCGAGTCGCTGGTCGACGGATACGCAAGGATGGGCATCAAGCCCACGCCTCTAGTCGGGAGCGTTCGGTTTGGTTCGTGGACGGGCTCCGATTCCAACACATCGCCCGTGGACGACCGGTCCCTTCGCCAGCGGCTCGTGCCGGCAGTGAGCGACAAGACGCTCCCGGCGACGCCGCCCCAGGCCAGAACACCACCGGTCACGCGCGATGGATCGTTCTCCTCGGTCGCGAGTTGCTCCGCGCCCAGGTCCAGCGCTTCGCCGTTCGTGCGCTCGTCACCGAAGTCCACCTGGGCACCGCTCACGGTCATCACAAAGCTGCGTTGGAGATCCGCATCGATTACGTCCGCAGGCGCCTGGCCGCCGTCATGCGGGACCTGCGCGAGCACCGGTCGACCGGCTAGAGGATGGCGTTGCCGAACTGGCAGTCCTGGACGTCTCGCACGGGCGTCGTGACGCTACTCGTGCTCGCCGAGGCGATGTCGTCGATCAGCCGGTCCATCTCGAGGATCTCGCGCCGCTGCGCCTCACTGGTTTCAACGGCAAGCTCGCAGACTCAGGCATCGGAGAGTTCGGAGCGCTCCGCTCGGGCCGACTCTCGCTGAAGCGGACGTGGCTCCACTCCCATGGGTTGACGAACATCACCCCGTACATGACGACCTCGGGGAACGAAGGGTCAGGTGTCTCGCAGGGTGGCGCTGACCGCCCGACCGGAGCCCCGTCGGAGACCCTAGCCGTAAACGTTCATCTCTCGAATAGCGAGAGGGCCCCGGCAGTCGCCGGGGCCCCTCTCGGCAGAGAGACTTCTGACGTTGCTAACTAGTAGCAGATAGTCAGGTGAGAGATGTCTTTGCCCTCAAAGGTCAGCAGACCGGAATCACTGGTCGTGGTGCTGTCATAGAGGTAGACGTGGATACCCGTCCCGGCCTTCAGGAGCACCGCCGTCACGCTCGACCCTTCCGAAATCGACCAACTCAGCGTGTTGAGTCCGTTCGATCCGTATTCGGTCGACGAGAATTCGTAGGTCAGGTGTTCGAGGTAGCCGTTGCTACCAGGGCCGTCGACCTTGGCTGCAGAGCTGTAGCCGCCGGCACCCAGCACCGCCGTGCACTCTGCGTCGGGCCCACCGGGGACCACTCCTACGATCGAGTCAGGAAGATTGGTCGTGGGAGTGTCATCGTCTTCGACGACGACCTCGCGGACCTCAATATCCGCGTCATCCGACGCAATCACGGCACCATCATCGCCAACCAGATTGGCCACATTGACGTATGTGCCGTGCGCAAGACCAGAGATGACAACGGTGATGGTTTCGAGCGCGTCGGAGTAGCCAAACGAGCCGACCACTTCGGCGTCGCCTCCGTCGAATACGTCCTCAATCGTGACCTGTCCATCGATGTCCAGTTGAGTCCAGTTGACGACCGTCGTCACCGTAGTGGTGCCAAACCCGGCAGCGCTCACGGTGATGGTCACATCCGCGCGGTCACCGGTGAATTCGTACTCGTACACTTGAGTGGAACTGGCAGCAATGGTTTGAGCGATGGGGTTGTCCGTCAGTTCGACGCCAGCGTCAGCGGACAGGACGACTCCGGTCGCGTCGATCGTCCACGGGTTGACCGCGACCATGTACCCGCCACCAATGTGGCCCTCGGGCGCACCCGCCTCCGTCGTCAGCGCGATTGAGAAGACCGCGTCTTCACCTTCGTCGATGACGCCCGGCGTCGCCGTCTTCTCAACTGTCCAGGTGTGCTTCACGGTGTACGTGCCCTCGGCAGGGTCGTCCGAGACCAACTCGGGATCGGCTGGGAAGAGCATCAGTTCTCGATCCCAGCAGAACGTGACGTGCGAGATGCCCTTGGAGTCGGGTGTAACCAGACCGGAATCACCAGTGGACTCGGCCGGTTCGTAGTCGTAGACGTTGAACCCGGGCCCAGCCTTCAGCAAAACAGCGGACACGCCAAGGTTCGAGGACCACGTCAGGACCTTCTTGCCGGTGAATGCAAAGTCGATAGACATTCCGTCGCCGATCTCGACGCCGGAAGCACTGCTGGGGCTGTCTACCTTCACACCGTAGGTATAGCCGAGCTGCAGGCACTCGGTGGTGGCATTGCCGACCTTCAGGCCAACTTGCTTGCCTTTCTCCTGCTCATAATACTCAGGGCTGACACCACTGCTGGAAGACTGCGATGCGCTTGCCCCCGTGGCACCGAAGGTGGCAACTAATGCCAGAATTGCGATCGCAATTATTAGCGTCCATCTAATACGGTGACCAATAATGATTCTCGACATGGACTCGTCTCATCGCCTTGATCAGATTCGCAGATTGCCCTCTGACCTGCCCGCGGTCGCGATGATCGCATTCGGCCAAAGTGCCGAATAGGGAGTGATAGTCGCCAGCGAGTGAATATTGGGTGAACGTCAGAAAGCGAGCAACATGGGGACGATGCGGCTGCCCGTCCAGCGACAACTCCCCGAGGAGCGCGGCGTCCGTGAAGTGTTCTTGTCCGGGTCAACGCCGCCTGGGCCTCCACCGCCCCCGGTGAAGTCTGGCCTCTTCCCAGAAGTTGCCGCCCGTCCAGCCCCACACAACGCGCCCCAAACACACTGCACCTACCGTCCGCGAGGAGGGAGGCTGCGTGCCCATCTACCCGTTCGCCTGCACCCAATGTGGCGCCGAGTTCGATGTCGAACGATCCGCCGAGGACGCCGCGCGCGCAGTCGCCTGCCCCCTGGACGCTGCCGTGGCGCGACGCGTCTACGGCGTGGTTCCGGCTGGCAGCCGCGCCGCTCGACCGCAGGCGGTCCCGTTCGGCACCTACTGGCACGACCACGGACCAGGCACCGAGCCCCACCTCCACGGCGCCGGCCTGCCTGCTGACTAGCCACCTACCGACCGAGGAGTCCTGATGACTACGAGCTCGCAGCCTCAAGCCGTCCACAGCCCGAAGATCCTCGGGCCTGAGCCGCGCATTCATCCGGAGGCGAGGGTGTCGCAGTCCTCGCTCGGCGCGTACTGCGACATCGGTGCGATGACCTCGATCGTGGAGTCGACCGTTGGCGACTACACGTACCTGGTCGACCAGTGCAGTGTGATCTACTCGACAATCGGGAAGTTCTGCTCGATCGCCTCGCACACCCGCATCAACCCCGGGAACCATCCGATGTGGCGGGCCACCCAGCATCACATGACGTACCGGCGCGTCGCATACGGGTTCGGTGAGGCGGACGACGCCGAGTTCTTCCAGTGGCGCCGGGACGCGGCAGTGGCCATCGGCAACGACGTGTGGATCGGTCACGGAGCGATCGTCCTCCCGGGAGTCAGCGTCGGTGATGGCGCCGTGGTCGCAGCCGGCGCCGTCGTCTCGAAGGATGTCGAGGCGTACACGGTCGTCGGCGGTGTCCCGGGGCATCCGATCAAGGAGCGATTCCCGCGCGACGTCGCTGCCGCGATGCAACGGATTGCCTGGTGGGACTGGGACCGGGCCACCCTCGAGGAGCGCTTCGACGACATCGCCGGCGACGCCGAGGCGTTCGTCAGCAAGTATGGGTAGACCGGTGCCCAGCGGCGGCCGGCTGCGGGTTGTCACCATCAACACCGGAAAGTGTGACGGGCCCTACCGCGCACGGCTGAGCGCGCTCCTCGCGGGCCTTGGTGCGCTGGATGCCGATGTCATCCTCGCGCAGGAGGCGTTCGAGACCATCGAGGGCTCGGCCTCGGTTGCCTTCTCAACACCGCAGTTCTCAACACCCCAGTTCCTCGCGACCGGCCTGGGCATGCACCTGGCGTCGTTCCGGCTCCGGGAGAAGCCGCGTGAGGTAGAAGGTGTCGCGGTCGACTCCTACTCCGGCCTCGCCACGCTCTCGCGATGGCCACTCTCGGACGTGAAGCCACGGGCGCTCTCGGACGACCCCGACGACGGCGACCGAGGCGTTCTGTTCGCCGCGGTCGAGACGCCCGTCGGTGTGATGCGCACCGCGAACACGCATCTGACACACCTACGCCACCGAGATGACCTGCGCGTACAGCAGGCGCGCGAGATCGTCGACGACCCGTGGTGGCATGGCTCGGCGCGCCTCCGCCTCCTCGGTGGCGACCTGAACGCCCGCCCTGAGCACGAGGTGCACACGGTCCTCCGAGGAGCAGACGGCGAGGCCAACTGGGCCAACGGCGCCAGGTGGCGCGGACTCGACTCCTTCGAGGTTGCGGGCGACCTCAGCGCCGCACCGACGATCCGCCGGGAGACCTCGGGGGGCGTGGTCGAGGCGCGCCTCGACTACCTCTACCTGCTTCGTGGGCAAGGGGACGATGCTGCGGTGGAGGTCAGCCACGCTCGCGTCGTGTTGGACGAGCCCCTCGGGGGCGTCCTGCCGAGCGACCACTTCGGGGTACTGGCGGAGCTGACCCTCGCCTAGAGCGTCTGGCCGTGGCCCCTCGGACTACGAGGTGACCGCGAGCCCGCTCTCCACCTCGATCTGAACGTGGGGACGCCCAATGATGATCACATTGCCGGCGAAGACGAGCCCGGCCTCCTGCCTGGCGCGGCTCCGGTCTGCGGTGTGCCAGAAGTGGCTGAGCACCAGCGTCTTCACGCCCGCGCGCATCGCGACCTGACCGGCCTCCACCGCAGACATGTGCGTCCTCGGGTCGTGGTGGTCGGGAGCGCCACCTCCGAGGGTGGCCTCCGCGAGGAGCACGTCGGCACCGACAGCGGCAGCCTCGAGCTCGGGACAGAGGATGGTGTCGGACGAGTAGACCAGGCGCGACCGGCCGTCGGTCACGGACATGCCGTGCGATGGGATGCCATGGACGACGCGGAACGGCCTCACCGTCAGTTCGCCGACCGTGAGGGGAGCCTCCGGCTCGTACTCGTGGATGTTGAGCGCGCCCTCGAAGAACGGCTGTGTCTTCGAGATCGCTTCGCTCACCGCCTGCAGTTGATCTCGGCCACCCGGCGGGAGGTAGACGTCGAGCGGCCGCGACCGGCCGTCCCCGTAGCGAAGGCCGTACCGCATCGCGATCAGGTCGATGTAGTGGTCCGGGTGCATGTGGCTGACGAAGATCGCCGACAACTCGGAGAGCACAGTGTGCTGCAACAGGTTCCCGATGCTCCCGCTGCCGCAGTCCAGCAGGACGCGATCGCGACGGCGGCGGCCGCCGGTGACGAGATAGCTGGACGAGGCATCCCCGGCCCCCGGCTGGGACGCCGAGGAACCGAGGACGGTCAGTCTCATCCCGTCCTCGGCGGTGCTCGCCGGGCAAATCACGCCGTGAGCACCCGCTCGCGCGGCAGACTGTTCGCGTTCGCGAACACCGGTCGCCCGCGATAGGTCACCGCCTGGACGAGTGGACGTCCCTCGACGACTTCGACCAGGGCGAGGTCCGCGCTCAGGCCGACCTCGATGCGCCCTCGGTCGGTCATGCCGAACGCAGCCGCCGGATTCGTGGACACCATCCTCACGGCCTGCGGCAGCGTACAGAGGCCCATCTCCACGAGACGGAAGACCGAGAGCATCAGCGACGGCGAGTGGTAGTCGGCGCAGATGATGTCCGCGAGCCCGAGCGACACGAGTTCAGCCGCGTCCGAGTTCCCGCTGGTCGAGCCGCCTCGGACGATGTTCGGCGCCCCCACTGTGATCCACATGCCCAGCTCGCGGGCGCGGGCGGCTGCCTCGTTGGTGATCGGGAACTCCGCCACCGTCGCGCCGAGGCTGTGCATGACCTCCACTTTCTCGGTGGTGTCGTCATCATGCGAGGCCAGCACGAAGGGCTGCCGGGCGAACTCGCTCGTGACCATGTTGTACACGGCCGGGACTGTTTCGGTGTCGTTCACGCGCTCGCTGATGCGGCGCTCGATCTCCGCAGCTGCGTCGAACGAGGGGTCGTTGGCGCGGTACGCCTCCATCGTCTTCTTGAACGTCTCCAAGTCGCGGTACTGGCCCTGGCCCGGTGTGTGGTCGTTGAGCGACACCGCCTGGATGTCGCACGCCCGCATCGACTCGAACAGCGGCGGCACGCCCGAGGGCGTCCACACGTCGAGTCGGTGGAGCACCTGGTGGTCCATGTCCGCCGCGGCGCGACCCGCTCGGATGATCGCGGTGCGGGCCGCGGCGTCCTCGATCGTGCGTTCGCTTCTCGCCATCACGGCGAACGTGATCGCGTGGTAGGAGGTAGTGACGCCCGAGGCGAGCGCGCGGCGCTCGTAGTTGTGCAGGGCGAACGCCGGCGGCAGAGCGGCGCGCGGCCGTGGGTTGATCTCGTTCTCGAGGCCGTCGTTGTGTGTGTCGATGATGCCGGGCATCAGGTACATGCCGTGGTCAGCGTCGAGGACCGTCGCGTCCTCCGGCACTGGCGTGGACGCGCACGGCCCGAACTCAGCGATCTTGCCGTCGCGGACGATGAGGTTCGCGTCCTCCATGACGGAGTCATGGAGGACGATGTTCGCGTGGGTGAATGCGACCGTGGTGTTCGTCATGCTGACTCTTCTTTCGCCTGCTCTTCTTCTCGTGGGAGAGGGTGTGTGCGCGCTATGCGAACTCGGCGGCAGCCGCCTCGATGTATCCGGGGATGTCGACCTCACCCAGCGGGCCGTGCTGTGCGACGCGGCCGTCCTCCAGGACGATCACGTTGTCAGCGAGCTGGGTGAGCATCTCGATGTCGTGGAAGATGCCGATCATGGCCGTGCCGTTCGCCTGCGCTCGGCGGACGATCTCCAGGACGCGCGCCCGGTTCTCCGAGTCCAGCGCCGAGGTCGGCTCGTCCAGCAGCAGTAGCCGCGGCGGGTCGACGAGCGCGCGCGCGACGTTCACGCGCTGCTGCTCGCCACCCGAGAAGAGCGAGGGGTACGAGGACTGGAGATCAGGCCCGATCCCGAGCATCCCGAGGACCTCGGCGGCGCGTATGCGCGCCTCGTCCGGGTCGCCGCCCCGGTTCACGATCACGGAAGCGACCACGTCGATGGCGGGCACGCGTGGGGGCGCCTTCAGGAACTGGGAGACGTAGTGAATCGCCGTACGGCGCAGCCGGATCATCGTGCGCTCGTCAGTGCTGAGAAGGTCGACGGTTGAGCCCTCGGCGGTGCGGAAGATCGCCGTGCCGCCGTCCGCGAGGTAGGTGCGGTTGAGGCACTTGATCAGCGATGACTTGCCGGCGCCCGACGGACCGACGATCCCGAGGAACTCGCCTGGGGCGAGGTCGAACGAGACGCCTCGAAGGGGATCAACGCGCTTCCCGTCCAGGATGTGGAGGGTGATCTGCTTCTGGATGTCTCGGACGGAGAGCAGCGGTTCAGTCACGCGCCCAGCCTGCCTCTCGGTAGTCGATGGTTAGTGCGTCACGCAGTTCACGAGGAGCTGTGTGTACGGGTGCTGGGGGTCTTCGAGGATCTGGTCGGTCAGGCCGGACTCCACGACGTGCCCGTCCTTCATGACGAGCGTCCGGTCTGCCAGCAGGCGGATCACGCCGAGGTCGTGCGAGACGACGATGGCCGTCATGCCGAGCCGGTGCTGGATGTCCCGCACGAGGTCCAGCACGCCGGCCTGCACGGAGACATCGAGCCCAGTCGTGAGCTCATCGAGGAGTACCAGCGCCGGGTTGTTCGCCAGCGCCTTCGCGATCTGGACGCGCTGCTGCATGCCGCCGGAGAAGAACGCCGGAAAGTCGTCCATTCGGTCCAGGGGCACCTCGGTGCGGCTGAGGTAGTCGCCGGCCTTGTCGCGGATGTCCGCCACCTTGCGCCAGTCGGCGGCGAGCAGACGTTCGGCGATGTTCCCGCCGGCGGTCACCATGAGGTTCAGACCCTGCCGCGGGTTCTGGTAGACCATCGACATGTCATGCGTGCGGAGACGACGGCGCTCGCGGCGGTCGGCGTCCCAGATGTTGCGGGTGCCCTCGTGGAAGGGAGCGAGGTAGGCCTCGCCGGACGTAGGAATCACGTCCTGGAATAGGCACTGGAGGACCGTGCTCTTGCCCGAGCCCGACTCACCGACGATGCCAAGCACCTCGCCTGAGTAGAGGTCGAACGAAACGTCCTCGCAGGCGACGATCTCGCCACCGCTGGCGGTCGGGTACCGCTTGGTCAGCCCGCGCACGCTGAGGAGAGGCTGCTCCACGCCGGCCTCGGTCGCGAGGCCTGAGGTTCCGGTTAGCGCTTCCACTGGATGTCCACCTCCTGGCCGGCGAGGACCTTGTCCGCGTAGTTGGTGTCAGACGCAGTCCAACGGGTGCCGCCGTCCTCCGTGGGGGACTCGACGAGGTAGACACCCTTCGCCCCGGACATGGCGCACTCCTTGCCGTCGAAGTGCTCCGTGTCGAACGGGTAGTCGTCGAACTCGAGCGGCTCGACCTTCGTGAACGGAGGGACGGCGTAGATGCGCTTCTCGCGGCCAGCGCCGAAGAGGAAGAGGCAGCCGGCGTCGTCGAGCTTCGGGATGTCCCAGCGCGGGATCGGGCTGGGCGCCATCACGAAGCGGCCGTTGACCAGCACGGGGTACCCCGCGCCGGCGCTCACCTCACCGCGCCGCACGATGTCCTCGTACAGCGCGAGCCACATCCGCGAGTAGTCCATCTCGGCGTGCATCGCCCGGGCGGCGGCGACCGAACGCTCCACCATGCGGAGGGGCTCCGGGATCGGTACCTGGAGGATGAGGATCTGCCCCTCGCGCATCACTTCCTCGGGGATGCGGTGGCGCGATTGGATGAGCGTGGCCTCGGCGGTGTCGAGGGTCTCCGTGGCGCCGGTGGTCTTCGCGATCAGCCGGCGGAGGTTGACCGCGTTCACGGAGGCGTCGTCGCCCTGGTCGATCACCTTGATCGCGTCATCGCCGCCCACGAGGGCGAGCGTCAACTGGAGGCCGCCCGTGCCCCAGCCTCGGGCGATGGGCATCTCGCGCGATCCGAATGGCACTTGGTGCCCGGGAATCGCGACGGCCTTCAGGATCGTGCGGCGGATCTCCCGCTTCGCCATGTCATCGAGGAACGCGAAGGAGTATCCGGCGAACTGGGTCCCGCGCTCCTCGAGGAGTGTGCTGACCTTAGGCATTGGTGCGCGCCGCCTTCACCAGTTCGCGGACCTTGCTGGTGCGGGCGAGCGACGCCTGGAAGTCGACGTAGTGCGGGAGCTTGAGGTGCTCCACGAATCCCATCGCCTCGATCGCATCGCAGTGGTAGAGGACGTATTCCTCGTCTTCGATCACGTTGCCGCTCTTGTTCTCCTTCTTGAGGGAGCCGTCGATGATGCTCATGGAGATCGCCTTCCGCTCGTTGCGGCCGACGACCACGCCGTAGCCCATCGTGTAGTCGGGGCGGTCCTGGTGCTTCGTCGCCTGCCCGCCCACGATCTGGTAGCACTCGGTCACGGGGACCCAGCCGATGCGGACCGCGCGCCCTGTCACCGGGTGCGAGATCTTGACGGGGAGGTCGCCCTGCCGGAGCTCGCCGATGTAGCCGTGCGCGCCGCCGTAGCCACGCATACCGGCATAGGCCAGCGAGAGCAGCGCGCCAGTCTCCGCACGCGCCAGCACCTGCAGCCGTGCCGAGCGACCGGCGGGGAAGCGCAGCGGCTCGCGAGTCACATCGAACGGCTCGTCGTCGACGC
>Ga0209024_1001630_pt1 | contig 17002 bp, 17 predicted proteins | sample AutmiccommunBRH5_FD_187380 | JGI IMG/M metagenome (GOLD analysis project Ga0209024, IMG submission 187380) | Deep subsurface microbial communities from Mt. Terri, Switzerland - Autotrophic microbial communities BRH/5 (SPAdes) (version 2) | ecosystem: Environmental > Aquatic > Deep subsurface >...
GATCAGATCATCGTCATAGTAGTGGTGTGGATCCTGTGGATGCCTCGACGATCCGCTACTCCCCGCAGGCGATTCAAGTTCACAGTCGCCTCAGGTGACTTCGACCGGTGGTTGGCGCCTTCGGAATGACTCCGCGGATCGTGGAATGAGTAGTTGCACATCCAACTGTCCGCTCAGCAAGTACCGAACAATCTGAGCGTCTATCCACGTTTAGACGGCAGTTTGTCCACAGATCGACCCAAAGAACCGCTTAGGTGAATTCGCAGTTGGGTGGAACGCGAGAGCCCCGCCATCAGTGGACAAATGGTGCTTCTGAGGCGACGGCGCGTGCGGTGTCGCTGCGGCGGCTCTACGCGATGCGGCGCGACTGCTCGATCATCTCGCGGAGGCTGCCGATGTCGCGGCGCGTCTCCGGGTCCACGCTGAGCGACTTCTCCATCTTGCGCCACCCATGGTGGACGGTGGAGTGGTCGCGGCCACCGAGGGCCTGGCCGATCTCGACCAGGGAGCGGTGGGCCAACTCGCGCATGAGGTACATCGCGATCTGACGGGGGTAGGCCACGCGCTTCTCGCGGCTGACCGAGAGCAGCCCGGCGCGATCGATGTCGAAGTAGCGACAGACCACGTCCATGATCAGCTCGGGTGACGGCGGGAGTTTCGGCTCGTTCGTCTCCAGCGAGGCGAGGGCGGACGCCACGACGTCAGGCGAGAGCGGCTCGCCGGTCAGTCGCGAGTATGCGACGACGCGAGTGAGGGAGCCCTCCAACTCGCGGATGTTGTTCTTGAACCGCGCGGCGATCGCGTGGAGGACATCATCCCGCACGCGGATGTTCTGCTCGGCGGCCTTGTGCCTGAGGATCGCGACACGTGTCTCCATGTCCGGCGCCTGCAGGTCCGCGATCATGCCCCACTCGAAGCGAGTGCGGAGGCGATCCTCGAGCTGGGCGATGTGCGCCGGGCTCTTGTCCGAGGTGATCACGATCTGGCGACCGGCCTCGTAGAGCTCGTTGAAGGTGTAGAAGAACTCCTCCTGCGTCTGCTCCTTGCCGGCGATGAACTGGATGTCGTCGATGAGCAGCGCGTCCGCCGAGCGGTAGCGCCCGCGGAAGTCGTCCATCTTGCGGCCCTGGATCGAGGTGATGAGCGCGTTCGTGAACGCCTCGGCGCTCATGTAGACGACGTGCTGGCCCTTCTCGATCAGCGAGTGGCCGATGGCGTGCAGCAGGTGGGTCTTGCCCAGGCCGGCGGCGCCGTAGATGAAAAGCGGGTTGTAGAGGCGGCCCGGTTCGCGCGCGACGCCCTCGGCGGCCGCGAAGGCGAGGCGGTTGCCCGGGCCCACGATGTAGTTCGCGAAGTTGTAACGCTCGCGCAGTCGGGGGCGCTGCTGCGCCACCCGCGGCGCCTCACCGGCCGGTGAGTTGAGTGCGGCTACGGCGCCGTCCTCGGCGCGCAACGGCTCGAAGCGCACCTCGACCTCGCGGCCGTTGATCTCGGAGAGCGTGCGGAGGATGGCGGGGCGGAGGCGCTTGTGCAGCCACTCGGTGACGAACTCGGAGCGCGTACCGACGACGAGGACCTCGGAGTCACCCTCGAGGCGCACGCCAACGGTGCCCTCGAGCCAGGTGTCGTAGTTCGCTCGGGAAACCTGTGTCGACAGCACCTTGAGGGCTGACTGCCAGAGCACAGAGGGTTCGTCGTGCAACGCTTCCGCCCTCCGCGGTCTGGTAGATGCTGTGCAAAGGCGCACGAGTCCCGGCCCCGAGGTCCGTCGCAGACTTCGGGTTCCACAGAGGTCAGACACCTGAGGAAGTTATTGCCGGGAGGCCGGTGGCCTGAGCAGCAGCTAGTGGGTTCTGTCCGAGTTGATGTTCGGCCTGGCCATCGTCTTGCCGCAACCAGTGGGCCTGTCGACCGAACGACCCGGACAATAGCACCCGCCGATCTGGCCGATCAAGGCTCTTATGTGAGGTCGACCACGCTTTTCGTTACAACAAACGAAACTCTTCATAACACGGTGTTTCCTGCGTAGAGATCGCTATACTGCGCGCCTCTGCGGCCCGAACGCCGACCTGCATGGCGGCGGAATCGACGGATCTGTCCCATGACCCACGAACCGACTGACCCCTCGACCAGCGTCGAGGGCGCGACTGGCGCCAGCGGCGGTGGCGAGGATGGCGACGGGCTGCTGCTCGCGATCGACATCGGCAACACGAGCGTGGCCATCGGCGTCTTCGACGGCGCCGAGGAGATCGCGACATTCCGCGTAGCCAGCGACCAGGAGAACTTCCCGGACGAGTACGCGATGCTCCTCCTCGGACTCCTGCGGACGCGCGACATCGCCCCGTCCGATGTGGGCGCGGCCGTCATGTCCAGCACCGTTCCGCCGCTCGTCACCACGTTCCAGCAGGTCTGCCGCAAGCACTTCGACGTCGAGCCGCTCGTGGTCGGCCCCGGCGTCCGTACCGGCGTCCGTGTCCTCTACGACAACCCCCGCGAGGTCGGCCCGGACCGGATCCTCCACGCCGTCGCGGCCCTCGAGGCGTACGACCCGCCGATGATCATCGTGGACCTGGGGACCGCCTGCGTCTTCGACGCCGTCTCCCGGGATGGCGACTACCTCGGCGGGGCGATCGCGCCGGGCATCGGGCTCGCCTCGCAGGCGCTGTTCACCCGGGCGGCGATGCTTCACCGCGTGGGCCTTGAGCAGCCCTCCAACCCGATCGGACGCAACACGGTCCACTCGATGCAGTCGGGCATCTTCTTCGGCTACGTCGAGATGGTCCGAGGCATGGTGCGCCGCTTCAAGGCTGAGATCGGCGAAGAGGCGCTCGTCATCGGCACCGGCGGCTACGTGAACGTGCTCGCCGAGGAAGCCGGCTGCTTCGATGTCATCGAGTCGGACCTGAACCTGACCGGGCTGCGCATCGTGTGGGAGCAGAACCAGTGACCACCTCACGCGACGAGTCCACCGTCGAGGCCCCCGGTCGTGCCGGCGATCCGCTGCGAGGCGCCCACGTGGTCCTCGGCGTCACCGGTTCGATCTCCTGCTACAAGGCCGTCGAGGTCGCCAGCCGCCTCGTCCAGGCCGGCGCGATCGTCGACGTGGCGCTGACCTCGCACGCTGCCGAGTTCGTGACTCCACTGACCTTCCGCTCGATCACCGCGCGCCAGCCGTATGGCGACATGTGGCACCCGCACGGCGATTTCGGCGAGGCCCACGTGGAGCTCGCCCGTCGCGCGTCGATCATGGTGATCGCGCCGGCCACCGCGAGCTGCCTCGCACGTCTCGCCCAGGGGCTCGCGGACGACATGGTCTCGCTCACCGCCATCGCCACCACCGCGCCGCTGCTCATCGCCCCGGCGATGGACGCGCAGATGTGGGAGCACCCGGCGACACAGGCCAACGTCGAGCTCCTCCGTTCGAGGGGTGTCCAGTTCGTTGGCCCGACCTCAGGGCGTCTCGCCTCGGGGCGCGTCGGTTCGGGCCGCCTCGTCGAGCCGCTCGAGATCGTGGACCAGGTGCGTGCGCGCCTGGCCCGCGAGGGCGGGGACTACCTCGGGCGGAAGATTGTGATCTCGGCTGGCGGGACGCACGAGTACATCGATCCGGTTCGCTACATCACCAACAAGTCCTCGGGGAAGATGGGCTACGCGCTCGCCGAGGCAGCCCGCGACCGCGGCGCCGAGGTGGTCATCGTCTCGACGGTGTCGCAGCCGATCCCCGCGACCGTGCGAGTCGTCCCCGTCGAGTCCGCGCTCCAGATGCAGGAGGCGATCCTCGCCGAGTGCGCCGACGCAGATGGGCTGATCATGGCAGGCGCCGTGGGCGACTACCGCCCCGCGACTTCTGCGGATCACAAGATCAAACGCGAGTCCGCCGGCGACATCACGATCCCACTCGTCGAGAACCCGGACGTCATCGCCTCGGTGCCCACGGACAACGCGCGGCCGGGCGGCCTCGTGAAGGTCGCGTTCGCCGCGGAGACGGATGACCTGCTCGCCAACGCGCAGCGGAAGCTTGCGAGGAAAGGCGCGCGGTTCGTCGTCGCGAACGACGTCACGGCCACCGATGCCGGTTTCGGCGTCGACGACAACCGCGTCACGATCCTGGACGACGAGGGCGGCCAGCAGGAGTACCCGCTGATGTCGAAGTACGCCGTCGGTCACACGATCCTCGACCGCCTGCTCACCTACCTCGACGGGAAGTAGCGCAGGATTCCCGAGGCCCGCTGACCTCCCGATAACGCAGGCTTGGTAGCCTCGAAGTATGCGAATTGGCATTGACTTCGACGACACCCTGGCTGACTGGGGCGTGATGCTCACGTCCGAGGCCAGCCGGCGCTGGGAGCTCGACCTCGCCGCGCTGCACGCGGCCGGCGCGAAGCCCGAGGACCACGTCGGCGAGGACTGGCGGAAGCTCATCCTCGAACTGCTGGAGACCGAACTCAGCCTCTCGATCCCGGTGAAGCCCGGGGCGATCGAGGTGACGCGTGAACTGGCCGAGCAACACGAACTCGTGGTCCTGACCGCGCGACATGAACACGAATCCGCGTTCGTCGCGCCGTGGCTCGAGGAGCACGGCATCCCGATCAAGCGCGTGATCTCCACGAGCCGAGCGCCGAAGCACACCTACGCGACCGACCTCGAACTCGCCGTGCACCTGGACGACACCGCGCGCGTCTTCGACCACTTCGTCGACCACACCTGCGCCAGCGCCCTCCTGGTGGGCAGTGTCTTCGACCGGCACGAGGAACCCCTGGCGCACGTCCGCTCTGTCGAGAGCTGGCACCGATTCGCGGAACTCGTGCGGGAGTTGGAGGCTGGCGTCCCAGCCGAGGTCGCCGTCCAGCACATGCGGCGCGCCGGGGGCTGACGATGCGGATCGGCCTCGACTTCGACGGCACGCTGATGGACATCGCGCTGGCGAAGCAGCAGTACATCAAGGCGACCTGGGATATCGACCTCACGATCGCGGAGACCGGCCGCGCCGGCGCGCTCCCCGTCCTCGGCGAGGACCGCTACCTCGAGATGGTCGTCGCCACCCACCGCACGGACGCAATGCTCGACACGCCACCCATCCCGGGCGCCCTCGAGGTGACCGAACGACTGATCGAGGCGCACGACGTGGTGGTCATCACCGCACGCCTCGACGAGGAGATCGAGCTCGCGCGGGAGTGGCTGCGTCGCCATGACCTCGGAGGCGTCGAGGTGGTGCACACCGGCTGGGAGACGAAGCGCGCCGCCTGGGATCGCTTCGGCACCGAAGTCCACCTCGACGACACGCCGCTCGTCCTCACCTACCACCCCGACGACATGGTGCCGGCGTTGCTGCACACCCCGTACAACGCAGCCCTCGAGCGCTGCGCGAAGACACAATCGATCGAGGACTGGCTCGCCTTCGAGCGCCTCGTCGCCACGCTCGAGTCAGTGCGCGTCGCTTCCAGCCGCTAGCGCGCTGGCCCACGGCCACTGCGTCGGGCTCCGCCTCAGCCTCCGGCCCCCTCGCCCCTTGGGGGAGAGGGCTGGGGTGAGGGGAGGTACTCGCGGTGTCACGCCGCTAGCAGCCCAACCACCTCTGAGCACACTTCGCTGCCGGGGATCCGTCCGAGCGAACTAAGCCGGCTGCAGCAACTGCATCGTGTTCCCATCGGGATCACGGAAGGTCGCCATCATCCCGCCCCAGGACATGCTCACCGGCCCGTGGGTGAACTCCACGCCGCGCTCCGCCATCCCGCGCGCGACCTCTTCGAGGTCCCGCGTGAGCAGGTTCACCATCACGCGGTTGGGATCCTCGTTCGTGCCGGTGACGCCATCGTGCGGCGATATGATCAGGCGGATGCGCTCCGGGCCGCTGCCCCAGGTGTAGGCGACGCGCTGGGCGCGGAGCCCGCCGCCGGGCGGGTCGGGCGTGAGCCCGACCACGTCGGTGTAGAACGCCACGAGGGCGTCGAACCGCTCGGGGGTGGTGAAGAGGCTGACCCCGGCGAGGCCTTCGATCACCACGCTACTTCGCTCGCGACTTCACGAACTCGACGAGGGTGCGGACGGGTGTGCCCTTCATGCCCTTCACCTGCCAGCCCTTGTCGCTGGACACGCTCATGACATTGGCGATGTCCAGGTGGACCCAGGGCGTGTCCTTCGCGAAGACCTCGAGGAACTTCGCGGCGGTGATGCTGCCGGCGTCGCGGCCGCCCGTGTTCTTGATGTCCGCGACGTCCGACTTGATCTGCTCGTAGTACTCGGCGTCCATCGGCAGCCGCCACGCGAGCTCGCCCGTGGTCTCGGCGGCCTTGTCCACCTCGGCGGCGAGGCGGTCGTTGTTCGAGAAGAGGCCCATGCGCACGCGACCGAGGGCGATCCCCATCGCGCCGGTCAGCGTCGCGATGTCGACGATCGAGGTGCAACCGTTGTCGCGAGCGAAGGCGATGCCGTCGGCCAGCACGAGGCGGCCCTCGGCGTCGGTGTTGATGACCTCGATGGAGGTGCCGTCCATCGCGTAGACCACGTCACCCGGCTTCGTGGCCGAGCCGCTCGGCATGTTCTCCGTGCAGGGCGCGACTGCCATCACGTTTACCGGCAGCTTCAGGCGAGCGATCGCCTGCATCGCGCCGATGACCGAGGCGGCGCCGCTCATGTCGCCCTTCATCGCCTCCATGCCCGCGCCCGGCTTCAGGGAGATGCCGCCGGTGTCGAAGGTGATCCCCTTGCCGATGAGGCCGATGTAGCGGCCCTTCGTCTTCGCGCCGTTGTAGGTGAGGACGATGAACTTCGGCGGCTGGATCGATCCCGCGGCGACCGAGAGGTACGAGCCCATCTTCAGGCGCTCCGCCTCGGCGCGCTCGATGATGCGGCACTCCAGCCCCACCTCGGACGCCATCTGCTGCGCGCGGTTCGCGATGATCGTCGGCGTCATCAGGTTGGCAGGCTCGTTGGCGAGGTCCCGCATGAAGTTCGTTCCCTCGCCGATGATCACGCCGGCCTCGACGCCGCGTCGGGTCTGCGATGCGCGGCGCGTCGAGGACTCCACGAACGTCACGTTGCCCAGCGTGTACTGAGGCTTGTCCGCCGCACGCGTGTGGTGCTTGTCGAATCGGTAGAGGCCCAGCACGACGCCCTCGGCGGCGGCCTGAGCCGACTCCTCGGGAGGCGTCCCGCCCGGCGTCTCACCGAGCGAGATCGCGACGTTGCCTGCATTCATGCTCCGCAGCGACCTCGCCAGGTTCGCGAGCCGATCGCGGAGCCCGTTCGTCGTGAGCTTGGAGCGCTCGCCGACGCCGTACACGACGACGCGCTTCGCCTTGATGCGTCGTCGCGCCGAGGAGGGGACGGGGAGCGTCGTGGTCTCGCCGCTCTTCCCGGCGATGAGGTCGTCCGCCAGCATCTGCGCGATCAGGCCGCCCAGCGCCTGGTCCGCGGATCCGGTGTCGCCCGAGAGTGTCCTCACCCCCTGCGCCAGCGGAACCGCGATGGTGTCCGCGTCGTTCTCAGTGATGCTGCCGGCGACGACCGTGATCTCCATGCGACGACTCCCTCTTCCAGACCGGATGCGTCGGGAGCATACAGGGATGGTTTGGGCGACAACGAGGGGCGGGCGCTCGATGGCACTGGATGACATGCGACAGACAGCGGCACCGCACGAGGGCTATCCTGCCAGGCGAGGCAGCTCCGGTTCGGGAAGCGGGCGGAGCTGATGCTTCAGGCGTTTCAGGGCAGTGTGACCATGCGCGCTCGCGTGTACCGCTACATCCATCAGGTCACCTCGCCCACGAGGCGGCACGTCACCTGGTTCGACCTCATCGAGATCGCCCTCGTCGCCATCGGGTTCCTGGTTTACTTCATCGTGCGCGGCGCCGTCGTGGACCGAGACGGCGAGGCGTTGGCGAACGCCCGCGAGATCATCGAAGTCCAGAAGGCCGCCGGCCTGCTCTTCGAGCCGGCGCTCAACGCGTGGACGATGGACGCGACCTGGCGCATCGACCTGTTCAACTGGGTCTACTTCTGGCTGGACTTCCCGCTCATCGTCGGTACGGGCCTTTTCCTCTTCGTGAAGAGCCGGTTCCACTACACGCTGCTGCGTGACTCACTCCTGATCTCGGGTGGCCTCGCGCTGATCATGTACGTCTCGTACCCGGTCGCGCCTCCGCGCTACCTGCCCGAGTGGGGCTTCGTCGACACGCTCGAGGAGTTCGCGAACCTCTCGTACCAGGCGCAGTCGATGGCGGCGTTCGTGAACCCGTACGCGGCCGTCCCGTCGCTGCACGTCGGTTGGTCGGTGCTCCTCGCGTTCGTGGTGTTCATGGCGACGAGGAACCTGATCCTGCGCGCGGGCGTGCTCACGATCCTCGCGGTGCAGACCGTCGCCGTGATGGCGACCGCGAACCACTACTTCTTCGACGCGCTCATCGGCACGCTCGTCTGCGTCGCCGCGCTGATGATCGCGCTCTGGCTGCAGTCCGCCGGCTACCCGCGCATCCGCGAATTCTTCGGCCGCCGCGCCTCCGAGCTCGAAGGCATTGAGGCGCAGGAGTTCGTCCCCGTGCCCGAGGAAGAACCCGAGCCCGTCAGCGTCTGAACTGCTCGATCTCCTGCTCTCCCTCTGCCCTCTGACTCTGGCCCCCTCCCCTCGCGGGGGAGGGGTGGGGGTCGTCCGCTCTCCTCCGAAGCAGCCGTCTACCCCTCGGCGTCCACGACCCACGCGATCCCCACGAACCCTGGCCCGTACTTCGTCGCAGCGTGCCGCGTAATCGGCGTCATGTGCACCTCGAGGGGCTTCACGTGCCGCTCGATCCAGGTCGCCATCGCCTCGCCTGCTGGCCCGACCCCTCCGTGGTGGACCACCACGCGGAGCCCCGAGGCGTCACGGACCGCCGCAGCGAAGCGGTCACGCAGCAACTGAAGCGCGAGGTCGCGCCTCGGTGGCATCGCGTCGAGCGCGAAGCCATCGTCGCGGACGAGGGTGACGACGCGGCTCGGGACGCCGAGGTTGCCCGGCGCGGACTGCCCGCTGAGTTCGGGGTGCTCGATCAGCGCGAGGAGCTGAGTCTCGGCGCGCCGTGCGCGCTCGACCGCCGTGTCCACCTCGGCTCCGCCGGCCACCGCGTCCGCCGCGAGCACTGCCCGCCAGCCGGAGGCCATGAGCACGTCCGCGGCGATCGAGTGGAACCGCCCGCCAGCCTCCTCGACGGCCGCGCGAGCCGGCTCGTCAACGTCGACCGGGTGGCCGTGCTGGTCGCCCGGACCGACGTAGAGCACGTCCGTTCCACCCTCGGCGGCCTGCCGGCACGCCTCGACGGCGGTGGCGACCTCGAGGGGCGCGCCGACCTCCACCATCAGCCGCGGGATGCTCTCTCGGGCGACGAGCAGGGTCGCATCGGCGGGGGTGACGGTGATGCCGAGGCGTGCCGCGATGGCATCGGGCAGGCTGACATCCGCGTCGACCACGACGCGCAGCGAAGACGTCACGAGGGGCCTCGTTCCTAGCGTTGTATGGAGCTGGCGGGACTGTGCCACTGGTAGGGCTTGTGATAGCGTGAATTCGTCGCAACCCGGCTGATGAGTCAGCCCGGTACGACAGCGGTTCGCTCCCCGGCCGCCGCGGACTCCCTCGAACATCCTGGGAACCGTTGATGCCTCACATGAGGCTGGCCGGGACTGGCGGCGCCGCCCAAACCGAGTGTAGGGACGTAGCGCCAGAGACAGGTAGCAGTTCAAGCAGATGCAGACGGTCGAACGCAAGACAGAAATCATCGAAGAGTACAAGCGGGCCGATGGTGACACCGGGTCGCCCGAGGTGCAGGTCGCTCTGCTGACCGACCGCATCATTCACCTCACGGAGCACCTCCGCGAGCACAAGCACGACTTCTCAACGCGACGCGGGCTGCTCAAGCTCGTGGGCCAGCGCCGCCGCCAGCTTCGCTACCTCGCGAAGACTGACGTGGAGCGCTACCACACCTTGATCCAGCGTCTCGGGCTGCGCCGCTAGCGCAGCCCGACCTGTTTCTGGCATCGCCCATCCTCACGCGGTGGGCAGGCCAGAGTTCCGAGGCGCCCCAATCCCCTACCGACGCAACCAACCGTAGAGACGACCGCAACGGAGGATGAACCTTCGCTCGGACGGCAACAGGCCGATCCCGTCCCGGTAGCCCGGCGACCCCTCACCAGCGCGAAGCTGAGCAAGCACGAGGGAAACACCGCCCGGCTGATCTGAGATGTGTGTGGAGCCAGAGATAAAGAGAGATTGACCTTGACGACCACTGGAGCGCAGACGCGCACCTTCACCCGAGAGATCGAGGGCCAGACGTTCGAGATTGGCCTCGGCCGACTCGCCCCCAACGCCCTCGCCGCCTGCACGATCCGCTACGGCGACACCGTACTCCTCGTGACCCTTGCCGACGGCGACCCGCGGCCCGGCATCGACTTCTTCCCGCTGACCGTGGACTTCGAAGAGCGCATGTACTCGATCGGGAAGATCCCCGGTTCGTTCTTCCGTCGCGAAGGCCGCCCGGGCACGGAGGCCACGTTGGCCGCCCGCATGACCGACCGCCCGATCCGCCCGCTCTTCCCGAAGGGCTTCAAGCGCGAGGTCCACATCGTGGGCACGCTGCTCGCTTCTGACCGCCAGAACCCCGGCGACTCGCTGATGACCATCGGCGCTTCCACCGTGGTGAACATCTCGCCGCTGCCGTTCGAGGGCCCCGTGTCCTCGGTTCGCCTCGCGCGGGTCGACGGCCGCTTCAAGGCGTTCCCGACCTACGCCGAGCTGGAGGAGTCCGACCTCGAGTTGACCGTCGCCGCCACGGACGACTCCGTCGTCATGATCGAGGCTGGCGCGAAGCAGATCCCCGAGGACGACCTCATCGAGGCGATCGAGTACGCCGAGGGCATCTGCCGCGAGCTCAACGCCCTCCAGCGTGAGGTCATGGCCGAGTTCGGTGTCGAGAAGATGGAATGGGAGAAGCCCGCTGACCGCAGCGAGCTCCGCGCCCGCATCGAGCAGATCCTCGACGGCCAGAACGAGATGGTCTTCGCGTCCGTCCAGGGCGAGGGCTTCCGTGGCCTGGACGCCATGGGCAAGTACGTCATCCAGAAGATGCAGGAAGCGGGCGACGAGGACGTCGACACTCGTGCCGTCGCCGCCGAGACCGAGGCCTACATCAAGGCCACCGTCCGCGGCAAGATCCTCGACGAGGGCGTCCGCGCTGACGGCCGCATGCCCGACCAGATCCGCGAACTGTCGTCCGAGGTGGGAGTTCTCCCCCGCGTCCACGGTTCCGGCCTCTTCCAGCGCGGTCAGACCCAGGTCCTGACCGTCGCCACGCTCGGCACGCTGCGTGACCGCGCTCGCATCGACGCTATCGCGCCGGGCGAGTGGAAGATGTTCATGCACCACTACAACTTCCCGCCGTTCTCGGTGGGCGAGGCGCGCCCGATGCGTAGCCCCGGCCGCCGTGAGATCGGGCACGGGATGCTGGCAGAGAAGGCCATCGAGGCCGTCCTGCCGACGTTCGACAAGTTCCCGTACGTCATCCGGCTCGTGTCGGACGTGCTGTCCTCGAACGGGTCGACGTCGCAGGGCGCGATCTGTGGTTCCACGCTCGCGCTGATGGACGCCGGTGTGCCGATCGACGCGCCGGTCGCCGGTATCGCGATGGGCCTGGTTACCAGCGACGAGATGGCGACAAAGTGGGAGCTCCTCACGGACATCGCCGGCATCGAGGACGCCCTCGGTGACATGGACTTCAAGGTCGCGGGTACGGAGACCGGCGTCACCGCCGTGCAGCTCGACATCAAGCTGAAGAAGCTCCCGCCGAACTTCCTCCGCGAGGTGTTCGCGCGCGCTCGGACGGCTCGCCTCCAGATCCTGGACGTGATGCTCAAGGCGATCCACGACCCCCGCGAGGAGGTCGGCACGTATGCGCCGAAGATCACCATCGTCCACATCGACCCGTCGAAGATCGGCGCGGTCATTGGCCCGGGCGGCAAGGTGATCAACGCGATCATCGCGCAGACCGGCGCCTCGATTGACATCCAGGAAGACGGCTCGGTCTTCATCGGCGGCCAGGACGCCGCCGGCGTCGAAGCCGCCGTCCGCCAGGTCCAGGGCCTCACGAAGGAGATCCAGGTCGGCGAGGTCTACGAGGGCCCCGTCTCCCGCATCATGTCCTTCGGCGCCTTCGTCGAGATCCTTCCCGGCAAGGACGGCATGGTCCACATCTCCGAGCTGGCCGATGAGCGCATCGACCGCGTCGAGGACGTCGTGAACGTCGGCGACATGGTCAAGGTGAAGGTCATCGAGATCGACAACCTCGGCCGCATCAACCTCTCGATGCGAGAGGCTGACCAGGAGGGTGCCGTCGGCATCCGCGAGGGTGGCGGTGGAGAGCGCCCGCGCTCCGGCGGTGGCGACCGAGGTGACCGTGGCGACCGCGGTCCTCGTGGCGGCGGTGGCGGCGATCGTGGTGGCCGAGGCGGCGACCGCGGTGGTGATCGTGGTGGTGACCGCGGTGGCCCGCGCTCCGGCGGTGGCGGCGACCGAGGCCCGCGCCCCAGCAGCGACCGCCCCGGTGGTAGTGGCGGCGGTGGTGACCGTGGCCCGCGTCCCAGCAGCGACCGTCCCTCGGGCGGTGGCGGTGGCCGTCGCTGGTAGCGACTGCCTCACAGCAGTAACAACGAACGGCCCGGGAGCAATCCCGGGCCGTTCTGTATCCGGCAGTTCTGACCTCTGTAGCAGCCCCACCACTATCGCGTCATCGAATGGCTACTATCCCTGCGTAGGTTCCTCGGCAGTCCGGCTTCGCCGTTCCTGCCTGGTGAGTACCGGGCCGTCTGGCCGGAGAGGTAGCCCCTTGAACCTCGCTGATCTGTCTCCCATGCCATGGGATCACGTCTATCACGTTGCCTTCGTCGTCCCGGACCTCGATGTCGCGATCGCCGGGGTAGGCCAGCAGCTCGGTCTGAGCTTCGCGAAACCGCGAACGCGATCCTTCGAGTTGCGGAATGCTGAGGGGACGTCGCTGGCGGCGGAGGATTCGAGCGACGTGTATTACGTCTATTCCCGAGGTGCGCCTCCGTACGTGGAACTCATCGAGGCGAAGTCCGCAGGCGTCTGGGCGGCAGACAGCGGCGCGCGGATTCATCACGTCGGCACGTGGTCGGACGATATTCGCTCAGACGCACGGCGACTGGAGGAACGCGGTTTCCGGATTGAGGCCTTTGGCGGGGTGGCAGGCGATGGCGAGCGATTCGCCTACCTGACCAACGACTTCGGTCTACGGCTCGAACTCGTCGACGCGTCACTCCGTGAGGGGCTGGAGACTCGACTGCGGGTTGCACCGGTCTAGCGGCGTTGCTTTCGGCGCCTATCCGCTCGCAGGATCGGGTCGGTCAAACGCCAATGCCTGCACCTCGAGCGCCACGACGTGGCTGTGCTTGAGGTTTCGGATGGGAATGTCGGTGCCAGCGAGCGAAGAATGGCACGCAATTGCGAGGGTGACGCACCCCTTATTCGGAGGCTTCTCGCTCGAATCCCACTAACGTTCAAGGCGAGCGGGAGTTCGAATCTGCGGAGGTGCCACGATGGTCATTGGCGGCGGACTGCTGACCGTAATCCTGATCGTTGTATTGCTAATCATCTTGCTCTAGCTGCTCGCGCACCCGCTCGGGTGGCATGAGCTCGGGATGGTCTTGGGGAAGGCTGCGAACCCTCCCTGACCCGCCTTAACGTCAGTTGAACCGGCGGGGCCGCAGAAGAGCGGCCCCGTCTGCTAGGCGCTTGCCCGAACGACCGGGTTCGACAGCACGCCGATCCCCGGCACCTCGATCTCGACGGTGTCGCCGTGCTTGATGTTCTCCGTGGGGCCGTCAGTGCCCATCCAGAGGACATCGCCGGGGTGGAGGGTCAGGTACTGGCTCATGCGGCTGATGAACTCGCGGATGCCGAAGATGGCATCGCGGATCGCGTAGCGGTAGAGTTCGGTGCCGTTGACTCGGATGAGGACGGTCGCCTCGTCCGGGTCGAGGTCGGTTTCGATCCAGGGGCCCATCGGCTTGAACGTGTCGGTGTTCTTGGCGCGCCAGAGGGTGCGGTCGTTGCGCTGCCAGGTGCGCTCGCTGACGTCGTTGCCGATCGTGTAGCCGAAGACGTAGTCGAGCGCCTCGGCCTCCGTGACCCGGTGGCACGTCCGTCCGATGACGACCACGAGCTCGCCCTCGTACTGCACGACGTCGGTCGCGTCGCTGGGGATCACGATCGTTTCGCCGTCCGCGATGAGCGCATTGTTCGCGCGGTAGCCGACATCGGCGGCGGGCGGGAACTCGGGCTCGCGGCCCTGGAGCTGGCCGATGTGGGTGACGTGCTCGCGAAAGTTCACGCCGGCGGCGTAGAACGTCGAGGGCACCACGGGGACCAGCAGCTTCACCTCGGAAAGCGCGAACGAGTCGACGAGGCGCTCGTGCCGGCTGAAGGGGTCGCCGGTCACGGGGACGACGCGGTCGTCCTCGATCAGCCCGTACCGGGCCAGGTCACCGTCCTGGAATCGACACCATCGCATCGCGAGCCTCCTCGATCGTCGTGCCTCGCCTGAGTGCTGGCTAGCGTAGGCCGACGAGCGTATCGAGGCCGACGATGAGTTCCGAGCGTTGCATCACCTCGCGGACGGCGAGGACGACCCCCGGCATGAACGAGTCGCGGCCCGTCGAGTCGTGGCGCAGCGTGAGCGTCTGACCCTGCCCGCCGAAGATCACCTCCTGGCTCGCGACGAAGCCCGAGAGGCGCACCGAGTGGATCGGGATGCCGCCGTCCCGCGCTCCCCGCGCGCCCTCGATCGTCTCGAGGTCCGAGGTGTTCGCCACGAAGTCGCGGCCGCGAGCCTCGCGCATCAGTCGCGCTGTGCTCACGGCGGTGCCGGAGGGCGAGTCGACCTTGCGGTCGTGGTGGAGCTCGATGATCTCCGCGCTGTCGAAGAAGCGCGCCGCGATCGTGCTCATGTGCATGAGGAGGACGGCGCCGATCGCGAAGTTCGCGGCGTACACCCCGCCGAGCCCCGCGTCTGCGCAGCCCTTCCGCCACGCCTCGATCGTCTCGTCCTTCACCCCCGAGGTGCCGACGACGAGGCGGACGCCGGCCTTCGTCGCCTCCTCGACGAGGGTGGGGGTGAAGGCGGCGTTGGTGAAGTCGACGACGACGTCCGGACGCACCGCCTCGAAGAGCGCCTCGGGCGTGGTGTGCACCGGGACGACGGTGCCGCTGGCGAGCCGGAGTTCCGGGCCTGGCGAGCCGACCGCTTCGAGGACGCCGACGGGCACCATGTCCTCCTGCGCCTCGACGGTCTCGAGGACCAGGCTGCCCATCTGGCCGCTGCCGCTGACTGCCACCCGGATCACAGATCAGTCCTCATCCGTCGCCTCCGTACCTCAGCCGCTCGTTCATGAGCGCGAAGTAGAGAGTACGCATCTCGTTCAGTACGTCCTCGGGTTCGCTCCCCGCCGGCCGGCGCGTGAGCGTCCGCGCGGCCCCCTCGAGGTCCTTCATCGCTGCCACGAGCTCGTCCCACCCGTTGGTCGCGCGGAGGTAGCCCTTCATCGCCTTTGTCGCCATGTAGAGCGCATGCGTGAACTCGTACTCGTCCGAGCAGACCGCGAGCTCCGGACGCCCCGCCGAGGCGATACCGGCCCGATCGAGGACGACGTCAGCCCGGAGCGGGTGCCCTCGCAGGCCATCGCGGAGGATCGCTTCGAACTCCTCGGCGGTCACGAAGCCGAGGTCGACGCAGTGGAATGGCGCCTCGCCGAGTGGCCAGTGCCGCCCGGAGGGCGCCTCGCGGTCGGAGAACCGCCCGTGCCAGCGGAGCGGGATCGATCGCCGCAGCGCTGCGGCGGCCTGCCACGGCCCATCCTCGCCCTCGACCGCCGCGAGGACATCGATGTCGGCGTACCCGTCGTTATTCGCCTCCGCGCCCAGCGGCGCGAGCGACCCGTAGATCGCGACGCGAGACACGGCGGGGCACCCCTCGAGCGCCGCGACGACGTCGAGGGCGATGCGGCGCGGGGTGGTGACGTACGGATAGAGGAGAGCCTCGGCGTCCTGGTCCATCGCGAGGGATTCTAGCGAGCGTGGAGGAGACCCTCACCCCCGGCCCCTCTCCCGAAGCGGGAGAGGGGAGTCGGATCCTGTGACCCCCTCCCCCCTCAAGGGGGAGGGTTGGGGTGGGGTGGGGAGAGCGACCTCCCGCTAGCAGGCAGCAGCCGCTACGCCGCCAGCGCCAGCACCCGCAACGCCGCCGTCGCCTCGACCGCCGAGGAGATCCGGTGCGTGACCAGCACGCGCGATCCGGTGCCCTCGGGCCGGACGAGGATCTCCACCGTCCCGCCGAGGCGTTCGACGCCGTCGGCCACGGTCACTTCCCAGGCGATGCGTGCGCCGTCCGGCGACCCGGCCTCGCGGGCTACCTCGTCCCCGAGGGTGAGGAAGTCGTCGCGGCCGAAGGGCCGGCGCTCGGGGTCGGCGAGGTACTCGAAGACCTCGGAGGGGTCGGCCTCGATGTGCTCGTCGATCTCGACGCGCTCCGTCTCGTCGTGCTCGCTCATCGTCGCTTCCCCTTCCGGCCGCGCGTGCTCTCCGAGGGCGGCTCGCCCCCCTCGAGGTCGTCCTTCATCTGCGCCACCGCTGCCTGCCAGTATCGCTCCACCTCGGCGCGGACCCGTGCGAGGCCCTCGGGCGACGCGCGGTAGATCCGCCGGCGCCCCTCCTGCCGCACCGTCACGAGCCCGGCATCGAGCAGCACCCGCAGGTGCTGCGACACCGACGGCTGCGACGCGCCTAGCGATGCCACGAGGTCCGAGACCGCGCGCTCCCCCTCGACCAGCCGGTCGAGGATCGCGCGCCGAGTGGGCTCAGCGAACGCGGACATCACGAGGGCGGCGTCGGTGGTCATGGGCGCAGTGTAGCAAAACACATGCGACTGTGTTTATATAAACGAAGACGCATGCGAAGCACCCAGCTCTC
>Ga0209024_1001631_pt1 | contig 16971 bp, 16 predicted proteins | sample AutmiccommunBRH5_FD_187380 | JGI IMG/M metagenome (GOLD analysis project Ga0209024, IMG submission 187380) | Deep subsurface microbial communities from Mt. Terri, Switzerland - Autotrophic microbial communities BRH/5 (SPAdes) (version 2) | ecosystem: Environmental > Aquatic > Deep subsurface >...
CGACATGATCTTATCGATGCGTTCGCGTAAACCGCCGCTCAATCCGACGCCCGTCGACGGTCGCCCGTTGGCGCGCATCCATTCACGCATCGCGGCGACGAACAACAGGGCCATGGGATGGCTCGCGCGCGGCGCCACGCGTTCATACAATTCTTCAAGCGAATTACCCGACCAGAACACTTCTTCAAACCGGTCCGCCTGCGCAATAACCCGCCGAAAGCGCAAGAATTTATCAAAAATGATCGCCCACGACCAAAATGACGCCAGCAACAGGACGATCATAACAGTCTTGACCACCAGGTCTGCCCGCATAAACAGGCCCCACATGGAAAAATCGACGACCGACACACCAGCGGCCTGCGATATTATTTCTTGCTCCATTCACCCGTCCTTACAAGAGCTGCCCGACATCAAATAGAATCACTTCTAGCGACCCGCTACGGATAAAGCTGCTCTATCCGCTAAAAATCCAGTGCAATTTTCATTATGATAAACTTGAGATCACATCTTTTCATTAAAGACCGGGCGAAGCGATTCTGAAGCCACACTGATATCTCTTCGCGAATAGCTTTGAAGCACTTCGGCTCGATGCTCCTAACAATGGCGCATGATGTGATCTATGGGGAGAACGTGGCGCAAATGAGGCGATTCGTGAAGCCACAATATGTCAGATCAGGATTCCAGGTATCCCCGCCCCGCCGCAAGCAGATCGAGTTGGGGACCGGACGGCTTTGGCGTCACGCCAATATGACGGAAGGCCATTTCAGTTATCACCCGGCCGCGCGGCGTACGCTGCAACAGCCCCTGCTGGATGAGATAGGGCTCCACAATATCTTCCAGTGCATCGCGTGGTTCGCTCAGCGCCGCCGCCAGCGTCTCTATCCCGACAGGCCCGCCATCAAAGCTTGCCGCGATCAGGTTCAGATAGCGCCTGTCCATGGCGTCCAGCCCCCGCGCGTCTACCTCCAACCGGGTTAACGCCGCATCCGCCTCCGCTGCGCCGATGGCCAGGTCGCCGGCCACCGCGGCAAAATCGCGAACCCGGCGCAGCAGCCTTCCCGCCACGCGTGGCGTGCCGCGGCTGCGCCGCGCGATTTCCATCGCGCCATCCGGCGTCAATACCATACCCAGCAGGCGCGCCCCACGCACAACGATCTCAACCAGCTCTTCAACCTCATAAAAATTCAGGCGGACCGGAATACCGAACCGGTCGCGCAGCGGAGTCGTCAGCAGGCCGGAACGCGTGGTTGCGCCGATCAACGTAAATGGCGGAAGGTCAATGCGCAGGCTGCGCGCCGAAGGCCCCTCGCCAATTATCAAATCAAGCTGAAAGTCCTCCATCGCCGGATAGAGAATTTCTTCAACCGCCGGATTTAGCCGGTGAATTTCGTCAATGAACAAAATGTCACGCTCTTGCAGATTGGTCAAAAGCGCCGCCAGGTCCCCTGCCTTGGCGATCACAGGCCCGGAGGTGGTTTTGAAATTAACCCCCAATTCACGCGCCAGAATCTGCGCCAGAGTCGTCTTGCCAAGTCCAGGCGGGCCAAACAGCAACACATGGTCCAGCGCCTCACTGCGGCCTCTGGCGGCTTCAATAAATACTTCCAGATTTCCCCGCGCCTGCCGCTGGCCAATAAATTCGGCCAATGTGCGCGGACGCAGATTTGCGCCCGACGCGTCGTCGCCCTGCGCATTTGGGGCCACCAACCGATCTTCACCGCCGCCTTCGTGGCCCGCATGTTCGTTGGATGATTCGCTCACGCCGAAAGCTCCCGCAATCCATTTCGAATCAATTCCGCGACTAACGCCTCGGGGGCGACGGTTGCGCCGAGACCATGGCGCGCACGCCCCAGGGCCGCCATAGCATCAGGCTCCTTGTAGCCCAGATTCAGTAGCGCAGACAGCGCATCTGAAAGCGCTTGCTGAAATGAGTCTCCCACGGCTTCATTCGTTGGCGTTAAAGCCTGACGCAGTGCAGCCGCGCCAAAAGCCGGCGCCTTATCCTTCAGATCATTGGCAATGCGGCCAGCCAGCTTTGGCCCAACGCCGGGGGTGCGGGCAAAGGCCTGCTTGTCCTGCAACGCCGCTGCGCGCGACACGCCTTCAACCCCTAACGCGCCCAGAATCGCCAACGCCAATCTGGCCCCCACCCCCTGCACCGTCGTCAGCAGACGAAACCATTCGCGCTCCATCTCCTGTTCAAAACCAAACAGCGTTATGGCGTCCTCACGCACCTGTGTTTCAATATGCAGGCTCAACGGGCTTCCTAACGAGGGCAGTCTTCCCATAAAATTACTTGCGCAATAAACAAGATAGCCAACACCGTTAACATCCAGAATTAAGCTGTCGGAGCGAGTCGCCTCGAGTACGCCTTTCAGCCGCGCAATCATCCCCGCCCCCCTGCCTTTCGCACAGCCATCGTAATCCGCGGCGCGGGAGCAGAATGCGCATGACATATCGCCACCCCTAAAGCATCCGCAGCATCCGCACTGGCTATGGCGCATCCGGGCAGCAGGCGGCCCACCATGGCGCGTATCTGGCTTTTGTCAGCATGACCAACCCCAACCAACGCCTTTTTGACCTGATTAGGCGCGTATTCGGCAACCGCAATGCCATGCATGGCGGGCGCCAGCAGCACTACCCCGCGCGCTTGGCCAAGCTTTAGACTGGAACCCTGATCCTTGTTGACGAAAACGCTTTCTACAGCCGCATCACAGGGGCGCCAGTCGTTCAGCACCTGCATCAGCCCTTCAAATAATTGCCGGAGCCGTGACGCCATTTCGCCTTCACTATCCGCTTTTACTGTCCCGTTGGCAACGTGACTTAACCGGTTACCGGTAACCTCGATGACGCCCCAGCCGGTCGCCCGCAAACCTGGATCAAGCCCGATCAAACGGCGCATCAGATCTTGCTCCTTTATTGGCGCTTGAATCTTCAAGCAGGTTTGCTCAAACCGCAAGCTGCTCCATTATCGCATCATCAATTTCATAATTGGCGTAGATGTTCTGCACGTCGTCGCTTTCATCAATCGCCGCCAGCATTTTCAGCAAACCCGGCGCGTCATCGGCGCCCACTGGCACGGTGATTTGTGGCCTCCAGATCAGCGCCGTAGATTCCGGATCACCAAATTGCGCCTCCAGAACCGCCGCGACCTCGTGCAGGCTTGCAGGATCACAACTGATCTGATGCCCATCCGGACCGCTTACACAATCATCTGCGCCCGACTCAATGACGACTTCCAGCATCCTGTCGGCATCGGCAACGGATGCCGGATATTGAATGCTGCCGATCCGGTCAAACTGATAGGAAACGCTGCCGGTTTCTCCAAAATTACCGCCGTTTTTCTGGAAAGCGGCGCGCACTTCACTGGCGGTACGATTGCGATTGTCGGTCATGGCTTCAACAATCACAGACACCCCGCCAGGGCCAAAACCTTCATAGCGAATTTCCTCCAGACTGGCCTCGTCGGCACTTTGGGATTTCTGTATCGCCCGCTCTATATTGTCTTTCGGCATGTTTTCCGCTCGGGCGGCGGCTATCGCCGTGCGCAGACGCGGATTGCTGTCCGGGTCCGGCAGCCCGGACTTGGCGGCAACGGTAATCTCGCGCCCCAGACGCGAGAATATCCGGGCGCGCTTTTTATCCTGCGCCCCTTTTCGAAACATAATGTTCTTAAATTGGGAATGGCCTGCCATTTCCTGTTTCCACTCACTTTTTACTCTATTTTCCGGCCCATTAACCTACCGCTAATATATCTCTTGTATCAAATATCCGAGGGGAAAAATACTGCATCCGTGAAAGCCGATATTCTACCGGTGAACGTATGCATATCCGCCCTGAATGGCCAATATCAAAAGAGGGTGAAATGTTTAAGTTTGGGGAGAAAAAGGCGTCCTCGCAAATTGCGAAAGATGCGATAGCAAACACCGAACGCGCCGGCCTGGAACAGTTCACCGCCTTAATGAACGCCCTTCCGGTTAGCGTCATGGTCCTGGACGTTGCAGATACGAAGATTACATACATAAATCCGTATGGCATCGAAGCGATGCAGGTAATACGCTCGAATCTCCCTTCCAATGTCAATCCGGAACGGCTTGTTGGACAGAAAATAGATTTCTTCCAGACCACCCCTGCTTTGACCCCTGCGCTCTTGAACGACCCGTCGAAGCTGCCTCTGGAACTGGAAACCAGGCTTGGCAACGACGTAATAAAGCTGAAGCTAGCAGCGATGCACGATAGCGCGGGGAAATATACCGGCGCCATTCTTACCTGGCGCATTGTCAGCCGCAGCATGCAGATGATTGCCGAATTCCAAGACAAATTGAACCGCAGCCTAGCCGAGGTGTCCGAGGCCACCCAGGACATACTGACGGCCGCCGATCAGGTTGGCGGCCTGTCCTCTACGTCCACAGCCCAAGTCGAACATGCCCGCCACAGCGCCACAGAGACATCGACGAACGTGCAGACCGTGGCCAGCGCAGCAGAAGAACTCTCCAGTTCAATTGTAGAAATTTCACGTCAGGTGGCGGAGTCCTCGCGCATTTCCCAGGAAGCCGTCAGTGAAGCGGACCGCACCAATACGACCGTGCAGGGCCTTGCGCAGAGTTCGGACAAGATCGGTCAAGTGGTCAACCTCATTCAGGACATCGCCAGCCAGACGAACCTGCTGGCGCTAAACGCCACAATTGAAGCGGCCCGCGCAGGCGAGGCAGGCAAGGGTTTCGCCGTAGTGGCATCGGAAGTGAAAAATCTGGCTAACCAGACCGCCAAGGCCACCGAAGAAATAGCCGCCCAGATCAACGAAATCCAGACCAGCACCACCGGCGCTGTTACAGCAATCCAGGGCATCGGAAAAACCATTCACCAGATTAGTGAAATCACATCGGCGATCGCCGCCGCAGTCGAAGAGCAAGGCGCCGCAACAAGCGAGATCAGCCGCAGCGCCCAACAGGCCGCCAGTGGCACGCAGTCGCTGATCAATGATGTGGAGACGCTTTCAACGGCTGCTGTTGAAACCGGCAAAGCAGCGTCCGGCGTTACCCACGCCGGCGAGGCCCTGAAAACCAGCACACAAAAAACGCGTGATGAAATCGAAAAGCTTTTGAGCGAAGTCGCCAGGGCCTAGCGCATGATGATTTTAGGCTGAAGCGCACCCGCCCTCACAGTGTCGTTCCCCGGATAAACCGGGTAACGACACTGTGAGGGAAAGTGCAAACCACTTGACGTAAACGCATCATGGCCTGGATTGGCGTCCCATATACGCCGGCCCTGCCCTATCTGCCTGCAAACACTGAATAGACATCTTTTCGGAAAATTGTGAAGCCGCCACCGTGGTTGGAGTGTACAAACCCCCGGGCGCCTGTTGCTACAGGTGGGCGCCATATATTCCAGACCACGATCCGGAACAGGGACAGCTCCCGTCGGGTGGTTTAAGGCCCCTGGGTTTATGGTCTCCTGACCAACGGGGCAGCCTCAGCCGGAATATAGAACAGATCTCAGCTAAATGCTCGACCTTTCAGAATTTTAAAATAAAAATTCAGTCTGGACGAGCGCGAACTGGGGCTTCCTAGCGCCCCGCCCCACCGCGCCGCCTGACGGGTTCCTGCAACGTGCGCGCGAACTTTCTCGCAGCTTCTTCGTCGAACAATTCCGCCAGCTTCTCTGTCATGGCGCCGCCCAATTGTTCCACGTCGACGATGGTCACCGCACGTTTATAATAACGCGTCACATCATGGCCAATGCCGATCGCCAGCAATTCAACGCTGGAACGCTTTTCGATCCAGCCGATTACCTCGCGCAGATGCCGCTCCAGATAATTGCCGGGATTAACCGACAAAGTCGAATCGTCCACTGGCGCGCCGTCGGAAATCACCATCAGGATGCGCCGCTGTTCGCGCCGCGCCATCAGCCGGTCATGCGCCCAGGCCAGGGCTTCGCCGTCGATATTTTCCTTCAGCAATCCTTCGCGCATCATCAGGCCAAGGTTCTTGCGCACCCTGCGCCACGGCGCATCGGCGCTCTTGTAGACGATATGCCGCAAATCGTTGAGGCGGCCGGGGCTTGGCGGCTTGCCGTCCGCGAGCCATTTTTCCCGCGCCTGCCCGCCCTTCCAGGCACGTGTGGTAAAGCCCAGAATTTCCACTTTCACCGAGCAACGCTCCAGGGTGCGCGCCAAAATATCCGCGCACATCGCCGCCACCATGATCGGGCGCCCGCGCATCGAACCGGAATTATCCAACAGCAACGTCACCACCGTATCGCGGAACTCCATATCCAGTTCCTGCTTGAACGACAGCGCATGATAGGGATCGATAATCACACGGGTCAGGCGCGCGGCGTCCAGCATGCCTTCTTCCAGATCGAACTCCCAGGTACGTTCCTGCTGCGCCATCAGTTTGCGTTGCAACCGGTTGGCCAGGCGTCCTACGACACTTTGATACTGCTGCAATTGCTGATCCAGATAGGCGCGCAGACGCGACAATTCCTCTGCATCGCACAATTCTTCGGCGGCAATCTGCTCATCAAACATTTCCGTGTACACATGATAGCTGGGGAAACGGCGGTCGCTGCTTATTTCAGGCCGCCACGGCCGGTTGCCATCCGGGCTTTCTTCGCTTTCCTGACCTTCGAGTTCCTCGTCGGACTCCATCATCACGGTCTGGCCTTCGCCCTCTTCCCCCTCGCCTTCGACGAATTCGACATCGTCGGAACTGCCTTCAGAAGAATCGCCACCATCGCCATCTTCGTCATTCTGCTCTTCGTTGCTGGTATCCTCGCCGTCCTCGTCGTTATCCTCGTTCTCGGGGCTTTCCTCGCCCAGTTCCTCGCCCAGCTCGAGATCCGTGATAATCTTGCGGGTCATGCGCGCAAAACGCGCCTGATCGCCAATCATATCGTCGAGTTGCGCCAGGTCTTCGCCCGCTTTTTCTTCGATGAATGGACGCCACAATTCCACAATATTTGCGGCGGATGCGGGCGGCGCAAGCCCGGTCAGCTTTTCGCGCACGATCAGCGCCACTGCGTCAGACAGCGGCACCTCGGAGCGCTCAAGGACATTGGTAAAGCCCATTTCCGCATAGCGGTGTTCGAGCGCCGCGTTGAGGTTTTTCGCCATACCGCGCATTTCGCGTGCGCCGATGGATTCCACCCGCGCCTGCTCCGACGCCTCATAAATATCGCGCGCCATTTCACCCGCTGGTGAAAAACTCCGGTGCGTGGTGTCATCATGATGGCGCAGCCGCAGGGAGTAGGCGTCGGACAGCCCGCGAATACGCGACACTTCGTCTGCCTGCAGATCACGGGACGGCTGCGGCAGGCGTATCGTGTCGCCACGCACGCCGGGCGTTTCCGCGCCAAAAGTTACCTGTAATTCCGGGTCTTCGGCGATCGTGCGCGCGGCAAAGGTCAACGCCCGTTTGAAAGGCTCAACCGGACTTTCCTTTACCTCGCTACTCATAACTAGATCGCAACATGCGCAGCAGATTCCGGCAGTTCCTCGCCAAAGCAGCGCTGATAGAACTCCGCAACGCTCGCACGTTCCATCTCATCGCACTTATTCAGGAAGGTTAGCCGGAACGCAAAGCCCACATCGTTAAAGATGCGCGCGTTTTCCGCCCAGGTCAGCACCGTCCGCGGGCTCATTACCGTCGACAGATCCCCATTCATGAACGCCGAACGGGTCATATCCGCCACCCGGACCATATCGGACAAGGTCTTGCGGCCTTCTTCCGAGTGATAGGCCGACGATTTCGACATCACGATTTCGGTTTCCACATCATGCGGCAGATAATTCAGGGTCGTAACAATGTTCCAGCGGTCCATCTGGCCCTGATTGATCTGCTGGGTACCATGATACAGGCCCGACGTATCGCCCAGGCCAATCGTGTTCGTGGTAGAGAACAGCCGGAAAAACGGATGCGGACGAATGACCCGGCTTTGATCCAGCAATGTCAGTTTGCCGTCCACTTCCAGAACCCGCTGGATCACGAACATCACATCCGGGCGGCCCGCGTCATATTCGTCGAACACCAGTGCGCAGGGCCGTTGCAGTGACCAGGGTAGAATACCTTCGCGAAATTCAGTGATTTGCTTGCCGTCACGCAGCACAATCGCGTCCTTGCCGACCAGATCGATCCGGCTGATATGGCTATCCAGATTGACGCGAATACAGGCCCAGTTAAGACGTGCAGCAACCTGTTCGATATGTGTGGATTTCCCGGTTCCGTGATAGCCCTGGATCATCACCCGCCGGTTGAAGGCAAACCCCGCCAGGATCGCCAGTGTGGTTTCACTGTCAAACACATAGGTCTTGTCAAGGTCGGGTACATATTCATTGGAGCTTGAAAACGCCGGAACCTGCATATCGCTGTCGATACCAAAAACCTCACGCACCGAAACCGTGGTGTCCGGAGCGTCAAGGGCCATTTTGGCGGTCGCTTCTACCGTCATGATTGTCTTCCATATGTTTAGATGGACCGGGGGCGGCGGGTTACTTGATACCACTAGCCTTTAGCCGATTATAGGCCTGAATGACCTGTTTGAGCTGCCCTTCTGTTGCCCGGTCGCCACCATGGGCGTCGGGATGAAAACGCTTCACTAATTCCTTATACCGCAGTTTGATTTCTTTCAAGGTCGCGGTTTCCTCCAGGTCCATGCAAATGAAGGCCTCGCGCACCAAAGGGGGCCATTTACGCGCCGGAGGCCGTGCAGGATTTTGGGCCTCAAATGGATCGCCAAAAAGATTAAACGGATCGCCCCGCCCCATCGCAGACCTGCCCCGTCCTGTCATGCTGGTGTTGTGCAGGCTGGGATTGCCCTGTTTGGCTGACCAGGTTGGCCGGTGTCCGGTGATGTTGCCCTTGATGTAGTACTCGACCTCGTCTGAGCTCATACCAGAGAAAAAATTCCAGGTCCGATTGTACTCCCGGACGTGATCGCCGCAAAACCAGTAATATTCGCGCAGACGGTCCGGGGATTTCGGCGCACGGTGGGGCCCGGGATCCGTGCAGCCGTCCCAGTTACAGGCATGAGAGACCGGCGGCGCTGACTTTGCCGCGCCGCGGCGTATCCTGATCCTGTCAATGTCTCGCGTAAATTTCATTACAAAAGGACTATCGTCCGGTTAGGTTACAAAGCCGAGTCTAGTTTACACTCGGCTATTAAAAAGCCTGTTACTATACAGTGTTTTCCACCCCGGACGGAAAAACAAAATGAACGTTGCCGACACAATACGCATCAGACTTGAACAAATGCTTGCACCGTCGTCGCTTGAAGTCGTTGATGAATCTCATCGCCACGAAGGTCATAGCGGCGCAAAACCTTCCGGCGAGACGCACTTTAATGTCGTGATCGTATCAGCGGCGTTTGCTGGCAAAACCCGCATCGCACGCCATCGCATGGTGTTCGACGTGCTGCAAGATCTGATGGATGCGCCCGTGCATGCGTTGACGCTGAGCGCCCGCACCCCGGATGAGACTGCGCTAAGGTAATATCGCCGCCAGCAACAGCGGCAGCACAATTATGGACATGAGCGTCGATTGCATGACGATACCGGCGACAGTTTCCGGATCGGTTTCATAGCGTACCGCGAAAACATAGTTGATCACCGCGGCAGGCATCGCCGCCTGCAGCAGCAAGACGCCACGCACTGTGCCGGAAAGACCAAACAGGCTCGCCACGCCCCACCCTACGCCCAGCCCCATCGCAATGCGCAGTGCAGCCAATGCGCCGCTGCGCCGGGCGGTGCCCCCGTGAATCCGGGAAAGGCTGACGCCGAGCAGCAGCAGCATGAGAGGAATCGTGATCCCGCCGACAAGCTGCGACGTATTGGCAAGCCATTCCGGTACGGCGTAGCCGCCGAAACGAAATATCATCGCCAAAGGTATCGCGTAGATCACCGGGGTGCGTAACATCTCGACCGGCGAAAATTTGCCGCTGTTTATCCACACGCCGATTGTCGGTTGCGCCACCGCATTGACCAAAAAAAAACCCGTGCCGAGCGCGAGCCCCTCTTCACCAAATGCAAACAGGCAAATCGGTAAGCCCATATTGCCGCCATTTGAAAAACTCAGGGACGGTAAATAATGGGTCACCGGCATTTTGAAACCGCGCAAGATCAGACTACCCAAAATCAGATACGCGCAAATCGACAGCATTGCAGCGGACACGATTTCGCCCAGCGCCCCCAGTTCTACCTGCAAGGTGCTGAGCGTCGCAAACACCATGCACGGCATGCCGATATTGATAACCAGCCGGCTGACCATTTCAGAATCAAAATTATAGCCGGCCTTCGACCACCCATACCCGACCCCTGCGGTAAGGAAGACCGGTGCGAGAATCCCGGTTAATTCACCGATCACGCCTGGTGTGCCGGCGGCTGCGGCTCGCTTCCAGGCGGTGGGGTGATGCGAATAGAACTGATTGCGTTGCGGTTGCGGCGCAGAATCTGAAATTTGAAACCGTAATAGGTAAAAACCTGACCCACCTCGGGGATCGCCTGCGCCTCGTGAATAACCAGCCCGGCTATGGTAGTCGCCTCATCGTCGGGAAGGTTCCAGTAAAATTCCCGGTTCAGGTCGCGGATCGCCACCGCGCCATCGGTAACATAGCTGCCATCCGGTTGTATCCTTACACCGCGCACCGGCGCATCATGCTCGTCGGAAATTTCTCCGACAATTTCCTCCAGAATGTCTTCCAGCGTCACGAGGCCCATCAGCACCCCATATTCATCAACTACCAGGACAAAGTGACTGCGCCGCGCCAGGAACGCCACGAGTTGGGCGCGCAATGTGGTGCCCTCCGGGACAAACCACGGCGCCGACGCAAGCGCCAGCACATCAATCGTCTGATCAGCGGGGACGCCGTCGCGCTGCCGCGCCATCATTACCCGCAGCAGATCTTTCGCATGCACAACGCCAACGATATTTTCCGGGTCGCCTGACCACAGTGGCACACGCGTATAAGGACTCGAGAGCACGTGCCCGATAATCTCATCGGCCGGCAGACCCGCATCAACCATATGGATGTTCTTGCGGTGAACCATAATATCGTCGACCGCAACATCATCCAGATCCAGTATGCCGCCAATCATGTCCCGTTCGCGCTTTTTAACGGCGCCTTCACGGTGATGCAGGTCTACCGCACCGCGCAGTTCGTCATGGGCCGTGATCACATCGAACGGCCGGTCCGGGTCGTAACCAAACAGATGAAATATCCCCCGCACCGTAAAACGAGCCATTGCAACCAACGGCCACAACACCCAGATAATGCCCCGCATGATCAATGCGACACCGAGCGCGGCGCGTTCCGGTTGTGTGATGGCGAATGTCTTGGGCAACAATTCGCAGAAGACCACCACAAGTCCCGTCATCAATGCCGTAGCATAGAGCACCCCCGCATCGCCAAAAATGCGGATCATCAGTATCGTCGCCAGCGCCGAGGCAAGAATATTAACCAGATTATTCCCAAGCAACACGGTGCCAAGTACGCTTTCACGATCGTTAATGAGCTTTTCAGCCATTTCCGCGCGGCGCGAACCATCTTCGGCAAGCCGGTGAATGCGCGAACGCTGGGCAGCAGTCAGCGCCGTTTCCGAGCCCGAAAAAAAAGCCGAGAATACCAGCAGGATCAGTATCCCGCCGATCAGCATTATTAGTGGCAGATCAATATCCACCTGCATCTCCATTATGGGTTTTGTCTCCTGGTTAGTTTAGGCCGCCGAGGCTTCAAGTATTTGCAATACAGTCTCGCGTTCGACGTCGCTGGTGATGAAGCATTCGCCAATCTTACGCGGCAGCACAAAGTTAATCCTGCCGGCCGCCACTTTTTTATCCTGCGCCATATGCCCCAACAACCGTTCCGGGTCCAGTGCCGCGCCGGGAATATCCTTTATCCTGCTTGGCATTGCCATGCTAGTCAGATGCCGCGCCACGCGCTCTGCATCCCGATCAGGCGCAAGTCCGGTTTTCGCCGCCAATTCAAAGGCAAGGCACATGCCGATAGCCACCCCTTCACCATGTAGCAGCCGGTCGCTGTAACCTGTTTCCGCCTCCAGCGCATGTCCGAAAGTATGACCAAGATTTAACAGCGCACGCGGTCCCGATTCGCGCTCGTCCTGCACGACCAGCGCCGCCTTGGCTGTACAACTGGTTATCACGGCACGGATGCGCGCCGCCTGATCGCCATCGCGGATAGCGGCTCCCGCACCTTCAAGCCAACTGAAAAAAACTGCATCCCCAATCAATCCGTATTTTACGACCTCTGCATACCCTGCCAACAATTCGCGCGGCGGCAACGTGTCGAGCAGCTCCACATCGGCAAGCACGATGCGAGGCTGATGGAACGCGCCGATCAGGTTCTTGCCAAAGCGATTATTAATTCCAGTTTTTCCACCCACCGATGAATCGACCTGTGCGAGCAGGGTTGTCGGAATTTGCCCAAAATCTACACCACGACGTAAAATTGCCGCCGCGAAGCCAGCAAGATCACCGATAACCCCGCCACCAAACGCCAGCAGCAAATCGCCGCGCTCTATCTTTTCCTCAAGCATCCAGTCAAGTAGGTCTTCTAACTCATTAAAATTCTTACTGTGTTCTCCCGCTGGGATAATATGCTGGGAATGAGAAACTCCCGCACTGTCCAGCGCCGCCAGAAGCACGGGCAGGTGCCGCTGCGCAACATTGCTGTCCGTAACAATCGCCACCCGGTTACGTCTTAACAGGGGTTTGATAAAGCTGCCGATCTGCCCGAGCAATCCAACCCCAACATGAATGTCATAGGCGCGCGCGCCTAACGCAACGTGCACCTGCTGTGAAACGGGCGCCCTCATATCGTCACCCCTTCAGGGCTCGAAAAATAAGTATCTAGTTTTTCCAATATCATATCGACCACTTCTTCATGTGGCGCCTCAACGCTTTCCACGACGATATCCGCCAAAGCATAGACCGGATAGCGCTCATCGCGCAGCCGCAACATGGTCTCGCGCGCATCGCCGTGCTTGAGCAACGGGCGATTATTGCGTCGCGCTACACGCTTGAGAAGCAACTCCACATCGGCCCGCAGCCAAATTGAAACGCCATAAAGTTCAATATTTTTCCGGGTCTCCGGATCCATGAATGCGCCACCGCCTGTGGCGAGCACCCCGCCTGGTGGATTACCCTTACTCATATCCTGCAGCAATCGCTCAATCACCCTGGTTTCGCCCCGGCGAAAAGCCGGTTCGCCATGTTTCTCAAATATCTCAGGAATACTCATACCCGCTGCGGCCTCGATTTCGCTGTCCGTATCGAGAAAATTAACCCCCAAACGCGCTGCGAGCCGTCGGCCTACCGTGCTTTTTCCCGCCCCCATCAAGCCTATAAGAACAATAACCCTGTTCCCAGCCGGGTTATCGTGCAGGGGCGTGGCAAGCAGCGCTTCACTTTCTTCTGATTCATCGTCCATCGCGGCAGAGTATCCGAAAATGGCCACTTTTCTAGGGCAGATTTTACCCCAGTACTCTAGCGCCATTGAAAGCATGCACCACACCGGATAATGTTCCTGCGACTGGGGCCTCTGTGACGGGGATTCGCCAGATCATTAGATTGACCCATGAAAGGCCTAGGCCCGAACGATGCCGAAACTGCTTGGTTCCATTCTGGTTTTGCTCGCCGCCATTATTATCGGCGGTGCCATCTATATCTCAATCTGGGACGTGCCGCCGCCGGTGCGCACAGTCGAGAAAGTTCTGCCGGATGACATGCTCGGCAAGTAAACGCAGCCGTTTTTCAGCTTCTGTCCCAGCATTCCTGATAGTCGCATCCCTTGCTGCCGCGCCCGCCATGGCGCAGGCGCCCATACCCCTTCGCCCGCCCGTATTGCCCCCCACAGAACAGACTCCCACCACACCGATGCCACCGGCACAAGAAACGTATCGCGCCGGAACAGCAGGTGACGGCATCCGCGTCGGCATATTGGGGGAATTGGACTTCGCGTCGGTGGGAACCCTGACATCCGAAGATGGCGGCTTTGGACCGGAGATGTGGCAGGGCGCGGACCGGGATCTGGTCGAGCGCCTGCTACCAGAATTACCGGCGACGACACGTTTCCCCACACTTCAAAAACTGTTGCAAAGACTTTTATTGAGCGCCGCCGAACCGCCACGGGGACCAAGCAGCGGGGCATCGTTCATTGGTTTGCGGCTGGAACGCCTGATTGAAGCAGGTCAGTTTGAGTTGGCAGGACAGTTGGCGGCCCTTGCCGGTGGAACCAGCAAGGATGCGGAACTGCTGCGAGCGCGCGCGGAAATCGCCATGGCGACCGGTGAACTTAAAACGGCCTGCGATCTGGCCTCAGAACAGGTCCGCAAAAGCGACGCCGTTTTCTGGCTCAAACTTTTGGGTTTTTGTCATGTCATGAACGGCGACGAGACGGCGGCACAATTGTCCGCCGCGCTGGTTGCCGAACAGGATCCGGAGGATACAGGATATCAGAACCTCCTGAGTGCGCTGATCAGTAAATCCGGCAAACTGCCGAAATCGCTATCCCACCTGGACATTTTACAATTGGCGATGATCCGCTTTGCGTCCCTTCCCCTGCCCAGTAAAATTGACGATACGGCATCCGCCGCTGTCTTAAAGCTGATGGCCCGCATGCCTGGCGCTTCTGTGAAGCAACGTTTGCCTGCGGCCGAGCACGCCGAGGCTACCGGAGCCATCGGCCCGGAAGAAGTAGCGCAACTTTATTCAGAAATGCCGTTCTCCGTTGAAGATCGCGCCAATGCCCCTAACGTCGCGGCCAAGCTGCCTGGCGCACAGGCCAATGCGCTGATGTTCCAGTCTGTGCGCGGACAGGATGCGTCGGCAAGCCTGTCGCTGGCGCTGTCAACCGCCTGGTCGCTGGCGCGTAAGAGCAACAGTTTCGCCACTGTCTCCCGGGTCAACCTGACCCCCATCCGCGATCTGTCTCCCACGCCCGAATTGATCGACGTCGCTTCTGATGCCGGTCGTGCATTGCTGGCGGCGGGCGATCCCGCGGCCGCCAGTCGCTGGTATGATCTGGCGCGCGCGCTAGATATGCCAGGAAACAATTCCCGCGCCACCCATGCCAAAAATGACCTGTGGCCGCTGATGCGGCTGGCGCAACCGCTCGACGCCATGCCCGAAAATCCCGCCGAAGTATCGGCATGGCTGGCGCAGTTGCCGCCCGGAGAAAAAAACCGCAAGGGTTCTCTCCTGCTATCTGCAATGTCTGCGCTTGATATGGCCACGCCAGAATCTGAATGGGGAAAAATGACGCAGGAAACGCACAATGTGCAAGCCGTGTCGATGCCTTCGGCGGCATTGCTGCATCTGCTGTTTAACGCCAGCCAGAGTGGCCGTGTCGGACAGACTGTTCTGCTCAGCCTGATTTGTCTGGGCGAAAACGGCGAAGGGCTTAGCGACCCCCTGTTACTCGGGATCACGATACGGGCGCTCAATACAGTTGGACTAAAGTCTGCCGCACACGCGCTGGCGCTGGAGGCGGCGTTGGCTGCCGGAGTTTAATCCTGAATGACCCAGACGCATCTCGACCCGCTAGTTGAGGCCTTTCTGGAAATGCTTTCGGCCGAACGCGGAGCGGCTTCCAACACGCTTGCCGCTTATGGCCGCGATCTGGCCGGATTCAAGGATTTCCTGACGCGCCGTAAAATCAGCCTCAAGGACGCCGATGCCGAATCGATCCGCCGCTATCTCGACGGCCTGTCCTCCGCCGGCTTGAGCGCCGCAACCGCAGCGCGGCAATTATCCGCAATCCGGCAATTTTACCGCTTCCTGCTTTCCGATGGCATGCGCAGCGAAGACCCCTCCAGCACGATTGAGGGGCCGCGCCGCCGCCGTCCCCTGCCCCATGTGATGGGCGAAAGCCAGGTTGACAGCCTGATCGCCTGCGCCCAGGCACGTGATGAAACGCCGCAATCGGCGCGATTACGTTGCCTGCTCGAAATACTCTACGCCACCGGGTTGCGGGTCAGCGAACTGGTAAGCCTGCCGTTAGGCGCTGTGCGCGGCGATCCGCATCTGCTGCTGGTGCGGGGCAAGGGCGGACGCGAACGGGTGGTGCCACTAGGCGATCCTGCCCGTGCGGCGATTGAAAGATATCTCGCCGTGCGTCCGCATTTTCTGGCAGACGGGGTGCAGTCAAAATATCTGTTTCCTTCCCGCGGAGGCAGCGGCTTTCTGACCCGTCACCGCTTTGCGCAGCTACTGGGCGAACTGGCGGCGGAGGCCGGAATACCCGCGCGAACGATTTCGCCACATAGCCTGCGCCACGCGTTCGCGACTCATCTGCTGGCGCATGGGGCCGATCTGCGCGCCGTGCAGCAGATGCTGGGACACGCGGACATTTCCACCACCGAAATTTACACCCATGTGCTGACCGCCCGCATGCAGGCGCTTGTGAAGCAGCACCACCCAATGGCGCAGCACGATAGCTGACTGTATGATGACAGGCGATAAAAAGCCGCCGCAAGCTGCGCGTGCACGCAGCCCGTTTCCAGAAGAGTGAAAGTTAGGGGCCCCTTGACCAGTTTGGCCGCCGGGGGCGGACAAAGGTGAGGCTGGTCGGAGTGGCCGGATTTGAACCGACGACCCCTTGTCCCCCAGACAAGTGCGCTACCAGGCTGCGCCACACTCCGACAGTTCTTGGCGGGTCAACCAAGGTGGCGGACTATACTCCGCGCCCTTCGGTTCGGCAACTGCGCATGCGGAATTTCTAGTCCCCGGCCAGCAAATCTCTGATCGCGGTCAATTCGCTCACTATCTTTTCCAGTTTTTTACGTTGAGCCGGCGGAAAGCGCCCTGTTTGCGGCATCTTGGCCTGTTCCGGCGCCGCGGAGGGCGCCTTGAGAAAATCCGGCATAAAAAACGGCAGCGGCATTTCATCGGGATCGGGTTCAACATTGCGCCGTTTGGGCGCCGCCTTCGCTACGGGCGCCGGTTCAATAACCGCCACTTT
>Ga0209024_1001632_pt1 | contig 16960 bp, 15 predicted proteins | sample AutmiccommunBRH5_FD_187380 | JGI IMG/M metagenome (GOLD analysis project Ga0209024, IMG submission 187380) | Deep subsurface microbial communities from Mt. Terri, Switzerland - Autotrophic microbial communities BRH/5 (SPAdes) (version 2) | ecosystem: Environmental > Aquatic > Deep subsurface >...
GTGAACTCCTCCATGTTGGTGAGCCACTGGTAGTTCGGGCCCTTGTCGCCGACGACCACGACGGTCTTCGGGTTCAGCGCCCGGTGGAGCCGGTCGCGATCGACATTCATGCCGGCTCCTCCGTCAGCACGATGCGCGCGTCGACAGCGAGGGCGCCGTCGCTGTAGGCAAACACGGGGTTCAGGTCGAGCTCGGCTACCTCGGGGTGCGTCTCGATGAACTCGGAGACGCGCATGATCAGCGCCTCGATCGCTTCGAGGTCGGACGGCTCCTGGCCGCGCACGCCCTGGAGGATCGGCAGTCCCTTGATCTCGCGGACCATCTGCTTCGCGTCGCGCTCCTCGAGCGGTACGACGCGGAACGCGACGTCCTTCAGGACTTCGACGAACACACCGCCGAGGCCGAACATCAGCACGGGGCCGAACTGCGGATCGGTGGTGGAGCCCACGATGATCTCGGTGCCCTGCTTCGCCATCGACTGGATCGCGACGCCCTCGATCTTGGCGTTCGGCGCGGCTTCCTCGACGCGTTCGAGCATCTCCTTGTAGGCCTTGCGGACCGCCTTCGCGTCCCGCAGTCCGACGACGACGCCGCCGACGTCCGACTTGTGACTGATGTCCGTCGAGACGATCTTCATGACGACCGGGTAGCCGAGTTCATCGGCGATCTCGACCGCCTTCTTCGGCTTCTTCGCGAGGTGCGCCATGGCGACCGGGATGCCGGCCTCCTGGAGCAGTTGTTTGGACTCGACCTCGGTGAGCAGCAAGCGGCCTGCGGCACGCGCAGAGGCAATGATGTCCGCCATCGTTCATCTCCGTTCCTGGTAGATGTCAGGCGACGCGGGCCGCGAATGATTGCGCTGCGACCAGCGGAGCGCGGGAATCGTAGGTGTGACGCATCCTCCCCCGCAACAACAATCGCGGAAGGAACGGCGGCGGACTCAGCGATCCCCGTCGGCGAGGACGGCATCGAGGGTCCGCTGAAGGATCGCAGCGAAGCCCGGGTTGGTGTCGCGGTAGTACGGCAACCCGACGAGGGCGATCCACAGCGCCCAGCCCCGGCCTCGCCGCCACGTCGCATCGTCCACGCCGAGCGCAGCGCGGAACCGGGGACGAACCTCGGCGGGGAGCAACGTCCAGGCTGCGATCGTGTCGCAGGCGGGGTCGCCGACTCCCGCGGCGCCGAAGTCGATCACGGCGCTGAGGCGTCCCCCATCCACGAGGACGTTGCCCGGCATCAGGTCTCCGTGGAACCACACCGGGGCGGCGTCCCACTCCGGAGCGGCGAGGGCGTCCTCCCACACGGCTGTCGCCGCCTCGACATCGATCACGCCGCGCAGCGCCTCGAGGTTCGTACGGGCGGATGCGTCCCGTGGCGCGAGTGGTGCACCGCGCGAGTAGTTCGCCGGCCCGGGCGTCGGCCCATCCGTTGTGTCGATCGCCTGGATCGCGAGGACGAACGCCGCGAGGGCCTCCGCCGCCTCACCGGGGTTGTCGAGCGATGCGTGGGTCGCGGGCTCGCCGGGCAACCAGCGATACACCGCCCACTCGGACGGATACCCCTCGGTCGGCTGTCCCGAGGCCAGTGGCTCCGGGATGGCGAGCGGGAGGCGCGGCGCGAGGCGCGGCAGCCAGCGGCGGTCCTTCTCGAACTGGGCGGTCTGGCCGGGACGGATGGGGAGCCGGACCGAGAGGTCGTCGCCGAGCCGATAGATCGCGTTCACGGTGCTCGGTGCATCGACGTGAGTCAGCGGGAGCCCCGCCCACTCCGGGAACTGCGCATCGACGAGTGCGCGCACGAGTTTGTCGTCGATATCGAACTGGTCGTCGTGCATCCGCGCTGGCGGCATCGGTCTCCCTCGAATCGTGTACGAGGGTAGACGGAACGCGGGCCAGAAAAGCGGAACGGCAGGCCGACGATCGTTCGGCCTGCCGCTCCTAATCGTCAGGGTCTCTGTCCACCTAGCGAGCGGTATCAGAGCCGCGTCGCTTGGTGCCCCCGCCTGACTGAATCCAATATACGAAAGGGTGGCTGCCTACAACGCTGGTTATCAACGCAGTCACGCACATCTATTCGACGCAGTACCGCGCGCTCGTCGATAACCGTCCGGCGATCTTTCATGTCGCCATCGAAGCGGCTTCCTACGCTCGCGGAGAGGGTGTGGCTTGCGCGCGGTGTCGTGCCTCACCGACGATTCGCGCATGGCCATCGGCGGGCGGTTCGCCCAGTTCCGCAAGCGCGTCGCGAAGACCGAGGACGAACTCCCCCCGCCGGAGGACGCCGACCTCTCGCGTCCCCTCGTCGTGTTCGGCCTCGGGAACCCCGAGCAGAAGTACGAGGGGACGCGGCACAACGTCGGCGCCTGGGTGATCGCAGCGATGGCGAAGCGTTACCACGCCCAACCGAAGCGCGAGGGCCGCGTCAATGTCGCGCGGATCGAGGTCGACGGGCGCGTGCTGCACATCGCGCAACCTCGGTCATACATGAACGAGAGTGGCGGTCCGATTGCCCAGGAGGCGAAGCGCCTGAAGGCGCGACCCGAGCAGGTGATGGTCGTCTACGACGAACTGGATCTGCCGGTCGGCGCGACACGGATGCGGCTCAAGGGCAGCAGCGGAGGCAACAACGGCCTCAAGTCGATCATCGGCGCGCTCGGGAGCCAGGAGTTCCGTCGCCTGCGGATCGGCATCGACCGGCCGTACGACCACGGAGCACCCGTGCGCGACCCGGAGCGCATCGCGAACTGGGTACTCTCCCGGCCCTCGCCCGGCGACAAGCGCATCCTCGAAGAGGCCGTCGAGCGCACCATTGACGCCATCGAGACGGCCGTCCGCGAGGGCTACGAGGTGGCGATGAACCGCCTGAACGCCACGCCTCGGCGTCCCGACGCGCCCGCAGAGGGCACGGACCGTGCTCGGGACTGACACCGATCGGGCTGCCGCTCGGCGCGGTCGCGGTACAATTTGACGGACACAGGCAACACGCCGCAGGGCCCCCGGAACTCGGGCGGCCCCGTTCGCGCGTGCGCGACCGATGGATGAGAGATGACTGACGGAGACACGGGCTCGCTGGGCCTCGACGCGCTGCTACCGGCCCTCGGGACGCTCGGCCCACTGTCCGAGGCGTACGCCGCGCTCGATGCCGGGCATCCGGTTCGCCTCGGCATGCCGGACGCCGCCAAGACGGCTGCGGCGGCGCTGCTGTGGCGGCGCAACCGCCAGCCCGTGCTGTTCATCGCAGCGCGCGAGGCTGACGCGCAGGCGTACGCAGAGCAGATGTACACGTGGCTCGGCGACGCCGCCGTCTACTACCCCGCCCGCTCAGGCCTCGCGTACTCCCGCGAGGGGCACGACTCGCGTGTCTCGTGGCAGCGCATCGGAGCGCTCTCCCGGCTGGCGCAGGCCCGCAGGGAGAACCCGCCGTTCATCGTGGCTTCCGCCGCTGCCATCGCGGAGCACACCCTCCGCCCCGCCGACCTCGGACGCGGACCCGGCGTCGTCTCGCGCGGCGACCAGCGCGGGCTCGATGCGCTCGCGCGCGCCCTCGTCGACGCGGGGTACGACATGGGCGCGCTCGTCGAGGCGCCCGGCCAGGCCGCACGGCGCGGTGGACTTGTCGACGTCTACCCGACGGGCGCGGAGTGGCCCGTACGGATCGAGTTCTTCGGCTCCGAGGTGGAGTCGATCCGCGAGTTCGACCCGGACACGCAGCGCACACGCCAGCAACTCGACGAGATTCGCATCGGCCCCGCCACCGAGTGGTTCCCGACCCGCCTCGAACTGAACGCCCTCGCCGACCGCGTCGAGGAGGTGAAGTCCGCCGAGGCCCGCGAGGAAGTGCGCCAACTCCGCGCCGGCGAGCTGCCCGCACGCGACTTCTACGGCCCGATGACCGGCGACGCCACCATCCTGCATCACCTCAAGCGCGACGCCATCGTGATCATCGACGAGCGCGAGGCCGTCGACGCCGCCTTCGCCGACCTCGACGAGCTCGTGACGGAACGTCGGGCTGACCTCGCCGCGCGCGGGGAGCTCGATCCGGGCGCCCCCCTGCCCCACGAGCCGCGCGACATCATCCGCGTCACGCTCGATGGCCACGCGCGCCGCGCCGAGCTCGGGCGGTGGGTGACAGGCAACGAGGCGGGTGCGTTCCGCCTCCCCTTCCGCCAGGCCGACGCGTACGCGGGACGCCTCGAGGAGGCCGCGCGCGACATGCATCGCCAGCAGACGCGCGCTGACCGCGTCGTCATCGTCACGCAGCAGGCCCAGCGCTACTCCGAGGTCCTCGGCGAGAACGGCGTGCGCGTCGATGTCTCCGCGCGCATCGAGGGCAAGCTGAAGCGTGGCGACATCGTGCTGCTGCAGGGCGGACTGCCGGAGGGCTGGACCGTCCAGACCGAGGACGGCATCGTCTCGCTCCAGACCGACCGCGAACTGTTCGGCTTCGTGAAGCGCCGCCGTACGCTGCGCCAGCGCAGCGGCAGCCACCGCTCGCGCTTCCTCGCGGAGGTCTCGCCCGGCGACTTCGTCGTCCACGCGGACCACGGCATCGCGCGCTTCGGCGGGATCACGCGCCGGGACGTGGACGGCGAGGGCCGCGACTACCTCGAACTCCGCTACGCGGGCGAGGACAAGCTCTACATCCCAGTCGAGCAGATCGATCGCGTCTCCCGGTACAACGGGCCTGCCGGCTTCATCCCGCGGCTCACGCGACTCGGCACCCAGGAGTGGGGGCGCGCTCGGGCGAAGGTTCGCGAGGCGGTCCAGATCGTCGCGCAGGACCTCCTCCGGCTGTACGCCGCGCGGCAGCTGCTCCCCGGGCACCAGTACGGCCCGGACACGCCCTGGCAGAAGGAGCTCGAGGACTCGTTCGGCTACGAGGAGACCGATGACCAGGTCACGGCCATCGCGCAGGTGAAGGCGGACATGGAGTCCGAGCGCCCGATGGACCGGGTCATCTGTGGGGATGTCGGCTTCGGCAAGACCGAGGTGGCGGTGCGGGCCGCGTTCAAAGCGGTGCAGGAGGGCTACCAGGTCGCCGTCCTCGTCCCCACGACCGTCCTCGCGGAGCAGCACCTCCGCACCTTCCGCGAGCGGCTCTCCGGTTTCCCGGTCGCCATCGACGTGATCTCCCGCTTCCGCAGCGACCAGGAGACGCGCGACATCGTGCATCGCTCGCGCAGCGGCGACATCGACATCGTGATCGGCACGCATCGCCTGCTGGAGGCGAGCGTCGACTTCAAGAACCTCGGGCTGGTCATCATCGACGAGGAGCAGCGGTTTGGCGTGACCCACAAGGAACGGCTGAAGCGCCTGCGGCTGGAGGTGGATGTCCTCACGCTGTCCGCGACGCCAATCCCGCGCACGCTGCACATGGCGCTCACTGGCATCCGCGACATGTCCCTCATCGAGACGGCGCCCCACGGACGCCAGCCGGTGCAGACCTACGTGATGGAGTGGGACGAGGCGATCGTCCGCGAGGCCGTCCTCCACGAGGTCGAGCGCGGCGGGCAGGCGTTCGTGCTGCACAACCGCGTGCGCAGCATCGACCAGTTCGCGGACCACCTCCGCGCCCTCGTGCCGGAGGCACGCATCGTGGTGGGCCACGGGCAGATGCCCGAGGGCGTCCTGCGGCCGGTGATGGAGAAGTTCGCGAACGGCGAGTTCGATGTGCTGGTCTGCACCACGATCATCGAGTCCGGCATCGACATCCCGAACGCCAACACGCTGATTGTGGACCGCGCCGACATGCTCGGCCTCGCGCAGATGTACCAGATGCGCGGGCGTGTCGGCCGAGGGGTGAACCAGGCCTACGCCTACCTGTTCCACCCGAAGAACCGCGTGCTCACAGAGACAGCGCAAGCCCGCCTCTCCACGATCTTTGAGGCGAGCGAACTGGGTGCCGGCTTCCAGGTCTCCCTCCGCGACCTCGAGATCCGGGGTGCCGGCAACCTCCTCGGCGCGGAGCAGAGCGGCCACATCGCATCGGTCGGGTTCGACCTCTACACGGAGATGCTGTCCGAGGCCGTCGAGGACCTGAAGTCGAAGGCCGAGGACCGCCCTCGCGAGGTACTCCCGCACGAAGAGCGCGGCGAGATCCGCAAGGTGCTCATCGACCTGCCGATCGCGGCGCACGTGCCCGAGTCATACGTGCCCGAGATCGAGAGCCGCATGGCGCTCTACCAGCGCGTCTCTGCGCTTCGCACGTTGCAGGACGCCGACGAGCTCGTGCAGGAGACCGAGGACCGCCTCGGCGAGTTGCCCGAACCGCTGATGAACCTCATTCGCCTCGTGCGGGTGCGCATCGCCTCGCGCGACGCGGGCATCACCTCGATCCGCTCCGAGGATGGCGAGGTGATCATCACCTCCACACAGGACCGCCCATTCGCCGCTCGGATGATGCCGAAGCTGCCACCGGGCATCCGCGTCGGGCGGACGCAGGTCCGCCTCTCCCGGAACGCCCTCGGCGAGTCATGGCTGATCCCGATCGAGGCGCTCGTGCGCCTCCTCGGCGGGGCGCCAGAGCCTATGCCGAGCGTTCCTACCGTGGTAGGATGACGCTCATGACCACGAAGAAGATGAGCGTTTCGTTCCCTCCGGAGCTCAGCGACGAGATCCAGGCACAAGCACGCGCTGCGGGGATGAGCGTGTCGGCATGGCTCGCCGAGGCGGCAGCGGCTCACGTGCGCTCCCAGAGGCTGCGCGAGGCACTCGACGCCTACCAGGAAGAGCGCGGCTCGTTCACAGAGGAAGAGATCGACCACGCTCGAGAACGTCTCGGGCTGCCTCGTCCCCGTCGCGCCCGACGCCGTTCCGTGGCGTGACTCGGCTCGTCCTCGATGCGGGCGCGCTCGTCGGCTTCGAGCGCGCGGATCGCGATGTAGCAGCCGCGCTCGAAGCTGCATGGAAGGCCGAACTCCCCCTGATCACAAGCGCGATGATTGTTGCTCAGGTCTGGCGAGACTCCGGCGGACGGCAGGCTGCACTGGCCCGACTCCTTGCGGGAGTCGAGATCGTCCCCGTGGACGACGCATCTGCCCGCGCTGCTGGCATCTTGCTCGGTCAGTCCGGAACGAGCGATGCCGTCGATGCGGTGGTCGCTCTGCTCGTAGAGGACGACGACCGCCTACTCACGAGTGACCCGGACGACATGAACCGTCTCCTCACCACGCTGGGACGACGCACGACTATCGTGCGCTGCTGAGCCTTCGCATACCGTTCCCGGATGCGAATGCGCGCCGTCTTCCTCGACTTCCAGGACACCATCGCCCGCTTTCGGGACGGCGCGTGGAACTCCGCCTACGGCCTGTACGTGGAGGCAGCCCGCGAGCATGGCATCGAACTCGTGCCGGACTCAGTCGTCCTCCCTTCGGACGAGGCGTGGGCGGACTACCAGACACCCGAGGGCCCAGCGCACCCGGACTTCTCCGCCTCACCTGAGGCGTTCAGCCAGGTCCGCATCACGGTGCACGGGCGGCGCCTCGCGAAGGCGGGCGTGACCGGCGAGGTCGCCGCGTCGATCGGCCGGCGCATCGACGAGCTCGAGGGCGACCCCTCGCGTTATGTCCTGTTCGACGACACTCTCGCCGCCCTCGAACGCGTGAAGTCCGAGGGCGCCCGAGTCGTCATCGTCTCCAACCACATCTGGCGGCTCGCGGACATCGTGCGCGAGTTGGGCCTCGACGAGTACGTGAACCACGTTGTGAACAGCGCCCGTGTCGGCTACCGGAAGCCGCACCCCGCGATCTACCGCGCCGCCCTCGACCTGAGCGGAGTGCCCGCCGAGGAGACTGTGATGGTGGGTGACTCCGTCGGCCACGACGTCCGAGGGGCGGAGCGCGCCGGCCTGCACGGCGTCTACCTCGACCGCACGGATGCAGCCACACCTCCCGAGGGCGTTCGCACGATCACGACGCTGACCGACATCCCCCTCGAGTGGCCGTGACGCCGCCCTCGAGACCGGACGTTCGGCTGAGGGCGGTCGGGGAGTCCGAGTACGACGCCTACTTCGCGATGCTCGAGGAGTACGCGCACGAGCTGGACCAGTACGACACCGAGGCAGACGACGACCCGTGGGACGCTGAGACCCACCGCGCTGCCGTCCTCGACGACATGGAGGGCCGCGAACTCCTGTGGATCGAGGTCGACGGCGAGCGCGCGGGGCTCGCGATGGTGCGCGTCTACCCCGACTTCCCGGACGACACCCGCGACGTGGCGGACATCGCCGAGTTCACGGTGCTCCCCGCCTACCGCGGGCGGGGGATCGGCAGCGCCGCCGTCGAGGCCATCCTCGCCGACCATCGTGCGCGCGGGACGTACTCAGTGGACGCGTCCGTGTTGCGTGATAACCCCGCACTCGCCTTCTGGCAGCGGCTCGGCTTCGTCGTGCGATCGGTGAACACCTCGCGACGCCCGTAGTGCGTTTCGGGAATCGCCAGGGCGACCGAGCGGCGTACGCGGAGTAGCATGGCAGCCTGACACCATCGGCCGACTCCCCCCGGCCCAACGAGCGCGCGTGAACCGGAATCGCCGGAGGGGCCCTGTTATGACTTCTGCCACGAAGCCGCCGATCTGGGACGTCCACTGCCACTTCCCCCGCAACTGGGAAGACCCCGAGAACCCCGAGCACGAACGCCTCCTCGATGAGCGCGGTGCCGCCCTCCGCGAAGCGGGCGTCGTGAAGGCCTCGCTGCTCTCGGGTGGCCGCTTCGGGTCACTCCCGTACGAGGAGTACATCGAACTCGCGAAGCGCGACGAGGACCTCTGGGTGCCCAGCGCCGTCATCGATCCCGGCGAGATGAGCTTCCGGGACGTAAAGCGCCTGCACGAGATGGGCTACCAGGGCCTGAAGATCATCGGGACGAAGTACGCCTACGACGACCCGCGCTACTTCCCTGCCTACGCGGCCGCCGAGGAGTTCGGCATGCCGATCCTCATGCACATGGGAGTCATCGGCGGGGGCGTCGACTACGCCATCACCCACCCGCGCCGCGACCCCAAGGCCGCTGAGACCTACCAGCGCATGCAGCAGATGGGCCGCATGCAGCCTCGCGACGTGTCCGCGATGCGGATGCGGCCGTTCCACCTCGACACCATCGCCAACAACTTCCCGAGCCTGCGCCTCATCGGGGCGCACATGGGCGGCACCGGCAACTACGACGAGGCGGCCTCCGTGACTCGGTGGCGGCACCACGTGTTCCTGGACATGTCCGGGGGCGACACGATCGAGCGGCACGCGGTCGAGCGGAAGCTCGTGAAGCACGAGATCGGCGTCGAGAAGCTGACGTGGGGCTCCGACTGCAACACCGACGAGATCGCCGCGCACGTCGAAAACCTCGAGCAGATCTTCGTCGACACCGGCCTCTCAGAGGATGAAGCGGACCGCATCCGGTACCGGAACGCGGCCGAGATCTTCGGGGTCGAGCAGCCGACGTTCGCCGCCGAGTAGGTATCCTCGAATCCGTGGCTGACGACCAGCGCCCCGACGACGACGCGCACGAGGATTCCGAGCCTCCCGCACAGCGGCGGGGCCTCGGGCGGTTCGCTTCGCGATTCCGTCGCGAGCGCGAGCCCGCGCAGCCCGAGCAGCCCGAGGTCGAAGCGGCACCACCGCCCGAGGACGAAGATGCCCCGTGGCTGGTCCCGGCATCCCTCGACCGTGCCTCCGAGCGACCCGGCCCGGAGCCGCTCGCGCCGGAGCTCGACCTGAGCCGGACGCCTCCCAACGCCCGCGATGCCGAGGCCGAAGCCGCGCCCCCGTCCGAGGAGCCCGAGTTCGAATCCTTGACGGAGCCGACCGAACCGTCCGCCCTCGGGGGTGAGTACGAGGACGAACCGGCCGAGCCGGACACGGAACCCGAACTCGAACCCGAACCCGAACCCGAGCCCGAGCCCGAGCCCGAGCCGAACGATGAACGCCCGCTTGCAGCGAACGGGCGAGCCAGCACGCAGGCTCAAGAACCGGCGGCGCCTGCCTCGCGTCCTGTGCCAGTCCCCAGCCCCACGCGGGTGGTAGTCGCGCCAGGCTCTGAGTTCGACGAGATCCCACAGAGCGACGACGAACCGGCCCTCGGCCCCCGGACCCGCCCGGCGGGCGTCTCCGCGCACCTGGCCGTCCTGACGGCCGTTGCCACGGCAATCATCATGGCGTTCCTGCTGATCGAGCCGTCACCCCGCTGGCTGCTGCTGCTCGGCGCGGCGGCAGTCGTCTTCGGCCTCGACGGCACGCTCCGCCAGACGTGGCGCGCTCCGTTCTCGCTGGGGCAGGAGACGGCGCCGTTCCTGTTCGTCCCGGCGCTCTACATGATGGCCGTGCCGGTGCTCATCGAGCACAACGTCTCTGGCGAACTCGTGTTCCTCGTGGGCCTCGGCGCAGGGATTGGCTTCGGCGCGCTCGCCTGGGCCGAGATCGCAAGCGTCCGCGCCCAGGCACCCGAGTACGACCAGGCGCGCGTCATCGTGACGGCGAACACCTACCTCACAGGCTTCGCGATCTTCTCGCTCTCGTACGTCTTCGAGATCAGTCTCCTCGCGGCGATCATCGCCACCTCGGTCGCCGCTGCCATGCTGGCCGTCGAAGTCCTCCGCGAGGGCGAGATCGACCCGATGGAGACCCTCGGACTCTCGCTGGTCACGGGCGTCATCATCGGGGAGGCGCGCTGGCTGCTCTACTACATCCCGCTGGACACCTACCTTGCCGGCCTGACCTTGCTGCTCGTCTTCTACCTCGCCACGGGCCTCCTCCACAGCCACGTCATCCGCGCGCTGAATCGCGTCGTGGCCGTCGAGTACAGCGGGATTGCCGCGGCAGGCCTGGCCCTCGTGATCCTCGCGCGAGCAGTTGGGTTGGCGTAGGCCCGCACTCTGCTAGCATCGGTAGTCCGGTCGGGGAGTGGCGCAGTCTGGCAGCGCACCAGTCTGGGGGACTGGGGGTCGTGGGTTCAAATCCCGCCTCCCCGACCATTTTTGCCTTGCAGTGATGAAGTTGCCCACCCCGCTCGCGCCTGAGTGCTTCGAGTCGCGAGGCTACCGGCGACCTCTTCTCGCTGACACTCCGCCTTTGCGTCGTGGCTGCGCTCCACTCCGCGATGCAGAGTGCTTTACGCATCGCCCTCGCTTCCCTATCCTCGCGGCATGCAGAGCCATGCGATTGACCGGGATCCGGAGCCGCCTCAGTTGGTTGATCGCGCGGCCGACAACCTGCGCTTCATTCGCTCTGCGATGGAGGGTTCGTCACGCTTCACGGATATCTCGGGGCTCGGCATGCTCGTGATCGGTGCGAGCGCTGTGGTGGCCACGCTCGTGGCGCAGGCGCAGTCGTCGGAGCGGGCTGCCGTGCTCGTATGGGAGGCCGAGGCGGTCGTGGCAATCACCATCGGCGTCCTGGCTACGCTCCACAAGGCGCGAGGCCACTGGGAGCGGCTGCTGGCTGCCCCGGCACGGAAGTTCGTCCTCGGCCTGGCGCCGCCGCTCGCGGCGGGCGGCGTGCTCACCGTCGTCCTCCAGCGTGAGGGCCTCTTCGAGCTCCTCCCCGGCATGTGGCTGGTGGTCTACGGTGCGGCGATCGCCGCGGCTGGTGCGTTCTCGGTCCGCATCCTGCCCGCGCTTGGGTTCAGCTTCATGGCCGTTGGGTCCATCGCGTTCCTGGCGCCCGCGGCCTGGGCGGGCTGGCTGCTCGGCCTGGGGTTCGGTGGCCTCCACATCGTCTTCGGCGCGGTGATCGCGAGGCGCTACGGTGGCTGAGTCATCGGCGGCCCGCCAGCCAGATCCGCAGTCGCGCCGCCCGAGGCCGTCCGCGGAGCGCACAATCGCACGCTCCGGACAGCTCGACGCGGTCATCCACGAACGCGCGCGGCTCGGAATCGTCAGCGCCCTCGCGGCGAACGAGCGCCTGAGCTTCGTCGAGCTGAAGTCACTCCTCGACGCCACCGACGGCAACATCAGCGCGCATGCCCGGAAGCTCGAGGACGCCGGCTACATCAAGGCGCACAAGCGGTTCGAGGGCCGCGTGCCGCGCACCGAGTACGAGTTGACGCCTGCCGGACGCGAGGCGCTCGAGCGGTACGTCGAGCACATGGAAGCGCTGATCCGAGTCGCGCGCGGGGGCTAGGTCTCTTTTTTGGGGAGGCACTCTGTGATGCAAAGGTCTTTGGTGACGAGCCGTCCGTCCTCATGCCGCAACAGCGGCTCGAGATCCTCGGACGGGGTCGTCCGATGACCGCCACCGTTCCCGCGGTCACCGACCGTCCGCGGGCGCGCGCCGCGACCGAGGCCGCCTTCGTCGCGCTGGTGCTCGGCATCCTCGCCGACGTGTTGTTCCGAGACGCGTCGCTCGGATTGAACGCGCCGATCTGGATCGGCGCACTCATCGCCGCCCTGCTGTACACAGGCCGCCATCGCGAGACTTCCGCATCGCCGGTCGAGCTTGCCTGTCTGGCTCTCTCCTTCGCTGCGGCTGCCGCCCTCGCATGGCGAGCGTCCGAAGCGTTGCAGGCGCTCCTGTTCCTCGCCTCGGGCGCCTTCCTCGTGCTCGCCGTCGCCATCCGCTCGGGCCTGCCGTGGCGGCGGACCGGCGTGGCGCTGTTCCTCGGAGCGATGATCGCTGCCGGCGTCGCGATTGCCGCTGGTGTCTACCGCATCCAGTCGAGCCTCGAGCTCCGCAATCACGCCCTGCGCCGCTCGAAGGAGGGTGCGGGCACGATCGCTCGCATCCTCGTGATCGGCGTGCCGGTCGTGCTCGTGTTCGCGCTGCTGTTCGCCTCGGCGGACGCGGTCTTCGAGGACCGTCTGGTGGGGCTCGTCGGCTTCGACCTGTCGCCGGTCGCGCAGCACCTGTTCTGGCTCGTCGCCGGGGGGTGGTTCGCCGGCGGCGTCACCTGGGCTTCGTTTGAGGGACGGCTCGTCGATGTCCCCGAGCCCTCGCTCCCGGAGGCTCGCAGGCTCAAGTCGAGCGAGGTCGCGACGATCCTCGGCGCACTCGCGGTGCTGTTCGCCGCGTTCGTCGCGGTGCAATTGCGTTACCTCTTCGGCGGCCACGAGGTCGTGCAGGACACCCTCGGCCTCACATACGCCGAGTACGCGCGGCGTGGATTCTTCGAACTCGCGACGGCCGCTGTGCTTCTCCTGCCGCTACTCCTCGTCGCGGACTGGGCACGACGGCACGGTGGGCGCGCCGATGTCATCTACCGCGCGCTCGCAGGCGTCCTCGTCGCGTTGCTCTTCGTCGTCATGGGCTCCGCCCTCCAGCGGATGCGCGTCTACGAGGAGGCGTACGGACTGACGGAGGACCGCCTCTACGTGGTCGCCATCCTCGTCGGACTCGCCGCGGTGTTTGCGTTCTTCCTCCGCACGCTCGTCGTCGCCCGCAACGACTGGTTCGTGGCCGGCTCGATCGGCGCCGCCGCCGTGGTGCTGGGCGTCCTCACCGCAATCGGACCCGACGCGGTGATCGCTGAGCGCAACATCGAGCGAGCGTCCGTCGAGCATCCCTTCGATGCGGAATACGCAGCGCGCCTCGGCGCCGACGCCGCTCCGGTCCTCGTGCGCCACCTCGATGAGTTGTCGCCGGAGGACGCAGCCATCGTCGCGTGCTCGCTCCTCGAGGAGTGGGGCAGCGGCTCCGGGGACGACCTGCGCTCGTGGAACTGGAGCCGCGCCGAGGCCGCCAGCGCCGTCGAGCGAGCGTCCGAGGAACTCGAACGCGCCTGCGACGATCGCCCATAGCACCCCAGACCAGGGAGACCTCCATGCTTCGGAACCTCGTCTACGGCTGGTATGAGCGCCAGCTCGAGCGGGAGGTGCGCGCCGGCGCGATCCCGCAGCACGTCGGCGTCCTGCCGGACGGCAACCGCCGCTTCGCGAAGGAGACCGGGCTGGGATCGACGGCTGCGGGCCACCGGCACGGGGCGGACACCCTTGAGCGCCTCGTGCAGTGGTGTGACGAACTCGAGATCCCCGTCCTCACGCTGTGGGTGCTCTCCACCGACAACTTCCAGCGGCCCGAGGAAGAACTGTCGGCGATCTTCGCCCTCGTCGAGGAGCGCATCGACCGCCTCGCCGAGATGCAGGAGCGTGCTCGCCGCCCTCGGCGGATCCGCGCCGTCGGGCGGCGCGACCTGTTGCCTGCGGGCACCCTGGAGGCGATCGAGCGTATCGAGCGCACGACCGCGGGGAACGCTGGGGCGGAACTCCTCATGGCGGTGGGCTACGGCGGCCGCGAGGAGATCGTGGACGCGGTGCGCCGGATGGTCGCGGACCACCTCAAGCGCGGCGACTCGCTGGAGGGCATCGCGGCCGGCCTCGACGCCGACGAGATTGCGAAGTTCCTCTACGCCCCGGACGTGCCTGATCCCGACCTCGTGATCCGCACGTCAGGCGAACTGCGGCTCTCCGGCTTCATGCTCTGGCAGAGCGCCTACAGCGAGTACTACTTCTGCGACGTCTTCTGGCCGGCCTTCCGCCGCATCGACTTCCTGCGGGCGATCCGTTCCTACGGCCAGCGCCAGCGCCGTCGAGGGCGCTAGTCACGCCCCGCCGCCGGCGTCCAGGAGTTCTTGCGCGAGGATGCGGCGCTGCACCTTGCCGTTCCGCGTCCGGGGTAGTTGCTCCACGAAGCGATAGACGTGCGGCTGCTTGTAGTCCGCGAGGTGCTCGGCCGCGAACGCACGAAGGTCGTCCTCGGACAGTTGCGCACCCTCGCGAGGGACGACCGCGACGGCGACCAGCGTCTTCATCTGGTCGACGGCGAGGCCGACGGCGGCGACTTCCTGCACGTCCGGGTGGTGCGATATCTCGGTCTCGATCTCCATGGGCGAGAGTCGGAGGCCGAACGACTTGATGATGTCGTCGGAGCGGCCGGAGAACCAGATGTAGCCATCCTCGTCCATGGAGGCGAGGTCCCCACCCACGAACCAGTCGCCCTGCATGACCTGCGCTTCCTCGGCGGGCCGTCGCCAGTACCCCAGCATCAGCCCCTGGTCGGAGCGATGCACGGCCAGCAGCCCCACCTCGCCACGAGGCAGCTCGACGCCGTCGGTCTGGCCGGGCTCGTCGCGCAGTTCGCGCAGGATCGCCACGCGGCGGCCGGCCTGCGGCTTACCCGCAGAGCCGGGACGCACCGGCACGGTCTCTGAGCACGAGATGAACGTGCTGATCTCGGTCATCCCGAGTGACTCGTACAGCTCGGTCCCCGCTCGCGCGCGCCACTCGTCGAGGAGCGCGGGCCAAAGCGGCTCGCCGGCACAGAGGCCGTAGCGGAGCGCGGCGAGATCGTGCGCCTCGAGGTTCCCGTACTTGAGCACCTGGCGGTACACGGTGGGGACGGCGATGAAGATCGTGGTGCCGAGGCGCTCCATCAACGCCGGCCACTCCGCCGGGTCGAACGGCTGCTGCACGAGGTGGGCGTGCGCGCCGGCGGCCCACGCGTCGAGCAACCCCACGCCGAGGGTGTACGACCAGTTGAGCGTTCCTGCGTGGAGCGTCCGGTCGTCCGGCGTGAACCCCTGCCAGCCCTCGCGCATCAGTCGCCTGGCGAGCACGGTGCGGTGGGCATGGAGCACCCCCTTCGGGCGCGCGGTGCTGCCGGAGGTATAGATGAGGTACGCAGGGTCCTCGGCGTCGGTCTCCGGCAGCGGCCCCGGCCCATCGAGCGCGGCGAGCCCTGCCTGGTCGATGACGCGGCCAGCGAAGCCGGCGACCTGCGACTCGGCATTCGCGATGAGCGCCGAGGCCTGAGCGTCCTCGATGAGGAACGCGGCCTCCTCGGCGGTGAGGGTGGGGTTCGCGGGGATCGGCACGAGTCCAGCCACCGTCGCGCCGAGGAACGCGAAGGCGTAGTCGGGCGAGTGCGGGAGGCGGATCAGGACGCGGTCCCCGGGCTGTAGCCCCTCGGCGAGTAACCCACGACCGATGTGCTGCACGCGGTCCCAGACTTCGGCGTAGGTGAACGTCTCGTCCGCCTCGGGAGTGACGAAGGTGAAGGCGGCGCGGCGAGCGTGAGCGGGATCGGTCGCCCATGGCTCGATGCATGCCCGCGCGAGGTTCAACTGCTGCGCCATGTCGTTCTCCTCGGAGGCCGATCCTACGCGCCCCGTTCACGCGCCGCTAAAGCGGAACAGCTCAACTGCAATGCACGAAGACGACGTACGTCACACTCGTACACGACATCCGCAGACTCGATTCAGTGTGGGCGCTTACTCGCTGTATAGACTGTCCCTATGACGACACGCGACTCCGCCGAACCTGCCGCCAACCCGAACGGCCTCCCCCAGTCCCCCGACGCTCCTGACTGGGTGGACACGCAGGAGTGGATCGACGCGCTCCGCGATGTGAACCGCAGCCGCGGTCCGGAGCGGGCATCGAGTCTGCTGGAGGCGCTGCAGATCGCGGCCCAGCGCATGGGCGTCCCGCTGCCGGTCACCTCGCGGACGCCGTACGTGAACACGATCCCCACCGACCACCAGCCCGCCTACCCCGGCGCGCTCGAGGTCGAGGACCGCGTGAAGAGCATCATCCGCTGGAACGCCCTCGCGATGGTGTCCGAGGCGAACGACCGCTTCACCGGCATCGGCGGGCACATCTCGACCTACGCCTCGGCGGCGACGCTGTACGAGGTGGGCTTCAACCACTTCTTCCGCGGGCCGGACGACCCCTCGGGCGGCGACCTCGTCTTCTTCCAGGGGCATGCGTCCCCGGGCATCTACGCGCGCGCCTACCTCGAAGGGCGGCTCTCGCCGCAGGAGCTGCACGCCTTCCGTCGCGAGTTCGCGGGCGGACTCTCCTCCTACCCGCACCCGTGGCTGATGCCGGACTTCTGGCAGTTCCCGACCGTGTCGATGGGGATCGGGCCGCTGGCCGCGATCTACCAGGCGCGCTTCCTGAAGTACCTCGAACACCGCGGGCTCAAGACTGGGGGGCAGCGGGTGTGGTGCTTCCTCGGCGATGGCGAGACGGACGAGCCCGAG
>Ga0209024_1001634_pt1 | contig 16941 bp, 16 predicted proteins | sample AutmiccommunBRH5_FD_187380 | JGI IMG/M metagenome (GOLD analysis project Ga0209024, IMG submission 187380) | Deep subsurface microbial communities from Mt. Terri, Switzerland - Autotrophic microbial communities BRH/5 (SPAdes) (version 2) | ecosystem: Environmental > Aquatic > Deep subsurface >...
TTATGGATTTCCCATACGCATCAATTTTGATTATGTGAATATGTATGGCGTGAATGTTTGTGGAGTAGGACACGAACATTGGGTGAATATTGCTAGGGCGCTACTATTTTACCGTGTACCGCATTTCGGAATTCATGGTCGTATTAATGCTTATACATCTCTTGAGACAGATAAAACAAAAGTATTAAGACTTGTCGGGTTGTTTCATGCCGAAGGTCTATATTTAGGTTCGGAAAATTCACCAGGTTTTAGGACGGTGAATGATTTGGCCAAGTCGAGTGTGGAGCACTATATAGAGTCGCTGCCCACATCTGGGATCAAGTGGGAATTCTGTTACTTAATGTCCTTCTGGCAGGGCGTGTCATCGATGGGTATGCTTCCGTCAGAGTACTCACTATACGATTCATACGTAACTAAAGAGCTTGTCGCCAAATATAGAAGAGAATACGACGAGTCCTGTCGACCTTTCGAACCCATTCCGCTCGATGACTATGCAGAAATATTTAGATACTGTGTGGGGTTTGTTGAAAACTATAGCGATGACGTCCTTTGGCTGTATAAAAATTTTGCGCCAACCATAGTAGGTGCTTTTGAGAACCCCGAAAAGCTTGCCGCGATAAATTTTGGTGTGTCAACGGCGTCCGTTGAGGGAGTTAAAAGATTTAGGGATTATAAACCTAAGTTACTAGATAGCGGTATTCCCTGGTGGGGAATAGAAATCAAGGAAAGAACGCATGAGAATGATGAGGGGGAGTATATAAATCAAACTGCTGTGATTAGCGTTGTTGTCTCTCTGATCGATGCGTGTATCGTGCTTCTTCTGTGCCTTACTGGGATGCGCCGATCAGAGGTCATTGGACTTAAGGTGGATTGTCTTTCGTTTAAGTCTGAGGGTTATTGGCTTACTTATACTGTTTTCAAAACCTCTATTTCGTCACAGGGCGACATTAAAACAATACCTATCCCAAAAATTGCTGCTGACGCAATTGAAGTAATAATTGAAATAGGGCGTGATGCTCGTGCTTACGCTAATCACGACTATCTGTTTGTCAAGATACCAAAGTTTAGTTTTGGAAACACTCCGCAGTCCACTGTGGTAGAGCGAGCTTGCAATCGAGTGGCAAACAACCTGGGTATTGATTATAGAGTACACCCACATCGTTTTCGGAAGTCACTTGCACTTTATATAATTCATCAAGATTCGCGGAATCTTGAAATTATTAAACGCCTCTTTTCTCACCGCAGCTTAAAAATGACGTTAAGGTACATCCTTTCTTTACCTGGCGTGAACGATGAAGTCAAAGCTACGTTGATTGAAGAAAATACGGAAATTCTCGTCGAGGTTTTGCAAGGTGTAATTTCCGGTCAAATTGGGGGCATTGGAGGCAAAAGGTTGGCCAAGACTGCTAATTCTTCTCCAATACTCAGGGCTAAATTGCAAAACGCGGGAAAAGAGAGTTTAAGTCAGTATGTCGCCTCTTTGCTTGATGAAGGTGTGAAGCTTCTGCATAGAACGAATCTTGCAATCTGTATGCGAACGCCGGGTCTTACCAGCGAGTCACCTTGTGATGCTAAGAATGATAGCCCTGGGTCGAGGCTTCATCCAAACTTGTTTGCGTGTGACCCATATAATTGTAGATATGCTGCATTTGTCGAGGCCAATGTTCCATCATTAAAAAATGAGATAATTTTCCACGATAACATGATTAAGCATAGGTACTGTGGAGCGACTCAGAAGGAATATTCGCAGAGGCGTATCGCTGAAGCCTTTAAGCGACTTCACGAGGTTGTAGGGGATGAAGCACATATTTTCCTAAAGCAGGTAGCGCATGGCTAAGCAGGATCTCCTCAATCGGGTGTATGCGACTATTTCAGCGCTCCAAAGCGACGGCCGAAAAAAGTTATCAGTGATGGAAGTTTCTAAATTATCCGGTGTCGGTCGTGCAACAATCAATCAAAAGCATGATCCTGACTGGGTGAAGGTCAGAGAAGTCATAAAAGGAACAACTCATTCTGGGGTTTATGCAAAGGATTCAAGTGAGGATATCAAAAAGCCACTCAAAAATACACAAGAAATACATCATCGACTGAAAGAGTTGGAGGAGCAGTTAGCCCTACTAAGGGAGCGCGCTAGCACCACATATAATCAGTTGATCGACAGGGTACAATATTACTTTGCGTTGGCTAGTGAAAAGCCTGCTAAGCAAGTTGAGAAGGCTAAGCTCCTTCAAGAGCTAACTCATCAGAAGAATCAGAACGCAATCCTACGTGCAGATCTCAAGGCGGCTCTTGCTGAATCATTAACTCCTGCGGTATCAGGAATTATCACTTCAAAGATTATTTTGGAAGTGCCTAATGCAGTCTCAGATTCTGAGGCCATTCTGAGTTTTTTGGAGAAACTGGATTCGTTATCTAGTCAGAATCGATCTTCACTTGTTACCGCAGTCTACATAATGTGTGGTCTTCCAATGTGCGGCAAGTCATCTTGGATTGATAATCACAAGCCACCTACTCCAGGTGTATCCTTATATGTCTGTGGAGCAAGTGATACAGTTTCAACTCGGAATTTGTTAGTTTCTAGGGTTAGGAAAGAATTTAGCGCGCCTGTGCACTGTGTTCGATTTAGTCTAGGCCTTGATGCCTGTATCTCTAGGGCCGAAAAACAGTTCAATGGTGCGGCTCTTGAATTGAATATTTCATCCATCAAAGTTGTGGCTGCGCGGTTCGAAGAAATACAATTCAGCGAAAATTTCGACTCAATCATCTTGGCTTGAAATCAGTGAATGGTCTAAAGCGTTTCCAATCGTTTGTTGAAGAGCGACGTCTCTTGGGAGACTGGGCTGATTTCGTTTCAGCAGATATGACTAGGCTTTCAAGAGTAAAGCTGGTTGAAGCGTGTGGGATTCAGCGAAGCATAATTTATCAAAACTCACAGGTAGTAACTCAGCTTCGTGATCTTGAGTCCGAATTAAGAGCGCATGGTGTTCTTTATGGGCGCAGTGCGGATACCAATTGTGCTCACCAAAATGGTTTAACTCATGATGAAGAATTAGAGCAGCGGTTAGGAGATTTGTCTGCTTCGCTTTGTAAGTTCAATGACTATTTAAATGAAGTTTCTAATTCGCTTGTGGTGTACCCCTTATCGAGGCCAAAATAGTTATGTGTATCCTTCATTTTGGAAACGGTTTGGCCAGCCACTCTGGCTATATGCGAGAGCGCGTAGGGATTTATTTTGATGATAATCATAACGTCCTTGAAGCACCGACCATGTGGGCGATGGCTGTCTCGAAGATACGTTCAAGGAGTGATGAAACGACAAGAAACTATGCGAATATCCTGAGAAGGTTTTTGCAGTGGTTGGACGATAGCCCAATCGAAGGGGCTGAAGTTGTATTTGGCGCGCAGAACTGGCAGTTGGTGGATGAGGATGTTTTTGATGCCTTCCTTGTTCACATAGCATCTCCAACGGATGCGCTTCCTTATGGCCCGTCTCACAAAACCATGTATCACATTGCGGCAAGGGTCTGGAGCTTCTATCAGTGGGCCGATAGGCAGGGCTATAAACACTATTTGGATATCAGTAGGACTGATATCCGATACATGCTGAAAGACCAGAAACTCCTGGCCCATATCGACCCAGGGGTTAAAGTTACTACCTTGGGATTTAATCTGCCCAGTGGTAGACCAGCAATGCATCAACGAGAAATGCAAAAATTTGTAAGGCAAACTGATTATGAAATAGCTCTCGGTGTGATGAATGATCCTGTTTATCAAATTATCGCAGCGATCATACGAATTACCGGGCTTAGACCGATTGATCTTTTTCAATTGCCTTACCGAGGGAAAAATGAAAATTATGGATTCATTCCTTATGATGAGGGTGAGTACCCAGAAGGGTTAGATAATGGAACTATCTATTATTATTTTAGGTCCAAGGGAAAATGGCGTTCCATAGACTTCCCAGGGAAGCTGTGGAGAGTTATTTGCGAGAATTATTTACCCTTAAGGCGGCAACGAGCGAAGCTATATGAGGCTAAGCATGGCATTCCACCAAGGAATAGTGATTTGTTTCTTTCCGCTCGTGGTGATGTTGTTACTCATGGAATGCTTGGTTATAACTTTAGCAAGGTGGTTTCTGCAGCGAAGAGCTCCGAGAGCGCTACTGAGTTTAAAGCCATGCGATTCAATGCACGAATGCTCAGGCACACCTGTGCGACATATTTTGTTTATGAGGCGTTGAAAGCCCAGAATAGACTTGGAAGGAGTTTTGTTTACGATGCAGCGCTCGACGAAGATCTCAGGAAAATGCTGGGCCACACTGATGTTAGAACTACACTTGAATACTATGTTCATCTAGTCAACCGATATGTGCACGACAATCTTCTGACTGATCTTCATCGCTCACGCGTTGATGCTGGTTTGTCCGCTATTTTAGACCGACATAATTACTCTGAGATTGTGGTATAGAACAGGCACTAGAGATGCTGCCTTCTTGGTGAACAGCTCTGGACACGTCGATATGGTCTGCCTTCAGCCTCTTGGGGCGGCATTGGCCTGAACCCGCAGTCCAAGCTTGCCGCAATTTCCCCAATAATTTTCCTACCTGATTCCTGCATTGGGAGGGTGTTCCGTGTGTTCTTCTGAGCGCAACGGCAGCTCGCGCGGTGAAATTATGAATTTTCACATAATTGCGCATAATTTTGTAATCTTGGCAGCAGCGGATTGATTCATCGTCCGGTTAGCAAATTCTCCATAGGTATTTGTTGGAAAGGCGGAAATATTTGCGTGACAGGTGGAAGCTGGAACTATCTTCCGTCCTGGCCAAGTGACAGTATGCTCAATGTCTTGAGCACCTGGTTACTATGCCGAGGTGTCCTTGTCTTCAGTAACTGGGCGGCCGCATGGAGGCACCATGACCACAGACCAGATCTCTGCTTCCTCTCTCACCGATAGCCCACCCTTGATCCCAGCGGGGCCTTCCCCCAAAGCAGCTGTAGCTATCGACACCCCGCCGCTCCGGCTCGCCTGCCTTGAGGTCTGTAATTTTCGACGCCTAGCCAAGACCCGACTTGAGCTCGACGAGGTCACTACCATTTTGGTAGGTGCCAACAACAGCGGCAAAACTTCCCTTCTCACAGTCCTCCGCAACTTCTTGAGCGAGTCACCCGGATTCCGCGCGTTCGACATTAGCCTTTCGCAGTGGGCGAAGTTGCGCGAGGTATGCCACCGCTGGGAGGCACTTGATGAGGATCCCACGACGGACTCCAAGGATGCCGAATCATGGGAAGCCGAGTATCAGGAACTCCAGGCGTGCATGCCCTTCATTGATCTTTGGTTCGACGCTAAGGAGGGGGCGTACAGCCATGTTGCGCCGTTCATCACCTCGCTGAAGTGGTCGGGTGGCGCAGTTGGTGTACGGGTACGGCTCGAACCTGTTGCAGACGCGAACGAACTTCGCAATCTGGCTTGGCGCTACCGTGAGGCGCGCGCCCCGGTCCGAGAGCTTCCGAAGGATGGCCATGCCTGGCCGATAGATCTGCTTGACTACTGGCTTAGACATTCTGCAGATCTGCGACGCATAGCAGCTTACCGTCTTGACCCCGTGAAGGGCCCCTTGGCCGATAAATCGCGCCGTGACTTGCAGGAGCTGCCACTTGGATCACAACCGATCGAGTTACAGCATCTGCGCAAGCTCATTCGTGTGGATTTTGTACCGGCTCAACGAGGACTCGGTGCCGAAGAGGACGAAATGCGGTCAGAGTCCGCAAGTTCTCGGCCCGGATTGTTCTCAAGCCAACTCATGAAGTTCGCTCGGCAACACTTGAACGTAGCCCCATCCGGTCACGGACATCGAGAAGACTTGGTCAAGGCCGTTGCTAATGCACAAGCAGACCTCGACAAATCTATCTACAAGGCGTTAAAGCCAGCGATGGAGGACGTGGAGATTCTGGGTTACCCAGGCCTACATGACCCTCACCAGTTCCATTTTCGTACAAGAATCCAGACCGCAGACCTTCTTGCTCACAGCACGGCCGTACAGTACCTCCTGGACAAAACTGCTGTTGATGAGTCCTTGCCTGAACACTCTATTGGCCTCGGCTATCAGAATCTGCAGTCTCTGAGCTTCATGCTCGTGTCGTTCCGCGCCGCACGCCTCAATCCGCCGCAGGGCAGTCCGGCGGCAGTTCACCTCGTGATGGTTGAAGAGCCTGAGGCCCATTTGCACGTTCAGGTTCAACGAAATTTTTCGAAGAACGCCCACGAGCTCATTCGTCCAAAGGAGCACGTGCATAGCTACCTCCGCAGTCAGCTGCTGATCAGCACGCACTCGAGCCATCTGGCTCATGGAGACAACTTCACGCGGCTACGGTACGTGAGGCGGGTGGCCAGCACGGGACTTGGCGCAAAACCCAGCACGCAGGTCGTTAACCTGGGCGATGCGTTCGGCGAAGACGCTCCAACCAGGACGTTCGCCGAACGCTACTTTCAGGTGCAACACACCGACCTGCTTTTCGCTGACGCCGCCATCTTCGTGGAAGGAACAGCAGAGAGAATGCTGGTGCCACTTTTCATCGAGCGGGATTTCCCCAAGCTTGCCAAGAAGTACGTTTCTTTCCTCGACATCGGCGGTAGCCACGCTCACCGCCTTAAACCCCTGGTGGAGCGATTGGGGATTCCGACGATCGTTATCACTGACTTGGATCCGGTTCTGCCAACCCGAACCGATAAGGGGCGCCTAGTCCGGGCAGCGGTGCACATCGCCGGCCAAGAAAAGTTAGAGTGTGGGAATGACACATTGACCTCATGGCATCCGATGCTGGCGGAGTTTCAAGCTTTTGGAAAGCCGACGCCTGCCCAGCTGGTGTGGACATCCGACACGGGCGCTCAAGTCCGCTTCGCGTGGCAGCTTCCGGTTGCGGCTGCCAGCGAGCAGTGGCCCAGCTCGTTTGAGGACTCTCTAGTTCTCTCCAACATCGATTGGTTCAAAGCGTTGGAAGAGGAGGTTGACCCCATCACCGCTGCCAAAGTAAAGCACCGCGGCACCTTGGCAAAGGTGATAGGTCTTGTGCTCGACTACCCAGACCACGCCGAGCTGCTCAAGGAACTCCATGCGATGCTCCGCGGGAGCTTCAGTAAAGGAGATTTCGCGGCAACCCTGTTCGAACGGCTAAATGCTGGCCAAGACCTGAAATGCCCCGCATACATCACAGACGCGCTCACCTGGCTGAGCGGGCAACTCAACGTCACTGCGGGAGAGACCCCTTGAGTACCGCTCTGCCATCGTTTGGAAACGATCGCGACGCTCATGTCGTCGAAGATATCTGCGGCTACATCACGACAACCCCGCCTCGGAGTTTCTTTCTCTTCGCTGGCGCAGGGTCCGGAAAGACTCGCACGCTAATTGAGGTTTTGCGTCGAGTCACTGGAGTGATAAAGCATGAAGCAGGGGCTCACTATGCAGAACGACTTAGGTCTCGTGGACAGTCGGTGCGTGTTATCACCTACACCAAAAACGCGACCGCCGTCGTCAACGGTCGTCTCGGCGAAAATTACCTGACCGAAGTATCGACCATCCATTCCTTTTGCTGGGAACTCATCCAGGGCTTTGATGATGACATCCGGGAAGCCTTGCTTGCGTTCAATGCCGAAGATCTTGTGGCTGCCAAGGCCCATGCGATGGGTAAGAAAAGGGGCGAGTCCGACACCGACCGGCGGAAGTATGCGGAGATCGAGGCAGAGGCGGAGGAATTACGGAAGACTGATGAATTTAGGTATAGCCCGGACAGAAACACCTTCGGTCCGGGGGCGCTATCGCACACTAACGTTCTGGACGTGACCGCATGGCTAATTGTTAAACGCCCAACGCTGCAGCGCATCCTAGAAGACCGTCACCCCCTCATCCTTATTGATGAATCCCAGGACACGATGAAGGGAGTACTTGATGCACTATTTGAACTCTCCAAAAACCGTCCGGATCGCATCACATTGGGGCTCCTCGGGGATCATCGGCAGCGAATCTACCCTGACGGTCACCACGACTTACCGTCACACGTGCCGGAAGACTGGGCGCGCCCTGCATTGCAGATGAATCATCGTAGCCAAAAGCGCATTGTTGAACTCATTAACAAGATTTGGGGCTCGGACATCCAGGGCCGTACTCAACCCAAGACGGGTGTCCCCCAGCACCCTAGGACAGAGAAAAACGGTGGAACCGTTCGAATCTTTGTCGGCGATGCTAAGACGGATTCCGCCGAGAAGATCCGGAGGGAAACGGAATGCGCGTTGGCCATGTCGGCCGAGACTGCCTTATCCGCCTGGCAAGAGCGTGGGCGTGGTTACAAAACCCTCGCCCTTGAACACAAACTTGCCGCCAAACGAGGCAATTTTTACGAGGCATACCGCTCGATTGAGCTGCTGGACAAGGATGCCGCGGTGCCCAAGAGCAATGGCGAGCGGACGGGGCCCACTATGGTGAGGCCGCTCCTCGGCCCAATGGTTGAACTTGCCGAATGTCTGCAGCCTAATGGTTCAGTGAACGAGTTCGCCGTCATGGATGTGTTGCGTAGGCACGGCGCACTTGCAAATGTCCCGGAATCTCGCGCCGAGCGTCAGGCCGCGCTGGACAAAGCTCACGCTGCAGTTATGAGGTTCGCAACCGCCGCCGCCAAGCCCGGAATAACCGTGCGAGAAGTCTTGGAACCAATCATCGAAGCCAGCCTCTTCGAAGCGGATAGTCGCCTAGTCGAGGCCTACGGTGATTCGTCGCCGCCTCCTCCAGAGCCAAAGACAAGGAGCAAGGAAGCGAAGGAGGACCGACGTAAGCGTGGCTGGCACGCCCTCTTCGGCACGCCCTGGCAAGAAATTGCTCGTTATCACGCCTATCTTGGGGGTGAAACCGAACTCGCGACGCATCAAGTCGTTAAAGGTTCTGAGTTCAAGCATGTCATGGTCATCATGGATGATGAGGAAGCTGGCGGCACGTGGTTCTCCTACGACAAGCTCTTCGGCGCTGAGGAATTGAGCCCGACTGATCTTGAGAACGTTGACGGGGGAAAAGAGACCACTATTGATCGGACCCTAAGGCTACTTTATGTCACCTGCAGTCGAGCCGAGGAAAGCCTCGCTCTGGTTCTTTGGGCGAAGAACCCCGCTACAGCGCTCGACGCAATCAAACAGTCCGAATGGTTTACCGAGAACGAGCTTACCGCTTTGTAGTACCCAGGGTCAGCTTGGAGGCATTGAAGAACTGCTGCCCGGCGGCACGCAGCAACAGCCGCTCGCGCACCAGATCAGGCCGACCTTCCTGCGCGTAGGACTCACGGATCACCGCTTCCTTAGTCGGCTCTAGCACACACTCCAGCTGACTCTGCTCAGGTCTTCATCATCCACCGTCTTGTTTTCGGCCCAGTCGAATTTTCCTGTGTAAACACAACTGGTTTTCAGAACGCCCAAGGAACCAGGCTCGGCTGGAAAATCCGCCGCATTGACACTGGTGCCAGACTCGATTCGTTCAATAGCCCGCTTGAGTGGATGCACAGCCCAATGCTCCGGCACCTCACCCAGCCACTCAACCCCGGAATCCTTGTACGCCAGATACACGGGAAACGTCATGCCGACAGCCCCTCAATCATCTGTTTGATGCGGTCGGTGCAGGCTTTCAGGTCGCGGTCGATGTCTGCCAGCGGGCGCGGCGGTTGGAACACATAGAAATGCCGGTTAAACGGAATCTCAAAGCCGACCACGCCGACTTCGCCATCCTGCGCATCCGTCTTGCTTTCGTCGATCCAGGCATCCGGCACATGGGGTTTCACTTCACGCTCGAAGTAGTCGTAGACCGACTCACCCAGCGGCACGTTCTCGTTGTCGCGCAGGCCGGCACCGGCTTCCGGCTGGCCTTTGACCATGCAGATATCTGCTTCCGGGTCGCGCTCGCTTAAGCCGCTGAGGATGGCCTTCAGCTCGGGCGTGCTGGGCGATACGTCGTGGGCGCTGAGGGTCTTTTTCAGCAGTTTGCTGAACTGCTCGCGGTTGCGATGCAGCTGGCTTTCGTCCATCGCCTGCAGGGCTTCGATCAGGCGCTGGCGGGCCGGTGCCTCCATCTTCTCGATGGATTTTTCTTCCAGCACTTTCTCGATGCGCTCGGCGCTGGTCTGGAAGTTCAGCCGCAGCGGACGCTCGACGGTGATGCGCCGGTAGCCGAAGGTTTCGACGGGGAAGATCTTGCTCTGCGCGGTTTCCTCGAAGCGACCATACAGGCGCACCAGTTCGTCGATCTGCTCCTCGGTGATGTACTGGCGTTTGCTGCCCAACGACTTGCGCATCTTGGCAAAGTGCTGGCTGCCATCAATCAACTGCACCTTGCCCTGGCGCACGGCGGCCTTGTGGTTGCTCAGCACCCACACATAGGTGGCGATGCCGGTGTTGTAAAACATATCGGTGGGCAGGGCGATGATCGCCTCGACCAGATCGTTCTGCAGCAGATAGCGGCGAATCGACACCCAGGACTTCAACGTGATGATCGCCGCCAACAAGTACCAGACCGGCTTCGATCAGCCCAAGCTGTGCGCCATGTACGTGGACAAGAAGCTGCAGGGCGTGGACTGCGTGCAAACCCTGTCGCGCCTGAACCGCACTTTTGGCGACAGCAAGCCGACCTTCATCCTCGACTTCTTCAACGACGCCCAGGACATTCTCGACGCCTTCCTGCCGTACTACACCAAGGCCGAGCTGACCGATGTGACCGACCCGCAGCTCATCTATGACCTGCAGAAGAAGCTGGATGCCGAGGGCATCTACCACTGGGAAGAAGTGGCGGCGTTCGCGCTGGCCTTCTTCGACCCCAACGGTACTTGGCAGATCAACGCCAAATCGGGCCGCTACAGCGGGGACTACCCGAACAGGGATGATCTGCTCCAGAACGCCCTATATAAATTCCAACAGTTCTTCCCGGCTGAGGCATTTATTATCCAACCTGCTGCGAGCACTGCCGTTATGCCCTCGACCGGCGCTCCAGAAGACGAGCCAGGCGCTGCGAGCGCGTGAAGCGATAAAAATCGGAAGCGAATCGGACGTCCATAATAGGACTCCATAATTGACTATAAACGCCTATAAAGCTCACCCAAGAGCGGTCAGCCTGTGGGCGCTTGCGGTTCTGACACTTTATTCCAGTGGATCTGATCCACTCGCGCTGGAGGTTCTGACCCACCCATTCCAGTGATTGTGATCCACCATGCTGATGATTCTGACCCACCCCTCAAGCGCTAAACTATCCACCCCCCCCTTCCTCGTAGGTCGCCGCAATTGATTGAAGAAGGCAGCCAGAATATTTATACCGATCTCGGCTGCGCCGATGCTGACGCAATGCAGCGCAAAGCCATGCTCGTCGTGCGTATCGGTGATGCTATTTCTGCCAAGGCTCTGGGACTGGATCAGGCGTCGGCAGTGACGGGCACTGAGGTATCTTGCCTGGAGGCCTGGCTAAAGGGGAATTTCAGACATGCCGATGAGGCCGTACTGCATGCCTGCTTACGCCACCTTGAGATGCAGCCTCACTGACTCGGTTATTTTCGCGTGCGCGAAAATAACGAAGGGGCATCGCCCCTTCGTTGTTGATCATCACGCCTTGGCAGCCTGCTTACGCAAGGACTCGCCTTTGAGCCCGATACGGTGCGAGCGGTGGACGATGCGATCCAGGATGGCCTCGGCCAGTGTGGCGTCGCTGAACATGCTGTGCCAGTGCTCCGTGGGGAACTGGCTGGTGATGATCAGCGAGCCGGTCTGCATGCGCTGATCGACAATATCCAGCAAGGTATACCCCACCGTGGGTTCTACACGACCTGGCCGCCAAGGGAGTACACATTCCCTACTGTCATTGAGGTCACCTACTTCCTCAGCATGTGTACTCAACTGAAGATTCCCGTGCAGAGTCATTTGCGCTTGGAAAATGGCCAGCGAGTTGATCCGTTCAGCTTTTGCACGCTGTGTTGGCGGCAGCCATTACCAGGACGAAAACTCTGTGCACACCACTCTCCCCATGTTCCGCTCCAGGATGAGGTCGGAACGCAAGCTGCGGCGGCACGCTACAAGTCAGGCGTTCGCCAAAGAGAGCGGTTCGATAAGGCGGTAAATCGCATCCTGACCAAGGAAGTGACGGAGTTCCATGAAGGGCTCTTCACTCCCGTGGTGCTGTTCCCCGAACAGGGCATTGCGGCCTGGCTGACTGAGCGTCGCCCGCTGTTGTGGCAATTGCTCGGTGAGCGGCAGCAGGAACTCAGCGATGGGAATGCCGTGAGCATGCTGCTTGATCTACTGCACAGCCCTGATGGCCTACCGCCCAAGGCCCACCAGACTTACCGACTGATTAATCAGCACCTGCATGAGCATCCGCTGCTGATTTGGCCAATGCTCATACGGGCCGAGGGCTGGCACCGATGCCGAGAAGACGTGCGGAGACAATGGGGTGGCAAACGCTCTGGTGCAGGGCGTCCTGTACAGCCGTCAGCTACTTCGCCATGTACCGATCAACAACCGGGCGTAGCTCGCGGTTGCGCTGACCATAAGTCTCAATGACCTGCTGATAGACCTTCACGTCCGAGCCCGGCAGCGAATACTGCACGTCGAATATCTCCTGATCCAAGGCTTCCCACTCTGCGATCAGGGCCATATCTGGCTGCGCCTGCTGGCTCTCCGCATGAATCAGGTAGGTCAGGCTGGACGTCAGGAAGTCGAGTGTATCCTCGGCGCTTTCCAGCAAATCCAGGCATTGGCGTTGCGTCATTCCCAGCGCTTCTGCACCCGGTAAAAGCATTGCGTATCTCCTCTGAGTAAGTGCCGTGCATCACCATCACGGAGATGCACGACCACCCTACAGCCTGCAACATTATCGTGGAGCTTGGCAGTGGCTGGCAGTCGCCTCACATCTGTGGCGGCCAGTTATGCGATTCGCCCTGGCAGTCCTTGCACCAGGCATACAGGGCGTCGTACATGATGAGGCCATGGCGCAGCATTTCATGGTCATCACTGAAGGTCTTCGACAATCCCAGGGAAATGGCATACAGCCCCGCCGACTGAGGCGTGAGATTGAGCCTTGAGGTATCGGCCCCACGCACTATCTGCGCCAGTTGCTGCAAGGCCGGCTTGTCCAGTTGGTACTTCTTCAAGAACGCATCGAAGCTGCACAACTCGCCTTCATGAGTGAGTTCGACACCGGGAATGTCGTAAGGCGTCGCGTCTTCCTCTTGCGCCAGGCGCAGCACATCGCCACTCGGCACGTAGAGAAACTCCGGCTCTGTATCGATAAAACGGGCGATCAGCCAAGGGCAGGCGATCCGGTCGATCTTCGGGCGTTCACGGGTGATCCACTTCATGCAGCACCTCCTGCCTATCGGGATAGGCTCCGGGTGGGCTGGCCAGCGCCGTGCCAGCCAGCAAAACCATCGATCAAGTAGCGCGCATCCAGGCCCATGGCCTCCAGTGTGGCGGCGATACCCTGGCTGATTTCATGCCCCTTGGCGCAATAGAGAATCACTGGCCTGTCCCGTGGAACCTGATCCTTCCAGGTGAAGACTGCTTCGGGATCACGCCAGTGTGCGCCGGGGATTTCTGTGGCATCGGCAAGCCGAACGCTCGTGCGGCGTACATCCAGTAGGCTGAACGTCCGCCCTGCGGCCTGCCACTCCGCCAGTTCGCAAATCGAGATTCGACTCATTTCCCACCTCTCAGTTTTGCAGCAGGTGCACAGCCAGACCTACCAGCGCACAGGCCGCCAGCACCTGGATTACGCCACGCTTGAAGCGGAACAGGGCAACGGCGGCTGCCAGCGCGATCAGTGCTGATGGCCAATCGAAATGGCCGCTGAAGCCTTGCGGCCAGAGCACGTGGTAACCGAAGAACAGTGCCAGGTTGAGGATCACCCCGACCACGGCGGCAGTGATTGCCGTCAGTGGTGCGGTGAACTTCAGTTCGTTGTGGGTCGACTCCACCAACGGGCCGCCTGCGAGAATGAACAGGAAGGACGGCAAGAATGTGAACCAGGTAACCAGGCTGGCGGCCACGGCTCCGGCCAGGAAGGCCTGATCGGCACCGAATACCTGCTGCACATAGCCGCCGACGAAGCCGACAAAGGCCACAACCATGATTAGCGGCCCCGGCGTGGTCTCGCCCAAGGCCAGGCCATCAATCATCTGCGTCGGGGTCAGCCAGCCGTAGTGGCCGACTGCGCCCTGGTAGACATAGGGCAGCACCGCATAGGCACCGCCGAAGGTCAGCAACGCGGCCTTGGTGAAGAACCAGCCCATCTGGGTCAACGTGCCTTCCCAGCCGAACAGGGCGGTCAGCAGGCCCATGGGTAATGCCCACAGCGCCGCGCCTATGACTGCCAGCAAGAGCAGGCGCGGCCAGCGAAAGCGCGCATGTTCCGGTGTCGGGGTGTCGTCATCGATCAGCGCCGGGCCGAAGGATTGCTTGCTAGCACCATGCCCGCCGCCGATGCTGAACTTGTCAGGGGCGAAACGCCCGCCGAAATAGCCGATCACGGCGGCACCCAGCACGATCAGCGGGAACGGTAGTTTGAGAGCGAAGATGGCCACAAACGAAGCGGCAGCTATCGCCCACAACCAGTTGTTCTTCAGCGCCCGCGAGCCGATGCGGTGAGCAGCCTGTACCACGATGGCGGTCACGGCGGGTTTGATCCCATAGAACAGCCCCGCAATCACCGGCACGTCGCCGTAGGCGATGTACAGCCAGGACAGGCCAATCAGGATAAACAGTGACGGCAGTACGAATAGCGCCCCGGCAATCACCCCGCCCCAGGTGCGGTGCATCAACCAGCCGATATAGGTGGCCAGTTGTTGGGCCTCCGGGCCGGGCAGCAGCATGCAGTAGTTCAGGGCATGCAGAAAGCGGCGTTCAGATATCCAGCGTCGGCGCTCCACCAGCTCCTGGTGCATGATCGAGATCTGCCCGGCCGGGCCGCCGAAGCTGATGAAACCGAGCTTCAGCCAGAAAGCGAAGGCCTGCCAGAAGCTGACCTGCGGTGTTTGCGTCAGTGTTTCCGCGTTCTGCGCGGCTGTTTGCGTCACGTCGAGGGTACTCCTTTATCGAAACTGGCCAGCAAACCGTCAAAAATGGCGGAAGCGGCAGTCAGTAATTGATCGTCTTGGGTCAGGGTTTCGCGCAGTCCGGCCAGCACGCTCTCGATGCCTGTGGCCTCGGGCGGCTGTACGCCGCCCACGTCGAGGTAATGCACAAGCAGGCCCAGCCGAGCGATAGCGGGTTGCTCCAGGCCGAAACTTGCCGCCAGCACCTCGAAGGTGACGCGACTGCCGACATGACTGAAGATCGCGCCGTCGAAATCGAAGCCCAACGCATCGGCCGGACAATCCCCAGGACTGGCCAGCCACAGAATCCTGGCCTGCGGATCGATAAAGCGGCGGATCAGCCAGGCGCTGGCCAAGCGATCCACCCACGGCCGCTGTCGTGTCGCCCAGGTGCGCCCCTGGTAGTCGGATGAATGCAGCTGCGCGATGACACCGGCCATGGCGTGCGGCTCATCCGGGGACAGGGCGCGGGCGCAGGCTAGCTCCAACTCCTGCAAGGCTTTATCCGTTTGCTGTTGTGCCTCGCCAGGAAAAAAATCGATTTCGACCAGACTGGCGAAAGCTTTGCGGAGCTTGCGCACCTGCTTGAGCGTGTCCTGCACGGTATCGGCAGTCAGCACATTCCGCGCTTGTACGACTTCACCCAAGACGGCCGCATAGTCTTCGCCGCGATCAAACAGGTCGGTAAAGTTCGCCCCCTCGGGCTCTTCGACGCGCAGCACATGGGCTGCCCCGCCAGCGTCCCGTACATCTGAGGCCAAACCATCCAGGGTGGCGCGACAGCCTTCGCGCTCAGGCATCAGATAGACACCGTCACGCAGCACAGCTGCCCCGGAGGCTTTCAACGAGCGCCAAGCCCGTTGCCGAGCAGTGGCATTCTCGGTGGGCAAGGAAAGGATGAGTGCTAGCAGCTTCATTGTGTAGAGATATATTCAGCTATGAATGATTCTCTACATATTGATCCAGGGCAAAGGAGACCGCAAGCGCTTGCGGTGTACCTACCGGCTTTCGGGGCGGGTCAGAATCATCAGCGGAGTGGATCACAACCACTGGAATGGGTGGGGCGGAACCTCCAGCATGGACGGGTCACAATCGCTGGAACTGGGTGTCAGCATCACTGGAATACACAGTCAGCCCCTAGGCCGGCAAGCCGTGCTCGAGCGCGTGAATCACTTGCAGTACTGCCCTACGGCCCGGCTCAGTAACGAGCAGATCGATCGGCCGCTCGGAGGCTAGCGCCAGAATCGGTGAGGTCAGCCAGCGCAGCGCGCCATCGAGATCTTCCTCATGGAGTTCCAATAGGGCGTCCAAGGTCTCGACGAGACGACAAAACACCTCGCCTGTCCGGGCAGACATCACGGAGTGTCGAAACGAGGTTCCCACCCACCTTGCGACCTGTGTGCGACGCAACCCCAGTTCATGCGCCAGATCCGCAACCAGCGTGACCGGAAGCCCGGCCAGCAACGCCTGATGCATCCGGTAATGCGTTTTTGGCAAACCTAGCCGATCGTAGAGCTTTTGCATTAGTAGACCACTACAGTTGTTTCTACCAGCCGGGTCTGGAGTTGGGCGTGAAGCGCGTGTTTCCATGCGACCCCGGCAGCATAGCCCTTGAAGTGCTGAGGCGGATTCCAAACCAACTGAATCGCCCCTTTTTTCGTGGTCACCCACTGACCGGCTGCTTCTGGCCTTGAGGCGTCGGTCTCGACTGGCGGGAACCGGCCAAAAGCGGCCAACTATAATTAGCCGTATCGTAGTCTGCTCCAAATGGTTACAAACCACGCACTCTGCCAGCCAACTAGGTTTCAACTGCCGTTTTGTCGATAGGCTCTCCTGACTCATT
>Ga0209024_1001636_pt1 | contig 16915 bp, 14 predicted proteins | sample AutmiccommunBRH5_FD_187380 | JGI IMG/M metagenome (GOLD analysis project Ga0209024, IMG submission 187380) | Deep subsurface microbial communities from Mt. Terri, Switzerland - Autotrophic microbial communities BRH/5 (SPAdes) (version 2) | ecosystem: Environmental > Aquatic > Deep subsurface >...
CCGAGGCGACGGTGACGCTGACCACCTTCGGCGTGCCGTCGGAGCCGGAACCGGCCAGCGGCAACGGCTATCAGATCACCCGCAGCTACTACGATCTGGATGGCGCGCCGGTGGACCCCTCTGCCGTGATGCAAGGCGCCCGTCTGGTCGCCGTGCTGGAAGTCACGCCCTATGCCGGGGGCGAGGCGCGGCTGATCGTCGATGACCCGCTGCCCGCAGGGTTCGAGATCGACAACCCCAACCTGATCCGTGCCGGCGACATCTCGGCGCTGGATTGGGTGGACAGCCTCGAGGACACCCGGATGACCGAGTTCCGGCAGGATCGGTTCGTGGCCGCGGTGGACTGGTCGGGCAGCAACCCATTCCGGCTGGCCTATGTGGTGCGGGCGGTGTCGCCCGGCAGCTTCCACCACCCCGCCGCCTCGTTAATGGACATGTACCGCCCCGATTACCGGGCGCGCACCGATGCGGGGCAGGTGACGATTGCCGAGTAGGGCGCGCAGGGCCGGGGCGGGCCCCGGCCTTTTCGCGCTGGCCCTGCTGCTGTTCCTGGCCGCCGCCGCCCGCGACGGTCTGGACCGTTGGGTGGATGCGACGGTGCTGCCGCCGCTGACACCCGAGACCTCGGTTGAGGTGCGCGCCCGCGACGGCAGCCTGCTGCGCGCCTTCACCGTATCGGACGGGCGCTGGCGGCTGGAGCCGGGTCCGGTCGATCCGCTGTTCGTGCAGATGCTGGTCGCCTATGAGGACAAGCGCTTCTACTCCCATGCCGGGATCGACCCGAAGGCCATGCTGCGCGCGGCGGGGCAGGCGGCACTGAACGGAAGCGTGGTCTCGGGCGGGTCCACCCTCACCATGCAGGTCGCGCGGCTGCTGGAGGATAGCGGCACCGGGCGCCTGCCCGGCAAGCTGCGGCAGATCCGGCTGGCGCTGGCGCTGGAGCGGCGGCTGGACAAGGCGCAGATCCTGGACCTCTACCTGCGGATTGCGCCCTATGGCGGCAATCTTGAGGGGGTGCGTGCGGCGAGCCGCGCGTATTTCGGCAAGGAACCGAGGCGCCTGACCCCGGCGGAATCGGCGCTGCTGGTCGCCCTGCCGCAATCGCCCGAAACCCGCCGGCCGGACCGCAGCCCGGAGGCCGCCCGCGCCGCCCGCAGCCGGGTGCTGGAGCGGATGGCGGGAGCCGGGCTGCTGGCCCCCGACCGCATCGCCGCCGCCGAGACTGAGCCCGTCCCCACGGCCCGCCGTGACTTTCCCGCGCTCGCCCCGCACCTGTCGCAGCGCCTGCGCATGGCCGCGCCCGGCCAGACCGTCCACCAGACCACGCTGGACGCGGGCCTGCAGGCCAGCCTCGAATCCCTCGCCGCCCACTCGGTCCGCTTCGCCGGCGACCGGCTGTCCGTCGCCATCGTCGTCGCCGATCACCAGACCGGCGAGATCCTGGCCTCCGTTGGCGCCGCCGACTGGACCGATGACGCCCGCGCCGGGTTCATCGACATGACGCAGGCCCTGCGCTCGCCGGGATCGACGCTGAAGCCCTTCGTCTATGGCCTCGCCTTCGACGATGGCCTCGCCCATCCCGAAACGCTGATCGAGGATCGCCCGACCGCCTATGGCACCTACGCCCCGCAGAACTTCGACCGCACCTTCCGCGGCACGATCCCGGTGCGCGAGGCGTTGCAGCTGTCGCTGAACATCCCGGTGGTGACGCTGACCGAGGCTGTCGGCCCCGCCCGCCTGCTGGCCTCGCTGGAGCGGGCAGGGGCGAGGCCGGTGGTGCCGGGCGGCCAGCCGGGGCTGGCGGTGGCGCTTGGCGGGGTCGGGATCAGCCTGCAGGATCTGGTGCAGGCCTATGCGGCGCTGGCCCGGCTGGGGCGGCCAGTGCGGCTGTCGGCGGTGCCGGGCGGCGCGGCCGACCTGACGCAGCCGCTGTTCGCGCCCGAGGCGGCATGGCAGGTCGCCGACATCTTGGCGGGCCTTGCGCCGCCGCCCAATGCCCCGCGCGGGCGGCTCGCCTACAAGACCGGCACCAGCTATGGCCACCGCGACGCGCTGGCGGTGGGGTTCGACGGGCGGCATGTGGTCGGCGTCTGGATGGGCCGCGCCGATGGCACGCCGGTGCCGGGCGCCTTTGGCGGCGATCTGGCGGCGCCGGTGCTGTTCGAGGTCTTCGGGCGGCTGGCTCCGGCGCTGACCCCGCTGCCGCCGCCCCCGCCCGCCACGCTGATCCTGCCCAATGCCCGCCTGCCGCAACCGCTGCAACGCTTCCGCCCCCGCGGCGCGCTGTTCTCTGCGGTGACGCCCGGCGCGCCCGAGGTCGCCTTTCCGCCCGACGGCGCGGAACTGGCGCTGACCCGCGGCGCGCTTGTGGTGAAGGTTCGGGGGGGTGAGCCGCCCTTCACCTGGCTGGCCAACGGCGCGCCGGTCGTTCTGGCCGACCGGGCGCGCGAAAGCGCCGTGCCGCTGGACGGGCCGGGATTCGTGACGCTGTCGGTGATCGACGCGCAGGGCCGCTCCGCCGCGGTGACGGTGGCGCTGCGTTAGAGGCCGGCTTCGGCCTGCGGTGCGGCGCGCACCTTCCGCGCCCGCTCTGTCGCGGATTTCAGCTGCCCGCAGGCCGCCATGATATCCTCGCCGCGCGGGGTGCGGATCGGGCTGGCATAGCCGGCCTTGTAGACGATGTCCGAGAACGCCTCGATCCGCTCCCAGTCCGAGCGCTGATAGGGCGCGCCGGGCCATTCGTTGAACGGGATCAGGTTGATCTTGGCCGGGATGCCCTGGATCAGCTTCACCAGCCGCCGCGCATCGGCGTCGCTGTCATTCACGCCCTTCAGCATCACGTACTCAAACGTGATCCGCTCGCTGTTCGACAGGCGCGGATAGTCGCGCAGGGCGGCCAGCAGCGTCTCGATATTCCATTTCTTGTTGATCGGCACCAGCGTGTCGCGCACCGCATCGGTGGTGGCATGGAAGCTGACCGCCAGCAGGCAGCCGATCTCTTCCGCCGTGCGCGCAATCTCGGGCACCACGCCCGAGGTGGACAGTGTGATGCGGCGGCGCGAGATGGTCAGCCCCTCGCCATCCATCACGATCTTCATCGCGTCGCGGACGTTCTCGAAGTTGTAGAGGGGCTCGCCCATACCCATCAGCACCACGTTCGACACCAGCCGCGTTTCATCCTTGGGCGCGCCCGGCACTGGCCATTCGCCAAGGTCGTCGCGCGCCAGCATCACCTGGCCGACGATCTCGCCCGCGGTCAGGTTGCGGACCAGTTTCTGGGTGCCGGTATGGCAGAAGGAGCAGGTCAGCGTGCAGCCGACCTGGCTGGAAATGCACAGCGTCCCGCGGCTTTCCTCGGGGATATAGACCACCTCGACCTCATGCCCCCCGGCGATGCGCACCAGATATTTGCGGGTGCCATCGGCCGACACCTGCTTGGACACCAGTTCCGGGATCGCCACCTCGAAATGGGCGGCCAGCAGGGCGCGGTAGTCCTTGGCGAGGTTGGTCATCTTGGCGAAATCGCGCACGCCCCAGTGATAGATCCACTGCCAGACCTGGCCCACGCGCATCTTTGCCTGCCGCTCGGGTGTGCCTGCGGCGACCAGCGCGTCGCGCATCTGCTCGCGCGTGAGGCCTACAAGGTTGATCAGCCCGCCCTCGGGCAGCTTGCGCGGGATCGTCAGCACGTCCTGCGTGATCGGCGAAGCGGGGCGCAGGGCAGGGGCGTCGTTAGGGGCGTGATCGGTCATGGGGGCAGGGCTTCCGGGGGCGAGAGGATGGGCCTCAATATAGGATTCGCGGGCAAAACGGAACAGGGATGAGGAAAAAGGCACTGAGGGGCAAGATTCCTCTGTTTCGAAGGCTTGGCGCCCCGGCGCGATCAGGCGGCTTGCCAGTGGCAAGCCGCCCGCGACGGTTGCCAGTGGCAAGCCGCCCGCGACGGTTGCCCGAAGGCGTAAGCCGCAGGGCAAGGGGGGTGCCGCTTGGACTGACAGTGCCAAATTCTGAGGTGTCCGCCCCGGTGGGCACGTTATGTGCCCGCCAAGGGGGGGCGGGCACATCAGAATTTCGTCGACGGCCGAAATTCTGAAGAAGGCCAATGCACCGCATGAGACTCAAGTCAGCAAAAAGGCCCGGACATCGGTCCGGGCCCTCCAGATCCATTGCGCCGATCTCAGCTCGCGCAGCGCGCCGCAGCCTCGTCCATCGCTGCGGTGAAACCCAGCAGCGAGAAGGTGTCGCGTGTCTGCGTGCCCCGGCCCGAGCGGGCGGTCAGGATCGCCGAGGTTCCGGCCTTCAGCGAGGCCACGATTTTGGCGTCCTCCTCCTTCGACCCCGACCACGCCCATTCGCCATCGGTGAACAGGTTGTACTTGGTGCCGCCCACGTCCAGCTCGACCGTGGAGCCGCCCGCAAACGGGTAGCCGCCGGTGAACGAAACTTCACCGCCGCCGCCCGGGCGGTAGGTGATGAACAGCAAGATATCGCCGCGGCGCACCTGCGTCGGCTGCCCGTCGCGCGTGTTCACGGTTTCCTTGGGCGCCGAGACGCCCCAGCATTCCTTCGGGCTTTCTTCGACAAAGACGCTCCAGTCCGTCTTGGCCGCGACCCGGTTCGTCGATTCCTGTGCGCCCGCCAGTCCCGTCAGCGTCACCGCAAAAGCGGCCGCGAGGGCCACCGGACCGGCAATCCCGCGTAGAATGCGTGATGTCATGTTTTCCTCAGCCTCCAGCCGTCTCTGCCTGTTCCCCGCACCCCTCGACCCGGCTTTGCCGTCCGGGGGCCTTTTGCGCACCTTTTCCCTTGGCGGCGGGCATTTCAACTCGATATGTCGTCAATAACGCAATTCCGCCGATGTGCGAAAGCCCCAAGGGCGGAAAATCGCGCAGGTGTGAGCAGGAGGCAGGGAAATGGCAGCGGTTCCGATGATCGAGCTTTGGCGGGGCGGGATGCTGGAAAGCGTTCATGCCGGACATGCGGTGATCTGGGGGAAGGGCGGGATCATCGCCGCCTGGGGCGACCCGAGCGCGGTGATCTTCCCGCGCTCGTCCTGCAAGATGCTGCAGGCGCTGCCGCTGTTGGAAAGCGGCGCAGCCGATGCGGCCGGGCTGACCGAGGCGCAACTGGCGCTGTCCTGCGCCAGCCATCAGGGCGCGAAGATCCATACGGATATGGTCACGGCCTGGCTGGCGGATCTGGGGATGAGCGAAGCCGATCTGCGCTGCGGATCGCATATGCCGAACGATCCCGAGGCGAAGAAGGGGCTGATCTGCTCCGATACCGCGCCGTGCCAGATCCACAACAACTGTTCCGGCAAGCACTCGGGCTTCCTGACCTGGACGCGCCACGCCAAGGCCGGTCCCGAATATGTCGAGGTCGATCACCCGCTGCAAAAGGCCATCAAGCTGGCGTTTGAGGAGGTGACGGGCGAGGATTCTCCCGGTTACGGCATCGACGGCTGCTCGGCCCCCAACTTCGCCACCTCCGTTGCCGGCCTTGCCCGCGCCATGGCCTTCTTCGCCGCGGCGAACCCCGAAGGCGATGCCCGGAGCCGCGCCGCCGCTCGCCTGACCCGCGCGATGGCGGCCTACCCCGAGCTGGTGGCGGGCGAGGGCCGCGCCTGCACCGACCTGATGCGCGCCATGGGCGGCCGCGTCGCGGTGAAGACCGGGGCCGAGGCGGTGTTCGTGGCGATCCTGCCCGACCAGCAGACCGGCATTGCGCTGAAGATCGTCGATGGCGGCACCCGCGGGGCAGAGGCGGCGATCGTGGCGCTGCTGGTCAAGCTGGGGGCACTGCCCGCCGCGCATCCGGTGGTGGCGCAATACCTGACCGGCGCGCAGAAGAACTGGCGCGGGATCGTTACGGGAGAGATGCGGCTGGCGCCCGGCTTCGGCTGAGCGCTACAGCATCTGCCAGATCAGCCGCGCGGCCAGAGCCGAAGAGGTGATGACCAGCAGCGGCTTGATCACCCCCGCGCCGATCCGCATGGCCAGCCGCGCCCCAAGCCTTGCGCCAGCCACCTGTGCAAGGCCCATGGCGAGGCCAATGAACCACCAGGGCGCGCCCATGACGGCATAGGCCAAGAGGCCGCCGAGGTTGGAGGTAAGGTTCAGCAGCTTGGTATGCGCCGTCGCCTTCAGCACACCGTATCCCGCCAGCGTGACGAAGCCGATCATGTAGAACGCCCCCGCGCCGGGGCCGACCAGCCCGTCATAGGCGGCAATCAGCGGCACCACCGTGCCCGCGAACACCGCAGGCCGCATCCGCTGCGCGCGGTCCAGATCGTCGAGCCCGGGCTTGAAGGCGAAGAACAGCGCGATCCCCACCAAAATCACCGGCAGCGCCAGCCGCAGCCAGTCCGTCGGCACCAGCGCCACCATCAGCGCGCCGCCAACCCCGGCCGCAAAGGCGATGGCGGCCGAGCCGAGCTGCCGCCGCGGATCGACATGCCCCGCCGCGGCATAGGACACCGCCGCGGTTGCCGCGCCGAACACCGCCTGCACCTTGTTGGTAGAAATTGCCTGCATCGGCGAGGCCCCGGCCAGCAGCAGCGCCGGCAGGGTGATCAGCCCGCCGCCCCCCGCAATCGCATCGACGAAGCCGGCCGCAAAGGCGGCGGCGATCAGCATCAGGGCAAGGTCGAGGGTGACTTCAAACATGGCAGGGCTCCGGCAGGACGGCGCCTTCTGCGGCGGGGCGCGGGGGAAGTAAAGGTGTGGTGGGTGGGGACGGTCTGCGGGACAAAGCTGCCGCGTGTCATCCCGCCCGCCGCCGCTTGCCTTGGCGAAGGCCATCGCCTTCGCCACGCACTGCCATCTCATCCCGCCGGTCGGGCCCCCAAAGGGCCCGGCCAGCGCCCGCCCTCCCTGCCCGGCCACGGGCCGGGCGTTCTTCGCGGAAATCCTCCACTGGAGGATTTCTGATCGCTCATCACCCCTCTGCGGGCGCTACTCGCCCACCAGGTCGGGCGCTGGCCTCAATCGGTTTCGGGCTGCCGGTGGCTCTGGGTGCATTCGTCGCGCACGGGCGGGGCGAGGCAGTGCCTCGCCTGTTTCCGCCCGATCCGAGCGGTGCGAAATTCGCAACGGGCGCCGAATAAGGCCCCGCCGCTACCCCGCGTCCCCGCCCTTCACCGCCTCCATCCGCGCGCCGAACTCGCGGCGCAGCGCCTTGCGCATCTCGGCGGCGCGGTGGCGCTGGCGTTCGGTTTCCGTCTTGGGCACGTAAGCCGGCACCTCGGCGGGGCGGCTTTCGTCGTCCACCGCGACCATGGTGAAGTAGCACGAATTGGTATGCCGCCGCGCGCCCGAGCGGATGTCTTCCGCCTCGACCCTTATCCCCACCTCCATCGAGGTCCGCCCGGCATGGTTGATCGCGGCGCGGAAGGTCACCAGCTCGCCCACATGGATCGGCTGCAAGAAGAACACCTGATCCACCGACAGCGTCACCGCATAGCGCTGCGAGAAGCGCGAGGCGCAAGAGAAGGCGACCCGGTCCAGCAGGTTCAGCAGCGCCCCGCCATGCACCTTGCCGGAAAAGTTCGCCATGTCCGGCGTCATCAGCACCGTCATCTCCAGCTGGCGCCTGCTGGCTTCATGCTCGGTCATGTCATCCCCCGACTTGCGCGCCGATCACAGCACGAAGTCTGCGGCCGCGTAACCCTGGATATACAGCAGCGCCGTCAGGTCGCCGTGGTTGATGCGGATATCGCACTCGGCCGCCACCGCGGGCTTGGCGTGCAGCGCGACCCCGGCCCCGGCCATGCCCAGCATCCCCAGATCGTTGGCGCCGTCGCCCACCGCCATCACCTCATCGTGCCGCAGCCCCAGCCGAGCCGAAATCTCGCGCAAGGCCGCCATCTTCGCCTCGCGCCCTAGGATCGGCTCGGCGACGCGCCCGGTCAGCAGGCCGCCCTCGACCAGCAGCGTGTTGGCGCGGTTCTCGTCGAACCCCAGATGCGCCGAGACGGCGGCGGTAAAGGCGGTGAACCCGCCCGAGACCAGTGCCGCATATCCCCCCGCCGCCTTCATCGTGGCAATCAACTCGCGCCCGCCGGGCGTATAGGTGATCCGCTCCGCCAGCACCTGGGCGATCACGCTCTCCGGCAACCCGGCCAGCAGCCCGACGCGTTCCTTCAGCGCCGCCTCGAAATCCAGCTCGCCATTCATCGCACGCGCGGTGATCCCTGCCACATGCGGGCCGACGCCGGCCATGTCAGCAAGCTCATCAATGCACTCCTGCCCGATCATCGTGCTGTCCATGTCCGCCAGCAGCATCCGCTTGCGCCGCCCCGCCGCCGGCTGCACCACCAGATCGACGCGCATCGCCTGAAGCCCTTCCCACACCTCCCAAAGGTTGCCGGGCAATGCGGGCACGCCGAACTCTGCCGCGATCCCCGGCGCCAGCCAGCGCGCATCGCCGCCGCCCCAGGCATTGCGCAGCGATTCCACCGTCTCGCGGTGCAGATCGGCGCGGGCGGGGCTGGCCAGCAGGGTCACGACGGCATCGGTGGGCAGTTCACTCATCGCTGGGGTGTCCTTGGCGGAAGGTCTCCGATGGTGGAGCTGGGGCATCGCATTCCTGCAATGCCGTGCTGATTACGGCAATTCTCCCTCCTGCGCCAGTATGGGGACAGGCGCATGTGCAACTTCCCACGAAATCGCTTCGCCACATCTGCGGCTAGTCCCGGCGGTCGAGACGGCAGCAAGTGTGGCTGCACACCCGTCCTGCACGGACTTGCCGCTCGAGCCTGCATTCTGCATCGGCTCGATGCGTCAGTTTCGTCGAGTGCAGCGTACGGTCGGACAGAAGGATTTTACTGGCTGCGGCTAGGTGTTTGATCCCACGGTTTGATGGTGCGATCCTTTCTCAGGAATGGAAGGAAGCACTAAGGGACAAGTTTGTCACGGGAGCTCCACGACCACGCACGCCGTCAGAGCTGCAATACAGCGATCGCAAGCTTCGCTCGCGCAGCTGAGCCGGGACCTCGGCATCAATCCGAAGACGGTTGCGAAGTGGCGGAAGCGGGCGACGGTCGAGGATATGAAGACCGGGCCGACGGAACCTCGCTCGACGGCTTTGACCGAAGCCGAGGACGCGGCAATCGTCGCGTTCCGGCGCCACACGCTCCTTCCGCTGGACGACTGCCTCTATGCACTGCAGCCGTCTATCCCGCATTTGACGCGGTCAGCGCTGCACCGTTGCCTGCAGCGACATGGCGTCTCGCGGCTGCCGGATGTCGAGGGCGACAAGCCCAAGCGCCAGAAGTTCAAGCGCTACCCCATCGGGTTCTTTCACATCGACATTGCCGAGGTGCAAACGGCTGAAGGCAAGCTCTATCTCTTTGTGAGCATTGACCGAACGGCCAAGCTCGCCGTGGCTCAACTCGCTGCAACGGCTGACAGAAAGACGGCCTAGGAGTTCCTGCAGCACATGCTCGAAGCAGTGCCCTATCAGGTCCACACCATTCTCGCCGATCGAGCCATTGGAACGCCATTGGTCCGAGAGACAATGGCGTGGAGCATCCAGTTCGCCGAGCAGCCCAGGAACCGGAACACCATCTATTCCCGGCCGATGCGCTTTGACATGATCTGCGAAGCCAACGGGATCGAGCACCGGCTGACCAAACCCAACCACCCGTGGAGCCGCGAGCGTCTGAAAACAGTCCGGGGGACCGTTTTCCCGAGCGGCGGTCAGGTCGAGCGAATGAACAGAACGATCAAGGACGCGACTGTGAAACGGTTCCACTACGAAACCCACGATCAGCTGCGAACGCACCTCGCCGATTTCCTCGCAGCCTACAACTTCGCCCGCAGACTGAAGACCCTGAACGGCCTCACGCCCTACGAATACATCTGCAAAATCTGCACAGCAGAGCCAGATCGATTCATCCTTGACCCGATCCACCAGATGCCGGGACTGAACAACTAGTGATCTGAGCATTGATTTGTGCCAAATCGTGCCTCAAGCGCAGAAGGAGCATTCCATGTTCGACCCGCTCAAGAACCGCAGCCAGTCCCTGAGCGGCCCGGCGGCCCGGCGACCGAACGCATCCCGGTCACGCCGCCCGACAACGCCGATCTCCCGATTGTCGGCGTAGCAATCCTGCCGGTGGGCATGCGCCGCGTGATGGCCACGGGCACCACCGCGACCAGCATTCATCGCTTGGCGGCTGATGTAGGCCAGGTGGGGATGCGGACTTGGTGCGACGGCGCTGTCGGTGCGGCCGCGGACATTTTTTCCTGCGCAAGTTTCGGGGGCTTTCGGCTTGCACCCCTGTTGAAATAGAACCGAGCCACCTGACCGCAGCTGCTCTTGATCTGCGGCTAAACTTCCGGATTCTACCGAAACCAAAATACTGGACCTTGGGCCGCAGAAACTGAAATAGGCCGCCCGTCAGGGCGGCGAACTCCTTCTTCCTGCAAAGATGCAAAAATGAAAAAAATCGCACCGGCGAAGCCGGCCACATCCTTCTCTTCGAGGACAAAAAACAAAAGACCCTGAAAAAGAACCCACCGAAGCCTGGAAATAGAGAAATAGCAGGATAGGGAGCCTCTCATCGTTCCGCGTCCCTCAAGTCAGCCTGCGGCACTCGGAAAGCACGATCTCGATGGCCTGGTTGCAGACTGCAGACGCCCACCCCGAAACCGGCTGAGATCGCGTCTTCAGCTTCCGTCGCACCGTGCCACAGATGACCCCTCTATCGGGGTGCGGTGCCATGCACCCGGATTGCTGCAGGTCCCCCAGCAGCCCTTCCGGAGCATGGCACCGCATCATGGCTTGCTCTCATCGGGGCATGCCTGCTTCCTGACCTCCGCCATCTCTGCGATCCCGGCCGTCCTTGCCTGCCTCAGGCAGCACAGCAGCATCCACCGTCCGGACCTGCGCAAGCCAGTGATCCAGATTTGCCCCGGCGAGCCGACGCTGCCGCAGCAGGTCCCGCGCCATAGCCAGCAGAAGGTCCTGCTGTCCGGCCAAGATAGACTTGGCCCGACTCTCGGCGCCTTCGAGCCTGCGCCGGACCAGCAGCCGTAGGCCCGGATCGCGCAGTGCCAGATCGGGTGATCCATCGCTCCATACCGGACCGTTCCAACCCAAGCCGAGCTGCGTGTGCACCGCGAGTGCCAAGCGCGTTGCGTGCGCCAGATCGGACTCCGCACCACCGCCGCAGCCTGCCGAGACCTGAGCGAACACCACGGCCTCCGCCGCCCGCCCCGCAAGCTGTGTGGCGAGCTCGACCTCGATGTCCGACATCATCGACGCATTGTGCCGTTGCTGCCGTGCGGTCTCGCCGCCGTCCGGCAGCAGCGTGATCCGGGTGACAGTGCTGTTGCGCAACGCAGCTGCGACGATGGCATGGCCGCATTCATGCACGGCGACGCGCCAGTCGACGGTCGAGGTGTCGGCGCCGAGGCCGAGGGCGTGGGCGACATCCCCGAGCGTCAACTCCCGCGCTTCGTGCCGCGCGAGGGACCGCGCCGACCGGATCGCGGCATCGAGATCGGCGGCGCTGCGCCCGACCGCACGCCGTGCCAGATCGCAGATCTCTGCCGGCGGAACTGCGGAACCGAGATGGCGAACCAGGACTCCGGCCAGCATGGCGGCGTCGGGCAGCGGAACCGGCACATGATGGTCGAACCGGCCTGGCCTCAGAACCGCCGGGTCGATCGCGCCGATATTGTTGCAGGCGCCGACGACGATGACCCCCTCCTGGCGCGAGATGCGGTCCATCTCCGCAAGAAATCCATTGACCACTTGCCGACGATAGTTCGTGCCGTGGCGGTCGCTGTCTTCGCGATTGCCGACTGCATCGATCTCGTCGATGAACAAAATCGCCGGCGCCTGCCGCCGCGCCGCCGCGAACGAGGATTGCATCTCCCGCAGCATATCCCCGAGGTGCCCGGCCGCTTGCCAGGTCGCGAAGCTGGCTTCGATGAGCGCGATGCCGGCGCTGGCCCCCATCGCGCGCGCCATCCAGGTCTTGCCGGTGCCGGGCGGGCCGTAGAACAGGGCGGAGCGCGACAGGTCGGCCCATGTCACCCTCCCGCTGCGCCAGGCCCCCAGATCGGCGACCATGCGGCGGGCGATGATCAGCGCCTCGGACTCGCCGGTCATCTGCTCGAGCGTCGGCCCAGATGCTGAGCTCGGCGGTGCTGATTGCATGGTGAGCTTTGCGAGCCGCTGAACAACCGCCAGGGGAGTATCGGCGCGCAATGCCAGCTGAAATGTTGCCCGCGGGATCGCCGCGAGGGCGGCGTCCGAGGGCAGAGCGGCACGGACCGCGCGCTCGTCGATCCGGCCTGTTGCCGAATGCGTGTGCCGCAGCAGCGTGATCAGGATGTCGCCGTTAAGAGCGGGTAGGGCAACCGGCGTGGGGAGCAGGGACTCCACATCAGACGGCGCATCTGTCTCTGCGGCCAACGCGATCAGAATCGGCGCTGGCGCATCCATAGCGGTGCCGATCGCCTCGATGAAACGTGCTGCACCAACAGTCGTGATGCGTCCCGCCGTTCGTTCGGGCGACACGATCAGCAGCGTCGGATCGCCACCGGGGTCGAGGTGCTGAGAATTCGCACGCCAGGTCGCAGGGAGAAACCCGCGCTGAACGGGCGATCACCTGCTGGTGCTCGTCTGCCCCGAGCACTGACATCACCTCCTCAGCGGCCGCGATCATCTGCGCATCTGTAGGGCGTTCGGTTTCGTGCCAGGACAACACAAGATGAGACGCGGGCGCGCGCAGGCCCGGGTTGAGGCCCGCGGAATACTGCATCTGCCGCGCGGCATCCGGCCAGTCCCCGGCCAGGTTCACCACGCGTGTGAGGACTGCCTTGCTGCAGATGTAGCGGAGCCTGGCCGCGAACGGGTCGCGTTCTGGCACCAGCCCGGGGCTATTGCGGATCTTCTTCGCCAGCATCGGTACGCCCCCGCATTACCTGGCTCTGAAGCTTCAGCACATCGGCCGCCAGTTGCCTGATCTCGCTGCGCGGATCACAGCCACCGCGCCCCTTGCCGTCGCGCAGCAGGGCCGAGAGGTGCGCGCCATGGCGGGCCAACAACCCGCAGATCACGCGCCGCTCCCGCGCGCCTGCCCCGTCCTGGTGCAGCCGGTCGAGCGCCCAGGCGCTGAGGCTCGGATAGCCGCTGGTCGCCGCACGCGCCTCCAGCGCGCGCTTGTCTTCGATGCTCATCCGCAGACTGACCGTCGCCGTCAGTCTGCGCTTGTCAGAACGCCGCTCGCCATCGCCTGCCTGCGCCATGGCTGCCTCACACCTCTCCGGCGCGCGCGGGGGGAGCGATTGCGGACGGTGCCGGCCCAGTGCTGCGGATCTGCCCGGAGGCGCGACCCATAGGTTTTGCCGTCGCTGGCGCGTCAGGTCCTGCCGCCCTTTCCATCGCGCGAGCCTTGCGCAAGGCGGTCGCGAGGGTACTGGCGCTGATCGGCACATCCTGGTTGTTGATCAGGGCTGCGATGTCACGCAGAGAATATCCCTGTTCGATCGCGTGCCGGATTTCCTGCTGCAGCTCGAGCACCATCTCCTGGGCACCGAACTGCATGCGGGGTTTGGCGGGCAGCGTGTTCAGCATCGTCCGGATCTGTTCGAGCTGGTCGCGCGGGATGCGCAGTGGGGCACGTTTCATCTGTCGGTCCTCCTGTGTTTTGTAGGCCGACCCCATCAATATGCCTGGACACCGAAAATCATCGAACAGGCTCTCCTGCTGCCACGGAAGGTTTGCCTGACTGCAGTTCAAGGTTGTTCTGGAAAGGCGCTGAATGGCGGTTCTGCTGTCTGACCAGCGTGTCAGACCGGGCGATCAGCGGCTGTTGTGAGGAATGCCCTGTTCTGCTGCGCTTAGAGGTTCGACTTGAGCAGGGTATGCGGACGGTGTGACCGCCATGGTATCAGCGACAGGGCCAGATGCCCGGCCGGCGAGCAGGCTTGCTTCTATGGGGTCTGAAGGGAGACGGCGCGGGAGGCTGCGGAGGGGGCAGGGGACAGGCCGCGGTGCCGCTGCGCCTCCGCAGTCTGGAAGTCCGCAGGCGGACATGGATCGTGTGCCTCTGCGCGACACCTGAGCCGCAGAAGGCAGGCGTCGACGTTCTGGACAGGTGCGGCAAACCGTCCAACGGTCCAACAGGTCCAACGGCCCGCGGAGGGGAGGCCATTTCTTCATTGTCGAAAGCCATGACGCCAACCCCCGCTGGACACCCACAGGCCGGTCGGCGCAAGCGGATCCTTGGTGCGGTGCAGTCGCAATGTCGCATGGCCCGGACCCGGACCGCGCCTCCGGCGAGACATGCTAAACATGTGGACAACCGCCAGAGGCTTGTTCTCAGCCCCGTTTGCGCCCCTATGATGGGTGTCGGTCAACAACATGAGCACCGACATGACAATCATCGATCCCAGTTTCCTGGCAGGCGCACCCATTGCTGCCGCCGAGACTGCTGTGCGCGCACCGCCTCCGGACCAGGAGCAGACCGCGCAGAGCGTCATCGTCGGCGACTGTCTGGATGTCCTGCGCGCCATGCCGGCCGGCAGCATCGACGCCGTGGTCACCTCTCCCCCCTACAACTGCGGGGTTGCCTACCGCAGCTATGACGACAAGCAGCCTCGGGACCTCTACCTGCAATGGATGGGCGACGTCGCCCAGCAGATCGCCAGGGTGTTGACCCACAATGGTGGCCTGTTCCTGAACCTCGCGCCGACCAGCACGGACCCGTGGATCGCCGCGGATGTCGCGGGCCGGTTCCGCCAGCACCTGACCCTTCAGAATCGCATCACTTGGGTTAAGTCGATCTCGGTCGACGGCGAGACGCGGGGGCATTTCAAACCGATCAACAGCACCCGATTCTTGAACCGGACCAACGAGGAGATCTATCATTTCACGAAGCGCGGGGATGCAGTGATCGATCGCCTGGCCATCGGGGTGCCCTACCAGGACAAGTCCAACGTCAGCCGCTGGAAGCAAGCGGGAGACCGGCGCTGTGCGGGAAACAGCTGGCATATTCCCTATGAGACGATCCGGAGCAAAGGGGGCAGGCACAACCATCCGGCGGCATTCCCCGTCGGTGTGCCGCTGCGCTGCCTCGGGATGCACGGGAAGAAGGGGTTGGTGCTCGACCCGTTCCTGGGCTCCGGGACTACGCTGGTCGCGGCCGGGATGGCTGGCTGGAGCGGCATCGGCATTGAGATTGATGAGGTCTACGCAGACGCCGCGAGGCGGCGGGTTGCAGAGATCTCTCGCGGATGAGAGCTAGCGTCCTAGCCGGCGCGGATAGCATTAGTGATGGCGGACGGTCGACCATCGCTGACAACAGCCTGAACCGGCACTTCGAGGCGGCTAGGTCGGGATACGGTAGCGGGCCTTTGGCTGACGCGGCTGGTGAGGCTGGTGCGGTCGGTCGTCGAGACGGTTCTGGGCGCGAGCGGCAGAAGCTGGTGAAGGATGCTGCCGAACTGGCAGGTGCGTGCCGAGATGGCCCTACCTGATGATGACCGTATTCGGCTCACTCGGGATGCCAACGGCATTCGGTCTGAAGGCGGGTCATGCCCCGGGGGTATGCGCCGCGGAGAGATCGCGCCGCCCGGCATGGGCCGAAAATGAGACTGGCACCCTGTTGAAGGGGGAGATCAGACCTAAGAGCGTTTGTGCGCGGTTTGCAGGCCCTGCACGTTCCACCACGACAGGCCGTTTCCTGAACCCCAGGAAGCGGAAATAGCCGATCGAGCGGATGCCTGGTTCGATGGCACTATGATAGGGACGCAGATAGAAAGAGCGGCCAGCGCGGCGGGATCTCCGGGCCGGGTGACCATGCCGCAGCCCTCGACCTCGCGCGCCAGCGCGGTGCCGGGCTCGGCGGTGGCGATCACCGGCCGACCCGAGGCCAGCATGTTGGTCAGCTTCGAGGGCAGCACCAGATCCGCCGCGCCGGCGATCTGCGGCAAGAGGTGGACGGTTGCCATGCCGAGCGTGTCCGAGAATTTCTCCAGCGGTTGCAGCGGGAAGAAGCGCACATTGTCCAGCCCTTCGGCCAGCCGCATCAGCTCGGCCTTGAACGAGCCGTCGCCGCAGATCGCAAAAGTCAGATCCGTGCGATGCGCCAGCAGCCGCGCCGCCTGCGGGATCACCTCGATCCCCTGCTTGTTGGCAAGGTTGCCGGAATAGAGCGCCACATGCGGCGTCGTAATGCCAAGCTCCCCGCACATCGGCGAGCGGCCGGTCACCGGGGTGACCTTCGCCAGATTCGCCCAGTTGCGCAGCTCGAACACCTTGCCGGCGGGAACGCCCTTCCGGGCCAGCTTGGCCAGCATCGGATCCGAGATCGAGGAGATGCGGTCGAACCGCCGCAACGCCCAGGCCTCGAAGCCCTTGGCAAGCCGGCCGACCCGGCTGTCTTCCGTCAGCAGGCCGGTGGCGAAGGCCGCCTCGACCTCGTAATCCTGGATGTGCAGCCAGGTCTTCGCGCCCGAGATCCGCGCCGCCGGCACTCCGGCCAGCGCCGACATCATCGAGGGCGCGATCACCATCACCAGATCCGGCCGCCTGGTCAGCGCGGCGCAGATCGCGCGGGGCAGCGCGGTCAGGGCAAAGCTCAGGTGATGCAGGATGCGCTTCGCCCCCGTCGGGTTCGCCGGCACGTAGAGCGGGCAATGGGTGACATGCAACTTCGGCAGGTCCGGGCGCGGGCGCTCGCTGCGATAGGCAAAGCGCGGCCAGCCCGCCATCACCTTCCAGGCCGGGAAATAGGGCTGCGCCGTGATCACCCGCACCTCATGCCCGGCCTCTGCCAGCATCTCGGAAAGGCCAGTGGTATACACCGCCGTCGAGATGATCTCGGGCGCGTAATTGATGCCAAGGATCAGGACGCGCATGTCTGGCCCCAAGGCTGCGACGCGCCCAGCCGGCCCGC
>Ga0209024_1001640_pt1 | contig 16854 bp, 18 predicted proteins | sample AutmiccommunBRH5_FD_187380 | JGI IMG/M metagenome (GOLD analysis project Ga0209024, IMG submission 187380) | Deep subsurface microbial communities from Mt. Terri, Switzerland - Autotrophic microbial communities BRH/5 (SPAdes) (version 2) | ecosystem: Environmental > Aquatic > Deep subsurface >...
TGAAGCGCCGATTTTCGGCGCGCCGGAATGCGAGGCGCAGCCATCGGATCGCAAGAAGATCGTCATTCTCGGCGGCGGCCCGAACCGGATCGGGCAGGGGATCGAGTTCGACTATTGCTGCTGCCACGCCTGTTTCGCCCTGTCGGATGCGGGCTACGAGACGATCATGGTCAACTGCAACCCTGAAACCGTGTCGACCGACTATGACACGTCGGACCGGCTCTATTTCGAGCCGCTGACCGCGGAAGATGTGCTGGAAATCCTGCACGTCGAGCAGCAGTCGGGCGAACTGGTCGGGGTGGTCGTGCAATTCGGCGGGCAGACGCCGCTGAAACTGGCGCAGGCGCTGGAAGATGCGGGCATTCCGATCCTCGGCACCTCGCCGGACGCGATCGACCTCGCCGAGGACCGGGAGCGCTTTGCCAAGCTGGTCCACAAGCTCAAACTGAAGCAGCCGGAAAACGGCATGGCCCGGACCCGCGACGAAGCGGTCAAGATCGCCGAACGGATCGGCTATCCGGTGCTGCTGCGGCCAAGCTTCGTGCTGGGTGGCCGGGCGATGGAGATTGTCGACGGGCCGGCGCAGCTGGAAGATTATATCAACACCGCGGTGAAGGTGTCGGGCGACAGTCCAGTGCTGGTCGACCAATATCTGCGCGACGCGGTCGAGGTCGATGTCGATGCGATCTGCGATGGCGACGAGGTCGTGGTCTGCGGCGTGCTGCAGCATATCGAGGAAGCCGGCGTCCATTCCGGCGACAGCGCCTGCTCGATCCCGCCCCATAGCCTGAGCGACGAGATCATCGCCGAAATGGAGCGGCAGACCGAAGCGCTGGCTTTCGGGCTGAAGGTCAAGGGGCTGATGAATATCCAGTTCGCGGTCAAGGATGGCGAGGTCTATCTGATCGAGGTCAATCCGCGGGCCAGCCGGACGGTGCCCTTTGTCGCCAAGGCGATCGGCGTGCCGGTTGCCAAGATCGCCTCGCGGGTAATGGCGGGCGAGAAGCTCAAGGACCTGCCGGTGATCAACCGCCATATCGACTATATCGCGGTCAAGGAGGCGATGTTCCCGTTCAACCGCTTCCCCGGTGTCGATCCGATCCTGTCGCCGGAAATGAAATCGACCGGCGAAGTCATGGGCATCGACCGGAGCTTTCCGATCGCCTTCGCCAAGGCGCAACTGGGCGCCGGCAACATATTGCCCGATGGCGGAACGATCTTCATCTCGGTCAAGGAAACCGACAAGAAGGTCATCGAACCAGCCGCACGTCTGGCCGAGAAGCTGGGTTTCCGGCTGATCGCGACGTCCGGGACCGCGGACTATCTGTCGGAGAAGGGGATCAGCGTCGAGAAGGTCAACAAGGTCGCCGAGGGGCGTCCGCATATCGTCGACCGGATCAAGGATGGCGAAGTCAATCTGATCTTCAACACGACCGAAGGCTGGCAGTCGCTCAAGGACTCCAAATCGATCCGGGCGGCGGCGCTGGTGGGCAAGATTCCGATCTTTACAACCGCTACGGCCAGCAATGCCGCGATGCAGGCGATTGAGGCGATGCGCGATGAGACGCTTGAAGTTCGCGCGTTACAGTCCTATTATAGGGCTTCGCAGAGTTAATTTTCCGACATTTTGTCAAACTGCGGGCGGCCTTTGCAGAAAGGGGCCGCCGGGAAACTGTTTTTGACGCCGCACGGCTGAAATCGGCGGCGAATCAGCAAGGAAAGGCCAAGAATATGGCTGTTGAAAAAGTACCAATGCTCGCCGAAGGCCATGTGAAGATGGAAGCCGAACTGAAGGCGCTGAAGGCGGAGCGGCCGATCATTGTCGACGCGATCGAAACCGCGCGCGCCCATGGGGACCTTTCGGAAAATGCCGAATATCATGCGGCCAAGGAACGGCAGGGCCAAGTCGAGGCCACGATCGGGGATCTGGAGGACAAGCTGTCCCGCGCGCAGGTCATCGATCCGAAGACCCTGTCGGGCGACAAGGCGGTGTTCGGTGCAACGCTGACCCTGCTCGACGAAAATGACAAGCCGGTGAAATATCAGCTGGTCGGGCAGGCGGAAGCCGATGCCAAGGCCGGCAAGATCAGCTACAATTCGCCGATTGGCCGGGCCCTGATCGGCCGCAGCGTCGGCGACGAGATCGAAGTGACCGTGCCGTCGGGGGACAAATATTTCGTGCTCGACAAGATCGAGTTCATCTAGCGTCGATGAACCTGCCGGCCGGAAAACTCACCAACGGGCTGATTATCGCCAATGTCGTGATTTTCCTGGTGATCTGGCTGTTCGGCTGGGAGCAGCAGGCGATATTGCGCGGCGGCATGTTTCCGATCCGGCTGAGCGGTGAGGCGCTGGACCTGTCTGGCTATGGCTGGCTGGTGCCGGCCTGGCTGACGCCGCTTTCCTCGGCTTTCCTGCACAGCGGCTTGCTCCACCTCGCTTTCAACATGCTGATGCTGCTGTTTTGCGGCCGCTTTGTCGAGCAGGCGATGGGGCCGGGATTGATGGCGTTGCTTTACCTGGTGGGTGCCTATGCCGCCGCCCTGGCGCAATATGCCACCGACAGCGTTTCGATGATTCCGATGGTCGGAGCCAGCGGGGCGATTTCCGCGGTACTCGGGTCCTATGCGCTGCTCTTCGCGCGCAACCGGGTCGATGCCGTGGGCCCGATTCCCAGCCATATCGTGCGGATCATCTGGCTGACGATGGCGTGGATCGCAATCCAGCTGATGATCGGGGTCGCGACCAGCGGCAGCCTTCAGGGCATCGCGATCTTCGCGCATATTGGCGGATTCGTGGCGGGACTGTTGTTGACCCGGCCGCTGCTGGAGTGGCGTTTTCGCGGCGCCTAGAGCTCTTCGGGCAGGTCCGGTTCGAGCAGCTTGTGCAAATGGACGACGACATATTTCATCTCGGCATCGTCGACCGTCATCTGCGCCTTTGAGCGCCAGGCATCTTCCGCCGTGTCATAGTCGGGATAGACGCCGACCAGATCCATCTTGTCGAGATTGACGAATTCCACTCCGCGCGGGTCCTTGACCCGCCCGCCCATGACGAGATGGATTTTGCTGCGCTGTTCGCTCATTTCTTGCCCTGATTTTCTTCTTTTACCGCATCCTGTGCGGCGGTGATCGCGGTCTTAGCAGCCTCGATGGCTTTGCCAAACAGATCCTTGAACTGCGAGCGCATATTGTCGTTGCTGAGGCCGAGTTCAGCGATCTGGTCGCGGCTGGCTTCCCTGGCGGCCTGATAGGCGGTCTTGACGGTGTCGTTGACCTTGCGGCCAGCTCGACCGACATATTTGCCCTCGGCCCTGCTCCTGGGCAGCAATGCACCGATGAGAATGCCCAGCGCGGCGCCGCCGGCGACGATCGCCAGCGGACTGCTGGAAATGGTTTCTTCGGATTTCGCCAACGCCTTTTTCGCGGCGTCCCTGGTGGACGCCACGCCATCGGCGGCCTTGTCGCGTCCTTCGCCGAGCAGGGCTGCCGCCCGGGCCTTGCTTTGGGACATTTTTTCCCGCGCTGCGGCCGATCCCTCGCTGGCCAGGCCTTTCGCCGATTCGAGCCGTTCCCGGGACGCAGCGCGGGCCTTGTCGATATTGTCGGTCAGCTTGTTCATGATCTATTCCTCGCTTGTATCCGGTTCGGAATTCTTACGCCTGGCAATGAGTTTGGCAATCGGTTTTCGCATCGCGATCAGCGTCGCGGTCGCGGCGACCGTGGCGGTAAGGCCGGGATTCGCGCGAATCCCGCCGAGCGCCTCCGATCCGACCAGGCGCGCCCGGTCTGCGACCTTGCGCTTTGCTTCCGCCACGAGGTTGGCGGGTTTCAGCCGTTCCCGGGTTTCCCGCGTGTCGCGCTTCAGATTCTGGCGCGCCAAATCCCGGTCGATAGCCAGGCTGCGCAGGCTGAATATGTCATCATTGGTTTTCGGCATTGTCACTCTCACGCATCATCTTCATCCAGCGGCAGTTTTTTCGCTCGGCTGATCGCCATTTTCATGAGCAGCGCGGCAACCAGCAGCGCGGCCCCGGTTACGATCGCGGTTGCGGCCACCGGGCCCAGATAGGTGGTGACGATCAGCAACAGTCCCAGAATCAGGCTGATCAAGGCCATGCTGCCGCAGATCAGGGCAATTCCGAACAATGTCAGAATATGCTTGGTCGCCGCCATGTTGACCGACAATTTTACCCGATAATATTCGACCTCGGCCAGCGCCAGCACCCGGACATCCTCGATCAAGTCAGTGACTTGCGCCGTCAGCGTTTTCTTCTCCGGCTCATCGGCAGCCGGGGCCGCGGCATCGTGGGGAACCCGCTCTTCATCCAAATCCGAAATATCCTTGTCCTGCAACATCCGTCACCCGATAGGCTGGCGGCGCCATGCTACACCTCTGTGTCGCGATCATCCATCCCAGACTTTATCAGACGGGATACCAGAAAGCCGACCACGGCTGCGGCTCCGATTGCCACCGCGGGGCTTTTGCGCACATAGTTGCGCGCGTCTTCCACCATCTCGTCGATTTCCTTGGCGTTGAGTCTTTCGGCAAAGGAAGATACCGCATCGGCGGCCGAACGGGCATAATTGCCATATTTTTCACCGACATTGTCGTCGATGGTTTTGGCGCTGTCCTCGATCATCTTGCTCAGATTCTCGATCGCGCTGCCGGTGCGGTCCTTGCCCTGGCTGGCGGCTGATCTGGCCTTGGTGAGAGCGCGATCCTTGAAATCATTTTCGCTATTCTTGCTGGTCGCTCCGGCCTTGGTCGCGCCCGCCTTCAGGGGAGCGGCCTTTTGCGCTCTCGACGTGCGCCTTTCCGAAGTGTCTTTCGTGGCTGCGGACTTTTTGGCGGCGGGTTTCCTGGCCGCGGCCTTGCTGGTTGTCTTTCCGGTTGATTTCTTGTCGTCTGCCATGATCGATATTCCTTCTTCCATTGTTCCTTGCCAACACCCCACAAGCCGAAAGCGTTCCATCTTTGGATACAATCTTTCCAAAATGGTAGCATTTGCTTTAGAATCAAGGGGCAAGGCGGCGATAAAAGCTGTGCAATGGATTGCAAGACGCGGGTCATCGCGATAAGGCCGTGACCATATATTTCTCTTGTTCGGGAGCCTTTTTCCATGACCGCAATTATCGACCTTCATGCCCGCCAGATTCTGGACAGTCGCGGCAACCCGACGGTGGAGGTGGACATTTTGCTGGAAGACGGCAGCTTCGGCCGGGCTGCGGTTCCGTCCGGTGCTTCGACCGGGGCCTATGAAGCGGTCGAATTGCGCGATGGCGACAGCAGCAAATATCTGGGGAAGGGCGTTCTCAAGGCGATCGATGCCGTCAACGGCGAGATCAAGGACGCGCTGACCGATCTCGACGCCGAGGACCAGGAGGAACTGGACGCGGTTATGATCGCGCTGGACGGCACTGCGAACAAGAGCCGGCTGGGTGCCAATGCGATATTGGGCGTCAGTCTGGCCGTGGCAAAGGCGGCAGCGGACGCGCGCGGCCTGCCTCTATATCGTTATGTCGGCGGCGTGTCGGCGCATGTCCTGCCGGTGCCGATGATGAATATCATCAATGGCGGCGAGCATGCCGACAATCCGATCGATTTTCAGGAATTCATGGTGATGCCGGTCGGCGCGGACAGCCTGGCCGAAGCCGTTCGCTGGGGCTCGGAAATTTTCCATACGCTGAAAAAGGGCCTGTCGGAAAAGGGCCTGGCAACCGCTGTCGGCGACGAAGGCGGCTTTGCTCCCAATCTCGGGTCGACCCGCGAAGCGCTCGATTTCATCATGGCTTCGGTGGAAAAGGCCGGGTTCAAGATCGGAGACGAAGTGGTGCTTGCACTGGATTGTGCCGCCACGGAATTTTTCAGGGATGGCAAATATCATATCTCCGGCGAGGGCAAGGTGCTCAGCCCGGCGGAAATGTCGGACTATCTGGCCGACCTGTGCCGCGACTATCCGATCAAGTCGATCGAGGACGGCATGTCGGAAGATGATTTCGAAGGCTGGAAGCTGATCACCGATGCCGTCGGTGACAAGGTGCAGCTGGTCGGCGATGATCTGTTCGTGACCAATCCCGAGCGCCTGTCGATGGGCATTGCGGACGGGCTGGCCAATTCGCTGCTGGTGAAGGTCAACCAGATCGGAACCCTGTCCGAGACCTTGGCCGCGGTACGGATGGCCCATAATGCATCCTATACGGCAGTCATGTCGCACCGGTCCGGCGAGACCGAAGATTCCACCATTGCCGATCTGGCGGTTGCGACCAATTGCGGTCAGATCAAGACCGGCAGCCTGGCGCGGTCGGACCGGCTGGCCAAATATAACCAGCTGATCCGGATCGAGGAAGAACTGGGCCATGTCGCACATTACGCCGGACGCTCGATTTTCAAGGCATAGCCGCTTCCTCCCGATTGGGGGGCATTTGGGCGCTGAACGTCGCAATCGGTCATCAAGCCTCTTGCCAGCGAATCACTTTTCTGATTCAAGGAGGATTATGGCGCAGCGTGCAAAAATATTTGATCTGATCAAGGCGGCTCTCGGGCCGGGATTCGCGCTGATGACCTTGCTGGCGATCGCCGGCTATGCCGTGCTGGGCCCGACCGGAATATTGGCCTGGGGTGATTACCAGGCCCAACTCGAAATGCGGGGCGTCGAGCTGGCCCGATTGCAGAGCGAGCGCGATGCGCTCGAAAACCGGGTGCAGTTGCTGGATCCAAAGGGAGTTGATCCCGATCTCGCCGGCGAGTTGTTGCGAAAGAAGCTGAATGTCGTCCATCCGGACGAGATCATCGTTCCGCTAAAATAATATTCGTCGGATACGAGCAGCAACAGCAATTTCCGGACTTTCTCAGAGTCTAAATGCTTGGGTAACGACATGGTTTTGGCTATGCTGCCTGTTCGTAAGAAAAAGGATCCCGCTCGCGTGGCAAAAGCTCCCCGGAAAACCGCACCAGCCAAAAAATCCGCACCGCCCAAGCGTGCGCCTGCCAAAGCCAAGCCCGAGGTGCATTCCACCGGCGGGTTGAAGGCCCCGATCTACAAGGCGACCACGGAAGAGATGCTGGATTTCTATGAGCAGATGCTGCTCATCCGGCGCTTTGAAGAAAAGGCGGGCCAGCTTTATGGTCTCGGCCTGATCGGCGGATTTTGCCATCTCTATATCGGTCAGGAAGCGGTCGTGACCGGCCTGCAATCGGCGATCAATCCAGGCAAGGACAGCGTGATAACCGGCTATCGCGATCACGGACATATGCTGGCCTGCGGAATTGATCCGAATATCGTGATGGCAGAGCTTACCGGTCGCGCTTCGGGCATTTCCAAGGGCAAGGGCGGCTCGATGCACATGTTTTCGGTTGAACATGGCTTTTATGGCGGTCACGGCATCGTTGGCGCGCAGGTTTCGCTCGGGACCGGTCTGGCCTTTGCTCATAAATATAAGGAAGATGGCGGCGTCTGTCTTGCCTATTTCGGGGACGGTGCTTCCAATCAGGGGCAGGTTTACGAAAGCTTCAACATGGCGGAGCTGTGGCAGCTGCCGGTGATCTTCGTGATCGAGAATAATCAATATGCGATGGGCACGAGCGTCAACCGCTCCTCCGCCGAGGACCAGCTCTACCGGCGCGGCGAGAGTTTCCGCATACCCGGCGTGCAGGTCGACGGCATGGACGTGCTGGCGGTTCGCGGCGCGGCGGAAGAAGTATTGAAGGACGTGCGCGGCGGTGGCGGGCCGGTGCTGATGGAGCTCAAGACCTACCGCTATCGCGGCCACTCGATGTCCGACCCGGCCAAATATCGAAGCCGCGACGAGGTGCAGGACGTACGGGAAAAATCCGATCCGATTGAACGGCTGAAGGCGGCCTTGCTGAAAGAGAAGGTCAAGGAGGAAGATCTGAAGGCGCTGGACAAAAAGGTCCGCAAGATTGTGCTGGAGGCGGCTGATTTCGCGGAAGAATCACCGGAACCGGAATTATCCGAACTCTATACCGACGTGCTGGTGGAGCAATATTGATGGCGATCGAGATCAAGATGCCCGCCCTGTCACCCACCATGGAAACGGGTACGGTGGCCAAATGGTTTGTCAAGGAAGGCGATGAAGTCGCATCCGGTGATATTCTGGCGGAAATCGAAACCGACAAGGCGACAATGGAATTCGAAGCGGTCGACGAGGGCGTGATCACCAAGATTCTCGTCGAAGCGGGATCCGACGAGGTTGCGGTCGGCACCGTCATCGCCGAAATGGCCGGAGAAGACGAAGAGACCGAGCCGGCCTCCGAGGAAAAATCCGACGAACCGGCGAAGGATGGCGGCGAGACGGAGTCGAAGGGCGAGATCGAAGACGAAGCCAGAGAGGAAGACGAGGAAGCCAAAGAGGAAGGCGAGGAACAATCAAACCCCGAGATCATGCAGGCGGCTCCGCCTGCGCCGGTTTCACGGGCCGAGGATCCGTCGGTGCCCGACGGCACGAAAATGGCTTCGCTTTCGGTTCGGGAAGCCTTGCGCGATGCGATGGCCGAGGAAATGCGCAAGGATGACACGGTATTCGTGATGGGCGAAGAGGTGGCCGAATATCAGGGCGCCTACAAGGTTACCCAGGGCCTGCTCGAGGAATTTGGCGGCAAGCGGGTGATCGACACACCGATTACCGAACATGGCTTTGCCGGCATTGGCGCCGGCGCGGCAATGGGCGGTCTGAAACCGATTGTCGAATTCATGACCTTCAATTTTGCGATGCAGGCGATCGACCAGATCATCAATTCGGCTGCCAAGACCAACTATATGTCCGGCGGCCAGATGCGCTGCCCGATCGTGTTTCGTGGTCCCAATGGTGCGGCCTCCCGCGTGGGCGCGCAGCATAGCCAGAATTATGGTCCGTGGTATGCGTCGGTTCCCGGACTGGTCGTCATCGCGCCTTATGACGCGGCCGATGCCAAGGGTCTCCTGAAGGCAGCGATCCAGTCGCCCGACCCGGTCGTGTTCCTGGAAAATGAGCTTCTCTACGGGCGGTCGTTTGATGTGCCGGAGCTGGACGACTATACGCTGCCGATCGGCAAGGCGCGGATCATTCGCGAAGGCAGCGATGTCACAATTGTCAGCTATTCGATCGGTGTCGGTCTGGCGCTTGAGGCAGCAGAGAATCTCGCCGGCGAGGGCATCGAGGCGGAAATCATCGATCTGCGAACGTTGCGGCCGCTGGACACGGAGACGGTCCTGAAGAGTCTTGCCAAGACCCATCGGATGGTGGTCGCCGAGGAAGGCTGGCCGACCTGTTCGATTGCGAGCGAGATCATTGCCCTTTGCATGGAACAGGGTTTCGACGATCTGGATGCGCCGGTAACGCGGGTAACCAACGAAGACGTGCCCTTGCCTTATGCGGCCAATCTGGAGAAGGCGGCGCTGATCGACAGCGCGCGAATAGTCGCGGCGGTGAAAAAGGTCTGCTACCGATAGACCGGAGGCGGAAAAAGGCGGAATTTTCGGCCTGGCGATCTAGCCCGGCGGATTATCCATCGTGCCATAGACGTTGCATTTCCACAACTCGCCGCTGGGTATGGCGCTGGCATTTTTCAGCGCATGATCATCCCGTTCACGCGCCACGAAGGCGCTCTGGTAGCGAATCACGGTATCGCCAAAAAACCGGTCTGAAATCAGCGGCTTGTAGTCGTATATGACTTCGGCAAAATTTATCGCGGTGGATGGGGAAGCCGTGATTTTATTCCCGGCCGGTCCGATGCCGGCGGCGAGACTGGCGTTATATCTGCCGTCATTTTCCTGACCGTAGGACGATGCGTAGCTGCTGTTGCCGCCGTAGCAGCGTTGCCAGCGTATCCATTGTCCGGCCTCGGAACCGGTCCTGCCATTGACCTCGAGATTGGACAGGATGATGCGCGCATTGGAAGAAAAGTCGATAGCCTCGCCGGTGAGATCCGCACCGGTAAATATCTCGCGAATGTCGGCTTCGTCGATTGATTCGCGCACGCGCGATGCGTTGTCGGCGACCAGCATCGCAATCTGGCTGACCTGCAGATGAGAGACGGCCAGGTTGGCGGTCTCCATCCCGGCCAAGCCAATCAGCAACATGACGGGCGCGGTAAAGGCAAACTCCAGCAATGCCAGGCCGCTGGTGTCTTCGATTATCGGCAGGGTCCGGAAGCGGTCGACCATCCTGGAGGTTCGATTTTTCATTGTCTTTGCCATCTTCATCTCCCCTCCTCCTAGTTCAGATCCGAGACGCACGTGGCGACCAGTTCGACCTGCGCACCGTAGGGTTGATTGCGTACGGCGGTGCTGTTGGAAATGGTCATGGTTTCGGCCAGTCCGATCATCGGTGCGAGCGGAAACAGCCGCGGCGAGACGATTTCGATCTTGTAGTTCACGATATCGTCAGGACCGCCGGTGCCGGCAATGCCATAGTCGGTATCGAAAACACCATTGTCGTTATTGTCGATGAAGCAGTCGCCGGGATCGACTGCACCATTGCCATTCTGGTCGAGCGTGAGCTTTTCCGGCTTGCCGATATTGGTGAAATCATAATAGCTTTCGGTCGAGATGTTGATCACCGCATCCTTGAGGACAAGATCATCCAGCCCGTTTTCCACCTGTGCCTTGATCTGCGCGGGGGTCATTTCGCCCGTGGACGCGTCGCGCGCGACCTTGTGCAGAACCGACTTGGACACCGTATCCACATAGCCGCGATAGCCCAGATCCATGATACCCAGAAGCATCAGAATGAACGGTCCCGCAACCAGCCCGAACTCGACCAGGGTGGCGCCGCGCTGGTCTCTCAGCAGCCGGAATTTCTTCAGCCATGACCTGGTCATTTCGACAACCTCAATCCGCCAATGGTTTTGGCAATATCGCCGAAGGCGGCCTGCAATGCAGCGTTGCTGGTCGCAGCGGCGGCATGGTTGGCACTGCTCGCGCATTTGAGCAGATGCGGCTGAATGGTCGAACTGGCGGTAAACTGGATTACCCAGACGGTCACGCCCTGAGCCTTGACCGCGCTGCACATCAACTGGAAACGCTGTGCCTGCCTGGCCTCATATTCGGTCTGGCCCGTGCCTGTCGGCGCGAGGCGTCCATCCAGATAATTATATCCGTAGACGTTATAGCGGTTGGGGAAGACGTTCAGATCGCCATCGGTCATGAAAATCAGGTGACGAGCGATATTGAACCCGTTCTTTGACCTTGAATTTTCCGCCGCAAACAGGCCCGTTGGAGAAAGGAATCGCGCGCCCCAGATCATGCCGATCGTGTGATTGGTATTGCCGGCTGGACTCAGCGAATTGATATAGGACGCCAGATTTCCCGGATAGATCGTATTGCCATCGGCATTGACACCGGGCGCCGCATCGTAGCTGGCATATTCTGCGAGGCGCCGTCCTTTGGCCGGGCAATCAGAACCACTCGCCGAGCTGCCGCTACGGAGATATTCCACGCCACCCCAGTAAGGCCGCCAGCGAGTCGCCTTGCTCTCCGGAATCAGGTCGATGTCCAGATCATAGGCGTTGCTCGGGATTGCATTGGTCGTGGCGGTGATGTTGGAAAACGTGTCGCGTTCTTCGATACAGCCATCCCAGCGGTCCCTTGGCCCATCGGTATTGTTCGCCGGATTATTGTAGAGCGTCGGTCGCAATGCGGTGGGATTGCCAGACTTTATCGATTTCACATAGGTCGAAACATCATGATCAAATTCGTCATATTCCCAGAAATCAAAAACCACTCCCGGTTGCCATGTGGTTGTTTTTTGCGGAGGCGAATCATATCTTTCAACCTTGCGCGTGCATATCTGGTAACTGCTGCTGTAGCGCTGATAGCTGTAGTAGCTGAATTCGTAATAATATCCGTTCTGTGTCAATGGCGTGCCGCTGCCATAGCCACTGGAACCGGGAGACCAGAGTGGCGATACTGCTTCGTTTCGGCCAAATCCATATTCGCACGCGTTGCGGTCATTGCCATAGGCACCGGCAACATTGATCTGTTCATAGGTCGTGCGCAGGTTAGTTCCCGGGATTACCCAATGAGCCTGCCGTGACTGATAATTCCATTCGTCTTCTTTCGTGGTTCCTACGCCACCGACAAGCCAGGACGGATTTTCGTCGTACAGGGTTTCGCCGACATTGATCATCGCATTATAGGGCATGAAGCCATAGCGGATCTGGCTGCTGTTGGAAGCACCGTCACCCGTGCCCAGAATATCGTAGAAATCCTTGACGGCGTCCTTGAGGCCGGTAATCCTTTTTTGTGACTCGGTGCTGGTATAGCTGCCATCCGGCTTCCAGGCCATCGATCCGGTGACGTCGAGGACCATCATCACGTCGACGTTGCCAATGTCGAGGCGGCTGGTGCATTCGACCTTCAGATTCATTTTCTGATAGCCGAAAATCCTCATGATCGAGGTGTTCAGGGTGGTCTGGGCATGGCCCCGGACGGACTTGTCGCCGGGTCCGTCGACAAAGCGCGGATTGTCGAGGCCGTTGACCTTGGCAAAGGGGTCGGTATCGAACGAACCTTCCCGAAAATTGAAATCGAAGAATTTGCGGGCTTCTGCAGCATCGGTGGATGACATGGTGGCGCCGGTCATTGCGCGGCGACCGGCGAGCGCACCGGCGTCACAGGCTTGTTGCAGACGGGCCTGGGCCATATAGGCGCGGCCGATGTCGACGCCGCCGCCGATGATGGCAGCAATCGGAAACAAGGCCGCCGCGGCCATGGCATAGACGTTACCCGCCGTGTCCGACCATAAAGCCCTGAACATGCCAGCCCCTGAATACCCGCTTTTTCTGCCAAGCATGCGCTCTGGCCCCCTGAAATAACCCAATTCGAACCTGCCACTTAGGGGAAAAAGCGTTAGCGGCGGTCCAACAGTCATGGTTAAGGCGAAGTTTACCTTGATTTTGTTCGGAAAACTGGCGACCGCAGCGTCATGAGCGATGCGCTGGAAGAGCTGAAACCCTTGCAACGGCTGATTCTTGCCTATGCAAGAGCGGCGGACCGGGACCGCTATGCGCTGCTTTTTGCGCTTGATGCGCGCTTCGCAGATATTGTTCGCTCGACAACGGAAATATTGATTGGACAGATGCGGTTAACCTGGTGGCGGGATATCTTAACCAAGCCCGCGAGCGAACGTCCGGCGGGCGAACCGCTGGTCGAGCAGATCGATCGCTTCGAGCAAGAAGGAGCAAGTCTCGCCCCGCTTTTGACCCTCCTGGACGGATGGGAAGTGATGCTTGATGACTTTCCCTGGGACGATCGTCAATTTGCAAGCTATTCCGCGGCCCGCGGCTGCGGATTTTTTGAATTTGGTCTGCCGCACGGGGAGCGTGTGAGCGGCGGGCAGAGGGAGTGGGCCAGAGCCTGGGCATTGTGGGACTTTGCCCGCCATTGTTCCGACGACGCGATGCGGCGGTCGGCATTTGATCGCTGCACCGAAATCGTTGCATCCGACCCGCCGGCCCGTTTTGACAGAAGCGGACGGCCGCTCTCTATCCTCTGCAAACTGATGCGCCGCGATGTTAGACAAGGTCAACTGACTGCTGATCTCTACAGCCCGGCCAGCGCCATGCATATCATCTGGCACGGCATATCGGGTCGCTAGATCGGGAGTCGCTGAGCCGCGGGTTCTGCCGATGATGAAATTTGCCTCCGGTGCTGCGGGTATATTGCTGCTTTTGACCGCCGGCCTGTTCCTGTGGATTGGTGCCCAGGGGCAGGATGTTCCGATCCCTGCCGCACCGCCACCGCCGCAATCAGCAGAACCGGAAGCCTTGCCCGAAGCAACGCTTGACGAGCAGACCATCGGTCCGCCGCCGCCTACGCCGCCCAAGGCTTACAAGGCCTCCCGCGAGGAAATGCGGTTCAACCGCTATGACCGCAATCGGGACGAGATTGTCACGCGGCTGGAGATGATGAGCAGCCGCACCAAGTCGTTCCGGAAACTGGACAAGGATGGCAATAATCTGCTGACCTTCGAGGAATGGGCGGTCGCAACCAGTGACAAATTTGCGGGAGCCGACCGCGACGGCAATGGCCAGCTGACCCGCACCGAATTCCGGGCGACCCGGCCGAAACGGTCGCCTCCGCGCTGCAAATGCTAGGCGAGTTGCAGGCCCTTCGCTGACAGGGGCTGTAGCCAGGCAGCGAAATCTTCCCGGGCTCTGGTGGTATAGGCTTCCTTGCGCTCCTTCTTCTTGACGCGCTGTTCAAAGGGCGGGAAGAGGCCGAAATTGACGTTCATCGGCTGATAGTCGCGGGCATCGGCACCGCCGGTGATATGCGACAATAATGCGCCAAAGGCGGTGGTTTGCGGCGGCAGGGTGAAGGACTCGCCGCGCCATTCCGCCGCGACCATCCGGCCGACCATCAGTCCGACCGCCGCGCTTTCGACATAGCCTTCGCAGCCGGTGATCTGGCCGGCGAAGCGGATATGCGGTGCCTTTTTCAGGCGCATTTCCTTGTCGAGCAATTTGGGGGCGTTGATGAAGGTGTTGCGATGGAGACCGCCCATACGCGCGAATTCCGCCTTTTGCAGACCGGGTATGGTGCGCAGCAGATCGGCCTGCGCCGCATATTTGAGCTTGGTCTGGAAACCGACCATGTTCCACAAGGTGCCGAGCGCATTGTCCTGCCGCAGCTGGACCACGGCATAGGCGCTTTCGCCGGTGTGGGCATTGGTCAGGCCGACCGGCTTCATCGGTCCGAAGCGCAGGGTCTCGGGGCCGCGCGAGGCCATCACTTCGATCGGCATGCAGCCTTCGAAATAGGGCGTGTCCTTTTCCCACTGCTTGAACTCGGTCTTTTCGCCCTCGAGCAGGCCCTGGATGAAGGCGTCATATTGCTCGCGGTTCATCGGGCAATTGATATAATCCTTGCCATCGCCTTCCGGCCCGACCTTGTCCCAGCGCGACTGCATCCAGGCGATATCCATGTTGATGCTGTCCTTGTAGACGATCGGGGCAATCGCATCGAAAAAGGCCAGCGAGTCCTCGCCGGTGGCCGCGCCAATACTTTCTGCCAGGGTCATCGCGGTGAGGGGGCCGGTGGCGACGATGGTCAGGCCGCTCTCGGGCAATTGGTCGATCCGCTCGCGGACGATCTCGATATTGGGATGCGCAGAGAGTCGCTGGGTGACTCCGTCGGAGAAATGATCACGGTCGACCGCCAGCGCTGACCCGGCGGGCAGGCGATGCTTGTCGCCTTCGCCGATGATGATCGAATTGAGATCCCGCATTTCCTGATGGAGCAGGCCGACGGCATTTTTCTCGGCATCGTCCGAGCGAAAGCTGTTCGAGCAGACCAGTTCGGCCAGCTTGTCGGTCTGGTGGGCAGGGGTCATTTCGCCGCTGCCGCGCATCTCGGAAAGTCGCACTTTTACGCCTTGTTCCGCCAATTGCCAGGCCGCTTCCGATCCGGCGAGTCCGCCGCCTATGATATGTACATCTGTCATGCGCGCCTTAGTGTTGTGGTAAGACTATAATGTCAATCTGGCAGTCGCGCCGGTTGCGTGATACAGGCGATTCGGAAGAGGGGACCATGATATTCCGATGAAAAGCGCCTTTGCCGAATCCCGGCCGTTTCTGCTGCTCAGCCTGTTGTTCGGGATCAGCTATTTTTTCGTCATGGATAGCAATATCCCGGGCGTGTATCTGATCGCCTGGAAAGGGGCCGGCGTCGGATTTCTGGCGATTTATGCGCTGGTCCGCCTGCATCGGATCGACGGCAAGATCGTCGGCGCGATCATGGCTCTCGGCGCGATCGGGGACATGGCGCTGGAATATGACCTGTTTCTGGGGGCGGGCGCCTTCATGGCCGGCCACGGGCTGGCGATATTATTCTATTCCCGCTTTCGTCGCCACAAGCTGGGGTTCAGCCAGAAGGTCTTTGCCATTCTGCTGGTGCCGCTGTCCGTGCTGATTGCCTGGACATTGCCGGCTGACCGTGCGGATGCGGCTGGCATTGCGGTCTATTGCCTGTCGGTCGCGCTGATGGCGGCAATGGCATGGACCAGCCGCTTTTCGCGCTATCAGGTTGGTGCGGGCGCGATCCTTTTCCTGGTATCGGACTTGCTGATTTTTGCCAGAATGGGACCGCTGGAAACCAGCATCCTTCCGGATCTGCTGATCTGGCCTTTATACTATTTCGGCCAGTTCATGATCGCGACCGGCATTGTCCGGACGCTGCGCCATGAAATGGCGGCGGAGAGCGCCGACCCGGTTCACGCCTGAAAGGCAGCGATGGTTGTCCGGTGGAGCAGCCGGTCGTGGCCGTCATAACCGCCGGTCGCGCGGTGCAGCACCGATCGGTTGTCCCACATGACCAGCATGTTCGGCTGCCACTGGTGGCGATAGACGAACTCGTCGCGGCTCTGCCACGCGTATAGCTGCTGGAGCAGGGGCAGGGCCTCTTGCTGGGCCATGCCCTCGAAGCCGATGATATAGCCTAGGCAACTGAACAGACTGAGGCGACCGGTTTCCGGATGTTCGCGAACCAGCGGATGGGTCTGGGTGGCGCGGGCGGATTCGTCGGGCCGGATCGCCATGCTGCGGCCCTCGTCCCTTTCGCCATAGGCACCGTCCGGGGCGTAGGCCATTTTGGCGCTGTGAATGGCAATCAGCCCGTCATAGCGGGCGCGCATGTCGGCCGGCATGGCGTCGAGCGCCTTGTGCTGATCGGCGAACAGAGTATCGCCGCCGACCGGCGGAATGGTGAGGCCGAGCATGTCGGTGAGCTGGCGCGTCAGCGCGACCGACAGGAACAGGACGATCATGAGCGCGCACAGGACCAGCCAGCGAAGCCGGCCGATCAGGCAGAACGCGATGGAAAACAGGGCAAAGACGACCACGGCGACACCGGCA
>Ga0209024_1001642_pt1 | contig 16812 bp, 12 predicted proteins | sample AutmiccommunBRH5_FD_187380 | JGI IMG/M metagenome (GOLD analysis project Ga0209024, IMG submission 187380) | Deep subsurface microbial communities from Mt. Terri, Switzerland - Autotrophic microbial communities BRH/5 (SPAdes) (version 2) | ecosystem: Environmental > Aquatic > Deep subsurface >...
TCTCCACCGGTTCGCTTGGACGGCCCTACCCGGACGAGAGCGACATCCAGCACACCTACGAACAGTCCTCGCGGGTCGCCGGCGGAGAGTTCGAGGTGCAGCTGGAGATCACGTTCGGCGGGCAATTCCGCGTCATCACTGAGGAAGACGACGGCGAGGGGAACATCGTCGTCACCGTCGGCGACTGGGAGCCGCTCGACCCGATGGTGCGGTCGTTCGTCGCGCCGTACCCGGTGCAGCAATTGCAGTCCGTGCTGACCGCGGGCCAGCGCTAGCGAGGAGGATCGAGATGGCGCGGACACTCCCCGCCGCACGGCGACAACGGCATACGAGTGCACCAGCCGCGCCCGGGCCATGGTCGATGGCCGTGATGCTCGTGGTCGCGGTGGGGCTGGGCATAGCGCTCTGGTTGATCGCGGGGCCGCCGTCGGAGGCCTGGCGTCTCCCAGACCTGGCGACGGTGCGCGCGAAGCTGACCGCGTCAGAGATCGCGGACCGCGACCTGATCGCCATGGCGGCCGCCCTCGCGTGGCTTGCCCTCGGCTACCTCGCAGTGACGGTCACGCTGCGCTGCGCGGCTCTCGCTGCCGACCGCGCAACGCGCGGAGCGCGGTGGGCGCGCATCGCCCTGCGACTGACCAACCTGATCACCGTGCCGGCGGTGCGGCGGATCGTCGACGGCGGCGTTGCCGGCACCCTGCTGGTAGCGAGCTGGATGCCGGCGACAGCACGGGTCGCGGTGGCGGCAGAACCGGTCGTGTCTCTGCCGGTGCCGGCCGTGGCCCAGGCAGGAGGTCCCGCTCCGCGCCACGCGGAACAGGAGCCCGAGCGGGCACAGGCCGTCGCGTACACGGTGGTGCGTGGCGACGACCTCTGGGGGATCGCGCGGCGCGTGTACGGCGATGGCTCGCGCTACGTCGAACTGTTCGAGGCGAACCGGGACCGCGTGATGGCGGACGGCGAGCGGTTCACCGATCCGCGCGTGATCCGGGTCGGGTGGGTGTTGCACCTGCCGTTGCCGTCGCAGCGGATCGACGTGGAGTCAGGGGTGCCGACCTACCGCACGCTCCGGGGCGACCACCTGTGGGGGATCGCCGAGCGCTTTCTCGGCGACGGCTTCCGCTGGACGGAACTCTGGGAAGCGAACCGCGACCGCGAGATGGGCGCGGGCTGGCGCTTCACGAACCCGAACCTGATCTATCCCGGCTGGGAGATCGTCCTGCCGGCCGAGGTGATCACGAGCGCGCCGGCCGTGGTTCAAAGCGCCCCGCCGATCCAACCGGAGATCACGGTGACGCCCGAGGCTACGCCGGAGGCAACATCGGATCCGGGCGCCGACCCGCTACTCAGTTCCGACGACGCGGCGGACACCGAGGGAGGATGGGGGATCGCGTGGGACTGGCCCTCCCCACCGCGGCCGCTGGTGATCTCGGCGGCAGGGTTCGCGGTGCTCGGGACGGCTGTGCTGTTCGTCTCACGCCTGCGCCGTCAGGGGCTTCTACAACTGCCCTCGTTCCGGCGTGATGCGTGGGCGACCGGTGACGCGGGACGCATCGCGCTCGTCGGCCGTGCGGTGGCGAATGCGATCGCCGAGGCGGGGCACCCGGAGGCGCGCCTCCTCCTCATCCACGAGACCGAGCGGCACCTTACCTGCATGGTTGACTGTCCATCGGGCGACGGGGAGGCGCTGGCGGCATCTGGGACAGAACTCTCCGAGCGCCTGGGATGCGCTGTCGAAGGCGCACTCGTCGGAGCGAAGCGTGTCGACCTGGTCCTGGCGAGGATCGGGGAGGCGACCCTGCGGCAGGGGAGTTCGGCGGACGCTGGTCGGGCGCTGATGCTTCCGGTCGGCACAGAAGCGTCGGGCGCGGTCGTCTACCTCAACCTGGCAGGCACGGGGAACGTGGCCGTCTCCGGCTCGGACGGTGATCGCCGCCAGTTGCTGCACGCCTGGCTGGCGACGCTGGCGGCGACGGCCGGAGCCGACGAGCTAGTGCTGCGCGCCGACGCGACGGCCGCCGCGCTGGCCGGTGACGACCTGGAACTCCCGCACTTTGGCGGCGCGGACAGGCCGGAAACCGATGCGCTGGTCGATGAACTGGAGGACGTGATCCAGTCCCGCGAAGGGACGAGCATGCGCCGTCCACTCGTTGCGGTCTTCGACATGGGCACGACCGCAACGAGGGCCGACGCGATCATCCCGTACGCGCCGGAAGCGGAGGTCTACCTTGTGGGGCTGGTGCCATCCGACGGTGCGCACGATCGCCCGGGCGGGATGTTTGAGGCGGTGGTGCGTCTGGGGTTCGACGCCGTCGAGGGAGACACGGACGGCGACGGCATCGAGCGCGGCAGCATGCGCCTGACGGTGGGTTCCGGCGAGCCGCTGTGGCTCGACCCGGTGCTGGTGCGCCGGGACGGCTCACCACGGTGGCGAGCGGTCACTCGCTCGAGAGGGGACATCGAGGCTGGAGATGTCGCGGGCATGACGGAGGCGCCGAATAGGGACGACGAGGGTGATCCGACGGATCCAGGTCTGAGAGCGACTGACACGGTCGTGAGCGAGCGGTTCGACTGGCATCGTGCGCTCTTCGAGCCAGGCCCCGTGGTAGATGGGCCACCGGCGACGGAGTCGTGTGAGGCGGCACCAGGGCCGGATGGCCATCCCCTCGTGGAGCCCGCCCTGCCTGCGCTGAGCGATGCGGATGCAGGTGCTCTGCCGGCCGAGGTCGCACCTGACCCGCTAGTCGAACGTCAGCCAGCCGCGTACCCGGTCGCCGATGCGGTGGTCGAAGAGCGGCCCGAGCTTGGCGACGAGCCGAGAGCTGTTCGCATAGAGCCGTCGCTGGCGGCAGCGGCGGAACCTGCGGCGGTAGTGGAGCGCCAGCAGTCCCACACGGCATCGCCGTCGCCGCTGCCGGAGTCAACGGTCCACCCACCTGCGGGCGATCCACGCATCGCTCCTACAGATCACAAGGCACCCTCGCCGCCCGCCGCACCGCACTCCCCGATCGCGCGACAGCAGCCGCTCTGGCTGCCGGAGACGCCGGTAGGCGAAGCCGCGGGCGGGGAGGGGAGCGAGGCGCTGATCAAGGTGCGGTGCTTTGGTGAGTTCGAGGTGTCGGTGGCGGGCACACCGGTGACCAGCTGGCGGTATGAGAAAGGCCGGGAGTTCGTCGCGCTGCTCGTCGCGCACGGCGGCGCGCCCGTCCCGCGCAAGGTGGTGGCGGAGTTTCTCTGGCCGGAGCTGCTCTGGGACTCGAGTGTGAAGCACATGATGGACAACGCCGCGACCACCGCCCGCAAGGCGATCCGCGTGGCGGCAGGCCAGAACGACCTGCAGCCGATCACCCTCGCGCGCGACCGCTACCAGTTCCAGCCCGGCATCCTCCAGTCCGACCTGGATGAGTTCGATGCAGCGGTGCGGCGGGCGGCCGGCCTGCCCGCCGCCGATGCGCTGGAGCAGTACGCGCGGGCCGTGGCGCTCTATCGGGGCGACGTCATGCAGTCCGAGGCGTTCGAGTGGCTCGACCGCTTCCGCCCGGAGTACCACAGACGCTTCCTGGACGCGGCCCGCGCAGCCGCGGGGCTCGCGGCCGAGCTGGGCGACGTCGAGCGCGCGGCGGCCTTCTATTCCGCCGGCATGGAGCGGGCGCCGACGGACGAGATCTTCGCTCGAGGACTGATGCGCTGCCGGGGTGCGCTCGGCGACCCCAGTGGGGTGCACAAGGTTTACCAGGTGCTGACGGAGGCGCTCCAGCGCGAACTCGGCATCCCCAGCGCGGTGCCGAGCGCCGAGACTCGCACGCTCCGGGAGGAGCTGGTCGGGGCCACGGTTGGCTAGCCCCACGACTGTTGTCGCCGCCGCAGGGGCGCGAGGGTGGTCGGCGCAACGCGTCGCGTCGGTAGCGGCCACCGCCACTTCCACCATGGTCGTCCTCGTTACAGCGACGGTGACCGGACAGCGCACGCCGCTCGAGGTCGCGGCGATCACCGGATGCGCAGCTCTACTCGCGGTGCTCGCGGACATCGATGTGCGTCGGCGGGTGCTGCCGAACGCGATCGTCTACCCGGCGCTGGCGATCGTGCTGACAGTCGCGGGGGTGCGGGCGGATCAGTCGCTCGCTGGGGTGCTGGCGGGTGCGGCGTTCGCGGCCAGTCCGTTCCTGGTGGCGTTCTTCTTGATCGCACCGCGCACCGTGGCAGCGCGGACCGGAAGCCGTCCGCTGGGATCCGGTCACAAGGGCGACGTGAGGTGGGCGGGGCTCGTCGGAGCGGGCGGGGTGCTCCTGGCAGCGCTGGTACAAGCCGATCAGGAGATAGTTGGAGCGATCGCGTCGGGGATCGTCGCTGGCGGTCCATTTGTAGCGTCGTTCGTGAACGGGCATCGGAGCCGTCGTGGCAACGAGCCCGTCGTGCCGACCAGGACCGCGCGCGGGATGGGTGGCGGCGACGTGAAACTTGCGGCGCTGCTCGGCGCGATCGCCGGAGTGTCAGGCGTGCTGGCGGCGCTCACGGTGGCGGTCGTCGGCGGGGCTTGTGCTGCGGTCGCGTTGATGGTGATGCGACGCAGCGGCGGCGCGATCCCCTACGGGCCGTTTCTCGCCTCGGGCGCGGTGCTCGCGATGCTGTGAGCCGCTTCCGACGGGGGATTGGGAGGACGGGGGCGGTCGGTTCTCACGGGACGGACAGGTGCAACTGATGCCGTGACGACTGGACGACTTGCACTGACTGCCGTTCTAGCCACGCGCCAGACTTGATCCACTCACCACTCTCGCCTCCGACGGGTCGGATTCTCCCTGCACGATGTCAGCTGTGCCGGTCTCGAAAAGCTCCTGTACTCCATCCAGGAAGTCGCTAGTCATGGGGCTGCAGGCGGTTGGCTGGATCTTCGTCCGCCCCGAGGAGCGCCCCTCCCTCAATGAAGAGCTCGAGTTTGCGTACGGTGTCCCAGCTGACATAGCAGAAGCTCTGCGGCGGGCTGAACCCGGGCAGCAGCTCGCGAAGCTCATCGAGAGTCCGCGGCTCGACCACGCGCCGCGGGTTGAGCAACGAGATCGCGCCGGGACGAGCCGCCCCATTTAAGTAGGAACCGAATTCGGACTTTTGCAGCCCCGAATCGCGTCCATGCCTCTTCCAGAGTTCGGACCTTGACGCAACATCCACACGCGCGACGGCGCAGACGCCAACGAGCTCCCTTACGGGGGACGAGGCATAAAGCAGGATGAGATCGCCTTCCGCCACCTTCGGGGGCACTCGCCGCAGTTCAACCGACTTTGAACCGGAGAGGATGAGCTCAGCAAACCTAGGGCGGATCGACAGGAGCAACGTCCGACGCTCACGCATAAGCCGACGCCTGCCGGTAAAGCCGTTCGAACAGTCCTTCGTCAATGCGGCGCGGTGACATGGGCGCAACAAAGCTCGCGCCCTCACTCTGCGCGATCGAACGGAGCTCGGACAGCATGATCGGCCGAGCGAACAGCTCGATGTCCGTGAACCGAAGTGCCATTACACGACCGCTGCTGTCAGCAGCTCCGCGCACCTGGTCGATGTCGAACACGCCAAGACGGGAGAAGCGCTCGTGAATAGTTAGAGGACGACCGACCACAACCTCCGCAAGCTGTGAGACCGCCCGAACTGATCCTTCAGGTTGGCCGTGGCCGCGTCCTGAGACGTACCACAGGATCCGGGTAGGAGCGGCGATTCCGTTCGCGTTGCGCGGCTTTCGGTAGTAGACGTGTTCGCGGCTCAGTCCGAGCCCGGCTTCTCGCCCGAACAGGGTCCGAGCTGCAAGTGTCGAGTCGAAGAGTTGCGCTGCCCAAGCCGGCCGAATCGGAACTACGAACGTTGGCAGCCCAGCTCCGGTGACCTTCACCGGCCACAGCCGTCGCTCTACGGCTGCGGCGAAGAGCGACAGCCCGCTGTCGCCGATGCCTGATGCTTCCTCGAAGTCCGCAACAGTACGCAGTCCCCGTCGGATAGCCGAAGTCCAAAGGCCATCGGCATGCTCGTAGCCTTCAATCTCCAGGGCGTCGCGAACCGCCGCAGACGGGTTCGGGTCGCGAACGACGACCTCCCCCGAGTGTCGTGAGTTGGCCACCTCCTGCCGTTGGAGAAAGGCAAGCTGGCGTGCCACCGCATAACTGGTGCGATCTGCTCCTGCCACACGCATGAGGTCTACGCAGAGCGTGTCCCCCATCCACCCCCTCACAACACCCCCGACCAGATTTCCCCCAGCGTCCTCGATAACCAGCACTTCATAGGCGGCGGGCTCCGCCATTGCGCTGCGAACTTCAGCCTCCAGCCGCACCTTTTTCTCGCCCTGGGCGTAGTTCAGGAACCGTTGGACGAACTCTGCTTCCGATCCCACCGCACTGCGGATGGAAACGGGTGTCGCGTGGAGTGCCGCTGGCTCGTATCGATCAGTCGCGCGGAGCCTATCTACTTGCGTGATCAGCTCCTCGGGGCGCACGACGTGTACACCCGTCGCGGCGAGGATCCGATCCTTTGCGTCGTTGAGCCGCCTGTCTCTGGTAACAAAGTACGAGGCGCCGCCCGCCTTCGCCCTCGCAAGGTGGCGATGGTCCGGTGCATCCGCCTTCGGCGCAGCAGCTTGGATGGCGGACACGAGTTCTTCCCAGCCGCCTTCCATTCCACTAGGGGTCGAGAGCCGACGAAACCGATGAAGCCCTGCCCGCATTCGCTCCCGCGTAGCGGGGTCCTCGCAGTTATTGATCTCCTGATCCACTTCGTCGGTGATGCAGAGCACGATGTGCTCGGTCAGCCAGTCATCTTCGAGGTGGACGGTCTGGCTCGCCGCGTCGCGCTTGATCACCAGATCGATGACTACGTTCTGATCTACCGCCACCACAGCGCGGTCACGGGGGTCAGCCCCGGGCACGATCGTGAAGAGGTCTCGATGACCATGATCCCGAAACCACACTGTCAGGGGTAAGCCGGCCTCGTTACGCCCGATCCGCTCGCGTCGCGGAATGAACCCGAGTCGAGGCCAGAGCGTGTTCGCAGGGAAATCACGCCGACAAGACAGTTCGATGCCTCGTCGCTCGCGGTGCCGGGTGCTCACCTCTTCGATCATTGCTCGAGCGACACCCCCACCGCGGTGATCCTGGGCGACGCAGAGATGAATGATCTTCACCCGGTCGCGCGGTAGGTCATACAACACGTATCCGACCACCCTCGTGCCCTGAACGGCCGCGAGCAACGTGCCCTTTGCAATTCGGTCCGCGAAGCCCTGCGTGGGGAGGAACCCTAGCCATCGGCGATGAGTGCGCCAGAGGGCCCGGACGGAGTCGAACTCTGTGCTGGGGTCAACGACCTCAACGATGGAAACGGGGTCGCGAGCCTGGTCACGGGCGCCCGTGACAGCGTTCATCGGGGGATCGCTACTGGCCAACGACCTCACACCCGTTCCGTGACGAGCACTTCCTCGCCGAGCATGTCGATGATCTTCACGGCGACGGTTGTCTCGCCCTCCGGAGCTTCGAGGTCGTACATACCGGAGACGAGGTCCGACTTCCGCTCGGGCACGTCGGCGATGGCGATGTTGAGGACCTCGCCGTCGTAGGCCGGGTCGATCGAGATGCTGTCGACCATCGCGCGCCAGTCATCGACCTGCGGGTTGAGCAGGCCGCTCTGCTGCTGGAGTCGCTGAATGATGGTCGGGGACACGAAGTCCTCGATCTCAATGTGCAGCCGCCCCTTGGCCCGCTGCACCTTCACCTTCGCCCGCGCGGGCTCGTGCCGGATCACTCCTCCGTAGCGGGGATCCGTCCGCAGTTCGATCACCTCGACGCGGTTCACGGCGTCCTTGCCGCGACGCATCCGGTTCCACTCATCGATCCAGGCCTGGGCGCCGATCTCGATCCCGAGGCTCACGAGCGTGACCGTACGGTCTTCGTCCGGCCGGGCGTCTAGTTCGCGCTTCACCTCTTCGAGGTCGAGCGGGGTGAGCGGGTGGTTGAACGGGACGACCTTCACCAGGCTCTTGCCGAAGGTGCCGTCGAAGAAGCCGTCGCTGCGCAGGCGTTCCACACCGATGAAGTCGCATGCGAGGTTCACAGCCTCGTTGTGCTGGATCTGGAGGTCGTAGTCGTTGACTCGCCAGACGGTGAACCCCAGCTGCGCTGTAGCAGGCGTCTCGTCGTCATCGATCAGCCGCGATGACTCCATTTGCTCACGGACGACGGCCTGAAGGCGCTTCACCGTTGTCTGTACAGCGCCACGGTTGATGTCACAGCCAATCCAGCGGCGCCCAACCTTCTGTGCGACCGCTGCGGCAGTCCCGCTCCCGATGAAGCAGTCCAGGACGAGATCACCCGGGGCCGTCGTGAGCGAAAGGATGCGTTGGAGCAGCGTCTCCGGTTTCTGCGTGGGGTAGTCGGTTCGCTCGTGAGCCTGGCTTTGGATCGGCTTGACGTCGTCCCAGATGCTCTGCAGCGGCACGCCTCGCATCTCATCGAGGTATCGCTTCTGGCGAGGTACAGCGCCCGGGCGAGCCTGCACGATCCGCCCCTCCTCGTACAGCTCCTTCATCCGCTGCTCACTGAACCGCCAGTAGCGGGTGACTCCAAGGAACTCGTAGTACGGATTTCCCTTGCCGGCACCGCCTGGAGCCGTGGCGTCGCTGAGCGTGTAGCGCCGACCATCAGGATCGGCGTGACGATAGAACGAGTCCGCGTAGTCCTCGGAGTACGGCGTGAATACGTCGTTCCAAGTGAAGTCGTCGCCCTTTGAGTAGAGGAGCAGAGAGTCGTGAAGCCTTCCCAGATGTCGAGCACCCTGCCCAATATCGCTGTGCGCCGTCTGACGCTTCCAGATCACCTCGTTGATGAAATGCTCCCGACCGAAGACCTCGTCGAGGATCACCTTGAGGTAGTGGACGCGTGTCTCATCCAGATGCACCACGATCAGACCATCGGGTGACAGCAGCTCCTTGAGGAGCAGCAGCCGCTCGTACATGAACTGCAGATAGCCGTCGTTCGCCCACAGATCCGGGTACTGAACCTGCTCGCCGATCGACTGGCCTTCCCCTGCGTAGAGGGGACCCGACCGCTCGCCTCGAAGGCGAATCTGCCTCACGTAATCCGCACCCGAATCAAATGGCGGGTCGATGTAGATGAGCTTCACCTTGCTGCGATAGCCATTCGCGAGCAGGTGCGCCAGCACCTCCTGATTGTCGCCGTGGAAGAGCAGGCCGCCACGCGGATAGTCCGAAGGCCAATCACGCCAAAGCGCTGGGGCAACGGGTGGCTTCCCAAGGCTCTCCGTCGGGTCGAACGTCTCGATGTGCTGGGCTGGGTAGGCGGGAACTCGCGTGAGCGGCCGCTTGCCGACCCACTGAAGCATGGGCCGGCCCTTCGCGGGCTGCACCTTTACCTCGCTCTGCGGAGCGCTCGCCGGCCGCGCCTCCTCCTTCGCGCGTCGCTTCGATGCCACCTAGGCCCCCTCGATGAACGCGTAAATCGGCGCAACCTGATCGGCGGTCACTGCTTCGCCAGGCGTGAAGACCATCTCGTAGCGCAGCCGCTGTGGATCGATGTCCGCCAGACGACGGACAGCCATCGCCTTCGCACCCTGCTCTCCATCGATCGGATGCTCGCGCTCCCGCTCGGCCTTGACTTCGACGATCACGACTCGCCCGTCCTTGCGACGGATCACGAAGTCGGGTGTGTAGTGGTGCATCCGGCCGTCGAGCCCCCGGTACTCAATGAAGAAGTCGGTCCTTTTTGCATCCGTGAGGGCTCCGGTGAAGTAGATGTCCTCCATCTCGTCTGGAGTCAGGTTCAGGTCGCGTAGCACCTGCTCGAAGAAGCTCGCCTCAGGCCGCGAGTCGAAGTTGTAGGGCGAGTAGTGGAATCCGAACTCGCTCGGGTTCTGGCTGGCGAGGTCGCGCCACGACACCAGCAGATGCTCGCGCGTCTTCGGATACGAGATCTCGGCGACGTAGCACTCCACACCGTCCTCGTCGGTCTCGACCTCGAAGCCGTCCGGCTTCACGAGCGCGAGGGCGACCTCGACCTCCTCCTCGGTCACCTCGTAGTGTCGCGTCTGATCCTCGATCCGCTCGGCGAGCGGTTGGAGGTGGGCCTCCGGTACGAACTCATCGTCGTACAGCCGGCGCAGTTCTTCGAGCACGGCCCACAGGTCGAGTCGATACCGTGCCGAGAGCTCGACTGCCGCCGAATAGACGGAGACCGTCTCCGGCTCGACGGCGATCGCGATCGCTGGGCCTGACTCAGTGAGGACGCGGTAGGACGCGGCCTGCTCCGCAGGCGTGAACGTGCGGCGCGTGAGCGCGCTCAGGCCATCCGCGGGGCGATCGAGCACGAGCATCGACTGCTGTCCTACGCCCGGTGCCACCGTGCGGACGATGCGCTTCATCACCAGCGGTGGGATGTTCACCTTCCGAAGCCGAATGTGGGTGCGAGCGGACTGCGAGGCGGCGCGGTTCACCTCCTGAATTGTCTCGCCGTAGGTCTCCTGGAACTGCCGGTCGAGGATGTTGAAGTTGTCCGTGGAGAGGTAGATGCGCGCCGGGTGATCGTTGCCCGGCACCTGCCGCAGACACCGCGTCGCCGCTTGGAGCACGAAGTTGTTGGAGGTCCTCAGCTTCCGCGCCAGGGCACTGGCGAACAGGCTGGGGCAGTTCCAGCCCTCGGTCCCCTTGTTCACGAGCAGGATCACTCGGTGCGGCGAGTCGGGATCGTTGAGCCGGTTGAAGGCGTCCACTTCGGCCTGCGTGCTCTTCGAGGTGTTGGTCAGGACATGCGTTGGGCTGAGTCCCGCAGTTGCTACCGCGCGGTCGATCGTCGGACGTAGTTCGTCGAGGTCGTCCGTCTGCGGGAAGTAGATGGCGATCTTGGCGGGCGCGTCGTTCGGGAGGCTCACATCTCGATAGTCCCCGAAGAAGTCTGCGATGACGTGTTCCAGGTACGGCCCCGCGTCGCCATCGAAGTCGTACGCCTGGATGTTGCCGGCGGGGTCCTTCAAGATGCCGTCGCGGATGCCCTCGGAGAGCCCGTACCAGACCACCACGTCGCGAAGCGGCTGACGTCGGTAGTACGGCGTCCCGGTCGTGTTCACGACGGCCACGACGTTGGTGTTGGCCGCGAGGTAGTCCACTGTCTGACGGACGCGCTTCACGGCCGTGTCCAAGGCCTGCCCGTAGGTGTGGTGCGCCTCGTCAGAGAACACCGCCAGATGAGGGAGACTCGCGATCGTTTGGAGCCTGAGGTTGGCGATCTCCTGCTCCTCGTCCTCCTTCGGCAAGAACGAGTACTGGTTCTTCGCCTTCCGCGATGTCCGCTTCTGGATGCGGATCTTCTCGGTGTTGGTCACGATCAGGTTGAACGAGGAGCCGCGCACGACGGGGACGTCGGTCTCACCGTCGCGAGTGAAGGTCAGCTTCACAGATGCCGCGAAGGGCTTGAACAGCCGCGGAGGGAGCACCCGCTCGTAGGGAATGTCCGCTAGTTCGCGCAGTGACTCGATGATCGTCGTCCCCGGCGCAAACACGAGCGCGTTCTGAACGAACGGTCCGTCTAGGTACTCGAGCGCCATCGAGAACTCGGTGGCGACGATCGCGCCGATCAAGATCGTCTTGCCCGCCCCCATCGCGAGGGCCAGGATGTAGCTCGGATAGTCCAGCCCGAGCGTCTCCCGGAGCGCCTCGAGCTTGTGCTCCCGCACGAACTCATCATCGTCGCGGATGCTCGTCAGCACGCGATCCAGTGAGTAGTTCGACGCTCGGAACGCCTCATCGGGAATCCCGAGGGCGTTCAGGTAGGCAGCGACGTCCTGGTCCGGCGGGAACAGTGTCCGGTACAGGTCAGCGACGTGCGGCGTGCCCTCGATCAGGCGGAGGTACCAGTACACCTCGAGCGCCCGCACCTGCGGAGCACGCAGGTAACGCAGCGTCCCCGTCTCCGGATCGCGAGACCACTCCAGCACCTCGGCGATCGCAGGATAGTCCGGGCACGGGTAGCCCTCGGCACGCCACGCCTCGACGCGCCCAGCGATCCGCTGATGCAAGGTGTCGGTCATCAGGACTCCAGGGGAGAGAGCCGGCTACCCGGGGATTCTACACGCAGAGCTACTGCCGCCATCCAGGGATTAGGCCCGACGGCCGAGTTGCTCATCAACACCTGTGCCCCGCGGCAGCAACGGACCATCTGCAGAGTCGCTCCGCCCTCCTCCGCGATGTCCTCATTCCCGCTCCCGTTGCCCCCCAACTTGATGAGGCATCGTCGAGGTAAGAGGAGGCATTCCGCGAGCCAGCTTGCCTCTGCCTCCTGATCGTGATCGAACGAACGAAGGGTTCACGCGAGGTCGCCGGAGTGCTGCCTACTTCCCACGGTCACACACGCTCGAAACCAAACGCTGGAGCCCCTCGACCAGCGGCTGATGAGTCAGTTCGCCACGCCGCGCTTGTTGCCGCGCTAGTCCCCTGACCTGCTTCCATGAGATTCATTGGCGCCGCCCCTGTCCTGCCAGATAAGCGTCCGTAGCGCCAACTAAGCGGAGGTGGAGCGTAGTGAGCGCCCCCGTGGACTGACCGTGGACCGGCGTGATGCACGCTGCCCCCGTGACATCGCCGCCGTCGCGCCGCCCGAGTGAGGGGCGGACGGCCCGATGCGAAAGGGGGTGGTCGTGCGAGGGACGCTGCTCGCCGCCGCCGTGGTGCTCGCCTGCTGGTTCGGGATCCCCTCGCCCGCCGCCGCGCAGCAGGCGGCCGACCCGCTCCGTGACCTCGTCTCCGCCGGCGCGCCCCTGGTCGCCTCGACGGGGATGCCGTCCGGCGGGGGCGCGGCGACGGCAGCAGCGTCACCCGTGCTGCCCGGGCCTGGCGGCCCGGCTCCCGCCGTCGCCACCGGCACACTCCCCGGCGACGTCCCGCCGGATCCACAGATTCCCCTTCCGGACCTCCCCAACCCCCTCGGCCTGCTTGGCAGCCTTGACCCCCGCGACTGGGCGAGCGCCGTGCTCGACACCGTCGTCGAGACGATGGCGGGAGCGGTCCTCGACGCGGTCACCGGCGTCGTCGACTGGGCGCTGGGGATGGGCGACTCATCCCTCAACATCATCACCCGCACCCCCGCCGCCGGGACGTACGAGAGCACGACCGTCCGCGCGCTCTGGGAACTCAGCCGCGGCGTCGCCAACGCCGCACTCGCGGTGATCGTGATGTGGGGCGGCTTCAACGTCGTCCTCAAGCAGCACACGCGCGCGCCCTATGACGGGATCATGGAGCTGCTCCCGCGCGTGATCCTCGCCGCGCTCGCCGTCAACCTCACCCTTGAGATCGCGACCGTCCTGATCGAGCTCAACAACGCCTTCGCCGGCGCCGTGAGCGAGCAGGGCCTGCCCGGCTACGACCAGGCACGCGGCGACCAGTCCGGCATGGCGATGGTCATGGTCGCCGCGACCTACGCGATCGTCGCGCTCCTGCTCGCCTTCCAGATGCTGATGCGGCTCGCGCTGATCTGCGTCCTGATCGTGCTGGCGCCGGTGATGGTCGTGACCTGGGTGCTGCCGCAGACCCAAGGATGGGCGCGCTGGTGGGCGCACCTCTTGCCAATCACGGTCTTCCAGCAGGCGGTGCAGGTGCTGACGCTCCGCCTCGGCTCGGCGCTGATGGTCGAGCTCACTCCCGGCAGCGTCGCCAACGCCACGCTGACGCTAATGCTCGGCATCGCCGTCTGCTACCTCACGCTCCGCGTCCCGGCGCTGCTCTCCAGTCAGACCCGCTTCGCCGGGCTCGCGTCGGTGGTCTCCCTGGTCGTCCTCAGCCGCGTCACTGGCGGCCTCAGTGGCGGGGGCCGAGCGGCCGCCGGTGCGGCAGGAGCGCGGGCATGATCGGGAAGGCTGCGTTCGTCGCCTCCTCCCTCTTCGGGGACCTGGTCCGCGACGGGCTGCGCTTCGCCGGGGGAGTGGTCCTCGCCCTCCTCGTCCCCGTCATGCTCGTCGTCGTGATCGTGGCGATGTTCATCGCCGCCCCGTTCGCCGCGTTTGGCGGTGGCGACGGTGGCGGCGGCTCAGACCCGCCCCCGGTGCCGCTCGCCCATCTCGCCGTGATGGTGCAGGAGGGCCACGACAGCGGCGTCCCCTGGTCGCTGCTTGCCGCGATCGCCTCGGTGGAATCGGGGTTCGGCGCGAACATGGCGACCTCGTGGGCGGGGGCGATCGGCTACGGGCAGTTCATGCCGCCGAGCTGGGCGGCGTTCGGCGAGGGCGGCGACCCGTACGACTACCGGGACGTGATCCCGGCGATGGCGCGCTATCTATTCGCCGCCAACGTCCAGCGCGACATCCCGGGGGCGGTCTACGCCTACAACCACAGCTGGGAGTACGTCGCCCTCGTGCTCGGGCGAATGGCCTATTACGAGGCCACGTTCGGCGAGCTTGCCGCAGAGTTCGGCGCCCCGTCGCCGGCCCCGTCCCCCGCTCCGGCGGTGCCCTCGTGACCGGCGGGCGCGCGGCTGGCTACGCCCTGCTCGGGTGCGGCGGGCTGCTGCTGGTGCTCGCCGTGCTGAGCGGCTGGAGTGGCGCGCAGCGCATCGGTAGCCGCGAGCACGACACACGCGCCGTCGAGGCCGCGGCGGCAGCCTTCGTGACCGCCTACGGCAGCTTCGACCACCGCGATCCCGACGCGTACACCACCCGCCTCGCCGCCCTGACGGCCGGGGCGCTACGCGACGCGGTCGCCCGCGCGGCCGTCGACCCGGACGCCGCCCGCCTGCAGCGCGGCATCGCCACTGAGGTCGAGTCCGTGTCCGTCACCGCGCTTTCCGCGGCCGCCGCCACCGCGTCGGTGACGGCCGTCCAGGAGCGGCGGTGGCGCGACCCGACGCTCGGGACGGCACAGGAACAGGTGATCCGGCAGCGCGTCACCTGCCGCCTCGTCCAGGAGGACGGGCGCTGGTTGGTCGTCGAGCTGCGGGTGCAGTCAGAGGAGCGAGTGCGCACGGCGTCGAACTAAGGCGCCCCAAGCACTGAAGCGCACTGAGAGAGGAAATCGGAATGGAGCAGATCAACAGCCTCTTCGAGAACCTGCTGAACATCGGCCTCGGCGTCGCCGTGGCGGTGTCAGCGTTCTTCGTGATGTGGGGCGCGTTCCTGTACATGAGCGCCGCCGGGTCGCCGCGGCAGATGGAGCAGGGCAAGGTCGCGATCGTCAACGCGCTCGCGGGCCTCGCGATCGTCCTGCTCGCGCGGGTGATCGCCGGGATGGTCCAGAGCGCGATGGGCGGGGCGGCGTGATGGAACGCCACGAGATCCCCACCCACCTGGAGGTCGCCGACCGCGCCTTCCTCGGTCTGACGATGCGGCAGTTGCTGTCGGCGGCGATCGGCCTTGCGCTTGCCTACGGGGCGCTCAGCGACCTGCCGCTGCCGTTCGCGCTGCGTCTCACCGCCACCGTCGTCGTGATCGTCGCCGCCGCGGTGCTCGTGCTGTGGCGGCCCGCCGGGCGCCCTCTCGAGGAGTGGGCGTTCGTGCTGCTGCGCTACGGGACGGTGCCGCGCGTGGCGGTCTGGCGCCCACGTGAGCGTGCCGCACACACCCGGGAGCTGCGCGAGGTGTTCCTGCCGGGTGTGACGCCGACGGCGCGGGAGGAGGCCGCCGATGCGGGCTAGCTCGCGACGGCTCGCCAGCGTGCAGGCGCTGCTGCCCCTGGAGGAGATCGCCGGCGACGTCGTGCGGCTGCGCGGCGGTGACGACCGCGCCGTGCTCGAGGCCGGGTCGGTCAACTTCGCGCTGAAGTCGGAGGCGGAGCAGGAGGCGATCCTCGCCGCTTACCGCCGCTTCCTGAACGCGCTCGCCTATCCCGTGCAGGTGCTCGTGCGCGTCGTGCCGACCGACGTCGAGGTCTACCTCGACGGGCTGCGCGGGCAGGGCGGTGCGGGTGACCGACGCGGGACACGGGGCGACCGTTCTGCTGACCTCTGGCGGCGGCTCGCCCAGGACCACGAGGCGTTCGTGCGGCGGATCGCGCGCGAGCGCACGCTCCTCGACCGCCGCTGCTACGTGGTCGTGCCCGCGGGCACCGGCGGCGCCTTCGAGCGCACCGGGATCGCTTGGCCGTGGCGGCGTCCCGATCGGACCCCGGCCGCGAAGACAGGTGTCGCCGTGCGGCGTGCGCTCGCCTTCCGCTGCGCTGAGGTCGCGCAGGGGCTCGCGGCCTGCGGCGTCCCCACGCGCCGGCTGGGCGACGACGAGCTCGTCGCCCTCTGGCGTGCCGCACTGACTAGGGGGCCGCTCACGGCGGGCGGCTCCCTGCCGCCGTCCACCGCCGTACTCACCACCCCGCGCACCGAACCCACGCAGGAGGCTGTCCATGCCTAGAAGACCACGCATCCCCTGGCGGCGGCCGCGCCCGACGGCGCGCTCACGTCACGAGGAGACGTTCGCGCTTGGGGAACGCAGCGCCGCCGACCTCGTCGCCCCCGCGGCGCTGGCAGAGACGCGCGCCGAGCTAGCCGTGGACGGGGCCGTGAGCCGCGTCTTCGCCCTCACCGACTACCCGCGTCAGGTCACGCCAAACTGGCTCGGACGGCTGATCGACTTCGACGAACCGTTCGACCTCAGCATGCATCTCGAGCCGCTTGACTCGGGCGAGGTCGTGAGGTCGCTCACCCACCGCCTGGTGGAACTCCAGTCCTCGCGGATGCTGGACGCGAAGGGCGGGCGCATCGCCAGCGTCGAGCGCGAGGTCGCCTACGAGGACGTCGAGCGGCTCCGCGACGCGCTGGAGCGCGGCGACGAGCGCGTCTTCTCGACCGCGGTCTATCTGCGGCT
>Ga0209024_1001651_pt1 | contig 16770 bp, 18 predicted proteins | sample AutmiccommunBRH5_FD_187380 | JGI IMG/M metagenome (GOLD analysis project Ga0209024, IMG submission 187380) | Deep subsurface microbial communities from Mt. Terri, Switzerland - Autotrophic microbial communities BRH/5 (SPAdes) (version 2) | ecosystem: Environmental > Aquatic > Deep subsurface >...
ATAAACAATGTATTGCACTAATTGACTCGCCAGAGGAGAAGGTTTCTTAAAGAATCCTTCATGCCTGCCCACGGTCCTTCTTTCAGCTTCTGCCTGCTTTAGCGCAGCAGAAAGTCTAGTGGCTATGGTGGTTTCAGCGAGCAGTTTTCGTAATGTATCGTTCTCCAATAACAGCTGACGCCCTTTCTTAGTGCTCACCAACGTTTCTGCAATCGTTTTTCCTTGGTATTTGCCCTCATCAATGACGCTATTCATGCCAGACGCCGTCATCGTTTGCAAGAGATGAGGATGCTCATGTAACCAGTAGAGCGTATCGCTTTTATGTTCTTGGCTAAACAAGAGCAACAGTGCTTCATTGATGTTTTCGCCTGCTTCTACATAAGTTCTCACCGCAACCACATCCTTCTCAGCAATGGCAATAGCAAAATAGATGGTTTGCAAATGCGGTTCTTTTTTCAGTTGAGCGGTTAATAGAGGTGCTTCATCATGAAGAATCGCTAATACCTCTTTTTGAGCATGGAGTGATTTATTATTGAGGTACGCGCGCACCAAGGCCGCTTTTGGTTCCATGCGCCATTCACTGAAAAACTCCAAACACTGGACCAATTCATAACCATGAGGAATGAGCGTGCTCAAGGTTTTTGAATCCAATAATCTACTTTCATCGAGCAACAGGCTATTTAATAAATCGGCCTCTTCGTGAGAAAGCTCGACATAATGTTCATCTCTTAATTGTTGCAACAGCTGACGTTTAACAGTTTGCCAATTGATGTTGATTACTTTTCCCGTCCTAGTGTCTGTTTCTAATAACTCTGCCTTTTCGATGGGAATAAAGGGGGTGATGCATCCAAAAAAAATTTCATACTCCTTCATTTTATAGTCATGTTCCAAACCACGTTTGCCTTGGTATCCATGTACTGCTATCAAGGTTTCTAGTTCATCACGCAGTGTATTCACTAGAGCGAATAACTGAAAGTGATTGGTAAAGCCTGTTTGGACACGGCTTCTAATTTCTTTATCAGAAAGGTCGCTGCTCCCCGTGTAAAAATAAACATCATCCGTATTGATAGGCCAAACGCCAAAGCCTGCGTTTCTGGCAACTTCAATCACCCGGTTGTGCACATGAATGCCTTGCGGGTTCTTGGCTGCAATAATGCTCGCTATTCTATCCACAAGATTAAAGCGTACCTGGGCAATTAATTCATCCATGTTTTGGGGCATGTTGAAAAGCGTAATAATAAAATTAACTCGATTGGTGAACCCAGGTGAGCACTGGTCAACATCCTCTGCAATCCTGGAAGCAATCAGGTTCTTTTGTTCATTGGTTGTTTTAGGATGCGTAAAGAGAATGTACAACGTGCTTAAGGACTCCAGTAGCTGAGGTTTTAAAGAGTACGTTGATTGTTCTCCTAGGTGCCGGTCTAATTCTTTGGAAAACTGCTCTTTTTCTGTCAATAGGATTACTTCATATGTTTGGTGATCGAAGACTTCTTGCGTCGTCTCATCATTGAGTTTCAATTGCACGCTCAAAAGTGCATAAAAGTCGGTAAGCCAATTATCAGGAAGGTTTTGCGGCGCTGTGATTGTTAAGCGCTCCTGTTGCTGTGTGTAGCATTTATCCTGGCTCAAAATCGGCATAAACTCGCTCTCATTTTTGGTTGAACTAATGAAGTTGTTCGTGGTTGTGTTTAAATGGTGACCATTTTAACATAGGCAGGAGGAAGAAAGATTAAGGGACGCTTAATTGGTTGTTTTTTATTGTTTCAGTTTAAAATTGAATATTTGGGAGCATTATCATTTGGATAGTTTGATTAGAGTTCACTCTATAGCCAACAGATAGAATAGCATCCAAATTATAAAATTTTGTGCTATATCGCTTACCGTCACTGGCAGTACGTTCCAAAATGGAACATACTGAATTTTCGTCTAACTCCTTGGAACTAAATATATTTCTCAAGTGTTTTGTAATAGCAGGACGCTGGGTACCAAATAAATCAGCTATTTGTTGCTGAGAAAGCCATATGGTCTCATCAACAACATTAACATCTAATTCTGTATGGCCATCTTTTGAGGTATATATAACAATTTCCGACACAATCGCCCCTTTAGTAATTATTGTCTAAATAGTTGATTTCCGATTTCCAAAAAGGAAAATTAGAATCCCACATTCCCTCGATCTTTTTTAAGAAAAACGCATTAGAGTTATCACCACCAACTGCCAACAAATGTCACTTATTTTTAGCTGCCTTGAATTTTAATAGTTCCGACGTACCAAGGTGTCTTTCATGGTCTGAAATTGTCTGCAAATAGTGCCGATTTGGTGCCGGTTATCAGCCCTAATTTATTTGGATCATACAGCTTCTAATTCAATATGAACCCGTTGCCCAATAGCCGCAGCAATATTGACTAAAGCATCTAACGAAAATCGAGAAATACGACCTCGTAACATGTCATTTAAGCGGGGTTGTGTAATTCCGCAATGTTGAGCGGCTTCAACTTGTTTCCAATCATTTTTTTTAATAATCGCTACAATTGGGCGCATCAATTCAGCTTTCGCTTGCATATTAGCTGATTCTCCAGCGGTATCAGCAATTGCATCCCAAATATTATCGAAGCTTTCTATTTTACTCATCTCTATTTGCCCCTCATCAGTTCAGTAAAACGTGTTTTTGCTAGATCAATATCACGTTTTGCTGTGGCTTGAGTCTTCTTTTGGAATGCATGTAAGACATATACCGCATCTGCAAGCCTTGCTGTATAAATTACACGATATGTTCCCGATTCGTCCCAAATTCTAATTTCTTCAACGCCCTTGCCGATTGAAGGCATGGGTTTAAAATCATCGAGTTGCTCACCGCGTTGTATTTTATCAAGTTGGAACCCGCATCCTGTTTTGCATCAGTATCAAATTCTCGTAAACGGACTAACGAGTCGCCTAAAAATTGTATTGGTTTCATTTATTGTTTTTATATCTATCCTGATATAAACCATATCGGTTCTGATATAATTTGCAAGTTTTTCAGCAACAACGAGTTGCCAAAGGGTGGTTAGACAATAGAATAATAATGCCCTACAATAAAACAATAATTCTAAATTTGAGTCAAAAATGCAAGCAAAGTTTTTTGCGCCTCAAAAGGAAGATAATGTTAGTATTTTTTTTGAACGATTTCCTGCAATAGAGCTATGGCGTTTTTTTGTTGAGCGATCAAGGTATGATTCTCGGGCCTATGCATATGGTGTAATGCGCGATGCGATAAAAAAAATAGCCTCAGATGGAGAGGTACTAAAAATAAACAAAGATGAAGTCGACGCCTACTTACAAACAGTTTCATTAAAAGATATATGGAAATTAGTTAACACCGGTGGTTTCAACCAAGCGACAATGGACTTGGGTAACCTGATTTTCTATTTTTTTAAATTTTCTGAAGAAGATGAACGATCCTTCAAAGACTATATTGAAATGTTGCAAGCATGGAATGGTTTTGAAGAAACTGAGCCAGGTTATTTACTTGGCATGGCCAATGGATTTTCCTTGATTGTAGAAAAATTGCGGGAACAAGAAGAGTGTAATAGTGAGTTCATCAAATCACTTCATTGTGTTTGTATGACAAATGTTAAGGTTTTAATGTTTGGCGATCCTGGTAAATTTAGACAGGGTTTTCCTGCCTCTTGGGTATTGGATTCAAAACAAAGTACGTTAGAAGGAATTTTTGAAATTTTAGAATACATGAAGTCTGATGAATGTAAAGGATTAGCATTTTGCATTGGGTTGACTGTTATAGGCACAAGGGATAAAACCTTTGATTCTCGTGAGAAAGCAGAGTGGATATGGTCTGAAATTAAAAAAGGCTCGAGGGTCAGTATCAACACGGATGAACCATATGAAAAAATAGCCGATGTTGACGCTTATCTGACAGAAAGGTGTGATTTTCATTGGAATGTATATAAAAAAGAAATCTCAGAAGTCAAATCAAAAAAAGAAACATTGACGGCTATTTTCAAATTTATAAAGTTTACTGTATTGCATCACCCATTCCCTGATGGCGTCGGTCGGACTATGTCTATGCTTGAAACACAGTATTTGTTCATGAGTAATAATTTGTTGCCCGTCATATTAGAAAATTCTAATTTTATTCCCGGGTGGGGCGTTCAAGAAATGGTCGAGCATTATCTGTTGCTAGAAAAAGAAATGAAGGAAGCATTACGAGACCCAGCTCATCTTTCAACTAAACAATTTACAGAAAAGAACGTTGATACTGCCAGTTTCTTAGCCGTATTACCAGAAGCAAAGCGGGTGCAATTTAACCTAGCAGTTGAACAATTCCAACATGCTATGACCTCCTATCTTGTGGCACGAGAGCATAAGGCAGGTGTAGATTTGTCTTAAAGTTAGAATATATGGCTCACCAAAACAAGACAAAATATGTGCAAACAAGCAAAATGGTTGGATTTGGAAGAATTGCGTTAAGTAAGGTCTACTAACGGTGCCTTTATGGTGCGGCTTACTAAAAAAACAATGTAATTTAATATATAAATCAATAAGTTATGGTGGAGGCGGCGGGAATCGAACCCGCGACAATTTTTTTTAATCTATTGATATTACTGAATTTTATTTTTAGCCCAACTTTTTTGGGCAGATATTGGGTAGTTTTAAGCGCTTTTTCGATGGTTTGATTCATTGGGTGTAATGGATAAATGAAACCCCAATGCATGTAAAATTTCATTGGTATTTCTTAGATAAGGGTTTCCATTGCCGGATATGGTTTTATACAAACTATTCCTACCTTTAGATGTTTTTTCAGATAGCTTAGTCATGCCGCCGTGAGCCTCTACAACATTGCGCAGCGCTTCCAAAAAACCATCGATATCACCATCATCAAGTGCCGCGTTTAAATATCCAGCGGCTTCAGAGGGTCCTTTTAAGGACTCAATCAAATAATCATGATAATCAATACTCTTAGCCATGATTAATAACCTTATCTTTTATTAATCATTATAGCATTCAAAAGTGATTAATAAATGGGTATTATATTAATCATCATGTTATGGACTAGTTTTGAGTGGCTTTATAATCTTCTATGTCCCTGCTTAACTGCCCAGTTGATACCTGGGTGATTAATAATTTTTTGAGCCATTTCTTGATCATTTGTAATTAGTTCAGGCGAAATTAAACCTTCATTTCGAATTTTCTGAATAAACAACCGCTCATGATCTTCAAGGGGAAGAATATTGGATAATTGCTCTCTGAGTTCATTGATTCTAGCTGTCGCCCATTCCTTTAATTCGCGAGTGTTTCTTGAAACAGACAGCTGGTGCATAACAGGAACAAGCCGGTTGCGCAAATCGGTTAAGTCAAAATTTATCTGCTCGGGTACCATACGTGATAAATCAATTTTAGTCATCGCTAAATAAGTCACAAATGCGAGTTTCAATTTAGGCTTGTCTAGAGGCATTTGCGTCAATAGATAATGAGCATCAAACCAATCACGGCTCGCACTGCGATCAAATAGCGCGGATAATTTTCCAGCTGCCAGTTCATGAATATCCAGCACCGGACCTTTGATGCTTTTGTACTCCTGAATATTTGGGGATTTTAACAGTACCGGAAATAAGGGCTGCCGATACATAAAGTTGATATCAATCTCCAATGAACCTCGCTGCCCCAATAAGCTGGGATAAAACCACACCATTTTCCCGCCAGCATGATGCATTGGGGAGCGATGACGTTCAAACTGGTTTTGCAACATAATCTGATGAACGGCGTCCATAAGCACTTGTTTTTCTTCAAGCATTTTTTCTCGGTCAAGCGCACCAATGTAATTTAGATCAATATCAACAGAAAGCCTTGGCAATTGTTCAAAACAAAAAAGATTAAGCGCGGTTCCCCCCTTTAAAACCAAGCGATCCTGTAAAAAAGGGACAGACATAATTTGTTGAAATATATCAAGAAGCCTATAAACTTTTTCAAAGATCTCAGGTTTATAGCCACTAGATTTCGCTTGACTCATGAGTTGTTCTTTAGAATTCAGCATTGGGTTCTTCCCATGATTGATTGATAACAGATAGAGGTAAATAAATATTCCAAGGTTTAACCAGTTGAAATTGCTCTCCATCTGTCCCCGGTATATATTGAGCTGCTTTAGGTTTTCCTGCCATAAGGGGAGCCAACTGCTGTTCAGTGACAGCAAACGCATCTTGACGTTTACTTAAGAAATAACCCACTTTCGCATTTAGTCGGGCATTGTCCAGTATTAGACAATAATCAATTACCTGCTCAACATTCAAAACAGCAAGGTTGCTTATTGAACGGTATACTTCTTCCCATCCACCACAAAGTTCAACACGATCAAGAACATCGACAAAAGTACGAGCAGGATTGGTTACTCTAATATCAACGCCCTGCCTGTTCACTACGTCGACGTAAATGTCCGTGACTTTCTTTTTTTGTAATGCTATGGGTGCCGCAACTGACTGATACCAATGACCATCAAATTCGAAAGGTTTGCTCTTTTGTTGTGTTACATAAGTCAATTGGCCAAAACTGGAATAGGCCACGCCCAGCAACTCCAAGGCAGAATGATAACCAATAACAGCATCCTGGGTCACTTTGCCTGCCACAAGATAAGGATCAACCGATACACTATCTACTGATTGATTTGGCGGTACAACCGCATATAATTTCCGGCGAATAGGCTTAATACGGCCAGACTTGACGTAATATGTTAACGCCGTATTGACGGATATAGCTTTAATTGCCCCATGTTCTGACTTGAACAGAACAAACTCCTCATATAGAAACACAGGGTGGTCATAAAAAAATTGCTCTACCGTCATTTGCTTTAATCTCCAGTAATATGTATATATTAGTATTTAACGGAGAGCAAAGCAAATATCATGTGTTGTTACTAACCTTCAATGTTTTTGACCAATCATTGATTGGTTGATATCCCGCCACTGTCGATTTATCCGGTATCCACCGCCCATAATGCTTGATGATCATTTCAGTATCCCTATGCCCCATCTGCGTAGCAAGCCACAAAGTATTTTCCCCTGCTGAAAGCATCATCGAGGCATACGTATGTCGGGTTTGGTAAGGATTACGATAACGAACCCCTGCCTTTTTCAGAATATGCGCCCAAGAGGTTTTGCGAATCTGGCCGTCAGTCTCCCATGGGGTGTTGGTTCGGGGGTTATAGAATACCCGCTTGCCCTCAAGGTATGTAAATGCCTTTTGATTTTTTAGAGCTTCCAATGCTGGCGGCAGCAGTAAAACATCCCGCACCCCAGATTTGGTTTTTGTTCCCTTTTCCTGCTTTAAGACCACTGCGCGAGAAACACGAACCAAACCTTTTAACCAGTCAATATCATCCCACTCCAGAGCAATAAGTTCCGAAGTCCGAAGGCCGGCAAAAAATGCAAATTGAAATAAGTTCCTTGCCTGTCCTGTTGCCGCATCAAGAATGGCTTTGATTTCATCTTGATCAAAGGGGTCAACCTCCCAATTGCTGTGGCTGGTTTTTTTGTTGATCAGTTTCGAAAGAACCAACCTATCCAAAGGGTTTCGTTCAATGATGCCATCATTCAACGCCTGATCCAGCATATTTCGCAAGGGTGTTATAATATTGCGTATGGTTTTGACGGTCAGGCTCAGTCCAGTCACCCAGTTACGGATAATCACCGAGGATAGATCGCGAATCGGTATTTTGCCAAAGGTAGGATATAAATGCGCCTCACAAACCTTCCTATACCCATTATAGGTACTTGCCTCCAGCGTTTTTTCAGCAATTGCCATATAATCTTGCAACAACTCGCTGACTGTTGCTTTGATGATTACGTGGCCAAATAAGCGTGCGCGTTTGGAGTCTGGGAAATAATCGGCATAATTAAATGTACCCAAAGCAATTGCATTGATGATTTCACCGCGCAAGCGCTCAGCATATTTTAAATTTGCTTTAGTGGGTTCAAGTTTCAACGTTTCGCGGCATTGCACCCCGCGATAACTAAAAACAATGCGAATCGCTTGCCCTGTTCCCCACTCACGGATACTTACCCCGCGCGCAGACTGCGATTCGTTGCTTTGTTTCCGTGTTCCACCCATCGCTCTACCTCAATTAAATTGATCCATATATTACCATCCGGTCCTAGTTTGCATTGTACACCATCAAGCCACATTCCTCGCTTGCGTTTAGCATGCACAGCATCTGAAGTGTCACCAGAGATCTGACAATATTTTTTTAGTTTTACCCAGTTCATAATCAAAATTTCCTTCTTTATTTATGAAAAACAATCTACCCTGCAAGAGAGCAATTTTTTTGGTTCATATTGATCTCAAGTACAATCTGATACAGCTTCAAAAGCTGCACTTCCGATTTAAAGCTGATCGGCAGAAGATCATGGCAATAGATTGCGCGGATGGTATCGAGCGATGCATTCGATAGCTGTGCGATGTGTTTTAGGGTGTAGTTCGTTGAGTCTAAAATATACTGAATCATTCCTTTATAGATGATCAGTTTTGAATGATGTTCCATAGAGTGGCTCTCCTTACTGCAAAGTCTGTTTACTATGCTTCCGTTTTAATCTGAATTACCGCCAAGTTACACATAACCAAGTGATATTTCGGTAAATTATGTTAATATCTACTTTTACATCAGTGTAATTCGTTACATAGATGTAAATTATTACATAAATGTAACGAAGTCAAGGCATGTCAACCACTATTTTAAATGAATCGAGCCAATTGCTATTGGCGCAAACACTGAATGAATTAATTGGACGTGATAAAAAACTCACGCCTGCCGCACTCGCACGGAAATTAGGTATCCCGACCAATAAAATCACCCGAATCTTGAATGGTGATGTGACGGATCCCAAAGCGAGCACGCTGCTTCAGATTGCAAATCATTTTGATATCACCATTGAGCAATTGCTTGGCCTGGAACCCATTGTTCCCCAAGGTGCAGCTGAACTGACGGAAAGCACAAGACCATTGCCGGTTTTTGAGTTCAGTAAAATAGGACAGTCGACTTTCCCAAAGGAATGGTATCGCTGGGCAGAAAATGATGTTGATGGCGAATATTACGCGCTTGCGATAGATACGGATCTGTATGAGCCAACGTTTCCAAAAAATTCGATGCTAATCATTAATCCTGACATTGAACCCGATGATCGCTCGTATATTGTTATCCAGAAAAAAGATAATCCATCGCATTGCTCGATCAAAAAATACGTTATTGAAGGAAATAAAGCCTATTTGTACCCAATTAACCCCAAATTACCAGTAGAAATTTATGACGAATATTTGTACACTATTACTGGTGTAATTTTGGAAGTACATCAGAGGTTACGCTCCAAAAGATAAGTTGTAAGGATGTCGTCATGGAAGGAAGAAGTTTTACAAGCAAGCTCCTGCGGTTTGTCTACCAGCGAATTGTGTTGCGGTTTACCGGCCAAATTAGAGAACCCTATCTTATCCGGATTGATCGGATTTTTACTCATCCAGATACCAGTGAGTTATCCGTTGCGTTCCATATAGCCAATAAACGCGTTAACCAAGAAATGCCGGTCGCTGAGTTTGTAAAGTCAGATATGATTTACCTCATTGATCCACGTATTGTCTTTGATATGGGGCAACAATTTGGCGCCCACTCAGAACAGCTTGCCATTGTACAAAAAACACAACCCAGTTTAAAAACAAAATGCGTCGTTGGCCTTAAGCGGGTGTTTATTGATGAATAACGCGCTGGCTAGCAAATCCAAAATCCCTTTGCAATATAAAGTGTTCCATACCTTGCTGGGGTTTACGGTCTTTTTTTCTTTAATCACCGTACCTGCCGAGGCTCAAGTTATCAATCTGTTTGGCATTCCAACAGCCTCTGAATTTCTATGGTGGCCTTTTGTATTTTTTGCCTTCCAGCTGATCTACAACGTTTATGGATTTGCCTACCTTCGCCATGCAATTTACATGACGATATTATTCCATGCCATTTATATTTTATTTCTGAAGTTTGCCATCTGGCTGCCTGCCTCCTCGTTCTGGAAAATGCAGGAAACCTACACGCAAGTGCTCGGCAGGGATGTTTTCTACCTTCTAAAAAGCGCTGTGTTTTTATGGGGTTGTGCATTATTGCCATTTAGATTTGTAATCCTCAAAAGCGACAATCAAAGCCGCTCGGTATTTTTGGTGGCATTAATAGGGTTTTCCCTGTCGAATTTGCTTTGGCTTAATCCGAATCCTATTGCAGGCTTTTCCCAGCTTATCATTCCACTTTTGATTTACTGCTTCCTCAGCATTTTCTCCTATCCTTTACAGGCCATCATCACCAATATTGAGAAGATCGACCGCCCAGTCAATATAGATTGGCATCTTTTTAAATTTCAATTGCCGCAAACGGCGATAAACGGAAATAGCACGTTTAAATACCACCACATGCTTTTTTGTTCGAGTATCGTGTTTTTTATTGCCTCAAAAACCATGGCGGCCAAATTCATCTCGATTGGTTTTTTAACCATTAATGTCGGTGGTATTGTTTTTTCACTGGCGTACCTTGCCGCTGATATGATGACCGATGTCTATGGCATTGAACGCACCAAACAGATGGTGCTATTCGTTATTTTCTGTAACTTGCTGTTTGTTTTCGATGTATGGGTCACCAATCTACTGGCGGTTGGTGAGGACGCTCCCTTTCGATCGATTTTGCATAACCAGGCACGCATGTTTATTGCCTCAGCAACGGCGTTTTTCCTTGGTATGACCATTAATTCGACTGTTATTTCAATTATTAAATCAAGACAGCGCAGGCGTGGTATTTCACTAAAAAAAGAATTTATCACTACGGTTTGGGCAAGAATCGCAACCTCATCTGCTTTTGGGATTATGATTGATGTGAGCTTGTTTTCTTTGGTGGCATTCTACGGTATTGTGCCGACTGAAAAACTAGCCAGCGTGATTGCATTTGAAGATGCGTATAAAATATCCTACGAAGTTGCGCTGGCACCGGTGTCGATTTTGTTGATCTATTTACTCAAAGTGAAAGAAAAAGTGGATATTTATGATGAGCTATCAAACCTGAATCCATTTAGAATCAGCACCAATTACAAATTCAGTGCGAATAAATTTGATGAAAACTACGTCCAGCCTAAGAGAAATAACGATGGATAAGCATATTTATGATTTTATGACGGCAACGATTGAGGTGGCTGCAGAAAACCCCATTGCCCCCTATGGTGCAATTATTGTCTATGATGATAAAGAGATTCTTTTAAAGTCAGTCAATAGCGCACATAACCATCCGTTAATGCATGGCGAGTTATCGGTCATTCACACACTGTTTAATAATGGTTTTGATGGAGATGCCAGCAAATTAAGCCTTTATACCACCGCTGAACCTTGCCCTATGTGTGCAGCTGCTATTTACTGGGCGATGATTCCTAAAGTGGTTTATGGTAGTTCGATTGCTTATCTGCATGAATTGTTTGGTCGGCAGATACAAGTTAGGGCTGAAGAAATTCTGTCCAAAACACCAGATTTTTATAGCTGTCATTTGGTTGGTGGGGTGATGGAGGAAGACTGCAATAAATTATTTAGTAAGGCAAAGCGATTAAAAAATATTTTCTGAGTTCCCTACAAAAATTGATAAGTCAAATTATAGTTATTCCTTGATTAATTAATTCACTAGTATCTACAACATGACAAATAGAACGAATTGAACCAATTCTAAACTTATAGGGTTTCGCTTCAACCTTCATTATATTCCTATAAAAAGCTATTCTCATCTCTTTTTGCCAGATATATGTATCAAGCTTACGAAAAACACCTAATCTTCCGTTATATTGAGACGAAACATATTCCACAGGTCTAATATATGTTGGTTCACTAGGAATAACTGAGATTTTTTTTCTTTTCTTAAAAGCCTTAATAATCTTTAAAATAAACTCATGAGCATTTGTAATTAATATTGTTTTATCACCAAGCTTTTGAAATTCTTTGTTCAGTATTAATTCGTTTTTTGGTAAGTCATTAGAAGAAAATGCACTCATGGAAAATAAATTGGAATTTATGATCTGATTGCTATGAAAATTGCCTCTATTTATAATCCCTCCTATGGGTATCAATTCTCCTGAACCATTAGATATTTTTAGTATAAAATCTTCGCTTTTATAACTAGAGTCAACACCTTCAAGATCATCTCCTCTGGTTTGTTTTTCTTCGACTTTCCTGATGTAATCGAATGAATTCATAAATAGATTCCCACTCAAAAAATCTTCTACAAATTCAGTCTTCATGACTTTCATTAATACTTTTATTTCAAATGATGATGTTGAATATTTGTTTTCAGAGAAAGGTAATAAATCCACCGCTCTTAGTCCTTAATTCATCTTGTTATATGAAAATACGACATTTGAATTTTTAGTAATTACTATTTTTTGCAACTTAAAAATTCATTTTTTCCTTGAAATTCAAATAATTCTTTATAGCTAGCTTCTTTTTCGATAAGAAGTTTTGCATGACTAAGAATTCCTAAGATAATGGCCTTATTATAACTACCTATTCCAGATTTAATCACCAGCCCCCCTAACTCAATCTTACGCCGGGTATCTGCCCGGCGTTTTTTGAGCTTGGTTAGAGCCAGAGATTGTTCATCCCGGGCGATGGCCTGTTGCTGCTTTTTAATTTGATCAAGCGTGTCCATGGCTTAACTCCTTAGCCATTCTGGCAAAGGCATTATCCAGTTGTTTTATGTCGAAATTTTGCAGGCCATGTTTGTATGCGAGTGTGCCGATTTCGAGTTTGTGTTTTTGTTGAAGTTTATCAAGTTTAAGCTTGGCTTGTTCAATTTTATCCATAAGTACTGCTTCCATTTGCGATGCTGTCTTCTTAGACATATTCATTCTCCGCAATAATGGATTGACTTAAACAGCATAGCTGGCCAGATCTCTGAAATCAATAGGCTGTTTTAATCCGTGAGCGCAGCGAACTCCACCTATCCCGCAGGATGTTCCAAGGGCGCAATATACATTCATTCGAATGTTTGCTAAATTGACCCTGTAGCGTAAAAAAATTCTGTATGGACAGGAATTTTTTCTTTTTCAAAAGCAACCGATGGATCACTTCTAAACCGGTGTATTCATGGCGATTGCTTTTGCCCGTGTATCAATTCATAGCCGTGCTAAAGGTCATAGTGCCGTTGCTGCCAGTAGTTATCGCGCAGGGGTGACGCTTTTTGATTCTCGTACAGGCCAAACCCATGATTTTGCCAATCGCCACGATGTAGCCTATTCAGAAATTCTATTGCCAACTGATGCTAGTGAGGCATTTCTTGAGCGTGAATATTTGTGGAATGCAGTGGAGGCGGCAGAGCATCGTAAAGATGCGCAGGTTTGCAAAGATATTGTTCTGGCTTTGCCTAAAGAATTAAATCGTGAGCAGCAGCTTGAGCTGGCCAAGCGATTTGCTGTTACCCATTTTGTTGCCAATGGATTGCCTGCCGATATTGCCTTGCATGATCATGGGGATGGTAATCCGCACGTGCATATTCTGATCCCGACCCGGCGATTGGAACAGGATCGGTTTTCCAAATATAAAGCGCGTGATCTGAACCCGGGTTTTGCCAAAGGCTTTGTCGTGGAAAAAGATTTCTGGGGTGAGCAGTGGCAGGAGATGCAAAATGATTATTTTCGCGAATACAGCATTGATTTAACCGTTGATTTGAACCATGTCATTCCTGAGCGGCATCGTGGTAAGCAACGCCATGTTGAGACGCATTATTTACGCGAAGAAAATCAGATCATTGATGAAGTACGTCGTGATCTTGCCCGGGGGCAGGTTGGTGTATTTATCAAGCACCTTTCATCCCAATGCAGTGTTTTTACCCGCCGCGATGTTGAGAAGTTGTTGTTTAAAACCTTTCAACACTCACAAGACCCACAGGAATATCTGCGGATAATGGAGCGCATTTTGAGTCACAAAGAAGTGGTGTTACTTGGTAATAATGACCGAGGCCAAGAGAGTTACACCACCCGAGCCCAATATCGGCTTGAGGCGCGATTGCATCGGGATGTTGAAGCCTTGATGGCCAGAAGGCGGCATTGCTTTGTGAAACCTGATGAGTCTCTTTCTGCGCGTTACAACCTAAGTGATGAACAGCATGAGGCATTGCGCCATATCATTGAAAGTCCAGATATCAGCGTGGTGATTGGTCGTCCGGGCACAGGGAAAAGTTACTTGTTGCAACCTGTGCGGGAATTTTTTGAGGCGCAGCAACAACAGGTAATTGGCGCAGCACTTTCTGGGAAAGTTGCCAAAGCATTACAGACAGAAACCAGTATTCCTTCATCTACGATTGCATCATTGGCTTGGCGAATATCAAATGAGCGAATGAAGCTGACTGATAAACATGTGCTGGTGATTGATGAAGCGGGCATGGTGGATGTACACAATATGGCATTTTTAATTCGGGAAGTGAAGAAAGCAGGTAGCAAGGTGGTATTAATTGGCGATCCCAGTCAGCTAAAACCAATTCATAAAGGCGAGATATTCCGGGGTATCGCGGGTTTGACCGGGTACATTGAACTGGAAAACATTAAACGTCAGCAAGATGCAGGAGACAGGCAGGCCAGCCGTGATCTGGCCAATGGAAATATCAAGGAGGCGGTACAGCATTATCATGACAAGCAGGCGATTACCATTTCCAATCAGGCCGTTCATGACTTGATTGATGATTGGGAGCAAAACCTGAAAACTGAATTAGTACAGGATACTGTTTTGCTGGCATTCAGCCGTAGAGCCGTGCGTGAATTGAACGATCAGGCGCGAGAGCGATTGCAGGTCAAGGATAAAATCGGGCAGGAAAACATCGTTTTTCAGGGCTTTGAACGTGACTTGCAGATATCTACCGGTGACAGGCTATTGTTTCGTGAAAATGATAAAACGCTTGGGCTACGCAATGGTGATATTGGAACAGTAAGCTATGTTAATCAGGGCGTTTATCAGGTCAAATTGGACACGGGGGAAGTGGTCGATGTACCCAAGGACTATCAGGCCGTGGATTATGGTTATGCGTTGACGGTGCATAAATCACAGGGCATGACAGCCAAGCATGTGAAGGTTTTGATTGACAGCAAATACTGGGATCGAAACTTAAGCTTTGTGGCGTTTACCCGGCATAAGGAGAGTTTGAAAATTTATACAGACACCGTAAATCATTGCAGTCAGGCTGAACTGGTCAATACACTGTCTCGCCGAAGTATTAGGGATAATGTGATTGACTGGCCTTTGGACTATGCTACCCGAGCTGGGTTTAATCCTGATAAGTTGGTTGGGCGGGTGTTGAACCAGTTGGCTGGTGTCGGGCATAAGATTAAGCAAAGCTTTGATTACGTTGCGAACTATGAAGCGGAAATAATCAAACAAAGAAGTCAAGAGAAGACCCAATGTGAAAATGGTATTAACCATCTGAGAGGTGGACGATTATCAGCTGTGAACCCACAAAAATTGCCATCTGAAATCATTGAAATTCATGGAATGTTAGAAAAACGAAAAAATATTAATGGATATTTTGCAGAAAAACTAGATAATAAAATTTCGATTAATGTAGATAACTTGCTAAAAAATAATGAATTAATGAGACAATTAATCGAAAAATTTCCTGATCTTTCAAATAGACTTAAGGTCTATTTGAAATCCTCAACACAAAAAAGTATTGAATAGCTCATGGCACTCATGTTTATAAAATAAACATGTATAGTATAATTAAAACAAAGGCTCTTTTATTGTTTCACTTTAATTAAGGAAAAAAATGGGATTTTCAAGCCAATATGCTCAAGATAAACAGTTAGAACATGATCTAATAGATAGGCTTTTCCCACCCAATATAAAGAGCAGCGCCAGTTGTATATTGATGGTATCAATACCTGCTTTATTAGCTCCACTTTTATCCATGGTCAACTTATCTGGTAACCCATTAGAGCCAATAGCTTTTTCAAAAAACGCCCGTGCAGCAGGCTCATCACGTTTTTCTGACAACACAAAATCGAATTTATCAACCGCACGGTATAAATAAACCCATGAGCCTTTAACCTTAATATAGGTCTCGTCCATCCGCCATGAAATCCCAACAGAACGCTTATAGCGCTTACGAAAGGTCTCTTCTAATTGAGGAGAATATTCAATAACCCAGCGATTAATGGTGGAGTGATCAACTTTTAGTCCACGTTCCAGAGCTAACTCTTCAACATCACGGTAACTCAAAGAGTAGGCTAGGTACTATCTTATCAGCATCAAAATAATGTCCTGCTTAAAATGGCGCCATTTAAAATTGAGCATCTTTGACCGTTCCCTTGAAAAGTACGGATTTTACTCTGGCGTCCAACTTTTTGCGACAGAACCAATAATCTGATGTAAGATAATTGATGCATTCCATTACTGAATGAATGCATCCACGAAAATGTAGAAAATAGGCATAAGTATGGTTTTGGTGACTAGGTGAGCCATAACTTAAGATGTAAATGGACTTCTTTCCCAAAAAACACTATCAAAAGGGGTACGCGTAGAAATAGTACATCCATTATTCTCATCAGGAACAATTTTTCGAGTTTGTTGCGCAGCTCCCTTAAAAAACATGCATGAAATCACACCAGCACCCAACAATGCTATATCAACTCCCACCGTTGTAACCACGGGTAGAAGACAAACAACACCCAGAAGGGCTATGGCAGAACCTGTTATTACCGAAAGAGCACCAAAGCATTTTAAATAAAATGAATAGTCAATAA
>Ga0209024_1001654_pt1 | contig 16742 bp, 13 predicted proteins | sample AutmiccommunBRH5_FD_187380 | JGI IMG/M metagenome (GOLD analysis project Ga0209024, IMG submission 187380) | Deep subsurface microbial communities from Mt. Terri, Switzerland - Autotrophic microbial communities BRH/5 (SPAdes) (version 2) | ecosystem: Environmental > Aquatic > Deep subsurface >...
TGGACATCAACGCGAGCCGGGTACTGAAGTCCAACCTTCGCCTCGCTCAGATCTTGGGATACGACACGTTGGAGCAGTCCGACGCGAAGTGGCGCACGGACTTCCCTCACCTGCAGTGGGGCCTTGACGTCGAGTTGCGGCACGCGCTCCGAGCCGGTCTCGGCCACTTCGAGCGCGACCGCGAGACGGTGCGGCCGGACGGCACGACCGTCTGGACGAAGTCGTTCATCACATTCAACCCGGAGGAGGGCACGGCGGACGGCATCGTGCTGGACATCACGGCCGAACGTGAGGCCGAACGCGCTCTGCGCGAGAGCGAGCTGCGCTATCGGAGCATCTTCGAGAACGCCGTCGTCGGCGTCATCCAGCTCAGCGCCGACGGAGCGCTCCAGGCCGCCAACCGGTTCGCGGCACGCATCTTTGGCTACACGAGCGCCGACGAGTTCATCGCCCAGTGGATGACGAACCACCAGTACGCCGCCCGCGTGCTGAGGCAGGAGATCGATCGTCTCGCCTTGGCCCCCACGCACGAGTCCGAGGTCGAACTCGAGGTGCAGGCGCTCGACGGCAGCATCCGCTGCATCCTGGTGCGTAGCCACCTCGATGTGGACGCCGGGACGACGGACGCATTCCTTCGCGACGTCACCGCGGAGCGGACAGCGCGGGCTGAGAGCGAGCGGCTCATTCGCGAACTGGACATCCGCGCGACGGAGCGACGCCAGCTCGTGCGACGGCTGCTACACGCCGGCGAGGAGGAACGACGCCAGATCGCACACGAGATCCACGATGGCCCCGCGCAACTCCTCGCCGGGTCGCTCATGTTCCTCACGTCCGCCCAGCAGGAGCGGCAGCGGGGGCGCAGCGAGCAGGAGGAGGACTACCTGGAGCGCGGGACGGACTACCTGCGGATCGCACTGGACGAGCTCCGCCGGGTGATGGCCCACCTCCGCCCTGCCGTGCTGGATGACCTCGGACTCGTCTCAGCGATCCAGAGCACCGCGGAGGCGGCGGTCGCGCCCTACGGGATGAGCGCCCGCGTCGAGCAGCTTGGTGAGGCCGAGCACCTGGAGCAGTCGACCGAGATGGTGCTGTTCAGGGTCGCCCAGGAAGCGACGACCAACGCCGGGAAGCACTCGAACGGGACCACGATCCAGATCACGATCGACTACCGAGACCCCTCGGGCGTCACGTTGACCGTGACCGACGACGGCGAGGGGTTCGACACGGGCGCCGTGTTCGCAGAGGCGGACGGACACCACCTCGGCCTGCTCGGCCTCCAGGAGCGCGTCTACCTCGTCGGGGGCACGTTCGCGATCACGTCGGCGCCTGAGCACGGCACGCGTATCACGGTCACGGTCCCGAGGAGCGCCGGGATTGCGCCGCCGGGCCAGGCGACTCGCGACTAGGCGACCGAGTTGCGGGCCGAGTCGCGGACAGCCGAGTTCGTGGCAACCAGCCCGAGGTGAGCGAACTCCGCGCCGATGCCGTAGCCGACGCCCCGCGCGGTGCGGATGAGGCCCGGCAAGCCTGCATCCTCGAGCTCTCTTCGGAGACGAGAGACCTGCGTCTGGACGAAGCCCGGCTCGTCACCGACGACCTGGTAGCCCCACACCTTCTCGATGAGTTCGTCGTGCCCGGTGGTGCGGGGATGGTTCTCGGCGAGCACGTAGAGCAGGTGGTGGCGGATGCGAGTCATCCGGACGGAGCGGCCGTCCACCATCAGGTCGTTTCGCGTGATCACCACCTGACGGTCGTCGCTGAAGAGTTCCACGCGATGGTCACGGCCAATGCGACGCAGCATCGCGCGGAGGCGGGCAGCCGCCTCCTCCGGAGCAATATCCAGGGGCCAGACATCGTCCGCGCCGGCATCGAAGAGCCGGAGCCGCTCGACAACTTCGGTCGTCAGGAACGCGATGACCGCGACACCGTCGACGCGGGACCATGCCCGGATGCAGTCGAGGGCGTCAGCGCCCTGCTCATCGGCGGCGAAGAAGACGTCGGGATAGCCACCCCCGGAGACCTCGGGCGGAAGGGCGGATCGGCCTACCTCGACGCCACACCCGATGCGTCGGAGCGTGCGGCGGAGGAGGCGCGCAGGGACTCCGGCACCCGCCACATAGGCCCGTACACGCTCCTGGGTCGGTGGCCCGATCGGGATCACATTCGAGTTTTGAGTGGGGTGATCGGCGTCGAGCAGCATATGGGTCCCCGTCCTGCAGCCGAGTTTGGCTGTTGGAAGTGTCGTTGCTGACGCCACCGACTTTCAGTCCCATATGCCCATTCGTGATTAGCCATTCGGCTATTCATTACGCCTCCTATCGGACACTCCAACTCTCCTACCACAACCCCGTTGCCCACCGTTGTGCCTGCGACGCCTCCTGAACGGGAAAATCTGCCGCGTGGGCATCGGATAGCAAGAAATGCTTCGGTCCCGGGATCGTGCGCGTTGGGGGACAACTGGAATCCGCCACACTTCGTGCAACGCCTTGCATCGTTCGCGTATTCTTCGGCGACTTGAGTACGACTCAGGACGAGGTGAGTGGCATGCCAGCGTGGCCGTTACTCAGCGACTGGACTGTACGCTCAACTCACGCGAGGTAAGTGAAGGTAAGTAGCCTCGACTGGTGATGAACCACACCTGTATTCCCGTACTGCTCATATCGGGGGCTCGTGGATGGTTGAATGCCCGTGGGAGGTCCATCGGCTAGATCAGGGGCGGGGCGGCATTGGACACTGAACGGCCCGTCGGTGGGCGTCCTATTCGCATACTCATCGTTGACGACCACCCCGTCGTGCGGGATGGGCTGCGCGCGATGCTTGATGCCCCAGGCATGCAGGTCGTCGGCGAGGCCTCTAGCGGCGCATCTGCCATCCAGCGTGCGGCCGAACTTGAGCCTGACGTCATCCTCATGGACGTCCGTATGCCGGACATGGACGGGCTCTCCGCCAGCCGGATCATCAAGGAGTCCCATCCCGGCATCAGCATCTTCGTCGTCACCAGCTTCAGCAGCGTCGACTATCTCCAGCGGGCCATCAGCAGCGGCGCCTCCGGCTACCTGTTGAAGGGCATGGGCCGCGACACGCTCGTGAACAGCGTCCGTCTCGTTCGCGATGGTGGTTCCGTCTTCGAGGCCACGCTGCTGCGTCGCGTCTTGACCGGGATCGGCTACGACCCCTCAGCCTCCGAGGCCATGCGCGAACTATCCGAGCGCGAGCGGGCTGTCCTCCGCCTGCTCGCCGCCGGCCAGACAAACCGCGAGATCGCTGAGGCGGTCGGCTACTCCGTCGGCACGATTAAGAACACGGTCCAGGCCATCATGGAGAAGCTCGGCGTCTCTGATCGCACCCAGGCGGCCGTCCTCGCGGTCCGCTCCGGCATCTTCGCTCCTGAGGAGGACGCTGCGGTCCGCCGTTCGAACTAGCGCCCCTGCGAGCCCTTGGGGCAGCGCACCGCCCCTCGGAGGGAACTGGTCGCCGCTAGCCTGTCTACTCGCTGCCAACCCTCCCCACAGCGAGGTACCCCCGGGTCACGCCCCCTCGATCGAGGTCGAAAGTCCTCCTGCACCGCCATGAGGGCGGTCTGACTTCGCGAGGAAGGATCCGAGATGCCGAAACTGCGACTGCCAGGGGTACAACTTCGACGACTGAAGCCTCGTGGTCTCAAGCTTCCCGGTTGGAGACCTGGCGTGCCCGCAGGGCTGCCGATCCAGAAGCTGGGATTCCTCAAGGCCGTGCGACTTCCCGGGTTCGCCCGGCGGCTCCCGAGGCTGCCGTTCGCGGTCCGGATCCCTCGGATCCTCCGCTTCCTCCGCCTCCCCGGGCTCTCCCTCCTCCCGAATTCATGGCGGTTCTCCGTCAGCGCGAAGCTGTGGGCCGTCTCCGGCGTCACCGTCGGCCTGAGCCTGCTCGTCGCCGCCGTCGGCTGGAGCTCGCTCGGCCGCTCGAACGACGCTGCTGACGCCGCGATGAACGAGGGCGCCCGCATCGAGTTCCTCGCCCAGCAGATCGAAGCGACCCGGCTCGCGATGCTGACCGTCGAAGACGCGATGGTGAACGACTTCGAGCGCGGGGCCGTGGTGGCCGCGACGGAAGGCGCCAGCGCGTACAGCCAGCACGCCGTCCGGTTGCGAGGCAACACGAACCTCGCCAAGAGCCTCGTCGAGGACGAAGGCCTCATTGAAACGTTCGAGAGCCTGAGCAGTGGGCTCCTGAGTCTCGATGGCCTCTTCTACGAACTGAGCGAGGCAGTCAAGCGCCGCGGCGACACCGAGATTGGCGCCGAGAGCGAGCTACGCCGGGCCGCGATCACCCTCGGAGGGTTCTTCGAGTTCGACCAGGCGTCGATCCGGACACTCCAGCAGGAGACGCGGGACGGGAACCGGCAGCTCCTGGCTGACATCGCATCCATCCCGGATGACACGTCGGTCGCCTACACCATTGGTGAGGTGCGTGACTCAGTCGAATCCACTTCCGTCCTCATGGATGCCGCGGCCCAGGAAGCAGCCACGCTCGCCCTCGCGCGCGTGAGGAGTGCCGAGAAGGACTACATCCTGCGCCGCAGCCCCGCGTTTGCGACTGAGGTCGCCGACAACGTCACCCAGCTGAAGGCCCGCATCACCGAACTCGGCCTCGCCAGCGCGACCGAGTCGGAAGCGCTCGCCGCCACCGACGCCTACCTCGCGGCGTTCGATGCCTATGCCTCCGCGCTCGCGGGAGTGCAGAGCATCCAGTCGCGCATCGACCAGGAAATGGCCACGGTCGCCGCAGCCAGCGGCAAGCTGCTGTCCTTCGGCGCCGCCATCCGTGAGGAGCAGATCACCAGCCTCGAGGAGACCGTGGCGTTCGCTGAGAAGGCGCTGATGGGCGCCGCGGTCGTCGCGCTCCTCGTCGGGGCGGCGGGAGCGATCTGGGTGATCCGCACCATCCGGCCGCTCAGGGGGGTCACGAACGCCGCCCTCGCGATCTCCGAGGGCGACCTGGCCCAGGAGGTGACCGCGGACTCGAACGACGAGATCGGCGACCTCGGTCGCGCGATGCGCGGCACCATCACCTATCTGAACGACATGGCCGCCGCAGCGGACCGGATCGCTGAGGGCGATGTCTCCCAGGAGGTCGAGCCGCGCAGTGAGCGCGACGTGCTGGGTAACGCCTTCGTCCAGATGCAGGGCTACCTGCAGGGCGGCGTCGCCACCGCGGGCGAGATCGCCCACGGCAACCTCGCCGTGGAGATCACCCCGGTCAGCGAACGCGATGCCCTCGGGCAGGCGCTCATCGAGATGCGGGACTCCATCCGCGAGACGCTGACCGAGGCCTCCCGCGCCGCCGAGGCGCTGGCTGAGGCCAAGGACGAACTCGTCCGCGTCTCGGACGACTCCGCCCGCACCACCCAGGACGTCGCCCGGGCGTCGGACCAAGTCGCCGCCGGCACGCAGGAGCAGGCGAAGGGGATCGACAGGGTCGCCGAGAACATGGCCGAACTCAGCACGGCCGTGGGACAGGTGGCCCAGGGCGCCGAGGCACAGCGCGAGCTGCTGGAGGATGCTGCCGGCCTCAGCCGCCAGGTCGCCAGCTCAGCCTCGGGAATGTCGACAGACGCCAGCGAAGTCGCTGCGGCAGCGGCGCAGGCGAGCGATGTTGCGAAGGGCGGCGCCGACCGCGTCGGCAAGACCATCGAGAACATCCACCGCCTGAAGTCCTCGATCGACGGGGCCGGCGCGGCCGTCTCCGAACTGGGCGCACGCTCCAACGAGATCGGCAAGATCGTCGGTGTCATCCGTGACATCGCCGCACAGACCGACCTCCTGGCGCTGAACGCCGCGATCGAGGCGGCACGAGCGGGCGAGCACGGCGCCGGCTTCGCTGTCGTCGCTGACGAGGTGCGTAGCCTCGCCGCTCGCGCCACGACGGCGACCAAGGACATCTCGCAGTTGATCCTCGACGTGCAGGAAGGCGTGTCCCAGGCCGTCACCGCGATGAACTCGGGTGCCGCGGACATGCAGACCGGCATCGGCTCGGCGAGCGAAGCCGGCGAGGCGCTGACGCAGATCCTCGGCTCCGTCGAGGCAGTCGACGAGCGCATCCGTGGGATCGCGCAGCGGGCCGTCGAGCTGCAGACCAGCGGTGAACGCATGGTCGAACAGCTGGACTCCATCCGGCAGGTCGCGGATCAGAACTCCGTCGCCGCGGAGGGGATGCGCACGCTGAGCACCGGCGTCGAGGAGGCAGCCGGGTCGATCGCCGCCATCGCCGAGGAGAACTCGGCATCGGCGGAGGAGACCTCCGCTTCCGCCGAGGCGATGTCCGCGCAGGTCGAAGAGATCCACGCCTCCACCGTGGAACTCGGGAACATGGCGGACGCGCTCCGCAGCGCAATCGCGCGCTTCCGGCTCACCTCCGAGGACGAGGTGGGCGGGCGCACTGCCAACGCCGACGGTGAGGAGACCACACTCCGCGCCGCCTAACGGCAACACGGGATAGGTCGAACGGCCCGCCGGGAACCCGGGGGGCCGTTCGTGTGCCTTCCGAGGCGTGCTACGTGGCGTCGCGCTCCTCGCGGCCGAGCCACTCGGGCTCCGCGACTCCCGCGCGGGCATTCGCGACGCGCGCCATCGTGAAGAGGCAGTCCGAGAGCCGGTTGAGGTAGCGCACCAGCGTCGGCGCGACAGCCGTGTCGTGGGCGAAGGTGAGGACGCGGCGCTCCGCGCGACGACACACCGTGCGCGCGACGTGGAGGTGCGCCGAGGCTGGCGTACCCCCCGGGAGGATGAAGCGCGTCAGCGGCTCGAGCTCAGTATCCATCGCGTCGATCCAGCCCTCGAGCTTCGCGACGTCCTCGTCCGTCACGCGCGGGCCGACCGCCTGGCCCTTGCTGATGCGCTCCTCGAGGCCCGGCGTGGCGAGCTCGCCGCCGATGTCGAAGAGGTCGGACTGCACGATCTGTAGCCACGCGACGAGGTCCGCGTGCCCGAGGATCGCCGAGGCGACGCCGATCGTGGAGTTCAGTTCGTCGACGGTGCCGTAGGCCTCGAGGCGTGGGTCATCCTTCGAGACGCGCGGGCCGCCGAAGAGTCCGGTCTGGCCGTCGTCACCGGTCCGCGTATAGACGCGCATGTCACTCATCAACTGTCCTTCTCTGGATCGAGATAGCTCGCCGGCTCGAAGTCGAAGCGCTCGCCGTCTTGCCAGGCCGTGGCCTGGTTCCCGTAGACCGGGATGCCGCCCTGCTGCTTCAGCATCTGCGCCAGGTGCATCAGGTTCCACGCCGCGAAGGTCACGTTCCGGTTCGTGAAGTTGTTCTCCGGCCCGCCAGAGCCCGGATCGAGGTAAGACGGCCCGGGGCCGGCCTCACCGATCCAGCCGGCGTCGGCCTGCGGTGGGATGACGTACCCGAGGTGCTGGAGCGAGTAGAGGATGTTCATCGCGCAGTGCTTGGAGCCGTCCTCGTTGCCCGTGATGATGCAGCCGCCGACGCGGCCGTAGAACACGTACTGGCCGTCGTCGTTCATCTGGCCAGACTGCGCGTAGAGCCGCTCGATCACCTTCGTGCAGACGGACGATTTGTCGCCGAGCCAGATCGGCGTCCCGACGACGAGAATGTTCGCAGGCCGGATCCGCTCCCAGAGCTCGGGCCAGTCATCGCGCTCCCAGCCCTGCTCCCGCATGTCGGGGTACACGCCGGGCGCGATGTCGTAGTCGACGGCGCGAATGACCTCGGTCGTCACGCCGTGCTTCTCCATGATCCGGCGGGATACGTCCATCAGCCCCTGCGTGTTCGACGGTTCAGGGCTCCGCTTCAGCGTGCAATTGATGAACACGGCGCTGAGGCCAGAGAAGTCGTAGGTATCCATCGGCATGGGCAACCCTCCCTCGTAGCACCATCCTAGGAGGTTGTCCGTCGCGGAATTGCTACGCATCGGGCGGGCGTATGTAACGACTGTCACTGACCACGGCTCGTCCGCAGGTACCATTCGTCAGCATCAATGGAGGCGGAGCTTGGCCTCAGAGCAGACGCGCGCCTCGGGATCGCCACCCGAGCGCCCGATCGCCATCCGCCTCGATCGCGTCACGAAGCGCTTCCCCGGCGCAGCATCGGACGCCGTGACCGAGTTGTCCCTCGACCTCGTCGAGGGTGAGATCACCGCGTTCGTCGGGCCGTCCGGATGCGGCAAGACGACCACACTCAAGATGATCAATCGGCTCATCGAGCCGACCAGTGGTCGCATCGAGATCTTCGGCGAGGACCAGGCAAGCCTCCCAGCGCACGAACTCCGTCGCCGCATCGGCTACGTCATCCAGGAAACCGGCCTGTTCCCGCACCGCACCATCGCCCAGAACATCGGTACCGTGCCGCACCTGCTCGGGTGGCCTGCGAAGCAGATCCGTGAACGCACCGCCGAGCTCGCTGAACTTGTCGGTCTCGACCGCGAGCAACTCGACCGGTACCCCTCGGGGCTCTCGGGCGGGCAGCAGCAGCGCGCCGGCGTCGCGAGGGCGCTCGCGGCCGACCCGCCGATCCTGCTGATGGACGAGCCATTCGGCGCCGTCGACCCGGTCGTCCGCACGCGACTGCAGGACGAGCTCATCGCCCTCCAGCAGTCGCTCCACAAGACGATCGTCTTCGTCACACACGACATCGAGGAGGCGACGAGGCTCGGCGACCGCGTCGCGATCATGGACGTGGGTGGGGTCCTCGCGCAGTTTGCGCCGCCCGCCGAGATGCTGCGCCAGCCGGCGAACGCGTTCGTCGAGGAGTTCCTCGGCAACGAGCGCGGCCTGCGCGAGCTCTCGCTCATCCCCGTCTCCGCGGTCCCACTCCTGCGGTGCTGCGAACTCGCGCCCACCGCGTCGTGCTCAGACGCGCTCGCCGCGATGGACCGCGAGGGCGTCGACTGGGCGCTCCTGATCGATGGCGACCGCTGCGTCGGCTGGCTCGACCGCGACCTCCTCAAGGAAGGCACCTCCGACGTTCGCGCGGTGGCGGAGCCGCTGACGCGCTCGATCTCGCCGAGCCACACCCTGCGCGAGGCGCTGGAGGTCGCGCTCACCTCACACACTCGCGTCGCCATCGTGCAAGAGGACGGGCGCTATCGCGGCGTCTTGCCGATCGAGCGCATCGCGGCCCACCTCGAGGACAAGTAGTGAGGGGCGACCAGCCGTTCATCCGGTGGGAGTGGATCGGGGACAACCGCGGTCAGATCTGGGATCAGACCGTGCAGCACCTGGAGCTCACAGTGATCGCAGTCGGGATCGGGTTCCTGCTCGCGATGGTGCTGTCGCTCATCGGCATCCGGTTCCGACGCCTCTACGCACCGATCACGTCGCTCGCGGGGATCCTCTACACGATCCCGAGTCTCGCGCTCTTCGCGTTCTTCGTACCGATCACCGGGCTCTCCACCGTGACCGCTGAGATCGGACTCGTCTCGTACACGCTCCTGATCCTCATCCGGAACATCACGGCCGGACTCGAAGCTGTCCCCGCCTCGGTACGCGAGGCTGCCCGAGGGCTTGGGTACCGCCAGCCGCGCCTGTTCTGGGAGGTCGAACTCCCGCTCGCCGTGCCCTCGATCATCGCGGGGCTGCGGATTGCGACCGTGACCGTGATCGGCCTCGTCACGGTCACGTCGATCATCACGCTGGGCGGACTGGGGTTGTTCATCCTCGACGGGTTGAGGCGAGACTTCCTCACGCCCCTCCTCGTCGGCACAGTCCTCACGATCCTGCTGGCGGTCGCGCTCGACGCCGCGCTGCTCCTCGCCGAGCGCTGGCTGACGCCCGCCGCACGGGCGACTCGCGGTGCACCGAGCGCCGAGGGCGGGAGCATCGCCCAGTGATCGACTTCCTCGGCGAGGTCGCGACCTGGCTGACCACTCCCGAGAACTGGGAGGACGACGGCGGGATCGGCAACCGCATGACGGAGCATGTGCTGATCTCTGTGCAGACCGTCGCCCTCGCCGCCGCGATCGCGCTTCCCGCAGGCGTTGCGATCGGACACAGCCACCGCTGGCCGGGGCTGACTACCGGCATCGTGAACATCGCGAGGGCGGTGCCCTCGTTCGCGGTGGTCGCCCTCGCGCTGCCGTTCGCGATCCGGCTCGGGCTGGGGATCGGCTACTGGCCGACGTTCCTCGCGCTCGTGCTGCTCGCGCTCCCACCGATCTTCACGAACGCCGTCACCGGCATCCGTGTGGTGGAGCCGCGCATCGTGGAGGCCGCACGCGGCCTCGGGATGCGGGAGCGCGAACTGCTCTGGCAGGTGGAGGTCCCCCTCGCCATCCCCCTGATCCTCGCCGGGATCCGGGTCGCCGCCGTCCAGGTGGTCGCCACGGCCACCCTCGGCGCGCTCGTGGGGTGGGGCGGGTTGGGACGTTTCATCGTTGACGGCTTCGCCGTGCAAGATAACGTTCGAGTCTTCGGAGGGGCGTTCCTCGTTGCTGTCCTCGCCATCCTGACGGAGTTCGGGTTCTCCGCACTCTCCAGGTGGCGCAGTCCACGAGGCGTGTCCCAAGCCGCGGTTGCCCGGTAGCGCCGCGTAAGAGGGAGCAAGATGAACCGGTTTAAGCGATGGGGCGCGACATCCGCCCTGCTGGTAGTGGCGGCCTTCGCGGTCGCCGCATGTGGCGATTCAGAGGACGACGGCAACGGTGCCGGGGAGGCAGTCGAGCCGCGCGAAGGCTCGGAGATCAGCATCGGGGCGTTCGACTTCGGTGAGAGCCTCATCCTCGCGGAGATCTACGCGCAGCAGCTGGAGGCGAAGGGCTTCCGAGTCGACCGCGCCGCGATGCAGCCCGGTTCTCCCCGCGAGATCCTGAAGCCCGCCCTCGAGGGCGGTCAGATCGACCTCGTGCCGGAGTACGTCGGGACGCTCGTGACGTTCCTCGGTGGCACGCCAACCTCGCACGGCGCCGAGAACCAGCAGCTGGCGGCAGAGCTCTACGCCGCGACCGGCGTCACGGTGCTCGACGAGGCCGAGGACGCTGAGAACGTGAACGCCCTGGTAGTCACGAGTGAGCTCGCGGAAGAGCACAACCTGGAGACCGTGGGCGACCTCGCTGAGCACGCCGGTGACCTGACCCTCGGCGGTCCGGCGGAGTGCCCCGAGCGGGAGTTCTGCATCCCCGGCTACCGCGAGGTGTATGGCGTCGAGTTCGGCGAGTTCGTCCCGCTCGACTTCGGCCCGCGCGTCACCGCGCTCCAGGAGGGCGGCATCGACGTCGCCCTGCTGTTCAGCACGGACGCCCCAATCGCCATCAACGAGTGGGTGGTGCTCGAGGACGACATGGGCCTCCAGCCAGCCGAGAACATCGCGCCGGTGGTCAGCACGTCGGTCATCGATGAGTACGGCGACGATCTCGTGAACGCGCTGAACGAGGTCACCGAGCGGCTCACGAGTGAGTCGCTGGCGGAGATGAACGCCGAGTTCCAGGAAGAGCAGCGGAACGCCGCAGACATCGCCCGCGACTGGCTGATTGAGAACGACCTGATCGAGGGCTAGACGCCAGCGACCCGCAGAACTGAAGGGGAGGGCTAACGCCCTCCCCTTCATCGTTCTCACTCCCGCTTGAGGTCAGTCCGCGGCGCCCTCGACCAGTCGGTACACGCCGCCGCCCTGGTGGTCCGCCACCAGTACCTCACCCTCCGCGTCCACGCCAAACGTCACGAGCATGCCGTCGAGGTCCACGAGCAGCATTGGCGCCTCGCCCTCCTCGCCTGTGCCGTGTAGGGGGAACGCCCAGATCTCGCCGGAGCACAGGTCGCCGAAGAGATAGCGGCCGCGGAGCGCCTCGACCGACTCACCGCGGTAGACCACCCCACCGACGGCGGCGCAGCGGCCCTCGTCGTGCGCGTACTCATGGACCGGCGGGATGAAGCCCTCCGCATCGCACGCACTCCGCAGGCAGTGCGTCCCTTCGAGGATGCTCCATCCGTAGTTGCCGCCCGCCTCGACGAGGTCGATCTCCTCGGCGTTCGTGAAGCCCACGTCGCCGAGCCAGATCTCACCGGACTCCTCATCGATGCTCATGCGCCACGGGTTCCTGAACCCGTACGCGTAGATCTCGGCCCGGTAGCCCTCGCGGTCCACGAACGGGTTCGAGGGGGGCACGCGGTAGGGCTCGGCCTCGGTGGACTCGCTCACGTCGAGGCGAAGCACGGTCGCGAGGAGCGTCGAAGGGTCCTGCCCCTGATCGAAGGGGTCGGTGGACGCGCTGCCATCGCCGACGGAGAGGTAGAGGTAGCCGTCCGCGTCGAAGCGGATCGCGCCGCCGTTCTGGTTGAACCCGGGCTGCTCCATCTCGAGCACTACGAGTTCGCTTCCGAGGTCGATGCGGTCGTCCTCGACCTCGAACCGCGCGAGGACGCTGCGCCACGGCTCGCCCGCCGCGAAGTAGTACGCCCACAGCCAGCCGTTCTCCCCGAACGCTGGGTCGAGCGCGAGCGAGAGCAGCCCCTCGCCCCGACGCGCCTCGACGAGCGGCGCGAAGTCACCGAGGAGGGAACGCTCGCCGCCCTCGGACGCGAGCCAAACCGCACCGCCTCGCTCCCCGACAAACACGCGCGAGCCGGGGTACGCGCCGACCTCGACCGGTTGAGTGAACGTGGCGCCGCCGAGCGCGGGCGTCAGTTCGACGTTCGGTTCATCGGCCTCGCAGGCCACGATGGACGCCGCCAGCAACAGTGTGACAAAACCATTGCGAAGAGCGACTAACATTCGCGCGTCTTGGATCGACGTTCGCTCCGAGGCTTGCGGAGAACCCGCGAGGAGAAGCGTTCGATGACAGTCCTCCTAATCATCCTGGCCCTCGTCGCTGCGATTACCGGCGGCGGACTCGCACTCTTCACCATTGGCGCTGTCGGCGCGATTGTCGTCGTCATCGCGGTCGCCGCCATCACCGGCGCGGCCCTCTATCTCAAGGGAGTCGTGGTCAAGGTGGCACTGGCCACGACGGCGGTCGTCGCCCTCGCATCCGTGGGCTTCGGAGGCTACAACGCGGTCCAGCTCGCGTCTGCACTGGGCGGCTTCGATGGGCCGGTTGACCCCGCCGACCCCACCGCCCTCGCTGCCGCCGACGCGAAGATCGATACGGCCCAGACGCAGGCCGGATTCCGCGTCGAACTGACCGAGGCGGAACTCACCGCGATCCTGCAGGACACGCTCGCCGAGGCGGAGGACAACCCGATCCGCCGCGTCGACCTCACCGTCCTCGACGGCGAGGACGGTGGGCAGGGCTCGCTGCAGTTCGACATCACGTTCAAGAACGGCTCGCTCACCGGCGAGGGCCGCGTCACCGCCACCCTCGAGGCCGGCGCGATCAACATCGAGGTGCAGAAGGTCTCCCTCGGACGGCTCTCACTACCGGGCGTGGCGACGGGTGCGATGGAGGAGATCGTCGACACGGTCCTCGACCTGAACGAACGACTCGCCGAGTCCCGCGCCGACGTGCAGTCGATCCAGATCGGCAATGGACGCGTGCTCGTCACGGGCACGCAGGGCGACGGCGAGCTGCTGACCGCCGGCGCGCTCCTCAACGCCCTCGCAGCGAACGCCGCGGAGATCGGCGCGTCGGTAACCCCGCCGGCGGAACAGATCGGCCCAGGCTCCGTGAACGCGACCACGGCCGAGGGCACCACGTACCTCGTCGCCCTCGGTGACTCGCTGGCGGCGAACGTCGGCGTGACAGCCGCGAACGAGGGCTATGTCTCGCGGATCCACAAGGTGCTCTCGGAGCGAGACGGCGGCAGCATCGGACTCCGCAACTTCGGCATCTCCGGCGAGACTTCAGGCACCTTGATCCGCAGCGGCCAACTCACCGAGGCACTCGCCTTCATCAGCGCGAACGACGTCGCCTACGTCACGATCAACATCGGCGCGAACGACCTGCTTGGCCATCTCGGCTCCGACGACTGCTCCGAGGACATCTCGACGCCGGCCTGCCAGGACCGCCTCGCACCAGCGCTCGAGGCGTACCGAGCCAACCTCGACCGTATCCTCGGCGATGTCCGAGACGCGGCCGGCGACGACACGCCGATCCTGTTCCTGCAGACGTACAACCCGTTCTCGCTCGGCCTCGGCGGGCTGTCGCTCGAGGCCGCCTCAGACGACGCGACCGATCAGCTCAACGCCGTCGCCGCCGAGGTGGCAGCCGAGCACAACGTGACGGTGGCGGACGGCGCATCGCCGATGCGCGGGACGACCAGCGCCACCACTCACATGCTCGACACGCCGCCGGACATCCACCCGAACGGCATCGGCTACGACCTACTGGCGCAGGCGCTTGCGGGAGTCCTCCCCTAGCGCGACTCGGTTCACCAACCGTCCGGTCGAGGCGCATGCGCCAGCCAGTCGGCGCACTCGATGGGGCGGTCGGTCACCACGGCACGGAGGCCAAGGCGTCTGAGGTACGCCCAGGTCTTCCGGTCGTTCGGGGTGCCGGACATCACCCCGAGGGCCGCCCGACGGCAGGCTTCGGTCACGGACGGCATGAGGTCGGCCGGAAAGAATGAGACGGCGAGCGCGCCCAACTGCGTCGCCTCGTCGGCCAGTTCCTCGACACCACCTGCCGGCATGATGCCGTGCGAGATCCACGCCGCGAAGTGATGACGGTCGGCCGCTTTCGCGACGACCTCACGATGTGACGACCAGACCTCCGCGGTTGCGCCGGTGGCGTCCACCGCCTCGACGACGGCTGGCCCGAGGTCGGGCTGCTTCACGTCGATGCACAGCACGGCACGGTCGCGACAGACCTCGAGGGCCTCGTGCAGGCTGGGAATGGGCGAGCCGTCCCCCAGACGAACCGCGCCGAGTTCGTGGGCGCGGAGATCGAGGATCGCGCCCTCGCCGGTCGTCGTCCGCTCCAGCGTCGGGTCGTGCATCAGCACGAGGTGCCCGTCCGCCGTCGCGCGGACATCGACCTCGATGCGGCCGCACCCCTCCTCGACCGCCGCCTGCACCGCAGCAAGCGAGTTCTCGGGAGCCGAGGTGTGCAGGCCGCGATGGGCGACTACCAACATTGTCCAAGCGTACATCTGCTCATGCAGATCATCTTTTACGTGTTGTTCACAGCGCCCGATCCATCCATTAAACGGAGGCCTCGATCCTGACCCCGTGATGAACGAGCACTATCGGTGGTGCCAGCGACGAGTCGCGCGGACCTGGTGGCTGCTGCGTCAGCGTGAAACGCGTGGCGAAACCGCCCGGTATCTCGTGACCCAGGGAACTGCGTACGGCTGGTCGCTCAGCCAGCACGCGATGCACGAGGTCCTACAGCCCACGTCGTCCCCGTCCGTTCGCCGTCGTAGCACTCGTACTGGGCGCGTCAGTGCCCGCTGAGACGAAGATCGCGCTCGCGGCGACCTCGTCCGTCCCCGCGGCACCTCTCCTCACCGACCTCCTCTCCGTGACCGTCCTCGGCGCGGGCTACGTCGGTCTTGTGACCGGGGCGTGCCTCGCCGAGCTCGGACACCACGTCGTCGTGACCGAGGTCGACGAGCACCGCCTCCGTGCGCTGCACTCGGGCATGATGCCTATCCGTGAGGATGGCCTCGACGACATCGTTGAGCGGCAGGTGGCCTTGGGGCGACTGCGCTTCACGAACCCGGCGAACGCTGACTTCACGCGGAGCGACCTCGTCATGATCGCCGTCGGGACGCCCTCGCTTCCCGACGGGCGCGTCGACCTCACGCACGTCGAGGCTGCCGTCCGGCAGGTCGCCGTCGAGTCGCCCTCGGCGCTCCTCGTCGTCAAGAGCACGGTGCCGCCGGGCACCGCCGCTCGCCTCGAAGGGATAGCGCGCGAGGCAGGCGCTCCGGGGATCCGAGTCGTGTCGAACCCGGAGTTCTTGCGCGAGGGCCGCGCCGTACGTGACTTCATGCAGCCGGACCGCGTCGTGATCGGCGCACGGCATGCCGAGGATGCCGAGACGGTGCTCCGCCTCTACGCGCCGCTGCACGCTCATGTCGTGCGCTGCCGCCCAGAGGAAGCAGAACTTGCGAAGTACGCGTCCAACAGCCTGCTGGCCGCGCGGATCTCGTTCATCAACGAGATGTCCGCGATCGCCGATCGAGTGGGCGCAGACATCACGAGCGTCGCCGGCATCGTCGGCGGTGACGCGAGGATCGGCTCGGCCTTCCTCGGCGCCGGGCTCGGTTGGGGCGGCTCCTGCTTCCCGAAGGACGTCCACGGGCTTGCCCACGTGGCGCGTGACCTCGGCCTCGAGGCGCCGATGCTGAACGCGACGATCGAGGCGAACCAGCGCCAGCGCGAACGCGCGCTGGATGTCGCGCTCGATCTCATCGCCGGCCGGACGGATGCCCGCGCTGCGGTACTCGGCCTGTCGTTCAAGCCGCACACCGACGATGTACGCGAGTCGCCCGCGCTCTGGCTCGCCGCCGCGCTCCACGATCACGGCGTGACCGTCCGCGCGACCGACCCTTGGGCGCTGCCAAACGCGGAGCGCGCGGGCCCGCGGATCACCTACACGCTCGACGCGTTGCATGCAATGGACGGCGTTGACCTCGTCATCCTCGCGACCGAGTGGCCAGAGTTCGTGGATCTCGACTGGCACGAGGTGGGACGGCGCATGCGAGGGACCGCGGTCCTGGACGCGCGGAATGCCCTCGACGCGACCTCCATCCACAACGCCGGACTCACCTACCGCTCGCTGGGGCGCGATGTCCTCGCGCGCAACACACACGCCGAGGGAGGCGCCGTTTGAGGGTCCTGATCGCGACCGACTCGTTCGAGCCGA
>Ga0209024_1001655_pt1 | contig 16742 bp, 13 predicted proteins | sample AutmiccommunBRH5_FD_187380 | JGI IMG/M metagenome (GOLD analysis project Ga0209024, IMG submission 187380) | Deep subsurface microbial communities from Mt. Terri, Switzerland - Autotrophic microbial communities BRH/5 (SPAdes) (version 2) | ecosystem: Environmental > Aquatic > Deep subsurface >...
ATCCGACAGGGCGCATAACCCGGCCGTCCACCTAATGCCGGTTATGCGGAATTCCGCATAACAGGCACACCTTTGCCATCCGCACCCTGATCGGTTGGTATCGAGCCGGTCAGGACGTCGAGGCGCGCCTGCCAGTGCTATCGACCTACCTGGGCCATCGGGATCCGCGCTGGACCTACTGGTATCTGTCGGCCGCCCCAGAACTGCTGGCCCTGGCGGCATCACGCATGGAAACAACGAGCACGCCGGGCGGCACCCAATGAGCCCCATCGCGCCGACGCTGCAGGCGTTCTTCACCGACCGGCTCACCAAGCAGCGACAGGTCAGTCCACGCACCATCGCCTCCTACCGCGACTCGCTGCGGTTGCTGATCGGATTCGCCCAGGAACGCACCGGCAAGACACCCTCCAGGCTGGAGTGGAGCGACCTCGACGCCGACCTGATCGCGGCGTTCCTCGACCACCTCGAACACGCCCGGCACAACAGCGCACGCACCCGCAATCTTCGCCTGACCGCTGTTCGTTCCCTGTTCGGCTTCGCCGCGCTGCGCCACCCCGAGCATGCCGAGGTGATCCAGCGGGTCTTGGCGATACCGGCCAAACGGTTCGACAAGCGGCTCATCACCTTCCTCACCGCGACCGAGATCGACGCTCTTATCGCCGCGCCGGATACCGATCGATGGGAGGGCCGCAGGGACCGTGCGCTACTGCTGTTGGCAACCCAGACCGGGCTCCGGGTCTCGGAACTGACCGGTCTCAGCTGCGGCGACATCTCCTTCGGAGACGGATCGAGTGTTCGCTGCCTGGGGAAAGGCCGAAAGCGCCGCGCGGTTCCCCTGACGACGACTACCCAAGCAGTGCTGCGTATCTGGCTCACCGAGCGTGGTGACGTCCCCGATCAGCCCCTGTTTCCGACCCGGACCGGACGGCGGCTCAGCACCGACGCGGTCGAACGGCTCGTCCGATTGCACGCGGTCACCGCTGCGCGAACGTGTCCCACGATCCGACCCGCCGAACTACACCCGCACGTGCTGCGGCATACCTGCGCAATGTCGCTACTGCACGCCGGAATCGACACTTCGGTCATCGCTCTATGGCTCGGTCACGCCGACATCCGATCGACCGGCATCTACCTGCACACCGACCTCACCATCAAGCAGCGAGCACTCGATGCGATGACCTCGCCCTCGACCAAACCCGGCTGCTACCGCCCGCGCGACAAGCTGCTCGTCTTCCTCGAAGGCCTATAACTATGCCGACCACGACGACTGCACTAGCTCCGAGATCACCACCTCCGCAACCAGTTCGACACCCCCCGCCGGCACGAGTCGGCATAGTCACGGGGTCGGCATAGATCGACCTATGCCGACATCGGCATAGATCGATGAACTGGGCTACGTCCAAATCGACACCCGCGGAGCCGAACTGCTCTTCCAGATCATCACCGAACGAGAGGAACGCGCCAGCATCGCCATCGGCACCAACCTCCCGTTCAGCGAGTGGGGAACCGTCATCGCCGATCCCCGCCTGGTCGCCGCGATCGTGGACCGAATCACCTTCAACGCCCACATCCTCGAGACCGGCACCCAGTCCTACCGGCTACGCACCAGCAAGACCCGTCGAACCAAGACGACCTCCTGATCAGCGAGGCATCACCGAGGTCACAGGGTGTCCTCAGATTGGGCTCATGTGCTCACGCGGCCGCGGGGCAAGGCGGGATACGGCGGGATACGGCGGGGTACCCGGGCGCGAACCGAAACGATGTTCGACAGTGTTCGTGCTGGTCGAACCGGAGCCGACCAGGGTTGCCGACTACGGGAATCGAACCGGTGTATTCAGCGCGGGAAGCTATTTCCACGCCCGAACGCGTGTTCAATGAAGGCGCTTCGTCCCCGCCTCTCGATATCCGGAGGAGTCCGGTCGCAATTTCACGGACGAGGCAGAGCCACTCGCTACGGCGCGAAGAGTAACTCGCACCTCTTAAGCACTCACCGTTACCAGTTAACTAGTGCGAGTTCTATTGTGGCGCATAGCATCTGGACACTTGTCAGAGATCCAACACGCGCCGGAGTCCACGATCAACTTCGTGCATGATGTTGGACGGTACGTCACCGATCCGATCCGACAAGTCTTTCTTGTTAAGTGTGACAAGTGCGGTGACATTGACGACTGAATCCCGCGGGAGTCCCGTCGCTACGGCAGGGAGGAACACATTGCCCGGCATCGCCGCCAAGGCTGTGCTCGAAGTGATCACCGCGGTGAGCACGGTCGCAAGGCGGCTGGCGTTGTACGGATCGGCTTGGATAACCAGCACAGGACGGCGCTTGGCTGGTCGGCTACCGGACGGCGCTCCCAGATCTGCCCAGTAAAGCTCAGCTCGGCTGATCACCACTCGTCGTCCGCTGCATCCAATACGCGGTGTCCAATGGCTACTGCGGCGGCCTCCGCTTCGTCTGTGCCGTCAAGGCGCTCCAGGGCACTGTCGATCTGGCCGACTAATGACCGGGCGTCTAACTCGTCCAAGTAGCGCTGCGCAGCTCGGGCGAAGAACTCGGATCGGCTCATGCCGAGCTCCGAGGCGGTCCGGGAGACGCGGTCGAATGTCTCATCAGAGAGAGATATGGCTGTCTTCATGGTTAGAGTATAACCCGGTATAACCGACGAGGCAGACCGCTTCCATCCTCGCGGGCGGCAACTCGCACCTCTTGAACACGCACTGTCACCAGTTATCCTACGAGCGACGATGGCGACGCTTGGGGCCTGTTCGTCTATGTCCGTGTCGTTTTGCAGACGATCTCCGACTTTTCCACTGATTCGCCGACCGGCGCACTGAGTTTTGCAGCCCTTCACCTACCGGACTGCGCGACTTGTGATGCTTCGTAGCTTGTTGCGTCATCGGCTTACGCGCTAAGTCCACACAGCGGGTGCTGCTGCGGCCCCTATCGCACCGACACCAACCTAGGCGAATATTTTCGCCACTGTGACGTATTGACATTCCGGGTTGCGGGACACAACTGCCGCTTTCGTTGAGCGCACCCGGTGGCTTTGCGGGCGGCGATGGCTTATCCCATGCCTGTGCCGTCAGCGACGAGTCGTCGAGATCCCGACAACGTTAAACGGCGCGGCGCAAATCATCGGTCGTCATCCCATCGTGCGCGGATGGGTTCGACCGTTCGCGGTTCACTTTCGGCGGCTGGGTGCACATATTGCGAAAACCTGAAGCTGTTCTGTTGGCTTGAACGTTCGGCGGATTCTCAAGTGTAGCTTTTGTCACAGTGACGCTTCTGCCCCTTGGCGCGTCCCCTCGCGACTACGCGCGCTAAGCGGTCCGATCGTGCGCGGTCCGACACATTTCTACGACCAAACGGAGCATGTGCTCGGCGCGCGTCGCTATCGCCGCAGTGCAACTAGTTGGGAGTAATCCGGGAATACCTGAGAGCTGTCCGGCTTCTCGCCCTACGTTCCAGAACAATCTGACAGCGCCACCTGCCCAGGTCTCCACCCATGCACCTGCGCTCATTCGGCCGGCGAACCCATGGCGCCGGGCCTGAATCTGTGACTACCTGACAGCGCCGGACCGGGACGATTGACGGTCCAGAACTACCTGACACCCGGCGGACACTCGCGGCGCCCCGAGCCCAATTCGTCACTGTGACGTTACTGCCGTGGTGCAGCGCGCCTCCCGTTCGCCCAGCCCACAGCCGTGCAGATAACAATAATGTGGATAACGTTTATTATCCATCTTTTGTCCGCCACGCTGCTACACCCTATGGTCGTGTCGCGCCCTACCCCGCCGATGCCGACGCGAACAGTGCTTGCGCGCCCGGTTCGGCGGCGGGCTGCTACTGGGCGGTGTAGCCCCCGTCGATGACGAGTTCCGAGCCCGTCATGAACGACGACTCGTCCGATGCGAGAAACAGCGCGCCGTACGCGATTTCCTCGGGTCTGCCCATCCGCCCCAGCGGCGTGGCGGCGGTCAGCGCCGGCAGGAACTCGGCCGGGACCTCCTCATCCACCATCCCCGTGTCGATCACACCAGGATGAATCGAGTTCACCCGAATTCCCTCGGTTGCGTACTGGACAGCGGCGGTCTTGGTGAGCAGGCGCACCGCACCCTTGGTCGCCTGGTAGGCCGCGGCCGCACCACTGCCGATCAGGCCGTAGATCGAAGAGACGTTGACGATCGAGCCCCCGCCGGCCCTGCGCATGGCAGGAATGGCGGACTTCATGCCCAGCCAAACCCCGGTCTGGTTCACCGCGACAATCCGGTTCCACACCTCCAGCGAGGTCTGCTCAACACCGGCCATGTCCAGGATCCCGGCGTTGTTCACCAATACGTTCAGTTCACCGAACACCGCAGTCGCGTGTTGGACCGCGCGGTCCCAATCCGCCTCGTCGGTAACGTCGAGCCGGGTGGCTGACACCGTAGCACCCGCGTCCAGAAGTTCCTTTTCGAGGGACACCAGCGCGTCGTCACGAACGTCGGTGATGACGATGGAGGCACCTTCGGCGGCAAACAGCCGGGCCTCCGCTGCACCTTGTCCGCGCGCGGCTCCGGTGATGAGCGCAACCTTGCCTTCGAGGCGGTTCGTCATTTTTTTGCGTCTCTCTTTCCGATGGTGGTTGTCGGCCAGTTGTTGCCGGCGCTGGCCGGGCGTGCCGGCGGTGTCAATCAATGGTGAGGGCGATGTACTTCGTCTCCATGAAGTCTTCGAGCGCGTGGTGGCCGCCCTCGCGACCGAGACCCGAGCTCTTGACCCCCCCGAACGGCGCAGCCGGGTCGGCCATCAGGCCACGGTTCACGCCGACCATGCCGACGTCGAGGCGCTCGCTGATGGACACCGCGCGGGAGATGTCTCGAGTGAACAGATAGCCGGCAAGTCCGTACTGCGTATCGTTGGCGAAGGAGACGGCCTCATCGATCGAGTCGACGACGAACAGGGGCGCCACCGGGGCGAAGAGTTCCTGACCGGTAAACTCGGGAGCCTTGTCCCGCATCGCCAGGACGGTGGGCTCGAAGAAGTAGCCGTCGCCGCCCACCGGTTTACCGCCCACGAGCACATCGGCCTGCGCGCCGACGACACTTTGGACGGTGCCGGTGATCGCTTGCCGCTGTGTTTCGGAGATCATCGGCCCGACGTCGACCCCCGGCCGGTGCCCCGGTCCGACGACCAGGTTGCGCACCTCATCGACGAACAGCTCGGTGAACTCCGCGGCGATACCCTGCTGCAGGATGATCCTGTTCGCGGCGACACAGGCCTGCCCCGCGTTGCGGAATTTCGCGGCGACGGCTGCTGCGACGGCGTGCCCGACGTCGGCGTCGTCGAGGACGATGAACGGGCCGTTTCCTCCGAGTTCGAGTTGAACACTCACGACATTGCGCGCTGCCTGGCGCATCATCAACGAGCCGACGGCGACCGAGCCGGTGAAGCTGACCTTGCGCAGCCGCCGGTCGTGCATGAGTTCCGTAGACAGCTCCCCTGGACGAGAGGTATGGACCAGATTCAACACGCCTGCGGGGATGCCCGCGTCGATGACGGCCTGCATCAGCAGTGCCGAGGTCAGCGGCGTCTGCTCCGCGGGTTTCATGATGGCTGTGCAGCCCGCGGCAAGCGCAGCGACGGCCTTGCGACCCGGGACGAGGACGGGAAAGTTCCACGGCGATACGAGCAGGCTGGGACCGACGGGTTGCATCGTGGCGATGATCCGGAAATTGCCGCGCGAACCTCGGGAGAAGGAGCCATGCACGTGAGCCGCCTGCTCCGCCAGCCACTTGACGAAATCGAGCGTCAGCGCCATCTCGCCTGCGGCCTCGGATCGTGGCTTCCCCGCCTCCAGCACCATGAGGTCGATAAAGGCCTCCGCTCGATCCGTGAGCAGCTGGTGGATTCCATGCATGAGGTCGCCGCGCACCCTCGGCGCCACGTCGGCCCACGAGGCCTGGGCGGCGTGGGCGGCGTCGAGGGCAGCTCGCGTGTGCGCGTTTGTCGCGTCTGAGACGGATGCGAATGGCTGTCCCGTCGCGGGATCGACCACGTCGAAGGTGTGGTCGAGGTCGATCCATTCGCCGTCGACGTGCAACCCGGTAGGCACTGTGTGCTGGCGTGCGGTGCCGGGAAAGTTGACGGTGACCGTGCGAGACACCAGAACCTTCCTTTCGGTGGGAGTCAACGAGCTTCGGCGCGGGTGAGCGGATCACGGCCTGTGCGCTGCGGCCCGCTCAGCTGAACTGAAAGCCCTTGTAGCCAGCGTCCTTGCACTCCGAGAGCACGTTGCGGTAGGCGCCCAGACCCGCAAGGTAGAAGTAGACCGTGTTCTTCTTGCCGGGAATGTTGGCGCCGAAAATCCACGACTGTGCCTTCGGGAACAGCGTCGCGTCGGCGATCTCGCGGCAGGTGGCGGTCCAGTCCTGCTCGGCGTCGGCGGTCGGCTCCACGGCGGAGAAGCCGGTCTGCTCCACGTGCTCGATCAGTTCGGTGGACCACTCCACCTGTGTCTCGATCGAGGGCGGCAGGTTGGTGAAGGGGCCGTTAGGCCCGAGCACCATGAACATGTTCGGGAAGTTCGCGACCGCCACCCCGAGATAGCTGGACGGTCCGTCCTTCCAGTAGTCCGCCATCCTGAGGCCGTTGCGGCCTCGCAGGTCGAAACGCTTGTAGGTGCCGTCGACCGCATCGAACCCGGTGGCGAAGATCAGGATGTCGATCTCGTGCTCCACCCCGTCGGAGGTCCGGACGCCGGCGGGCGTGATCTCCGCGATCGGATTCTCCTTGATGTCCACGAGTTCGACGTTGTCACGGTTGAAGGTTGCGTAGTACCCGCTATCGCACAGCGGCCGCTTGGCGTAGAGGTCCTTCGGCATCAGCTTGCGGGCCGTCTCGGGGTCCTTGACGATCTCTGCGATCTTGCCCTTGATGAAGTCCTGTGCGGCCTTGTTCGCGACCTCGTTGGTGGCAATGTCGGCGAAGGTCTCGAACATGAAGCGGAAGCCGCCGCCCTTTTCCCACGCTCGCTCGAAGATCGCCAGCGCCTCCGACGATGACACGGACTCGTAGGTGGTGGTGCTCTCCTCGAAGCCGAAGGCGACGACCGAGTTGCGCACCTGCTCCCAGATGGCCTCGTGGTTCTCCTTGACGTCTGCGACGTACTCGCGAGAGACCGGCCCGTTGCCCACGGGGACGGTGAACTGGGCCGAGCGCTGGAACACGGTCAGATGGTCGACCTCGGGAGCGATCGCGGTGATGACCTGGACTCCGGTGGATCCGTTCCCGATCACACCGACCCGTTTGCCGGCCAGTTCGAGGTCGGCCGGCCACTGGCCGGTGTGCACGTGGACGCCTTGGAAGGTGTCGATGCCCTTGAGGTCGGGGAGGTTCGTGGCCGACAGCAGCCCCACCGCGGCGACGAGGTACTTCGCGGTGTGCAGTTCGCCGGTGTCGGTCTTGATGTGCCAGAGGTTGTCGTTCTCGTGGAAGTGCGCCGCGACGACGCCGGTGTTGAGCTGAATATCGGGCCGCAAATTCCAGCGGTCGGCCACGTGCTCGAGGTAGCTCAGTATTTGCGGCTGGGTGACGTAGCGGGTGTCGAAGTCCCACTCTTTCAGCAAGTCCTTGTCGCAGGAGTAGCAGTAAACGAACGACTCGGTGTCCGAGAGTGCGCCCGGGTAACGGTTCCAGTACCAGGTACCGCCCACGCCACCGGCCTTGTCGAACAGTCGCACGTTCAAGCCGTGCTCGTCCCGCAGCTTCTTCAGGGCATACATCCCACCGAAGCCCGCGCCGATGACGATCGCATCATGGTGAGTGCTCATATCAGTCGGTCCTCATGTTCTCTTCGTGCCCGAGTTCGTCTGCCGGGAGGGTCAGCGGCGGTACCAGCTGCAGATCCGGGCGATTTCCGCGTCGGCCTCCGGGGCGCGCCCGGCGAGGCAGGGAAACACGTGCTGCATGCCGTCGACGACTGAGAGCGTCACCTCGGCGCCCGCCGCCGAGGCCCGGTCGGCGAGCCGGGTTGCGTCATCCAGCAGCGTTTCCGCCGACCCGGCGCTGATGTACAGCCGCGGGAAACCGGTGTAGTCGGCGTACAGCGGGTTGGCGAGCGGATCATCGGGCTTGCCGGTCTCGCCGAGGAACATCGCCGACATCCCCTCGAGGATCTGCCGACTGACCAGGCCGTCGGCGGCCGCGTTGGTGGTCAAGCTTTCGCCGGCGAGCTCCATGTCAAGCCACGGCGAGATGGCGATCACTGCACCGGGCAGCGGCGAGCCGTCGTCGCGGAGCTTTAACACGGTGGCGACGGCCAGGTTCCCGCCGGCGGAGTCGCCGGCGGTGATGATGCTGCCGGGCGCGAAGCCTCGGTCCAGCAGCGCGCGGTACACCGCGGTGGCGTCCTCGATCTGCGCGGGGAAGGGATGCTCGGGCGCTCGCCGGTAGTCGAGGACGAACGCCGTCGTCCCGAGCGCTTTGGCGAGGTGTGCGGCGAGCTTGCGGTGGCTGGCCGCGGATCCGACTGCGAAGCCGCCACCGTGGGCGTACAAGATCACCCTCGACGGGTCCGCGCCGAGCGGGAGTGCCCAGATACCCTCGACGCCGGCGACGACGTCCGACCGGTACGTCACGGCCTCGGGCTCCTTGGTCGGCTGGTGCCACTCGTCGAACATGCTGCGCAGCATCCCAATGGACATTTCCGGGTCGGCGGCCATGCGGCTGGACCAGGCCCGGTAGAGCGCCTCGAGAAAGCCGGCTTCTGCAGAGACGGTCACGAGCGTTGCCTTTCGGATCACAGTTGCCCGGGGATTGTGACGTGGACAACTGAGTGACAGTGTGTCAGCGGCGCGATACCAACGACTGTTCCGATTTGAAACAGGGCGGCAACACCACACGGTTCCGAGCTTCCACAGCCCGCCAACCCCCGGCCAAGACTGAAAGGGCGCCCGAAATCACCGTCCTCAGCGGTAGGCTTGTTCCCGGCGCTCTTGCGGACGCGCCGGCACGGCTCGCCCGACGGGTTGGCGGGGCCGAATTCCTGTCGGCGGACCGGGCGCCTGACAGTGGTCCCCGGAGGAACGATGGCGAGGCCTTCCAGTGGCATCGAGCTGGACCGCTTGCGAGCGGCCCGTGAGCGGCTGCTGGATCAAGGCGTGCTGCACCACGTCGACGTGTCGGGCACAGTGCGGGAATCGATCATGCGTAGCTGGCGCCGGTCGGCGAGCCAGGGCGTGCCGACGGACCGGATCGCCTTTCAGCATCTCGATGCTGATGGACGTTCCGAGCTGCTGTGCCGGTCGGCCGATCCCGTGCTGGATCGCCTGCAGGCCGACCTGGACGGGCTCGGTGTGGCGGTCTTCCTCAGCGATCACAAGGGTCGGATCCTGTCCCGGCGGGCGGCCGGCACCGTGCAGCGAAGGAAGCTCGACGGCTCCTGTGCCGCGGAGGGGTTCGACTTCTCCGAGTGTGCCGTGGGAACCAATGGCATCGGTACGGTCCTCGAGGAGAAGACCCCTCTCTTCGTCCGCGGAGGCGAGCACTTCAACGAGCTGCTGGAGCCGCTGACCTGCGCCGGCGCACCCATCCGCATGGCTCCGGCCGGTCGCGTCCTCGGCTCGATCGCGCTGACGTGCTCGGTTGAGGCCACCAACCCGATGATGCTGACTTTGGCGGTGAACGCCGCCCGGCAGATCGAACAGGTGCTGGCCGACCTGGACGGAGGGCACAACCGGGCCCTTTTCGCCGCGCTGAACCCCAAGTCCGGTACCACCGGCCGGGTGCCGACGGTTGTACTGACCCGGGAAGCGGTCGTTTCCAACACCGCTGGTCTTCAGTTCGTCACCCCGGAGCACCACCCGTTGCTGTGGGAGGCCGTGACAAACCAGACCTGGGGCAGCGAGCCGCGAACCATCGAACTCGACCTGCCCAGCGGACGCGTGCTCGCCGTGGCCGAGCGACTCAGCGACCCCACCGGACACGCCTACCGGCTGGAGTTCAGTCAAGACTCGAAAAACAGACGGGCGCCTCGTCGACGCGAACCGGAAACCGGCACGCGCCTGCATCCCCTGCCTGCGATCGATGAGCGGCTGCAGTACGCACTTCGGGTTTCAAGGACGATCGCGATCGATGGTCGGGCTGGCACCGGGAAGTACCACCTGTCCCGAAAAATCGCCGGGACCAGCCCGCGGCGCCCCACGCGGATAGTCGACGTCGCGGCATTCGCGGCCAAGCGCGACACCCGGTGGCTCGCGGATGCGACCGATGTGCTGTCGCGCGGCGGCCACGTCATCGTGCGCCACCTGGAACTGGGGGACCCCGGTCTGGTCGACAAGGTCACGGCGCTGACCGCGTTGACCACCGCAGCCGGCGGCGTGAAAGGTCGACTGCTGCTCACCGTCGACCTCCGAGCGGCGAGCGATCACGTCACCGAATTGGTGAAGGGCGCGGCGACCGTTGTCACCCTGCCCAACCTGTGCGACATGAAGGAGCACATACCCGCGATCGCCGAGGCCATCCTCTGCGGCCTCGAAGGAATCCGGCCCGGCACCACCTTGGCATCCGCCCCCCGACAGACGCTCATGGCCTACCCGTGGCCGGGCAACATCAAAGAGCTTCGCCAGGCGATGGTCGACGTTGCGGCCACAAGGCCGGGATGGCTTGTCCAACTCGAGAATCTGCCTCTGAGCCTGAGGGACGCGGCGCACAAACGTCAGCTGACCGGCTATGAAAGAGCCGAACGCGACGCAATCCTTGCTGCCGTCCAGGAAGCCAACGGCAATCGCTCCAAGGCGGCGGCACTGCTTGGGATCGGGCGAACCACCCTGTACCGCAAGATCCGTTCCCTCCACATCGACTGCCCCGACCACATGTTCACCACCACGAGCGGTGGCTGACGATCGAAGGCGTGCCTTCACCGGAGCCCGGGCGTCACGATTGGAGCCCCCGCACGAGCGGGCTGGCGATGATCAGGCGCTGGATCTCGCTGGTGCCTTCGTAGAGGCGGAGCAGCCGGGCGCCTCTGTAAAACCGCTCGACCGGGACCCGTGCATGTACCCCATGCCGCCGCGGATCTGTACGGCCCGGTCGGCCGCAGGCGGGGGAAATCCCGCGCGATCTGACCATGAGGCGCAAGGGAGACTTCGGCCGCGCGCCCGGCGACGCCGTCTGCGGTCGAGCGACTGCGAAGTCGCCCGCACCGACTCTCTCGATTTCTCTCGATCTTGATCACCCACGCGCCGGCGTCGGCAAGGTGCCGGGTCGCCAGCGGTGCTACCCACCGACTGCTCAAGAGCGACCACGGTCAAGCGTCGAGCGGCAGCAGGTCAGCGGTCACAGCTCAACGGATTACCTACCGTCTTTTGCATGTCCAGTACCCAATTGGGATTACATTGATGACGATTGTGCAAGAGTTGCGAGCTATGCAGCTGCACCACATCGAGGCCTTCCTCGCGGTCGCCGAGGAACTGCACTTCGGCCGGGCGGCCGAACGGCTGCATGTCGCCCAGCCCCCATTGAGCCGCACGATCAAACAGTTGGAGCGCGACCTGGGGGCCCACCTCTTTGAGCGCACGACCCGCAGCGTGCGGCTCACCAGCGCCGGCGAGGCCCTGCTCGATCCGGCGCGGCAGGCACTCGAGAGCTGCCGCGCCGCGCGCCGCGCCGTGCAATCGGCGGGCCGCGGCGAGACCGGGCGCGTCCGAATGGGCTTCGCCGGCCCGTCGTCGCACCTCTTGGTCGGTCAGCTTGGTCGGCTCGTTCGCGAGCGCCATCCCGGCATCGAATTGAGCCTGCAGAGCACGACGTATGCCGCCGAGGGGCTGCGTTCGGTGATGGACGGGAGTCTCGATCTCGCGATCGTGCGCTGGACGGTGGAACCGCCCGCGATCTCGCACCGGATCGTCACCGTGGAGCACTACGTGCTCGTGGTCCCGAAGGGGCATCGGCTCGCCGGGCGAAATCTGGTGAGCATGGCGGAGTGCGGCGACGAGGCATTCGTCGCGCTGCCGGCCGACCCCGGATCCAGCCTGCGCGACGCGTTCATCCGCGCGGCCCACGACGCCGGCTACCCGCCGAACATCGTGCAGACCGCCCCGGACTCGTGGACCGTGATGGCGCTGGTGGCGGCGGGTGTCGGAATCACCTTCACCGTCGACGTCGCGGTCGCCAACGTTATCCAAGACGGCATCACGGTGGTTCCGCTGAAGGAGGGCCGGACGCCGACGTACTCCAGGCTCGCCTGGCGAAAGGGCGACACCAACCCGGCGTTGCACGAGGTCTTGGGTGCCTCGGAAGAGGCGCTGCCCACGCCCGACCTGCCAAACGGAGTGCACTGACTTGTGCCGGCTGCGGCGGCCCTGACCAGCGCCACTTAGCTGGCCGTCGCCCGACAGAAACCCCGACGTCGTCGAACGTGAGGGTGGAGGCTGGAATTCTGCGGCGTTTTGCCGTCGGACGGTATATCTGTTGCGAACGATTGATACCAGTGAGTGCATGAATCGACCAGCCAAGAAGTATTGGAGTTTTGACCTTCCCATCGGGGACGCTGAAAGTCGCTTCGCCTCCACCAATGTTCTTCAGGGAGCCCGCATGGCCGAAACCAGCAAGGTCACCGACCTCGCGTCGGCGGTCGCGGCGCATGTGGCCGACGGCATGGTGATCGCCATGGAGGGCTTCGGCCACCTGATTCCATTCGCGGCGGCCCATGAGATCATCCGCCAAGGTCGCCGCGAGCTCACGCTCTGCCGGATGACGCCCGATCTGTTGGCCGACCAGTTGATCGCGGCGGGCTGCGCGCGTCGGCTGGTCGCCTCGTTTTTCGCAAGCGGTTCCGCCGGATCCCTGCACGAAGTGCGTCGGCGCATCGAGCGGGCCGACCCGAGACCCCTTGAGGTGGAGGAGTACAGCCACTACGGAATGGTCTGCCGCTACCAAGCGGGCGCCGCGCGCCTGCCGTTCTTTCCCTTGCGGTCCTATGCCGGCAGTGACCTGCCGAAGCTCAACGCTCAGATCCGCAAGGTCGGCGATCCCTATGGCGGACCTGACATCTACGTCGTGCCCGCGCTCCGGCCGGATGTGACGGTCGTGCATGCCCAGCGTGCCGACCGCTGCGGCAATGTTCAGATGTGGGGCATCCTAGGCGCCCAGCAGGAGGCCGCCTACGCCGCGCGCACCGTCATCGTCACCGTCGAGGAGATCGTCGACGCCGAGGTGATCAGGTCGGATCCGAACCGCACTGTCATCCCCGGGCACGCCGTCACCGCGGTCGCCCACTGCCCGGGTGGCGCGCACCCGTCGTACAGCCAGGGCTACTACGACCGCGACAACGCCTTCTACCGCGAGTGGACGCCGATCAGCCGTGACCGCGCGGCAGTCCTCGCGTGGCTCTCCCAGTGGGTCTACGAAGTGCCCGACCGGCAGGCGTACCTCGAGCGGCTCGGAGAGCAACGCTGGACGGGCCTCCGCGTCGCCGACCGGCCATCACAGCCTGTCAACTACGGTCGTCGGGCCAGCCCCGTCTTGGAGCACTCATGACGACTCCGCCGCCCTCCGCCGTTGCCCCGTCGAGCACCGAGTTCCTCGCCGCCGTCGCTGCCCGCCAATTGGCCGGGAAAACCCGGGTCTTCGCCGGTGTAGGGCTGCCGACCCTCGCCGTCGACCTGGCGCGGCGCACGATCAACCCCGGCCTCGAGCTGGTGTACGAGTCCGGCGTCTGCGGCGCCCACCCCGAGGCACTGGCCGAGGGCATCGCAGACTCCGTTCTGGTGTCGGGCGCCGAGGCGGTGATCAGCATGCACGCGCTCTTCGGCTACGTGCTGCAGGGCGGCCACATCGACGTGGGCTTCCTCGGCGCCGCGCAGGTAGACCGCTGGGGCAGCCTCAACACCAGCATCATCGGCGACTGGGACAAGCCGAGCGTGCGGCTGCCCGGAGCCGGTGGCGCCACCGAGATCATGCCCAACGCCGGAGAATGCATCGTCGTGCTGCGCCGACACGACCCCGGTGCACTTCCGCAACGGCTGGACTTCTGCACCTCGCCCAGCCCGGTGCGCGTGCGCGACGAGGATGTCCGGATGGTGCCCCCTGGTCATGGAGTGTCGACCGTCATCACTCCTATGGCGGTCCTTCGCCGGCCAGAGAAGTTCGGCGAGTTGCTCATCAGCGAGGTCCATCCGGGGCTCACGGTCCAGGAAGTCAAGGCCGCGACCGGTTGGGACATCCGTGTCGCACCCGACGTCTGTGAGACGGCCCGCCCCACCCAGGAGGATGTCCGCCTGCTACGCGAGGAGATCGACACAGTGCGGCTGTACCTGCGATGACCTCTCCTGAACGCGCTCGCACCGAGGTTCATATGACCGGCCGCGAGGCAACCGACACCCCGAAAGGCAGGAGCGATGCGTGACGTCGTCATCTGCGAGCCCGTTCGCACCCCCATCGGCCGCTACGGCGGCATGTTCAAGGACCTCACCGCCGTCGACCTGGGAGTCGCCGCCCTGCGCGGCCTGCTGGACCGCACCGGCATCGACCCGGACCGGATCGGCGACGTGATCCTCGGGCACTGCAACGCCAACAGCGAAGCACCGGCGATAGGCCGGGTGATCGCCCTTGACGCCGGGCTGCCGGTCACCGTCCCGGGACAGCACCTGGACCGGCGGTGCGGGTCGGGCCTGCAGGCCGTGATCAACGCGGTGATGCAGGTGCTGACCGGCGCCCAGAACCTGGTCGTCGCCGGCGGCACGGAGAGTATGAGCAACGCGGCGTTCTACTCCACCGACATCCGATGGGGCGGCGCGCGCACCGGTGTTCGGATGCACGACGGATTGGTCCGAGCGCGCTCCACAGCCGGCGGCCGTTTCCACCCGGTGCCCGGCGGAATGCTCGAGACCGCCGAGAACCTCCGACGCGGATACCACATCCCACGCGAGGAGCAAGACCGGCTCGCCGTCAGCTCCCACCAGCGCGCGGTCGCCGCCCAGCAGGCCGGCGTCCTCGCCGAAGAGATTGTCGCAGTCACCGTGTCCGGCCGCAACGGTGACACCGTCATCGACACCGACGAGCATCCCCGCCCGGGCACCACGCTCGAAACACTGGGGAAACTCCGACCGATCCTGGTCTCCTCGGACCCCGAGGCCACCGTGACTGCGGGCAACTCGAGCGGCCAGAACGACGCCGCGGCGATGTGCCTCGTCACCACCGCCGAGCTGGCCGACGAGCTCGGCCTTCGTCCACTCGTCCGGATGGTCAGCTGGGCGGTCGCCGGGGTCCCCCCCAAGATCATGGGTATCGGCCCGGTGCCGGCCACCGAGGCGGCTCTTGCCCGCGCCGGATTGACGCTCGCGGACATGGAGGTGATCGAACTCAACGAGGCATTCGCCGCCCAGGCGCTCGCCGTGATGCGCGAGTGGAAGTTCACCGCGGACGATCTCGGCCGCACCAACGTGCATGGTTCGGGCATCTCGCTCGGCCACCCGGTGGGCGCCACCGGGGTCAGGATGCTCGCCACGCTGTCACGTGAACTCCATCGCCGGCAGGCACGCTACGGCCTCGAAACGATGTGCATCGGCGGTGGCCAAGGCCTGGCCGCGGTCTTCGAGCGGGTCAACTGACGGCTACCTCACCCTGTGCCGGCCCGCGCAGGCCGGGCGCTGCTGTGAGTCAGGCGTGCAGCGGCTGCTCACTGGGCAAAGCTGTCGATCAACAAGCGAAGGTCGGGCTCACCGCCGAAGGTCGGCGGGTAGAGCAGGGTTCGGTCGTACACACCGGCCCAGCGTTGCTCGACCTGCTGGCGCACCTGTTCGGGTGTACCGGCGACGGCCATCGCGTCGATCATCGGGTCGCTGACCGCGGCCAGCATGGCCTCCTTCGACCCCTTCTTCCACGCGGCCCGGATCGCCTCCGCTTCGCCCAGGAACCCACCGAGTTCGAGGAGCGGGTTGTAGGTCTTGACGGTCGAGTAGAACGCGATCTGCGCCGCGGCGCGGGCGCGGGCGCGCTCTTCGTCGAGGTCCACCGAGCAAATGAGGTATCCCGCGATGGGCACATCCGGCCGCCGGCCGGTGCGCGCGGCACCTTCGGCCAGCATCGGCCGAACCACCTGCTCGACGTAATCACGGGTGTACAAGGGGTGGCCGACCAGACCGTCGGCCACCGCGCCCGCGGCCTGCACCATGCGCCGGTTCACGCCGGCGAGATAGATCGGGATGTCGGTGCGCAGCGGCGCCGACACCGCGGCGGTCGGCTGGACATGCAGGCGGTAGAAGCGCCCGTCGTGAGCGATCGGGCCCTCGTGCAGCCGCCACAGGTTGCGCAACAGTCCGACAAGTTCCTCGATCCGCGCTGCCGGGTGCAGGCCATCAAGTCCGTGCCAGTCCCGCTGCATGCGCGTGGTGCCGGTACCCAGGCCCAGCAGCAGCCGACCGCGGGAGAGCGCGTCGAGATCACGGGCCTCAGCGGCGAGCACCAGCGGTGTGCGCCCGAACCCGTAAGCGATGCCACTGCCGAGTTGGATGGTCGACGTGACGGTGGCCATCGCGGCCAGGGCGATCGTGGCGGATCGATCGTAGAACTCCGCGGCCCAGACCGATTCGAAGCCGGCCTTTTCCGCCGCGACGGCCGCGTCGCGCAGCTGATCGATGTCGGCGCCGAAACAAACAAGGGAAGGCCTGCCCGTGCTGGAAGCAGAGTCTGAAGAACCCATCGCCCCTCCTTCGTCAGCCGTCGATACCGTCATGCACGCACCCGCCCATCGTCTAATATGCAC
>Ga0209024_1001664_pt1 | contig 16652 bp, 18 predicted proteins | sample AutmiccommunBRH5_FD_187380 | JGI IMG/M metagenome (GOLD analysis project Ga0209024, IMG submission 187380) | Deep subsurface microbial communities from Mt. Terri, Switzerland - Autotrophic microbial communities BRH/5 (SPAdes) (version 2) | ecosystem: Environmental > Aquatic > Deep subsurface >...
CAAGACCCAGATCCGCGCCGATGAGATCTATGCCCGCGACAGCGTCGATGGCCTCGCCCGCCGCTATGGCGCGGCGCTGACCTCGGGCCTGACCGTGGCCGATGTGCAGGCTTGGCCGGAGGTGCTGGAGGCGGTGACGGAGGAGGACGTGATGGCCGCCGCCGCCGAGGTGTTCGACAAGCGCCGTGCCGTGACCGGCTGGCTGATGCAGGCCGAGGCTGGCGGCACTGCTGCGCCGGGGGCCATGCCCGACCCGGCTGCGGCCGACCCTGTGGAGGTGATGCAATGATCCGCGCCCTGTTTGCGGCCTGCGCCGCGCTGATGCTGGCTGCCCCCGCCGATGCGGTGGAGATTCAGGAAGTCATCTCCCCCGGCGGGATCGAAGCCTGGCTGGTCGAGGATCATTCGATCCCCTTCACCGCGCTGGAACTGCGCTTTCGCGGCGGTGCCAGCCTTGATGCGCCGGGCAAGCGCGGCGCCATCAACCTGATGACCGCGACAATCGAGGAGGGCGCCGGCGACCTTGACGCGCAAGGCTTCGCCGAGGCGCGCGAGGCGCTGGCGGCCAGCTATGGCTTCAGCGTTGGGGATGACACGCTGTCCGTCTCGGCCCGGATGCTGACCGAGAACCGCGATGCGGCGGTGGACCTGCTGAAACTGGCGCTGACCGAGCCGCGCTTCGACGAGGACGCGGTGAACCGGGTGCGCGGGCAGGTGCTGTCGGGCCTGCAATCGGATGCGCAGGACCCGGGCACCCTGGCGGGCCGCGCCTTCGACGCGCTGGCCTTCGGCGCGCATCCCTATGGCTCGGCCAAGGATGGCACGCTGGAGTCGGTGGCGGCGCTGACGCGCGAGGATATCGTGGATGCGCATACCCGCACCATCGCCCGCGACCGGGTGGTGGTGTCGGCGGTGGGCGACATCACCGTCGAGGAGTTGGGCGCGCTGCTGGACACCCTGCTGGCCGACCTGCCAGAAACCGGCGCGCCCTTGCCGGGCGAGGCCGAGATGGGCCTGACCGGCGGCGTGACTGTGGTCGATTTCGACACCCCGCAATCTGTGGTGGTCTTCGGGCAAGAGGGGCTCAAGCGCGACGATCCCGACTTCTTCCCGGCCTATATCCTCAACCAGATCCTTGGCGGCGGCGGCTTCTCCTCGCGGCTGATGCAAGAGGTGCGCGAGGCGCGGGGGCTGACCTATGGCGTCTATTCCTACATCGTGCCGCGCGACCATGCCGAAACCTGGCAGGGCAGCTTCGCCTCGTCGAATGACCGGGTGGCCGAGGCGATCGAGGTGGTGCGCGCCGAATGGGTGAAGGCGGCGGAGGGCGGCGTGACGGCGGCGGAGCTGGAGGCGGCGAAGACCTACCTCACTGGCTCCTATCCGCTGCGCTTTGACGGCAACGGCCAGATCGCGGACATCCTGGTGGGGATGCAGCTGGACCACCTGCCAGCGGATTACGTCAACACCCGCAATGCCGAGGTGGAGGCGGTGACGCTGGAAGACATCGCCCGCGTGGCGGCGGAACGGCTGCACCCGGACGATCTGCGCTTCGTGGTGGCCGGGCGGCCGGTGGCGCTGGAGGCGTCGAACTGAGCCTCCCTTCCCCGCCCGGAATCAAGGCGCCTCGGCGCCGCCGGGCAGCGCCCGTCCGCCCCCTCGGGCGGGCGCTTTTGCAACGTCAGCGCCTAGAATTTCGGTGGAGGGGTGTTGAACCATAAAGCGCCTAGAACAGCCGTTGCTCGCCCACCCGGCGGACGGGCGCTGCCCTCTGACGGTGGGTGCTGTGCCACCCTCGAAGGCATGGCCGAATCTCCTTCCCCATGCTAGTTCTGGTGGCATGAACGCCCCTAGCCCCCATATGTCCCTCCCGCGCCCGGTGATCCGCCAGCTGGATGAGGGCGCCGTGAACCGCATCGCCGCGGGCGAGGTGGTCGAGCGCCCGGCCTCTGCGGTCAAGGAACTGGTGGAAAACGCGCTCGACGCCGGGGCGCGGCGGATCGAGGTGGCCTATGCCGATGGCGGCAAGACGCTGATCCGCGTCACGGACGATGGCTGCGGGATGACCGCCGCCGACCTGCCGCTGGCCCTGTCGCGCCATGCCACGTCGAAGATCGACGGGTCCGACCTGCTGGCGATCCACAGCTTCGGCTTTCGCGGCGAGGCGCTGCCCTCGCTGGGCGCGGTCGGGCGGTTGACCATCACCTCGCGCGTTGAAGGTGGCGAGGCCGCGCGGATCGCCGTGTCAGGCGGGCGCGAGGAGGCGGTGCGGCCTGCGGCCCTGACCTGCGGCACGGTGGTGGAGCTGCGCGACCTCTTCTACGCCACCCCCGCGCGGCTGAAATTCCTGCGCGGCGACCGGGCCGAGGCGCAGGCGATTGCCGATGTGGTGCGGCGGCTGGCGATGGCGGAGCCCTATGTCGGCTTCACCCTGCGGGATGAGACGGGGGGCGAGGGCCGCGTGATCCTGCGCGCCGATGCCGAGCAGGGAGAGCTGTTCGGGGCCTTGCAGGCAAGGCTTTCCCGCGTTCTGGGGCGCGACTTTGCCGACAACGCCCTGCCCATAGATGCCGAACGTGAGGGGCTGCGGCTGACCGGCTATGCCGCGCTGCCGACCTATTCGCGGGGCGCGGCGGTGGAGCAGTTCCTGTTCGTCAACGGCCGTCCGGTCCGGGACAAGCTGCTGATCGGGGCGCTGCGGGCGGCCTATATGGATTTCCTGTCGCGCGACCGGCACCCGGCGGCGGTGCTGTTCCTGACCTGCGATCCGCAGGCGGTGGATGTGAACGTGCATCCGGCCAAGGCCGAGGTGCGGTTCCGCGAGCCGGGGATTGCGCGGGGGCTGATCGTCTCGGCGCTGCGCCATGCGTTGGCGGGGGCGGGGCACCGGGCGTCATCCACCGTGGCGGGCGAGACGCTGGGGGCGATGCGGCCGGAAATGCCCGGCGCGCCAAGGGTTTACCAGATGGACCGGCCCTCATTGGGCGCGGTGCGGACGGCGTGGGAGTTTCAGGCGCCGCAGCCCGTCTTGTCACCCGAACTGGCCGAGGCTTCGGCGCGGTATGAGGTGGCGGAGGCGGCCCCGGTGGCGCTGCCGCTGGGGGCCGCGCGGGCGCAGCTGCATGAGAATTACATCATTGCCCAGACCGAGACCGGGATGGTGATCGTCGATCAGCACGCGGCGCATGAGCGGCTGGTGTATGAGCGGCTGAAGGCGCAGCGGGCGGGCAGCGGTGTGCCGTCGCAGGCGCTGCTGATCCCGGAGATTGTCGAGCTTTCCCAATCGGATGCGGCACGGCTGCTGGAGCTTGCGCCGGAGCTGGCCAGGCTGGGGCTGGTGCTGGAGCCGTTCGGGGGCGGGGCGGTCGCGGTGCGGGAAACGCCGGCGATTCTGGGCGTGATCGACGCTGCGGCGCTGGTCCGGGACATCCTCGATGAGCTGGCCGATCTGGGCGACAGCCAGCAAGTGCAGGGGCGAATCGATGCGGTGCTGAGCCGGATGGCCTGCCATGGCTCGGTGCGCTCAGGCCGGCAGATGCGGCCCGAGGAGATGAACGCGTTGCTGCGCGAGATGGAGGCGACGCCGCATTCGGGGCAGTGCAACCACGGGCGGCCGACCTATGTGGAGCTGAAGCTGGCGGATATCGAGCGGCTGTTCGGGCGGAGGTAAAAAAACCGCGCAAGCCTTTGGGGCGGCGCGGTTTTTGCGATACAGAACCTATATGGAAACCATATGGTTTTCATACATAGGTTTTGGCCCGCCCCCCAGGCCTGTCAGATCCTGAAGAACGGCTGCGCCAGTCGCGGGATCAGGCTGCGGAAGCGCAGGGGCGCGTCGGTCGCGGCGAGGCAGATGCAGGGCAGGCCCTCTTCGGCGGTGGGGGTGTGCTGCACCGCCTCATCGGCGATTTCGATATCGCCGGGGCCGAAGCGGCCATCCTCATCCCGGAAGGCACCTTGCAGGACCAGCGTCAGTTCGCGCCCTCGGTGGCTGTGGTCGGGCACTGCGGCACCGGCGGGGATATACAGCAGCCGCGCCGTCGCGCCGCGGTCGGTGCGCAGGATCGACTGACGCACGCCCATGCCGACGGGGCGCCAGCGGACGGCGGCGAGGTCGCCGCCGACGTAATCTTGCAGCGGCGCCGGGAACAGGCCACGGGACCGGCGCGGACGCTCGGTTGGCGGGCCCGCCGCGATGCGGCGCAGCGTGGCTTGCAGGCTGTCTTCGGCAAGGTCGGCGGTTTCCAGCGCGCCGAGCAGCGAGCCGCCAACCGCGTCGAACGCCTCGGACCGGGCGCGGCACTCGTCGCAGAGCGAGAGATGCGTGGCGACGACAAGGCCGAACGCCTCGGGCAGGGTGCCGGCGGCATAGCCCAGCAGAAGATCGTCGGTGAGGTGATGCTGAATGGTCATGTTGGTCATTTCAGTTCATGGCGCAGACGATCCAGCGCGAGGCGGATCCTGGATTTGATGGTGCCGAGCGGCAGGCCGGTGGCCGCCGCAATCTCGGTATGGGTGCGGTCGCCGAAATAGGCCTGCTCGATCAGCTCGCGTTGCTTGGGCGGAAGCTGGGTCAGCGCGGCGCCAAGGCGGGCGCTGTCCTGCCGCTGGGCGAGCACGTCGGCCTGGTCGGGCTCATGGTCCGGGCCCCAGGTCAGGTCTTCGGGCTCTGGCCGGCGGGCGCGGCGCAGCGCGTCGATGCGGCGGTTGCGGGCGATGGTGAAGATCCAGGTGGCCACGCTGGCACGGGCCGGATCGTAGAGATGCGCCTTGTGCCAGAGCGTCGCCATCACGTCCTGCGCGCATTCCTCGGCCAGGGTGGCATCGGCGCCGGATTTCATCAGGAACGCCTTCACGCGCGGCGCGAAATGCCGGAACAACGCGGCAAAGGCGGCACTGTCGCGGGTGTCGCGCACCTGCAGCAGCACGGCGCTCCAGTCGATGTCATCAGTTGCAGGCTGCACGGTCGGCTTTGTCTCCGAGGTCGGGGCAGTCGGGATGGGTCGCGCCCGGCGCGGGGCGGCCCTTACCCTGCCACTGTAGGCAGGGAGCGGGGCGGATGCATCCGCAAAGTCGAGGGTGAGGGCATCGGTCAACATGAGCCTGTTACGCGGCGGCGCGGCAGGCGGATCACTGGCAGTGCCGAAATGCTGCGCTGCAGGAGTGTGAGTGATCCGCAGGGGGTTAGCCGGCGTAGCCGTAGGACACATATGACCGGAGTGCCGAATGCCGTTTGAACACTTGACCGCCGCGCCGCGCCGCATTGCCGTGATCGGGGGCGGCATTTCCGGGATGGCGGCGGCGCACCGGCTGGCGGCGGATCACCGGGTGACGCTGATCGAGGCGGCGCCGCGGCTGGGCGGCCATGCCCGCACCGTGCTCGCCGGCAAGCGCGGCGATCAGCCGGTGGATACCGGGTTCATCGTGTTCAACGAGGTGAACTATCCGCATCTGTGCGCGCTGTTTGCCGAGCTGGAGGTGCCGATTGCCAAGAGCGACATGAGCTTTGGCGCGTCCATCGACGGGGGCCGGTTCGAATACGGGCTGAAATCGCTGGGGGCGGTGTTCACGCAGAAGCGGCGGGCGGCGGACCCGCGCTTCTGGCGGATGCTGCGCGATATCATGCGCTTCAACCGCGAGGCGCTGGCGGCGGCGGATGATCCGGCGATGACCATTGGCGGGCTGCTGGACAAGCTGGGCACCGGGCCGTGGTTCCGCGATTACTACATCACGCCGCTGTCGGGGGCGATCTGGTCGACGCCGACGCGGGGGATTCTGGACTTCCCGGCGCAGGCGATGCTGCAATTCTTCCGCAACCACGCGCTGCTGAGCCATACCGGCCAGCACCAGTGGTTCACGGTGCGTGGCGGGTCTGTCGAATATGTGCGGCGGCTGGAGGCTTCGTTGCGCGAGCGGGGGGTGGAGATCCGCACCGGCGGCAAGGTGGCGGGCGTTCGGCGGCCGGGCTATGGCGCGGAAGTGCGGATGGCGGGCGGCGAGTGGGAGATCTTTGACGAGGTGGTGCTGGCGGTGCATTCCGACGATGCGCTGGCGCTGCTGTCGGATGGATCGGGGCCTGAGCGCGCGGCGCTGTCGGCGATCCGCTATCAGCCGAACGAGATGGTGCTGCATTCCGACAGCTCGGTGATGCCGAAGCGACGGCCGGCCTGGGCCAGCTGGGTCTATACCGAGGAGGCGGGGCAGGCGGCGGAGCGGATCGACTTGACCTACTGGATGAACTCGCTGCAGCCGATCCCGGCGGATGACCCGCTGTTCGTGACGCTGAACGGCCGGCGCAAGATCGACGAGGCGCTGATCCATGACACGGCGACCTTCCGGCACCCGGTCTACGATCTGGCGGCGCTGGCGGGGCAGGCGCGGGTGCGGGCGCTGAATGGCGCGAACCACAGCTGGTTCTGCGGGGCATGGATGAAGAACGGGTTTCACGAGGACGGGATTGCCAGTGCGGTCGAGGTCGTCGACGGCATCGCGGCGCAGGCGCTGAGGGCGGTCGCATGAGGGTGGATCATGTCCGCGGCCAGACCTATCACGCGCGGCATGGCGGGCCGGTGAATGCGTTTCGCTATGGCGTTGACTATGTGCTGCTGGAGGATGCCGAGGCGCCGGTGGCCGGGCCGTGGCTGTTCTCGCGGAACCGGGGCAACGTCGCCTCGGTGCAGGACCGCGACCACGGCGGTGCGCCGGGGCGGGGGCGCGGAGCTGCCTGGGTGCGCGAGGTGCTGAGCGCCGAGGGCGTGGAGGTGCCGGGGCTGCGCATCGGGCTGCTGACGCAGCCGCGGCTGCTGGGGCATGTGTTCAACCCGGTGTCGTTCTGGCTGTGCCGGGACGGGGAGGGCGCGCTGCGGGCGGTTGTGGCGGAGGTGACGAACACCTTCGGCGACCGGCATTCCTATCTGTGCGTGCGGGGCGGGCTGGAGCCGATCCGGGCCGAGGATGAGATCGTGGCGCGGAAGGTCTTCCACGTCTCGCCGTTTCAGGATGTGGCGGGGGAGTATTGGTTCCGCTTCGACATCGGGGCAAAGCGGGTGGGGGTCTGGATCGACTACCGCAACGGCAAGGCCGGGGTGCTGGCAACGCTGACCGGCAAGCGCGCGCCGCTGACCAATGCCGCATTGCTGGGCGCGCTGCTGCGGCGGCCGTTCGGCAGCCGGCGGGTGCTGGCGCTGATCTTCTGGCAGGCGCTGAAGCTGCGGGTGAAGGGGGCGCGGTATCGGGACAGGCCGTTGCCGCCCGCGGAAGAGGTGACGCGGTGACCGGGTTTGCTCTGGGGGCCGCGGCGGTGCTGCTGCTGGTCTGGCTGCGTGGGCGGCTCGCCGGCTTCGGCGCGCAAGCCAGCGGCGATTATGCCGAAGGGCCGGAGCTGGATATCCGGTCTGCGCTGAACGGCGCGCTGCTGTGCGAGGGCGTGATCTACGGGCCGACGGGGCGGGCGAAGTCGCGCTTTGTCGGCGAGTTCGATGCGCAATGGCAGGGCGCGACCTGCCGGATGGCCGAGGTGTTCCGCTATGAGGGCGGGGCCGTGGACCGGCGCGACTGGGTGCTGCAGCTGGGCAATGACGGGGCGATCAGCGCGACGGCCGCCGATGTCATGGGCCGCGGCACCGGGCGGCAGCAGGGCAGCGCGGTGGTGCTGCGCTACAAGATCAAGCTCCCGAAGGATGCCGGCGGGCATGTGCTGTCGGTGACCGACTGGATGTATGCGACCCCGGGCGGCAGCATCGTCAACCGCAGCCAGTTCCGCAAGTGGGGGGTGCTGGTGGCCGAGCTGGTGGCGACGATCCGCAAGGCTGAGGTGCAGGCATGAGCGTGCGGGGCCAGCGCTGGTGGCTGGTCGGCGCCAGCGAGGGGCTAGGGCGGGAGCTCGCCCGCCAGATGAGCGCGGCGGGGGCCGAGCTGGTGCTGTCGGCGCGCAGCGAGACGCGGCTGGAGGCGCTGGCGCGCGAGCTGCCGGGCCCGGCGCGGGCGCTGCCGATGGATGTGGCGGACATGGCCTCGGTGCGCGCGGCGGCGGCGGAGGTGGGAGAGATCGACGGGCTCGTGTGGCTCGCCGCGACCTATTGGCCGATGGCGGCGCAAGACTGGGACGCGGACCGCGTGGCGCAGATGTGCGACGTGAACCTGACCGGATGCGCGCGGGTGCTGGGGCAGGTGGTGACGGGGTTTGCCGCGCGGGGGCGCGGGCATCTGGTGCTGACCGGGTCGCTTGCGGGCTATCGCGGGCTGCCCGGCGCCATCGGCTATGGCGCGTCCAAGGCCGGGGTGATGGCGCTGGCCGAGGCGATGCAGGCCGACCTGCGCGGGTCTGGCGTGAAGGTGCAGCTGGTCAACCCCGGCTTCATCCGCACCCGGCTGACCGAGATGAACGAGTTCGACATGCCGTTCCTGATGGAGCCGGAGGACGCTGCAGGGCGGATCCTGAAGCACATGGGCACGAAGCGCTTTGCGCTGAGCTTCCCGCGGCGCTTCGCGGCGCTGTTCCGGCTGGGGCAGTTCTTGCCGGATGCGCTGTGGTATCGGATCATGGGGTAGGGTTCGGGCGGAAACAGGCGAGGCACTGCCTCGCCCCGCCCGCGCGGGACCGTTCATCCGGAGCCGTCGGCAGCGAGAGACCGAATGAGGACAGCGCCCGACCTGGCGGGCGAGAAGCGCCCGCCAGGGGGTGATGAGCGACAAGAAATCCTCCAGTGGAGGATTTCAGCGAAGAACGCCCGCCCCGTGGGCGGGCCGGGAGGGCGGGCGCTGGCCGGGCCCTTTGGGGGCCCGTCCGGTGCAAGATGAGACGGCAGGGTGTGGCGAAGGCGATGGCCTTCGCCATGGAGAGCAGCGGAGCCCCAAACGGCCCTTGTCGCACATAGCTAGCCTTCGCCAAGGCAAGCGGCGGCGGGCCCTGCACCCTTGCACCCGCCGCCGCTTTGCCCGAGGGTCACGCCCAACCAAAGGAGGCCCCAATGCTGCAGATCAGCCCCGAGAAGATTGCCCATGTGATCGTGCGTGCGCGCGAGCTGGATGCCAAGGTCGGCACCTGGGACAGCCCCGGCGACAGCCGCGATTCCGACTCCATCCTCGAATCCCGCGCTGGCGATGCGACCGAGCAGGAGCTGCGCGCCTTCATCGGCGAGATGAACGTGGACGAGCAGGCCAGCCTTGTCGCGGTGATGTGGATCGGTCGCGAGACCTATGGCGCCGATGAGCTCGAGGAGGCCATCGACACCGCCCGCGCCGAGGCCTCGGCCCCGACGGCGGATTACCTGCTGGGGGTGCCGCTGCTGGCCGATTACCTCGAGGACGGGCTCGATGCGCTGGGGATCTCGGTCGAGGATGCCGAGGACGGGGTGCTCTGACCCCTACCGCCCCTGCCACGCGGCGAGAATGTATTTCGCCGTCATCAGGTCCAGATGCGCGCCGCCGCCGTTCTTGGACAGGGTGATCTCGTCCTCGGACCCGCGCGCATAGCTGCCGGCGGGCAGGTCGTAGAAGTCGGCGATCACGTCCTCGGGCGTGATCACGCCCTCTGCCAGCGGCTGCTTCAGCTCTCCGATATGGCCCATCGTGGTGGCGCGGGCATCGACGAAGATGCGGGCGCGGCGCAGGACGGCATCATCCGCCTCGCGCATGTCGGGGCGGTAGGCGCCGATCAGGTCGAGATGGGTGCCGGGTGAGAGCCAGTCGCCCTGGATCACCGGAACCATAGACATGGTGGTGGTGGCGATGATCTCGGCCCGGGCGACGGCCTCGGGCAGGTCGGTGACGGCGGTCACCGGCGCGCGGCCGGCAAAGGCCTCGGCCAGTGCAGCGGCGGCGGTGGCGGTGCGGTTCCAGACCTCGAAGGTCGCATCGGGGAAGGCGGCGCCATAGGCCTCGATCATCGAGCGGGCGACGTTGCCGGCGCCGACGATCAGGATGCGGCGCGCCTCGGGGCGGGCGAGGCGGCGGGCGGCGAGCAGGGAATCTCCCGCGGTCTTCCACTTGGTCACCAGATGGAAATCGACGATCGCCTCCAGCCTTCCATGCGCGTCGTCAAACAGGTTCACCGCGCCGTTGACCATGGGGATGCCCGCGGCCGGATTGCCCGGCATCACCGTCGCGCCCTTGATCGCCAGCCCCAGCCCGTCGATCCAGGCAGAGCGGGTCAGCAGCGTGTCCTTGCCGCGGTAGAGGAAGGTGTCGGCGACCTCGGCCCGCGGCAGGGCATGGCCTGCGGCAAGGGCGTCGGTCAGGGCGATCCAGTCCAGATGGGCTTCGGCCTCGGGGCCGACGATTTCGATGGTCATGCTGCTTCCTCCGTCGTCAGCAGGCCCTCGGCAACAAGCCGGGCCGCCCAGCCTTTGGGTCCGGTGAAATGATGGGTCTGCCAGCCGCGAGCATCGGCGGCGGCGATATTGTCGGCGCGGTCATCGGTGAAGAGCAGCGCGGCGGGGGGCACACCGCAATCGGCCTCAAGCGCGGCATAGATCGCGGGATCGGGCTTGATCAGGCCCATGTGGCCCGAGACATAGGCGCGGTCGAATTCTGCCAGAAAGTCATACTGCGTCTGCGCATAGGCGAAGCTGTCGATGCCGAAATTGGTGAGGGCGAAGACCGGCACGCCCTTGTCGCGCAGCTTGCGCAGCAGGCGGACGGAATGGGGGATGGCGGGGCTGGCCATGTGGATCCAGTCGTCATGCCAGCGGCGGATGGCCTCGCGCCACTCGGGATACAGCTCGGCGTGGGCGTAGATCGTGGCCTGGAACGGGGCGCCGCGGTCCACCTCATCGTTCATCGCGTGCAGGTCGACGGTGGCGAACATCCGGGCGCGCTCGGCCGGGTCCATCACCGTGTCATAGTGCCGTTCGGGATTCCATTCGATCAGCACGTTGCCGATGTCGAACACCACTGCCTCAGCTGTCATCCGTGCCCTCTTTGATTGCCGCCCGCAGCATCCGGTCCAGCGCATCGAGAAAGCGCGAGCGGTCGGCCTTTGTAAAGCCCTTGCCCCCGCCCTGCCGGAACGGATCGGCGGCGCGCAGGTCGGCCATCAGGTCGCGCGTCGCCAGCACGTTGCCGATATTGGCGGGGGTCAGCGCCTCGCCATTGTGCTTCAGCACCCGCGCCCCGGCGGCCACGCATTTGGCGGCGAGCGGGATGTCCCCGGTCACCACCACATCGCCGCGCCCGGCCCGCTCGGCGATCCAGATATCCGCGAGGTCCGGCCCGTCAGGCACGAACACCATCTCCACCAGCGGATGCGGCGAGATGCGGAGGCCCCCGTTGGAGACGAGCAGCATCCGCACGCCAAGGCGTTCGGCCACGCGCAGCGCCTCGTCCTTCACCGGGCAGGCATCGGCGTCGATGTAGAGCGCGGTCATGGATCAGCGCGCGTAGAGGTTTTCGGCGTGGAAGGCGACGTGATCGGCCATGAAGGTCGAGACGAAATAATAGCTGTGGTCATAGCCCGGCTGCATCCGCATCTGGCCGGGCTGGCGGCGGGCCATCATCGCCTCGGCCAAGGCTTCCGGCTTCAGAAGGTGCAGGAACTGGTCCTTGGCGCCCTGGTCGATCAGCACCGGGCCGTCGAAGCCCACGGCGCGCATCCGCAGGCTGGCGTCATGGTCGGCCCAGGCGGACTCATCAGGCCCCAGATAGGCCGCGAACTGCTTGCGGCCCCACTCGCTTGTGGTGGGGCTGCAGATCGGCGCGAAGGCGGAGACAGAGCGGAAGCGGCCCTGCAGCCGCATCGCCAGCGTCAGCGCGCCATGCCCGCCCATCGAATGGCCGGTGATCGACTGGCGTTCATCATCCACCTCGAAATTGGCGGTCAGGATGCGCGGCAGCTCGTCCGCGATATAGTCCCACATCTTGTAATGCTTCGCCCAGGGGGCTTGCGTTGCGTTGACGTAGAAGCCCGCGCCCTGGCCCAGGTCGAAGGCCTCGTCATCGGCGACGCCCTTGCCGCGGGGCGAGGTGTCTGGGAAGACCAGCGCCACGCCATACTCCGCCGCCCATTGCTGCGCGCCGGCCTTCACCATCGCATTCTCATGCGTGCAGGTCAGGCCAGAGAGATACCACAGCATCGGCACCGGATGCTCCTCTGCCTCTTCGGGCAGGAACAGGCCGAAGGTCATCTCGCAGCCGCAGGCATCCGATTCATGTGCGTAGACGCCTTGCACGCCGCCAAAGCTCTTGTTTTCCGAAATCGTCCGCATCGCAGTCTCCTATGGGTTCAGGCGCCCGTGACCCAGGCGATGACCGCGGGCACCGTGAGGATGCTGGCCGCGGTCGAGATCAGGATCGCCGCAGACACCCGTGCCTGCGCGGCCCCGTAATGATGGGCAAGGATATAGACATTGCCGGCGACCGGAAGCGCGGCCGCGGCGATCATCACGCCGGCGGCGTAGGGATCGACGCTGAAGATGAAAAGCGCGGCGACGGCGACGGCGCCCGGGTGCAGCACCAGCTTGGCGAAGGACAGCCAGAGGGCCGGCGCCACCCGTTCCGCCGCGCGCCGCGCGGCGAGCGAGGCGCCGATGGCGAAGAGCGCGCCCGGCGTGGCGGCGGCGCCGAGGATCTGCGTGAATTCATCCAGCGGCGCGGGCATCGGCAGGTGCAGGCCAGACCAGGCGAGGCCGGCCAGCATCGACATGATCATCGGGTTGCGCAGCAGGCCCATCGCCAGTGCGCCCAGAAGCGCGATCGAGACCCGGCCCTGCCGCGCGCCGGTGACGAGCATGGTGACCAGCGTCGAGAACACGATCATGTCGATGGTCAGCACCATCAGCACCGGCCCCGCCGCCTGCACCCCCAGCAGCACCACCAGCATCGGCACACCCAGAAAGCCGGTATTGCCGGTCATCGCGGTGTGGGCTTCCATGGCCGCATCGGCGAGGGGCTGGCGGCGGAAGCGGGCGACGGCCATGGCAAGGGCCCAGACCAAGGCAGAGCCGGTGAGGTAGGCCAGCACGAATCCGGTGTCGAAGATCTCGGCCAGCGAGAGGGTGGCGGCAAAACGGAACAGCATGGCCGAGAGGGCGAAGTAGAACACGAACTTCGTCAGCCAGGCCGTTGCGTCCTCGGGGAAAAATCGGGTGCGGCCGGCGATCCAGCCAAGGCCGATCAACGCGAAGAAGGGCAGGGTTTTCAGGAATATCGCCAGCATCGGGCAAGGCGTAGCACGCCGCGCTGCGGGGGGCCATATGCGGCTGTGCGGCGGCCGGTTCTTCCGGCGCGATCAGGGGACTTGCCTGTGGCAAGTCACCCGCGTCGGTTGCCCGGAGGCGCAAGCCGCAGGGCAAGGGGGGTGCCGCTTGCTCCGAAGGGTGCCAAATTCTGATGGGACCGCCCCGGTGGGCACGAATGTGCCCGCCCTCGGGGGGGCGGGCACAGCAGGATTTCGTCATATCGCCGAAATCCTGCAAGGCAACCGTGGCGAGGCTCGCCGCTACCCCGCCCCGATCAGCGCCCCCGCCGCAAAGACCAACGCGCCGCCCAGAACCACCTGGAACGTTGCGCGCAGGAACGGCGTCTCCATGAAGCGGTTCTGGATCCAGACGATGGCCCACAGCTCGACGAACACCACCACGAAGGCAATCACCGTCGCCGTCCAGAAATCGGCGATCAGGTAGGGCAGCGCGTGCCCCAGCCCCCCCAGCGTCGTCATCACGCCGGAGGCGAGGCCGCGCTTCCACGGCGCGCCGCGGCCTGACAGCACCCCGTCATCATGCGCGGCCTCGGTGAAGCCCATGCTGATCCCGGCGCCGATCGACGCCGCAAGCCCCACCAGCAGCGTGGTATGCGGATCGCGGGTGGCAAAGGCGGTGGCGAAGATCGGCGCGAGGGTGGAGACAGAGCCATCCATCAGCCCCGCCAACCCCGGCTGCACCCAGGTCAGCAGGAACTGCCGGTGCGCCACCCGGTCCTCGGTCTCGCGCGCCTCGGGTTCCAGATGCTCGGCGGTCAGCGCGTCGGCGCGCGTCTTGTGCCCCGCCTCGGCCGCCGCCAGATCGCCCAGCAGCTTGCGGGTGGCGGCATCGGTACTGGCCTGCGCCGCGGCGGTGTAGAAGCGCGCCGCGTCCTGCTCCATCGCCGAGGCTTCCGCGCGGATCCGCTCCAGCCCCAGCCCCTCGATCAGCCAGACCGGGCGGCGGGCGTAATACCCCGCCACATGCTCGCGCCGGATCAGCGGGATCACCTCGCCAAAGCGGGCGCGAAACGCCTCGATCAGGCGCTGGCGATGCTCGTTCTCCTCATCCGCCATGCCGTCGAAGACCGCTGCCGAAGACGGGTAGTCGGCGCGCAGGCCTTCGGCATAGCTGCGATAGATGCGGGCGTCGTCCTCTTCGGAAAAGATCGCCAGCGCAAGGATCTCGCGCTCGCTGAGGTCACTGAACTTTCGCCGCGAGGCGAGGCCGGGGATCATCGGGGAACTCCTCGTTTAGAATGGTTCCAATCTATCGCCCGGGCGAAGCCTCGGCAAGGCCACATGGTGCCGCAGGAGAAAATGAACTGATCGGTTCATTGTCCTGCTTGCGAATCTGAACTGGTGGGTTTAGATACCTCTCATCTGAACCGAACGGTTCACTTTTAACTTCGGAGCTTCCCCATGAAACGCCTTGCCCTTGCCGCCACCCTCGCCCTGACCACCCTGTCGGCCCTCCCCGCCGCCGCCGGGTCCTTCGGCATCGACCTGCCGCGGCTCGACTTCCCGGCCCCGACGACCGACGGCCACACCACCCGTGGCACCGCGGCGCCCGCCACCCAGGCGACGCGCTGACCCCACGACTGTTGGGCGGCCGCCTTGCCGCCACCCGCGGGCTGCGTCTATGATCGCGGGCGCAGGGAAGGATGGCTCCATGGCCGACGGGCAGGAAATCAAGAAGGGCCGCAAGTTCGACCAGGTGCTTGACGGCGCCCGGACGGTCTTTCTGCGCGACGGGTTCGAAGGCGCCAGCGTCGATGACATCGCGCGCGAGGCGGGCGTGTCGAAGGCCACGCTCTATAGCTATTTCCCGGACAAGCGCCTGCTGTTCATGGAGGTGGCGAAGGGCGAATGCGCCCGCCAGGCCGATGAGGCGATGGAGGTGCTGGACCTGACCGCCGCGCCCGAAACCGTGCTGCGCGGCGCGGCCGAACGGATCGTGGCCTTCATCTCATCCGAGTTCGGGCAGCGGGTGTTCCGCATCTGCGTGGCCGAGGGCGACCGCTTCCCGCAGCTTGGCCCGCAATACTACTGCTCGGGCCCGCAACTGGTCCGCGACCGGCTGGCCGATTACCTGCGCCAGGCGGTTGGCCGGGGGCAGCTGCGCATCGACGATATCGACCTGGCCGCCGAGCAGTTTGCCGAGCTGTGCAAGGCCGGCATCCATGACCGGATGATCTATGGCATCGGCGAGGCGGGTCTGCCCGCCGACGCGCGCCGCACCATCGACGGCGCGGTGGAGATGTTCATGGCTCGGTATGGCGCGAAGCCCTAGGCGAGGTCGCGGGCCAGCAGCGTGTTGCCGGGCCCCTGTTTCACCTCGAACCGGCCGGTCTTCTTCACCAGATCGCTGAACTTCGACGCGCCATAGCTGCGCACGTCAAAATCGGGGTTCGCCTGGGTGATGAACTGCCCGATCGGCCCCAGCGAATACCACTCGCCATCGGGATCAATCGCCCGCATCGCCGCGATGATCAGCGGGATCGCCATCGCCGGCGCTTCCTTGCCGCGCCGCGCCGGCTCGCCCTGCCGCACCGCGGGGGCGGTGTCGCCCTGCGCTTCGGCCGGCTCGGGCGCCGGGTCATCCGCGCCAAGATTCTCCACATAGATGAAGCGCTTGCAGGCCATGCGGAAGGCCTCGGGGGTCTTCTTCTCGCCGATGCCATAGACATCGAGCCCCTGCTCGCGGATCCGCGCCGCCAGCCGGGTGAAATCGCTGTCGGAACTCACCAGCACGAAGCCGTCGAACAGCCGCGAATGCAGGAAATCCATCGCGGCGATCACGAGGCCAATGTCCGAGGCGTTCTTGCCCTTGGTGTTGGAGAACTGCTGGTCGGCCACGAGGCCCAGGGCGGCCACCTTCTCGGCCCAGCGGTTCAGCCGCACCGCAGACCAATCACCATAGATCCGCCGGACCGAGGCTTCGCCAAGGCTCGCCACCTCATCGAAGATCGCGCCGGCATAGTGGGCGGGCACGTTGTCGGCGTCGATCAGCACACAAAGGCGGGGGGCGCGGTGGTCAGCCATCATTCGGTCTCCTGACATGGGATCATGTCGCAAGGGGCCGCTGCGGCCCGCTTCCTGTCATCCTTCAACCCGGGCGGAAGGACAAGTCCCCCTCCGCCCGGGGCTTGGGTCAATACACCACCACGCTGCGGATGCTTTCCCCCGAATGCATCAGATCGAAGCCCTTGTTGATGTCCTCGAGGCTCAGCGTATGGGTGATCATCGGGTCGATCTCGATCTTGCCGTCCATGTACCAGTCGACGATCTGCGGCACGTCGGTGCGGCCCCGCGCGCCGCCAAAGGCCGTGCCCTTCCACACCCGACCCGTCACCAGCTGGAACGGCCGCGTCTGGATCTCGGCCCCGGCGGGCGCCACGCCGATCACCACCGACACGCCCCAGCCGCGATGGGTGCATTCCAGCGCATCGCGCATCACCTTGACGTTGCCCGTGCA
>Ga0209024_1001665_pt1 | contig 16632 bp, 9 predicted proteins | sample AutmiccommunBRH5_FD_187380 | JGI IMG/M metagenome (GOLD analysis project Ga0209024, IMG submission 187380) | Deep subsurface microbial communities from Mt. Terri, Switzerland - Autotrophic microbial communities BRH/5 (SPAdes) (version 2) | ecosystem: Environmental > Aquatic > Deep subsurface >...
CAGACCAGAGAGGTCGCCTGAGCAAATCGCCGTCCGTGGTCGGGGCGCGCCCCGACCACGGACGAACAGAACCGGGTGGGTCAGATTTAAACCGGCGCTACGAAGACAACCGGGTCAGATTTGCAGCGGCGTTGACAGCATCAGGTCGACGCCCTGGGGATCAGCGGCGCGAGCATAGGCAAAGACCGGCCGAGCCCACCCAATGGCTACAATCGAGCGGTCGAGGCTGATGGCGGAACGATACCCGGTGCCGGTCAAGCGCAAGAAGCTTCGGCCCGCGCCCGACCAGTGGCGGCGACGGCCAGCCGCGAGGAACGGGTGTTGCCCGTCCCTCGGTATGCGCTGAGACGGTACTAACCTGACACATGGCGGCCACATGCCGCTTCGAGGCGGGATCAGGATGGTGTCGCTGAACATTAATCCGTCCCGATCGGAGAGCGACATGACCACGAAGGAGAAGGTAGCACGACGCAAGCTGTCGCTGTTGGAGCTGGCCGCCGACCTCGGCAATGTCTCCAAAGCCTGTAAGGTGATGGTCTACAGCCGGCAGCAGTTCTACGAGATCCGTCGCAACTTCCAGACCTACGGCGCCGACGGCTTGATCGACCGTCTGCCCGGCGCCCGAGGCCAGCATCCCAACCGGGTATCGGCCGAGATCGAGAAGGCCGTCCTCGACCACGCCTTGGAACATCCCTGCCACGGGCCGATGCGGGTTGCCCAGCAGCTGATGCTGCAGGGCATCCAGGTCTCCTCCGGCGGGGTGCGGGGTCTGGCAGCGCCACGGCCTGCTGACCAAGCACGAGCGCCTGCTGCGCCTGGAGAAGACCACGGCGAAACGCCGGCTGACCCTGTCCGACGAGCAGATCCGCCTGCTGGAGCGGTTCAGCCCGGAGGTCCGCGAGCGCCACATCGAAGCGCCCTACACCACCACCTTGATTGCCGTCGACACCTTCTTCGTGGGCACCCGTAAGCGGGAGAGAAAGATGTACCTGCAGACGGCCGACGAATGCCAGCATGAAGGGACGAACACTATTGCAGCCTTCAGGGCGGGCATGAAGCTATCGAAAGCGAAAAAGCAGTAGCCCAGGACAGACGCACCGAACGATACCCAAGCGGCAGCCGCGTGATCCTTCCTACGGATGCGGCACTGTCAGGGGAATACCCTCTCTGTACAACTTTCTTGCCCCGATAGGCCGGCATCTTCTCAATAGATATCATCTACTGTTGACCTCTCCCACTCGTGAATTCGCGCGGCGCCCTTCCAGATTATCCCACCCCTCATGTCAGGTACTTCCCAGATAAGACGGATCGATATGGATGGAAATGCCGCTGCTAGTCGGTCGAAAGCTACGGCCGGGGGAGTCCACGGTGTTTCGCCTATTATGGTAATTCCGTTTCCGTTGCAATCAACGTACGGTTCTTTCGTTCGAAATGACATGTCCCACATGGCACCCCAATTAACTAACTCCCAGTGGCACCAGCCGTCCGGCCTGCACGGGTCACTAGAAAGGTGCTCGGGTATCGGAACACAGCTCGTAAGGCTAAACGACCGCGATGGAGACTGCGATCGGGCGCGAATCACGGAAAGAAATTCACAACCATTAATAGAACCATCTGTATCAATGTATATTTGATCTAAACAAAGTTCTGGCATCACAATTCTCCATAAATAATGCTCATGATAATATCCCGGTCGCGATTTTCATAATATCGCCCTCGTTAGTCAATTTTAGCGCGACACCTGCTTTTCTCACTCGCTCCATATTGACTTAACATGACTAGAAGCGGGAACGATCCGCCCCGAGGGACGGGCAATAACCATTCCCTCTATAGCCGTCATTGGCCTCAATCGCCGTCTGAGGAAATCGGGTCAGCTCGGAATTCTAGCCGCGGTACCGATGACCGGGACAAACTCTCCCCGGGCCGGCCGTTCACGATCGATAAGGGTTTCATTTCGAGGTCTTCGCTGCACCCACCTACTTCGTATCGTCTGAGAACGCTAGGCTCGCAAGTGGCACAGAATACCACTTTTGCAATTTCACCATCAATAAATTCGTCGACGGGCAAACTATACTTCATCACATATAGCCGCTGCGCATCTACGCGACGGCCCGCTTGTAGTTGATCGTGTTTTACAAGGTCGTCTTAATATACCCATCACAAGGACAATCGCGAAAACTAAAATGCGCATCGGTCAACAAAAAAAAAAAATTGTCTTCCGCGTCAAAGCGAAACCGGCACTTCGGTACCGCCGCGATAGGGTTCGCATCATCCCACTACACAAAGTATAATGGACGAACATTTCTAGAGGGGGAGCCGGACGCCGCTGCGACGTTGGTTCCCGAGGATCGATGATCCTTACGCTCAGGCGACCGCTTTAGGTCGATAGGCGTGCCGCGCGGCACGCCTCACAACCTGATCGATCTCACCCTTACGCTGCTGATGGCCGTCGTAATCCGCATGGTCAAGGTGTTGTCGAACTTCTGCCGCAGCCAGTCCGAGCCTGTATAGCTGGCAACCTAATCGGTAAAATGCTTGGTGCCGCCCCTCCCCGTCGGCGACCGCGCGATACTCCTGCTTCACCTGTTCGATCAGGTCGACAACAGCTGAATTATCGTTGGTCACGGGGAGCCCCGCCGTTGGTTCGCGATCGATTGTCACCGATACCACGACATCGGCAGCACACCACGCGGCGACCGCATCTACCACGTGCCAGGGTCACGCTCGTACGCTGAGGCACATGTGAGCCCCGCTCACGGCGAGCGGTGGTTCTGCAGCGAGGAGGAAGCCATTCGGGCGGGCTGGCGAGCACCCAGCGGTTAATGACCTCTACATCTACAGCGGTCAAGATCACGGCCCCTGGAAAGCGCCTATCGTAGTGGCGCGTCTGGAAGACGATCCGGCACTCGTTCCGTCAGAGGTTGCGACTTCATCCTCGATCGCATCAAGGAGCTCGACCGGTGGCGCCAGGACGCTGAAAACTACGCGCCGCGAATTAATGTGATCCTCCGCACCCTCTGTGATCACCGGCCGGGACGAGGAATATCCTACCGCGGCCAGCCGTTTCTTCGCCCACGCCTCCTCTCCTGGGTTACGGAGCAGATCAAGGCACCAAAGCAACACCGCTGAAGCGCGCCGCTGCGAGAGACTGAGGTTGTTTTCGAAGGCAGAGCGGGCTCCGACCGCCCCCCACTCCGGGGACGCGTGGCCCTCGATTCGTATCTCGTCGATGGTCCGTCCAGATTGGTGAAGCGTGGTGATCCAGGGAACACAGAAGGCGTCGAGAAAACGTGCCATCGCAGGCTGGATCTCGGCCTCTCCAGGTTTGAAGACCACCCGCTCTGGCAGCACGATCGTTCCATTGGCTTCTATACGCCCGCCTATCTCCTGAACGGACGCGCCGAGCCTTGAGCGCAGTGTCGCAACCAAGGCCGCTTGTTCCTCCGCGGAAGCCGCCATCCGACGCCGAATACGATCACGGAGAGCATCGTCAGGATCTTCTTTCGCGAGTCGTGCCTCAAGACTCTCGATTTTCCGCTGAGCCTCGGCGGCCTCCTCCATGAGCTGCTTGTATCGATTCAGCTTCTCAAGCACCTCCCGGTAATCCTCCAGAGCCACCAGCTGTGACAGCGCACGACGCTGTTCGGGTGGTAGCTTCGCTGCAAGCTCGGCAAGGGCCCGGACGTCCGCTTCATTCACGAGGCGGGCGGCGCTTTCGAGACCCGCCAATCGCTCTTCCGGCACCAGTTTCATTCCGGATCGGTCCGCCTTGATTGCGGCGAGCGCACGACCGGGATCAACACCCGCCTCTACGAGCGCCAACATGGGGTCGAACTCACCGGCTCCTATGAGCCGCTCGATCGCCGTCCGCTGGCTCTCGCTCATACGATTCAGGAGCGCCTGGTCTTCATCCGCCTGCATCCGCCACAACGACAAAAGCATCAGGAGAGCAAAAGCGATCAACATGAAGCTCTCCGCCACGGTCAGCCCCATCACCGTGCCGCGCCGATGCTGGACCTCTGCAAACTCTCTGTCGAAGCGGCTCATGTCATGAACCCCACTTCCACATGCCGCGGCGTTCGGGTGCCTCGCCGTTTGACTGGCCGGCCCCGCCGACCGATGCCCCACTCGCAGGAGAGGGCGTTGCCGGACTAGTCGCCTGCGCCTTCAAAGCCTCGGCAGCGTCGGATAGCCCCCGTGCCGCTGCCTCCAGAGCAGAAGCGGACTGCTCGAAAGCCGTTGCCGGACGATTGTCGATTGTGGCGGCTACCTCAGCCAGCCGGACCGCGGCCAGCTCCAGCGCTGCAATCGGCGTTCCGATGGCTGCAGCTGCTGCCTCCAAAGCTGCCACCGGCTTGTCGAGGGCGACCGCTGCGCGCTTCATCTGCTCCGCGGGCCTTACCGCGCGCGTTGCCTGGGCCAGCTGACCGAAGCTGTCTTCGATACGTTTTGCCGCCTCCCCGGTCGCTTCTTCCATTCGCGATGCCGCGCGGAGCAGCGTGGTCTCGACGGTGCCTGCGGACGCGTCGAGCCGCTCGGCCAAGCTGTCGAGCCGCTTTCCAATGACGTCCATACGAGAGTTGGAACCCGCGGCGCCTTCGGTGATGACGGCAGTGGATGTCACCAGAGCCCGCAGCGCCTCTACTTCGCTGCTGATCAATTTGGACACCTCTTCGCGAATGCCGCGGATACCGTCCTCGAACTGGGAGGTGGAACTCGTAAGCGCATGCTCCACCGCGCGAGCGATCGCACTCGCGGCCTTCTGCGACCCGATCGAGATGGTTTCATGAAGGGCATTCATATGCACCTCCGCGCCCTGACGCATGCTTTGCTCATGGCTCTCAAGGAGCTTCGTCGACATCTCCTTCATTCGCTCGCGCTCTTCAGCCATGAGCTGAACGCTCTCGATCGAGTAGCTCTTGAAGAGACCGGACGCATCGGACAGGTTGGTTTTGAAAGCTCGTATAGCGTCGTAGAGCTCTATTCGGACTTCGCGATCGCGCGCGACGAGATCCGGCCGCATGCGCATCAGCCAAACCCGCAATCCGATGCCCACTATTGTCGAAACAAGGGCAACGCCGAAGCCCGAGATGACATCGCGCAGGGCATCTTGCCCGGCATCCACCGCAGAGATCTGCCAGAGGGTAACTGCGAGGCTCGTGAGGGTGAAGACGAATCCCAGGTAGTAACAATTGTCGCCGATCGTCTCAGGCTCGGTCCGAAGCCGGCGCGCGAAGTGGGTTGATAGAGCGTAACCAAAGAGCACTGCCGCAGACCAACCCGCCGCTGCGATTGCAGGGTAATCCGCCGGCAGCGGTGCAAGCTTAAGTCCTGTTCCGCCGATCGTGCCGACCAGGAAGGCTACGGCTAGCGCGACGCGGTCCGATCCCTCACGCGACCTACTGACGTTTCTAATGTTCATTAATTTTCCCAAAGGCAGGGTCGGTACGGCTTTAGAGATCGCCGACGATACGGACGCGCGGCGCCCTGGCTCCCTGCCGATCAAAGTAGCCGGCCCAGAAATCATCCACCGCTGTGGGATCAGAGATGCGCGCTCGCGGTCGCGGCAATCGAAGGATCTCTATCTCGACACCCTCTAGGTTTCTTGAGAGCCGCGCATGATCAGGTGTCGCCTGAAAATCTTTCCAATCGCCGCCTGCATAGAGGCTGAACGCCTTACTGTGTTGTAGCAGGTCGCTTGCCAGTACGAGTCGACGACGTCCCTGCACGTCCGTCCAACCCGGTGCGGCAGCGATTGTCTCCTGAATGGTCTCCATGATCGGAGAACTCGACGCATCGCCTACGCTTGCCATTGCATGGAGCTCTGCGTTGAGTGGGGCGAGGAACGTGGTCTCGTACCTCTCTCGGATCATCCGCGGGTTCTGGGTTAACTGAGATGCTTCCTTTCCGTCAGAAGGCTTACAGGCGGCGAATACGCGCATTCCAGGCTCGCCAGCCGGACGCACTGTGCCGACGGCGATCATCGCCCCTTCAGGGGCATCATCGATCTCGCGCTCTATCTCTTGGCGGATGCGCCGCATCTGAGCCGGCGCAACGGCGTCTGTCAGGTCGAGGACCACCAGGGTGGCGGCCGTTGGGCCTCCCGGAGGGCAGTTCAAGTCGTCGAGTTCGACCGGTCGATGCGTGTGTGCGTACCACCCGGCAACCCCCGCGCCCATGAGGGCCAAAACCGCAAGAAGGATCCAGCCGAAGGTGGACGCACCGCTCGATCGGCCATTTCTCCCACTCCTGCTCTTCCTCAGGCGCGTCATCAATCAGCCTCTGACCGCGGGAAGGCTCGAAGTGTGACGACCGGCAGACGTTGAGGCTAGTTCGGACTCGAATTCGCTAACGGTCGAAGGGACTATCCGGGGAGGCCGTGGATCTAGGCGCACCGCAGACATATGGTCTGACGGTGGCGCGACTATCGAAGCGACCGCGGTAGCTCCAAGGGCTTCGCGCTCCATTTCTTCGACGGTTGGGTATTTTTCGACCGCTTGCTCGGCAGCAATATGAATTCGACGCGTTGCGTCATCGACTATTTGCCTGATCGCGTCCCGTTCAGCCCTGATCTCGCGCATGGCATCTGCGTCTATTGGAGTTCCAGTGTGTGTCGGAAAGGCATAGGGCTCACCAAAACCCTCCGGCGCCGCTTCCGAGCGCGCCGCGCGGTTTGCGTCACGATAGATGGCAAGCAAATGAGAGGCAGCCCGGTCACACGCTCCCAGGAAGCTTGGAAGCTGCGCGGTGACGCTGGCTTGGTTGCCGGACCCGTCAAGCAGCGCATCGATTCGACGGCGCGCCTTATCGCTTTCCTCGACAAGGCCCTCGATCGACTGCCGCACCGTTTCTTCGATGTCTTCAAAGGCGCTTGAGAGATCATCCGCATAACGTTTACGGGCCCCGGCAACGGCTTGCCACTTGGTCGCGAAGCCGGGATAGGCGTCGTCGATAGCGATCGCCTTGGCAGCGGCGACTACCGCGAACATCAGACCGAGGCCGAAGAGACCCCATGACTGCAGACTGTCGAGGTCGAATGGTGCGGTCAGGAGGGAAGTGAGACCAGCCTGGGCCGACGCTGTGATCTCGCCCACCCGTTCTGTTGCGTCTCGGAAATGTGCCGCGCCAAGGTTTATGAGCGCCACCAAGGCCAGCCCCGCCGATCCAGCGATCACCCCGAACAACTTCTTCGCCACGTTTCGGTGAATGCTGTATCGTGACAGTCGAGTAAAAGCAGTCGCCGTGCCCACGTTCAGGAGTGACACCATGCCTGCGATGAAGAATCCGCCGAGAAGGCCTTGATGACTTGCCTCTCCGAAGAGAAGTGCGTTCCCAATACTCTCCAGGACCACGAGAACGACCGCGACTGCGATAAACTTGGTCCACCCGCTGCCATCCTGTGGGATACCGTCGAGGCGGTTCTTTTTTGCAAACGTCTGGAAGGAGGCACCGGTCTTTTTTGCCTCGTCGCGGACGGAGGCGAGGTGAGCTTCGTGCTCCTTGATCAGTCTCTTGAGTTTGACCTCGGCGCCCCCTGCTGCCTGCTCGATCTCCACGCGACCGGCTTGGGCGTTGCGCAGCCGGTCGCCGTAGACCCGCATGTGCGTTTCGTATTGGGCGATCCCCAGAGATCGCAGCCGGCCGACGGCGTCGATGAGCTCATGTTCTACAGAATCCCGGCCTCTATCGTCACGACCGGGAAGGTTCCGCGCGCCTCGTTCTTCTCCGCGGGCCTTCAGCCGGAGGTCGCGTGCGAGGGCCTCCGCGTCCAATGGGGGAAATACCTCTGTGCTTTCAGTGAGGCGGTCCACTCTCATCCGTTTGCTGAGGAAACTCATCGTGCTGATCCATGGTCACGGCTGCCTAGCCCATCTTAGTCGCGATGCCACCACGGAGACGAGGAGCCTCTGTCACCACTCCTGCCGGTTGTTCACTTGATCTGCTCCCCATAAGGCGATAAGCGAATTGATCGGAATGCCTGCGTGTCAGGACACGGCGTGGCTGGCGAAGCTCCAATGGCAACACTCACCCCGCAGGCAGATGCGCTGACCGATCCCCTCCTCACGGACCAGTGGAACGTCGTCAATGCCGTCGCGGCCAAAGTGACGCTGAACCTCCTCGTCGCGTGGGCTGACTATACGGGCCGGGGCGTGCGCATCGGCGTCGTCGACGACGGCGTTGACTATCTGCATCCCGACCTTGCCGCCAACGACGACCAGACTGCCGACTGGGATGCGATCGGCCAGGATGACGACGCCTACCCGGAGTGGAGCTTCCAGGGACATGGCACCCTCGTCGCCGGCGTACTGGCTGCCGTCGGCGAAAACGGCGTCGGCATGAGAGGCGTCGCGCATGGCGCCACCATGAGCGCCTTCCGCAGGGGCAACGACGAGAGCCTCTCGGGGGCACAGTTAGCGGACATATTCGCGCGCCAGGGAGCCTTCGACGTCTCGAACAATTCCTGGCTCTGTACCGCCACGGAGTTCTTCGACGCACTCGAAGGAGGCCTCGCCCCGGCCGGCGCCGCACTGGCCGACGCCGCGGCGAACGGCCGAGGCGGCCTGGGGACCATCTTCGTCTTCCCGTCGGGCAACAATGCTACGGCAGGCCAGCGCGCCGACTATCACGGTTTCCAGAGTTCGCGCTGGACGATCACCGTCCGGGGGATCGACAAGAGCGGCTTCGTCGCTCCCTTCTCCAATCCCGGTGCTTCCGTCCTGGTCTCGGCCGGCGCGATCGGCGTCCTGACCACCCTCCACCCCGGCGACGAGAAGATCGCTCGGCTAAGCGTCGAAAACCTCTCGCGGATCGAGGACGTGTGGCCGCGCAGATGCCGAGCTGATGCGGACTTGCCCGCCGTTGAACCTCCCGCTCCGCGCAGCGGATGCCTGCACCGTTCGGGGATGACCTGCGCCCACGCTGCTGACCGCATGCGGCGCTATCGAGGAATTGTTCGCCCCGTCGCGCGCCGAGCTGCGCTTTCGCGTTTCAGCCCATATCGCCGCTTATCTCGAGCCGGTCGGGCCGAAGCGCCTCGAGACGTTCAAAACCGTCGCTGACCTGTACAATGCCCGGCCAAGGCCGCGCACACGGCGCAGAACGCGGAACTCGGCGCGCGCGTGCAAAGCTTCATCCTGCTGCGCAACGCGCTCATTAAATTGATCGACCAGGGCGGGGCGCGGTACCAACCCGGGCCGACCTCGAACTGCGGCTGTTCTGCGGAGACGCGGCAATGACCCCATCGCCGGCATGATCACGCTGCTCGCCGACTCCAACGCCCTGCGCCACCCGGGGCTCAAGGCCTATCTGCAAGCATCGCGTGACCATGCGATCGCCCTGTCGGACCTGACCCTAGTCGAAATGCGCAAGACCAGGGCGCTGTCGACATCACGGGAATCACTGCAGATCGTCGCCCACTATGCGCAGCAGTCCTATGCCCTGCGGCGCACCCACGAGATGCTGGGCGAGAACATCACCTCCGAAGAGCAGACCCATGTCCTCTTGGATTATGAGGCCACGGCCTATCTCACAGGCCTGGCCCGCCGCCTGCTTACGCTGCCGCCGCCGGGCGGCCTGGTCGAGGAGATGGCGCAGCACGAGGTGAATGCGCAGCTCATCATAGCGCGCCTAACCGAGGAAGTGTCCGCCCTCGAGCCCAGCCTCGTCTCCGCGGCAAAGGATTTCACGCAGGCCGAGCTCACGCAAATCCGCACGATGACGGACGTAGCCGACAGCACCCGCCGCAAGCTTTTTGATCTCCTCAAAGAGACCACCGGTACCTTCATCCTGCAGAACCAGGAGCCCGGCCGCCGCGCGCCGATGCTGCTGCGCGACACCATGGGCCTGTTCGCCTTCCGCTATTCCCTCTGCATGCTTCTCTACTACATGGAATGGGTCCGCATCGGACGACAGACGGGCAAGAAGCTGCCGCTCCGCGTCAACGATGTCGTCGACATGCAGCTTGCCGCCATGGGCACGTACTTCAACGGCATCCTGAGCGCCGACGAGAACCTCCAGATCGTATCCAACACCGCGCGCGGCGTGCTGCGCGGCTTCGGCGCCTATGTCGCGGAGGACTGGCGCGTGCCGCAGCCGCCGCCGGAAGGTGACGGTGCCAACGGCGATGCAAGTCCGGCCGATCCGGGCTAGACATTCGCCGATGCGCTTTCTCGCCAACGGTCCCTCGATCCCCGATGATCTTCTGATCGCGCGCGACGCGGGAGACGTCATCTTCTTCTGCGGCGCCGGTGTCTCCCGCCACCGTGCCGGTCTGCCCGACTTCCTCAAGCTCGGCGGCGACGTCATCGATCTCCTCGGAGCCGGCGAGAAAAGCCTCGCCCGCAGGCTGTTTTGCCGGATCAAGGAACTCGACCCGATTGACGGCGTCGGCGGGCTCATTGCCACCGATCGCATCTTCAGCCTGCTCGAACGCGAGTTCGAACAGCGCGATGTCCAGAACGCCATCGCGCGTGCCATCCAGCCCTCGGACGATCCCGACCTCAGCGCGCACCGGACCCTTATCGACCTGTCCCGCGCTCGCGACGGCACGGTCCGCCTGGTCACCACCAATTTTGACCTGCTGTTCGAGGCGGCGGCCCCCGGCATACTCTGCTCCGGACCGCCGGTGCTGCCCGATCCCCGTGGCGGACGCTTCGGCGGGATCGTGCATCTACACGGTCGCGTGAACGCCGATTACTCAGGCCCGGGGGACGAGGAGTTCATCGTCTCCAGCGCCGACTTTGGCCGCGCCTATCTGTCCGATGGCTGGGCGACCCGTTTCATGCAGTCGCTGCTTGCGCGCTTCCAGATCGTCTTCGTCGGCTACGGCGCCGACGATCCACCCGTCCAGTATCTGCTCGAAGCGCTCAATCTCCACGCCGGCAATCGCAGCCGGCTGTTCGCATTCCAGCCGGGAAGCAATTCCGACGACGCTGCGCTTTGGGAGCATCGCGGCGTGCGAGCGATCCCGTTCGACAACGGCCAGGGCTATGGTCTCCTGTGGGATAGCCTGGCGGTTTGGGCCGAGCGCGCGCGCGACGTCGATGGCTGGTACGCTAGTCTACTCCAATCCGCCTCTGCGGGACCGGCCGCACTCGACCCGCATGTGCGCGGCCAGATCGCCCATGTGCTCTCGACCCGCGAGGGCGCCCGGCGCGTCAGCGTCGCCGAGACGCCGCTCCCCGCCTCTTGGCTGCTCGCGGTCGATCCGCGCCAGCGCTTCGACAAGCCGGGCCCGATCGATCCCTATGGCGAGTCCAGCGAGCGGATCGATCCCTATGAGAGCCTGGCGCTCGACTTCGACACGCCGCCGCAGCCGGTCGGCGAGGACGATGCCTTTCGAGAGCGCAAGGTGCCCGAAGGCTCGTGGAGCGTTTTCGCGCCGACCCGCTTCGATCAGGAGGATGGGCAGGAAGCCGGGTTCGGCGACTTCTGCGGCGACCGAGCGAACCTTACCGGACCGCTCAGTGCGCGCCTCGGCCACCTCGGCATCTGGTTCCACCGCATCGCTCATCAGCCGGTCGCCCTGTGGTGGGCGGCGGCCCGTGGCCCCCTTCATCCGCGCATCGTTGAGATGACCGAAGCCTGGCTCCGCCAGGACCCGGATCGATGGCCCGACGACATTCGGCGCGGCTGGCGCTTCCTGATCGCGAGCTGGTGCGATCGCCGGGTGGAACCCGACCGGGGCTATTTCGAGCTCAATCAGCGCGTCACACGCGAAGGCTGGTCGGAAGCGCGCGTGCGCGATTATGCGGCGCTGTTCCGGCCCCGGCTGAAGATCGACCGCAAGTTCGGCGCGCCGCATCCGCTCTCCTGGACCGACAGCAACCGGCCGAATCCGCTGATCTCCTACGATGTCGACTATCCGCATCCCTACGAGCTGCTGCCGATCCCCGACGAGCATCTCGCTTATGCGGTCACGCGCTTTCGCGAGAACCTCGATTTGGCGCGTTCGCTGGAGGCCGAAATCTCCGGCCACGACTATGTCTATATGCAGACGACACGGCCGGACGACGGCGCCCCGCCGATCGCCTACGATAGCTACGGGATCACGGGCCCGATCGCGCTGTTCCTCCAGCTGATGGAACGGTTGGGGGAGGTCGCGCCCGATCGCGCGCGTGTCGAAATCGCCCAATGGCCGGGAGACGACCATTACATCTTCGGCCGCCTTCGCATCTGGGCGGCGAGCAAGAGGATCGTCCCGGCAGCGGAGGCGGCGGATATCCTGCTCGGCTTTCCAGACAACATGTTCTGGGGCTCGGAGCAGCAGCGCGACCTTCTCTATTCGATTCGCGACCGTTGGCCCGACTTCTCGCCCCAGGATCGAACTCGGTTCGAGCAGCGCATCCTTACCACGACCTTCCCCTGGTCGGACAGCACGCGCGGCGGGAAGAAGGCACACGCCGAGGCCCGTTATCGGCTCGATCGCCTGCATTGGCTGTCCCGCCAAGGGCTAGCCTTCTCGTTCGACGTAGAGGCGGAAATGGCGGCGCTTCGTCCGATTGCGGAAGGGTGGTCGGAGCGCTCTGGCGAGGAAGCCGCGGACTCGCGCGTGCCGGTCGTCCGCAGCATTGACACCGATGCCGATCCGCGCGTGCTCGACCATGTGCCGATCGGCGAGATCCTTGAACGCGCCCGGCAGGCGGGCCAGTCTGACTTCTTCGACTATGTCGAGCGCCGTCCCTTCAGTGGCCTCGCCGAGGAGAAGCCCGCCCGTGCGCTCGCAGCCCTCACCGATGCCGCGCGCAAGGGCGACGTCCCGCTCTCCTTCTGGTCGGCCTTCCTCTATGTCGAGAAGCGCAAAACCGATCCCGCGCGGCTCGCGCGGGCGATCGGCGGCCGCCTCGCATCCTTGCCGCCGACCTCGCTCAGCACCATCGCCTATCCGGCGGCCGAATGGCTGCATGGCTTAGGCGAGCGCCTGTTCGGCGAAATCGCAACTGTGCTGGACCGCTTATGGGACCCGCTGATGGCCGCGCTGCCTCTGCGCGACGACGACCGCAAGCACCGCGTCGACAGCAGCTGGGCGAACGACGCGCTGAACGCGCCCGTCGGCAAGCTCGCCAGTCTGCTCATGAAGGACCCATCGACCAAGCGCCGTGCGCTCGGCCAGGACTTGCCCGAAGACTGGACTCGCCGTCACGAGCAACTGCTTGCGCTCCCAGGCGACATGCACCGCCACGCGCTCGTGATGCTCGGGTTCCAAATCAACTGGCTATTCGCCATCGCACCCGGCTGGACCACGGCAAACCTGTTCACCGTGGTGGATGACGAGGGCGACGACGGCGACGCGCTGTGGGACGGCATCCTTTGGGCGGCGCGGGCGCCCAGCCGGGCGCTGTACGAGTGCCTGAAGCCGGGGCTTCTCGCGCGAGCCATGTCGCCTATGCGCCGTCGCGCCGAAGCCAACGTCATCGCCGGCTTCCTGCTGATCGGCTGGGGTGGGGAACCCGACGCCGATCCGCCCGAGCAGCTCGTGACGAACGGCGAGCTTCGCGAGATCCTCGTCGAGAGCGACGACGACCTACGCGGGCAGATGCTGTGGCATCTAGAGCATTGGTCGGCGGATCCTGAGGCCAAGTGGCGCGCTCGCCTGGTCCCGTTCCTCACAGACGTCTGGCCGAACCACCGGGCGGTGCGGACCCCGGAAATGTCGACCCGCCTCGTCGATCTCGCCTTGGCGAGCGGCGACCTGTTCCCGCAGGTTGTGCAAGCGGTCCTGCCGCGATTGGTGCCGATCCGCGGCGGAATGCTGCGCGGATTCATGCTCCGCTCGGAGGCTGCAAATCATCCGGCGCTGATTTATCCCGCCGCCATGCTCGACCTTCTCTGGGCGATCCTTGCCGAGGACGCGACGCTCTGGCCGTACAAGATCGAGGAGGTTCTCGACGTCCTCGCCGAGGCGCACGACACCCGGGCCGATCCCCGCCTGTCAGAACTGCGGCGCCGGCGTGCCGACTGAACGAACGAGCGGAAAACCTGCCAGTCAGCGCACGGTCCCCAATCGGCATTTAGATTGACAACTTCCGCTTGCGCGCCCGGTCTGCTCCTGCAGTCGTAGGACATGAGGTCGTCAGACCCTGTCGTACGGCGGGGCCTAGGCAACTCTCGGCGACCCTAGAGTAGCGCCACAACGTAGGTATAGTGCTCATCACCATCGGGCGTGGCCCGCCAATGCGCCCCGTTGCGACTCTTTCCGTTGCCGGTTACGGGGCGAGAAAGCTCGCAGAACTGCGCCGTATCGGCCAGACGCTCATGACTCCGCGACTCCGCCCGACGGGGGTTTTCCTCTCACTGAGGACGGTTCTCTCCGAACCTCATGACTTCGGCCATTTAGCACGGAACTCGTAAGCTACTGATACAGCGGCATTTATTGCCAGCAAACCTCCGTACCCTTAGAAGAACAAATCGGTAACCGAGGGCGACTGGCCACCAACCAATCCCTTGATCTGCTTCGCAACTCTGAGAGCTCCACGTGCTGAGGTATCGATGACGGACCCTTCAAGCCAACACGGCTTCCCAGGGTCGCGTTAGCCCGCGTGTCGTGGCCAGTCGCCGTCTCGATGCCCTTTTCGCGGTAGGATGCGCAGGTTGCTGTATATCACGCCGCGCAATGCGTTACGCCGCCCAGCCTCGCGTTGGAACAGTTTCCCGGGATCGTTCTGGCGCACGGCTGCCCTCCTTATGCCAAGCGAAACAGCGGGCTAGGTTTGTCGCGCGATACCACTAGCGTCAGCCGCCGCTTCGCCCGGCTGAGGGCGACGTAGAGCTTGCACCGCGCGTAGTCGGTGTCGCCGAACTGATCCTGGTCGCCGGCGATCAGGATGGCGTTGTCGCACTCCAAACCCTTGGCCTTATGGATCGTGCTGAGCGAGCGGCGGGGCGGGACGGGCAAGGCGTGCGAGCGCCGTCGCGCGATCTCGGCATAGCCCTCGTCTGGACAGGCGAAAGCCTTCAGACGTATGGCGTCCCGCAGCTCAGTGCGATGAACGATCTTGATGTCGCCGAAGCCCTCGGCCTTGGCTTCAATCAAATCGTGAAGCTCACTCAAGGCACCGGCCACCCCATGATGATTGGGCTCATCTGTAATGTGCCGCGCGAGCCGCTGGATAAGCGCCGGCTTACCGCGCGCCGGCCGCGCGCAGCCCTCCCGGACCTCCTTCACCAACCGCTCGCCATGGCTGCTCGGCGAGAAGCCGACCCCGATGGCCCCGGCAAATGTCAGCACGCCTTGAGCGATTTCTACGGGCTGTCCGGCCTGCTCGCGGACAGTGCGCACCAAATCGGCGAGCGCGGACCGTGTATGGCCTTCCCAGATCGGAATGCGGCGGTCCCAGAATGCGCTCAGTCCCCGGACACGATCGTTGCTGGCAGCCAGCACCATCACCTCCCTCCCCGCCGCCGCATCAATGGAACGGCGCTCGTCATGACTGACTTGATAGGCGGTGCGCACCTGGGCGACATTACTGGCGCGCAGGACGCTCAGCCCCACGACGGGCGGGCCGATCAGAGAGATGGGGCGTCGCGCCCTCAGGTCTGAGCGTGCGTCCAAGACCCAGCGACCGAGCTCCGGCGAGCCATTATCCCAGCGATGCGGATGATCGAGTTCGTCGAAGGCACTGGCGGCCTTCAGCGCCTCCCAGCGATCAAGCGCGGCGGCCATCGCCTTGTTGGACTTCGAGCCGCTCGCGAAGATCGCTTGGAGCGGATCGCCAAAGATCCGTAGCCGCGCGCCGCCGGCGCGAAGGGCCGCGATGACGCGGTGCTGGGCTTCGCTCGCGTCCTGATGCTCGTCGCAGATCACCAGCGGATAGCGCCGCGCCAGAGCTTCACGGACGATCGGATGACGCTCCATATAGCCGGCGACCTTGGTCGCCATGATGTCGAAGCCCTCGCCGTTGTTCTGATACGCCCAGGTCGAGAGGTTGTCCGGCAAGTCGAGCGCCCGGCGATAGACGTGGGAGACTTGGCTGATCAGGGAGTCGATAGTTCGGATGTCGACGCGGGACGACAGGCCCCGCGTGCGCTCGGCGAAGACCCCGCAGGCGCCATGGGTATGGGTGAGGATCAACACCCGGCCTTGAGGCAGAGATTGCGAGGCCTCGCGCGCGTAGGCCGCGCCCTGGAAGGTCTTGCCGCAGCCAGCCGGTGCCTCAATCACCACCAGCGGCTCCGCGGATCTCAGCAAGGCGGCGACCGAGGCGTCAGACACGATCGAGGCGCTCAATAGCGGCCCGGTCAACTGCTGTCAGGATCGCGTTGAGCAGCGGCAGGATGTTGTCCTCGAGCTTCGGCCAGACGTCGTCCGCCAAGGCGTAGCCGGCGAGTTCGTCGCCGCCGGCGATTGACTTGAACCACACTCGACCGTGCGCCTTCCACTCCTTCCGCCTATCTTTGGGCGCGGCATCGGCTTTGCCCGTGGCGGCCTCGATCATCACGGCCATAAGGGAGCGCTTTTGAGCGGCAAGCGCCGCCTCAATCGCTGCCAGAGATTTGTCCTCAAGGCTCAAGCGATCGGCCAGGGTGCGCAACCGCTCGCCGTTCCAGCCGCCCTCCGCGTCCTTCAACAACTGCGGCAGCCGCGGCTCTGGCAGCTGTCCGAGCACCGCTTCCTCGGTGCAGCCGCCCTCCCAC